>Ga0179596_10000033_pt1 | contig 168801 bp, 134 predicted proteins | sample CZODoug1_1_08_16_FD_155494 | JGI IMG/M metagenome (GOLD analysis project Ga0179596, IMG submission 155494) | Vadose zone soil fungal communities from Angelo Coast Range Reserve, California, USA - CZODoug1_1_08_16fungal (Illumina Assembly) | ecosystem: Environmental > Terrestrial > Soil >... | reverse complement strand
AGCCTGATACAGCAGATTACGCGCCACCTGGTAGTTGATATTCATAATCTCGCTCACCTCCTCATAGCTGAGATTCTGATAATATTTCAGATAAATGATCTCTTTCTGGCGATTGGAAAGATGCCCCAGCGCCTCCTGCACCCTCCGCTTCTTTTCCGCATCTTCCTGCTGCAGGATCAGCACCGTCTCAGGGCTCCACTCAAAAGCGATATCCCCGTTATCGGATAAAGACAGGGTTTTCCCGTTTTTTCGGAATGCTTTTAAGAGTTTGTATTTCAGTGATTTAAGCAGGTAGGCCTTCACCGACAGCACCGGCGCCCTGGACTTGGCCAGCCATAACTCGATAAATAGCTCCTGGATGCAGTCCTCCAGCAGCTCGGTATCCGTCGTAAATTTGGAGCCAAACCGGAACAGCGTCTCATAATGCCCCCTGAAAAGGGCCGCAAAAGCTTCCTTATCCCCTTTACGAAAAGACCCCCAAAGCATTATGTCCTGTTCAGCAGTAGTCAAATAGTGGTGGTTGAAACCTGAATGTAGTAAAATTGCTCCAATCCAAAAATGGGTAGATAAATATTTTTATCTTTACACTCACTTATTTCCGCATACGCCATTCTTATATATGTTAGATAACTATACTGAACCGGAAGAGCTTTTGTCAGATGAGTCCTTTCTTGCCTGGTATTTTAAGACCGGGGAAGGGCAGGCGATGGCCTGGGAGCATTGGATGGCTGCCAATCCGGGCAGCAGCGACCTGATCCAACAGGCCGTAGCGATCCTGGATACCACCCGCATCCTTCCCGACACGCAGGTGCCGGCTCCGCAGATCGACCGGGCCGAAGCCGCCCTCCTGCAAAAGATCGGCCCCCGGACCGTCTCTCTCTACAAGGACCGCCGCTGGATAGCGGCAGCCTGCGTGCTGGTCCTGTTCACGACAGGCCTCTTTATCACCCGCAGCTTTCGCTCCCGCCGCCCCGAAGTAAAAACGGAATACGGCCAGATCAGCCTGCGGCAATTGCCCGATGGTACGGATGTTACCCTCAACGCCAACAGTAAGCTGAGTTACACCCCCGGCTGGAAAGACGGCGCCGACAGGGAAGTATGGGTCAACGGAGAAGCCTTCTTCCATGTACGCAGGACCCCGCAGAAAAGCCGTTTCATCGTTCATACCGATCATTTCGACATCATCGTCACCGGCACGCAGTTCAATGTGGTCAACCGGGGCGGAAAGAACAACATATTATTACAGGAGGGCAGCGTCATCCTCCATAGCCCCGATGGCCGCGAATTGAATATGGTGCCCGGTGACTTCGTGGAATTCAATAGCGCGCAGCTGGAAAAGAGACCGGCAAAAAATGATAGCGTGCTGGCCTGGAAAGAACAGAAGCTGGTCTTCGACAGGACTCCCCTCCGGGAGCTGGTCGCTATCATCAAAGACCATTATGGCATCGACGTTAAGCTGGCGGATGATTCGCTCGGTGACAAAAAGATTGTCGCGATCCTGCCCAATAATAACCTGGACGTACTGCTCCGGTCGCTGGAAGCAACCTCCGAGTTCGACGTCGTCAGGCAGAAGGAAGGGGGCATCCTCATTAAGGCCCATGCCCAGGATAAGAACTAAGCATTAGACAACTGATCTGGATTTATAATAGCCAAACACTGCATTTCATAATGAGAAAATCAAGCCTTTACTGTACTATGCTTGTATTTTTTCTCTGCGCGGAACTTTTCCGCCCGGCGCCGGCCCATGCACAGACCCCTCCGCCTCCGGCCGATAAGAAGCTCCCTTCCGATACAACCAATGCCCGCCGCCCCCTCCTCGAAGTGCTGATAGAATTGAACAGGACCAAAGGCGTCTATTTCCTCTTCTCCCAGCAGCCCCTGGGAAAAGTCCTCGTCAACAATCCCGTCCTGTCGCCCAATGCGACCATCGAAAAGACCCTGACGCAGGTGCTGAAGAACACCGGCCTGCATTTCAAAAAAGTCGACGAACGCACCTTTGTCATCCTCAGTAAGCGAGCCCCCGATAAGAATAGTAACTACGATCCCTATGCCGGGGTACAGGACCCATCCGATCCATCCGACTCCTCCGGCAGACTACCGGAAGAAGCGATGCGGGTGACGCCCGACAGGATCAGGGGCCGGGTGATGGCCGTCGACGGGAAAGCATTGCAGGGCGTCAGCGTCACCGTCAGGGGTACCCGCAAAGGCACTTCCACCGATCTGGGCGGCATATTCGATATCCAGGCAGGGAAAGAAGATACCCTCGCCTTTTCTTTCGTAGGCTACAACCGCAAAGAGATCCCCGCCGCACAGGCCGGCAAGGCCGCCGTGACCCTCCAGCCCTCCGACCAGCCGCTGGCGGAAGTGCTGGTGACGGCCCTGGGTATTCAGAAACAGGAGCGGTCCCTGGGTTATTCCGCCACTGAGCTGGACGGCTCCCTCTTTACCCAGTCCCGGGACATCAACCTGGGCAATGCCCTCGTGGGACAGGTCGCCGGCCTCAGCGTAGCGGAGAATGCCACCGGCCCCTACGGCAGCAGCCGCGTGCTCATCCGCGGCAATGCCTCCCTCAGCGGCAACAACCAACCCCTCTATGTCATCGACGGCGTACCTTATGATAATACGACCCAGAATTATGCCGGCCAATACGGCGGAGCGGATCTGGGTGACGGCCTCTCCAATATCAGCCCCGACAATATCGAATCCGTTCTCATCCTGAAAGGAGTGGCCGCCTCCTCCCTCTACGGTTACCGCGGCGGCAATGGCGCCATCCTCATTACCACCAAGTCCGGCAACCGGACCCACGGGATCGGCGTACAGGTCAACAACAACTTTACGATCAACTCCGTAATCGATGAACGGAACTACCAGTATACCTACGGTCAGGGCGTATCGGGCGTCAAACCCACCAGCGCCCAGACAGCGCTGGCAGCCCCTTACTATAGCTGGGGCGCCCGGCTCGACGGCTCCCCGGCCGTCAACTATCTCGGCGACACCTATGCCTACAGCCCCGCAAAGGATAATTTCCGGCACTTCTTTCAGACCGGCGTCACCAACCAAAGCTCCGTCGGTCTCACCGGCGCCAATACCCGGGGACATTTTCGACTGGGCCTCTCCAACCTGGCCCTCAGTACCGTAGTCCCTAACTCCTCGATGCGGCAGCAGGGACTGAACTTCAACTCCACCTACTCCGTGACCAACCGGTTGCAGATGGAGCTGACGGCAGACTACGTCTTCGAGCACGTAAATAACCGGGCCTCTCTTTCCGACGACCCCGGCAATGTGATCGCCCCGCCCCTGTATCTCGCCAATTCATTCGACATCCGCTGGATGAAGACCCATACGGTCCATCCCGACGGAACGGAATGGCTGCCCGGCACCACCGACCCCTATTTTGAAAATCCCTGGTATATCGCCTACGACTATATCAATACCACAGACCGCAACCGGCTCACCGGCGGCCTCACCCTCAAATACGATCTCCTGGACTGGCTCTATGTAAAGGGACAGGTCACCCGCGACGGATATATCTTCAACGTGACCAACATCGTTCCCTCCGGAGTAGAATACACCCGCAGCGACGGGATCCATGGCGGCAACCTTTCACAATACGAAGTGAACTACCATGAGGTGAACGGCAACTTCATGATCGGCGTACATAAGAAAGCAGGCGCCGACTTCAGCTTCGACGCCAATCTGGGAGGCAACCGCCAGGATAACACCAATTCCATCAACGGCGTCGGCGCCGTGCCCAACTCGCCCAACCGCCCCGCAGGCCCCTTTCTCGTCGCCGGCAATTACAACGCGAACAATATTATCAATAAACCCTATAGCTCCAGTAACCGCCGCTACCGGGTGAACTCCCTCTACGGCAGCGCGGACATCGGTTTTAAGAATTATCTCTTTCTGAACCTCTCCGCCCGCAACGACTGGTTCTCTACCCTCAATATCAATACCGATCATTATCTCTATCCTTCCGTCTCCGCCAGCTTCCTCTTCTCCGAAGCCTGGCGGCTGCCCGGCTGGATCAGCCTCGGTAAACTGAAGGCATCCTACGCGGCCTCTTCCAATGGCACCGAGCCTTACCAGAACACCCTTTCCTATGGCATACAGGCCTATTCCGTCAACGGCCAGCCCCTGGGATATATCTCCACCACCGACCTGCTTCCCCTGATCCCCAATGCCTCCCTGCGCCCCGTCAGCATCACCGAAAAAGAACTGGGCCTGGTCATGCAGTTCTTCGGCAACCGGCTGGGAATAGACCTGAGCTTCTACAACAAACTGACGACGAACGATATTGTCAAAATAACCGTCAGCTCCACCTCCGGGTACGGTCAATACATCGAGAATGTCGGTAAAGTGCGCAACCGCGGCATCGAATGCCTCCTCACCGGGACCCCGCTGAAAACGCCGTCGGTAACCTGGAACCTTTCTTTCAATTTCGCCGTCAACAATAATAAGATCCTGACCATCGGCGGCACCCCCAGCATCGTTATCAATGGCGCCTACCCCCGCTGGGGCAGCGAGGTGAGCATCAGCAACGTGGTAGGATTACCCTATGGACAGATCATGGGCTATGCCTACCGGCGCGACGCAAAAGGAAACAAGATCTTCAGCGACGGTATCACCAATCCGACCCCGGCAGGCGAGCCGGAACAGACCGGGATCGTACCCCTGGGCTCCACTGTCTACAAGCAGACAGGCGGCCTGACCAATGAATTTCATTACAAAGACTTCTCCCTTTCCATACTCGTGGACTTCAAATACGGCGCTAAGATCTATTCAGGCTCTAACCTGCTGCTGTATTATTATGGCTTGCAAAAGACCACGCTGGCGGGTAGGGAAGGGGGGTATGTCGGTCAGGGAGTACTGGAGAACGGCCTTCCCAACAAGATCTCCGTACCGGCCCAGCAATATTTTCAGGACATCTCCGCCGGAGGCTCGGATCATATCGCCGAAGAATTCGTATACGACGCCAGCTTCATTAAATTACGATCCGCTTCCCTCCTCTACACCCTGCCGGCCTCCCTCTTTAAGAAAAGATTTATCAAAGGGATGAATTTTTCCCTGGTAGGCCGCAACCTTGCTACCCTCCTGAAACATGTACCCAATATAGATCCTGAATCGAGTATCAATAATACCAACGGACAAGGGCTGGAACTGACAGGATACCCGACCGTCCGAAGCTGGGGTTTTAATATGAATATAAAATTCTGATATGCCACAGAAGCTGTATATACTTATTTTGGGAGCGTTGCTGGCCGGCAGCAGCTGCAAAAAAGACTTTGAAAAGATCAATACTGATGCTAACCAGATCACGGCAGCCCAGATCAATTTCAATTACCTGTTCACCAACGCACAACTGCAGACCTCGGGCAACACCGATGGCAACGGCTATGAAGACTGGCGTAACAACCTCATCTATTCCGCCTGCATGATCCAGCACCTGTCCTCGACATTCTCTTACTGGGACGGAGATAAATACCTGTATAGCGCTACCTATAACTCGGCCTACTGGGATGAGAACTATCCCAACAGCATCGTCAATATAGTCGACGTGCTGCAACACACCGCAAAAGATACGGCCCAGGCTAACTTTTACCAGATCGGCCGCATCTTCAAAGCCTTCATGTTCCAGCGCCTCACGGATATGTATGGGGACTGCCCTTATTTCCAGGCCGGCCTGGGATACATCGCCGGTATCACCGCTCCCGTATACGATAAACAACAGGATATCTACACCGATCTCCTGCATGAACTACAGGACGCCGCCGCTAAGCTGGATCCCAACAAAGCCAATACCATCGGCCCCGCCGACCTGCTCTATGGAGGAGATCCCCTGGCCTGGAGGAAATTTGCAGCCTCGGAAATGGTGCGCGTAGCCATGCGTCTCAGCAAAGTCGACCCCGCCACCGCAAAGCAATGGGTACAGACGGCCGTTCAGATGGGCGTCATGACGACCAATACCGATAACGCCATCCTCTTGCATCAGAATGTGACCGGCACACCCGTTACCAACGGTAACGGACTGATCCTGCTGGGCAACGACCCCAATGGCTACCGGCTTAATGAGACGTTTATCAGCTTTCTCCGCAACGCAGATGACCCCCGCCTGCCTTACCTGGCGACTGTATGCGTCAACCCCAGCCTCCCCGCGGAAAAAGGCGACACCTCCGCTATACGCCAGCTGGGACAGCCGGGCGGTTACGATCCGCCCAACAGCGGAAGCCCCCGCGATCTCATAAAAGCGGCCAACTGGCCCGGCAACCAGAATAATTACTCGGTCGTCAACCGCTACACTTTCGCCCGCCTGGACGCTCCCACCTTTTTTCTCACCTGCGCGGAGACACAATTATTATTGGCCGAAGCCGCCGGACGAGGCTGGATCAGCAACGCCCCCGTTCTATATTATACCACCGGCGTAAGAGCCGCCATGCAGCAGCTGGCCGCCCAGGCAGGAGCAGGCCCCTCCGACACGCTCATCAATGCCTGGCTGAATACCCATCCCTATGACCCAACCCTGAGCCTGCAGCAGATCAACGAACAATATTGGGTGGCAGGGTTCATGGACGAGAACGAATGCTTCGCCAACTGGAGAAGAAGCGGCTACCCCTCCCTCACTCCCGTCAACTATCCCGGCAATGTTACCGGAGGCGCCATCCCCCGCCGCTTCACCTATCCCCCCGCCGAAGCCGCTAATAATACGACCAACTATAATGCAGCGGTCTCCCGTCTTAGCAACGGCGATAAAATGACCTCCCGCGTCTGGTGGGACCGATGATCCCCCGGAGGGTAACCGTTATACCCTTCTGAATATCACGCCTTTGGAGGATAATTTTATTTGATAGATTCCTCCAGGTTGCTTAAATTTCCTATCGATTTATTTAAATACTATGATCCCACTTACCATCAACCAGCGTTCCTACGAAGTGGACGCGAACCCGGATATGCCGCTGTTGTGGGTCCTAAGGGACCTGCTTGGCCTTACGGGTACCAAATTCGGCTGCGGAGTAGCACAATGCGGAGCATGTACGGTTCACCTGAATGGGGAAGCGGTACGCTCCTGTGTAACCCGCGTCAGCCGCGCCGTCGGCCAGGAAGTAATAACGATCGAAGGGCTTTCCGCCAACAACGATCATCCGCTGCAACGGGCCTGGGCCGAACTGGATGTGCCGCAGTGCGGCTACTGTCAGTCAGGACAGCTGATGGCTGCGGCTGAGCTGCTCCGGGAGAACCCGAACCCGACAGATAAAGATATCGATGATGCAATGTCGGGTAATATCTGCCGCTGTGGTACCTATCCCCGGATCAGGCAGGCGATCCATAAAGCAGTGGAACTACAAAAGAAAGGAGGCTCCAATGGATAAGAAAGCGCTAAGCCGCAGAAATTTCATCAGAACAGGCGCCATTTTAGGCGGAGGGCTCCTGGTCTCGTTCCGCGTTCCCTTGCCGGGTCGCGTGGCCAATAACTCCCAACCGGGCAGTTCCGATGGATTCGCACCCAATGCCTTTTTACGCATCAACCCGGATAACGGGATCACTGTTTTACTCGCCCACGCGGAGATGGGCCAGGGGATCTGGACGACCTTGCCGATGCTGATCGCCGAAGAGCTCGATGCGGACTGGAAAGACATAAAAGTAGAGCACGCCCCGGCTGCAAAAGATTATTTCCATACGGTATTTGGAATACAGATCACCGGCGGGTCGAGTACGACCTGGTCGGAGTTCGACCGCTATCGCATGGCCGGAGCAACGGCCCGGGTCTTGCTGGTCCAGGCGGCTGCCAAACGCTGGGGTGTACCCGCAGATACCTGTAGGACGGAGAACGGATATGTGATCGACGGCGATAAAAAAATAAGTTACGGAGAACTGGCCCGGGAAGCTGCCTCCCTGCCCGCTCCGCAGAATATCACCCTGCGCCCTCCCGCCCAATGGAAATATATCGGCAAAGGAGTGAAGAGACTGGATACTTCGGCTAAAACCAACGGAGTGGCAAAATTCGGGATGGATCTGCAATTCCCCGGTATGCTGACGGCAGTAGTGGCGCATGCCCCGTTCTTCGGAGGCAAAGTGAAATCGGTTGACGCTACAAAAGCGAAGGCTATCCCCGGCGTCAGACAAGTCCTGGAAATACCTACCGGCGTAGTAGTGATCGCCGATCATTTCTGGGCGGCAAGCCAGGGCCGCAAGGCATTGGACATTGTGTGGGATCAGGGCCCGGAGATGACCATGGATACCCCCCAGCAGGTAGCTGCTTACAAAAAACTCGTCCTGACCAACGGCCTGCCGGCTGCCGAAAAAGGCAATGCGGACAAGGCCCTGGCAACAGCCGCCAAAGTAATAGAGACGGAATATATCTTCCCTTACCTGGCGCATGCCGCCATGGAACCACTCAATTGCACCGTGAAGCTCAGCGCCGATCATTGCGAGATCTGGGGGGGCTTACAAATGCCGGGCGTCGACCAGGCCGCAGCCGCGAAGATCCTCGGATTCAATCCGGACCAGGTAACGGTAAACACGGTTTTCCTGGGCGGCGGTTTTGGGCGGCGGGCCAACCCGGCGTCGGATTTTGTATCGGAAGCCGTGCAGATCGCCAAAGCCAGCGGTCAGTTTATAAAGATGGTATGGACAAGAGAAGATGATATGAAGGGCGGCTATTACCGGCCGGCCTATGTACATAAGCTCAAAGTGGGGCTGAATGCGCAAGGGATGCCGGCAGCCTGGCTGCACAATATTGCCGGACAATCCATCGTGGATGGAACCCCGTTTGCCGCCATGATCAAGAACGGCATCGACGGCACCTCCGTGGAAGGAGTCGCGGATTCTCCTTACCTCACCTCGGTCCCGGACCATTTTATTGGCTTGCATACGACCAAATCCCCGATTCCCGTCCTATGGTTCCGTTCGGTGGGTAATACGCATACGGCGTATGTGATGGAGGCCATGATCGATGAACTGGCCCACGCGGCCGGACAGGACCCGGTAGCCTATAGAAGGCTCCTCCTGAAAGATCATTCCCGGCATTTGGGCGCCCTGAACCTGGTGGCCGAAAAATCCGGATGGGATCAACCCCTTCCACAGGGTCATTACCGGGGTGTCGCAGTTCACGAGGCCTTCGGCAGCTATGTAGCGGAAGTAGTGGAACTGAGCATGGAGAAGGGACAGATCCGGGTGAACAAAGTGACCTGTGCCATTGACTGCGGCCTGGCGGTCAATCCGGATGGCGTCCGCGCACAGATGGAAAGCGGGATTGTCTTCGGACTGACGATGGCGCTCTACGGAGAGATCTCCATCGAAAAAGGCATGGTCAAACAAAATAATTTTTATGATTACCGGATCGCCCGAATGAATGAATCCCCGGTGATCGAAGTCCATATCGTAGAAAGTACGGAGAAGATGGGTGGCGCGGGTGAGTGCGGCGTCCCTCCGCTGGCCCCCGCTTTGACCAATGCCATTTTCGCGGCTACCGGCCGGCGGGTCTATCAACTACCGGTCATGAACAACTCCTCTAAAGCTTAATATTATCGGCTATGAACTATTTAGATAAAAAAAGACTAACAAGGCGCCTGCCGGTAAAGGCGGTCCTCTTTCTCTCCGTCCTGGTACTGACCATAGGTCTCGGGGTGATGTCCTTTAAAGCGGCCGACGGGCCGGGCCCCGGAAAAGACAACAGCGCCTTGAAGGATAGCCTGGCTTCGACACAGGCCTTCATGGGCGTCTATAAGGTATTGATGAGCCCCCGTTGCATGAATTGCCACCCGTCGGGGGATACGCCTCTCCAGGGAGAGGATAGTCATTTGCATACGATGGGCGTACAAAGAGGCCTCGACGGCCACGGGGTCTATGCATTGAAATGTTCGAATTGCCATCAGGCGCAAAACACGCCGGGCCTGCATACGCCTCCCGGTAACCCCAAATGGGGCTTACCGCCGGCTGATATGAAAATGGTTTTTCAGGGCAGGACACCCCGGCAGCTGGCCAGGCAACTGCTGGACCCGAAACAGAATGGCGGTAAGACACGCGCACAATTGATCGAACATGTTACCTCGGACGGCATCGTCCTCGGAGGCTGGAATCCCGGCGAAGGGCGCGCTCTGCCGCCGGTAAATCATGCTGAATTTGCCCGGTTGTTTAAAACATGGATCGATAAAGGCGCCTATCTCCCTGCCAGGTGATCTTTAATAATATAATATGCAATAGAGCCCATCGTCGCTGATGGGCTTTTTTATGGGAGCATCCCCCGAAAAAATAATTTTAGCAAAACGACATTACAGGAATTTCCTTTCTGGTACTTATATAGAAAAGGGCTTTTTTGTATGTCGAAAAACTATGCCGGAGTAGAAGATCTTTTGTGCGATGAGTCATTCCTTTCGTGGTATTTCAAGACGGACCCCCGCGCTGTACAGCAATGGGACCAGTGGATCGCCGCTAATCCAGATCACCTCGCCCGGATAGAACAGGCCGTTGAATTCCTTCAATCGGTACGCTTCGGAGAACCGGTATTGACGCCCGGACAGCTTACACAGGCAGAAAGCCTTTTATTGGAAAAGATCCGCCAGGTGGAAAGTCGTCTGGAGAATCATCTGGAGAACCGTCAGACAAAAATCCATCCTGCGGATCAGCAGTCGAAAACAATCCGCTTGCCCCAACGGCGCTGGTGGATGGCTGCGGCCTCTATACTCCTGCTGGCAGGACTCGGCATCGGCTATCTGCGCATGACACGCGCTGCGGAACTCCGCACTACCTATGGAGAAATACGCACCAACAAATTACCCGACGGTACGGAAGTAGTCGTGAACGCAGATAGCAAGCTCACCTATTCCACCGGCTGGCAGGATGGCAAAGACCGCGAAGTATGGCTCGCCGGCGAAGCGTTCTTCCATGTCAGTAAAACGCCCCTGAAAAGCCGCTTCGTCGTACATACCGACCATTTCGATATCATCGTCACCGGCACCCAGTTCAATGTCGTCAACAGACAAGGAAAAGCCAATATCATGCTGAAGGAAGGAAGTGTCATCCTCCATACCGATCAGGGCCGGGAACTGAAAATGATACCCGGGGACTTCGTGGAATATAACAGCGCCATCCTGGAAAAGAAACAGGTGAAAAATGACAGCGTCCTGGCCTGGAAAGAACACAAGCTCTTCTTTGATGACACCCCGGTACGCGAACTGGTTAAGATCATACACGAACACTACGGCGTCACCGTACGACTGGCCGAGGACTGCATCGGCGACAGGACCATCTCCGGCATCCTGCCCAACGATAACCTGGAAGTACTGCTGCAGGCGCTGGAAGCCACCTCCGATTTCGAAGTGGTGCGCGAAGGGAATAATATACTTATAAAACGACATTCATAAGATACTTAAAAGATCATTCAAAACTAAGTTTCACGATCATTCAAAACTATCATTCAGGGATCATTCAAGACTAATCTTTCATCAAAACTTAACGCTGCAAAAAATGAGAAAATTAAGCTTTAGCCGCGCTATGCTCGGCTGCTTTATGGGCGTGGTTTGTCTGGCTCCTGCCCGTTCACAAAGTACGTATGCGTACGCGGGCAGGAACAAACAGGCCTTGCAACAAAAAAGCCTGGAAAACAAGTACGGGGCCGACGAGACCCCTCAGAAACAAACCTTATTCACCGTCCTGAAGGAATTGAACGCCACAAAGGGCATCTACTTCCTCTTCTCCGAACAATCGCTCGGCGATAAACTGGTCAACCCGCTCGAAGGAAATAACGACAACGTCGAAAAGATCCTCGGCCAGGTACTGAAGAATACCGGGCTGAAATTCAAAAAGATCAATGACAAGACCTTTGTGATCCTGCCCGGCAAAGAAGCTGCCGGGAATGATAATAATCTGGCAGGGCTCACACTGGCTTTTACCGGCAATGATCCCGGCGGCGCGAAAATAGAGATGGGCGAAAATATTGTCGCGGGCAAAGTCACCAGCGCCGATGGAAAGCCATTAGAGGGCGTCAGCGTCACGATCAAAAGATCAAAGAAAGGCGTTTCCACGGACATCAGCGGTGTTTTCGCCATCGATGCCAATAAAGGAGATATCCTTATCTTTTCTTTTATCGGCTATAAATCAAAAGAAGTGCTGGTAGGGGATGCAGCAGCCATCACGGTAACACTGGAAGCTTCCAAACAACAACTGACGGAAGTCGTCGTGACGGCCCTGGGGATCAAGAAGCAGACCAGGTCTCTGGGCTATTCCACCACGGAAGTCGATGGCTCTAAATTCACCTCGTCCAGAGAAGCGAATATAGGGAATGCTCTGACCGGCCAGGTGGCGGGAGTAAGCGTGGCGGGAGTGGCGACAGGCCCCTCCGGCAGCAGCCGGGTGCTGATCCGGGGTAATGGCTCCCTCAGCGGTCAGAATCAACCCCTGTATGTGATCGATGGAATTCCTTATGATAATACGAACCAGGGGTATGCCGGTAAATGGGGAGGGGCGGATTTTGGCGACGGGCTGTCCAATCTCAACCCGGATGATATCGAAAGCATCCAGGTGCTGAAAGGAGTAGCCGCCTCGGCTTTATATGGATACAGAGGCGGTAATGGCGCCATACTGATCTCCACCAAGTCAGGCACGAAATCACACGGTCTGGGCATTGAGGTTAATAATAACCTGACGGCCAATTCCATCATCGACGAACGGGAGTATCAGTACTCGTATGGACAGGGAGTCCAGGGGGTAAAACCCATTACGGCTACCGCGGCGCAAAATGCGGAGTATTATAGCTGGGGGGCCAAAATGGATGGCTCTCAAGCCACCAATTTTCTGGGGACTAATTATGCCTACAGCCCCGCCAAAGATAATTTCAAGCATTTTTATAATACAGGATTGGTCAACCAGGCTTCTGTGGCTTTAACAGGATCCAACGAACAGGGACATTTCCGACTGGGACTTTCCGATCTCTACAACGGAACGGTGATCCCGAATTCAAATATGAAACAGCAGGGGATCAATTTTAACAGCGGATATAATATCACCCCCAAACTGCAATTGAACCTGACCGCTAATTATATATTCGAACAGGTAAAGAACCGGGTGTCTTTCTCGGATGCTCCCGGCAACGTAGTGGCCAGCAACCTTTACCTGGCTAATACCTTCGACGTACGTTGGCTGAAACCCGCTATCCAGTCCAATGGCAATGAATTGTTGCCCGGCGCGGATCTCTATTTCAACAATCCCTATTTCGTAGCGGAGAAATTCCAGAACAGTACCAGCCGCCAACGCTTTACGGGCGGAGTGAGCTTAAAATATAATATCCTGGATTGGTTATACGTACAGACAGGTGTTACACGTGACGGATATATCTTCGACCTGAAAAACATCGTCCCCAATGGTACCGGGTATGATCCGGGTGGCCAGATCACCGTCAATACGGTCAATTACCATGAGCTGAACGGCAATTTCCTGCTGGGTATCAATAAGAAGTTTGGCAGCGATTTTACGGTAAATGCCAGCCTGGGCGGCAATTCTCAGGATAATGTCACCTCTTCTGCAGGGGTCACCGGAGCAGGTCCGTTCATTATCCCTTATTTCTATTCGCTCAATAACGTGTCGACCCGCCCTTATACCATCGGTTATCAGCATTATCGCGTTAACTCCTTCTATGGAACAGCCGACTTCGGTTACAAGAACTACTTGTTCCTGAACGTGACGGCCAGGAATGACTGGTTCTCCACCTTGAACCCCCAATCCAATCATTACCTGTATCCCTCCGCCAGCGCCAGCTTTGTTTTCTCCGATGCCTTCAAATTGCCGGACTGGATCAGCTTCGGAAAGGTCAGAGCATCTTATGCCCGTGGATCTAACGGGACTTCCCCCTATCTGAACAGCCTCACTTACGGGTTCCTGGGATATACGATCGACGGCCAGTCGCAGAGTTATGTAGTGCAAAATGTCGTTCCTAATAAACTGCTCTCCCCGGTGAAGATCGAGGAAAAAGAAGTGGGACTTAGCATGCAGTTCCTGAATAACCGGGTGGGTTTTGATGCCGCCTGGTATGACAAGAATACCACAGCCGATATCGTCAATGTCACCGTCAGCCCGACTTCCGGCTATAACGGCAACGTGGAAAATATAGGGAAGATCCGCAACAGGGGACTTGAACTGTTATTGACAGGTACTCCGGTGAAGACGCACGATTTCTCCTGGAACGTCTCCTTTAATATTGCACAGAATAACAGCAAGGTATTACGCTTAGGCCCCGATGGATCACCCATCGTGGTAGCCGGCGCTTTCCCGCGCTGGGGAAATGGCGTCAACGTCAGCAATGTGGTGGGGCTGCCTTATGGACAAATCATGGGGTATGGGTACAAGCGTGATAAGAGCGGGAATAAAATTTTCAGCGATGGCGTAACGAGCACGCTGCCTGCCGGTGAGCCGATACCGACCGATGCCCTGATACCATTGGGATCAGGCGTATACAAACAGACAGGCGGCTTCAGCAATGACTTCCACTATAAAGACTTTAGCCTTTCTTTCCTGATCGACTTTAAATATGGCGCTAAGATCTATTCCGGGACCAATCTGCTGCTGTACAACTATGGTCTCCAGAAAACGACTTTACAAGGTAGGGTAGGAGGTTATATAGGCAAGGGAGTGCTGGCAGACGGACACCCGAATACCACGGCCGTCAATGCACAGACTTATTTCCAGGACCTTTCCGTACTGGGCGACCAGATCGCGGAAGAGTTTGTCTATGACGCCAGCTTCATCAAACTGCGCTCTCTGAGCCTTGCTTATTCCTTTCCCCATTCCATCCTGAAATCAGGCTTCATCAAAGGAGTTAGCATTTCATTGGTTGCACGAAACATTGCTACTTTAATGAAACATACGCCGAACATCGATCCCGAGTCCAACCTGAATAATACGAATGGCCAGGGGTTGGAACTATCCGGATATCCTGCCGTCAGGAGCATGGGCGTTAACGTGAACCTGAAATTTTAATTACCGATCAAAACAAACTTGACTAAAATGAAAAATAAGATATTTTTAATAGCGTCAGTTTCAGCGGGTATGCTAATGAGTAGTGGCTGTACCAAAAATTTCGTGTCCATCAATACGGATCCCAATTCCGTTACTGGAGACGTGGAAAATTTCGCCAGCCTGTTCACCACTGCTGAATTGACTACCTCCGGAAACAGCGATGGCAATGCCTATGAGGACTGGCGGGGCAACCTGATCTATGCCAGTTGCATGATCCAGCACATATCTTCCACCACAGGCTATTGGAACGGCGATAAATACCTGGATAATGCCTCTTATCTGTCCGCTTATTGGGACGAGGATTACGGCCCGCAGCAAAACGGCGGCAATCCCCTGACGAATACCAATTCCAGCCCGGTACAAAACATCGTGGAAGTAGTGACGCATACGAAGACAGACAGTTCCAAAGCGAATTTGTACAATATCGCCAGGATCTTCAAAGCCTTTATGTTCCAGCGTTTAACGGATATGTACGGAGATCTTCCCTACTCCCAGGCCGGCCTGGGGTATATTTCCGGGATCACTGCACCCAAGTATGATAAGCAGCAGGATATCTATACGGACATTTTGAATGAACTGAGCGATGCAGCCTCAAAGCTGAATCCCAATGGCAGCACCCCGGGTTCGGCAGACCTTATCTATGGCGGAGATGTGGCTAAATGGAAAAGATTTGCCTATTCTGAAATGGTGCGCGTTGCCATGCGCATGAGCAAAGTAGATGCGGCCAGCGCGCAAAAATGGGTGCAGGCCGCTGTTGCCGGGGGCGTGTTCAATGATAATTCCGATAACGCTATTCTCAAGCACCAGGATGCCGCTCCCAATGGCGCGGGAAGCCAGGTAGCGAATGGAACAGGCTCGGTATTGGGGCTTATCGATCCTTCTGCAGCCAGGCTGAGCGCTACTTTTGTAAATTACCTGAATTCGACCCAGGATCCCCGCCTTGCTTATTTCGGCACGGTAATAGCCGACCCCAGCGTAGCCAGCGACATGGGCGATACGGTGGCCGCACATCAGTTGGGACAGCCTAATGGTTATGATCTCGGCGGCGGCAGCTATGATATTTCCCATGCTGCTAACTGGCCGGGCAACCAGAATAAATATTCGGTGGTCAATCGCTATACCTTTGCCCGTACGACTGCCCCGACCTTTTTCCTTACGTATGGCGAGACGGAATTATTGCTGGCGGAGGCCGCCCAGAGAGGCTGGATCTCCGGCTCAGCCTCCACCTATTACATCAATGGGGTAACGGGCGCCATGGCGCAACTGGCCTTACAGTCAGGCGCAGGGCCCGGCAGTGCCGCTATCACTGCTTACCTGGCGAATAATCCCTTGGCGGCAGGCTTAGAACTTCAGTTGATCAATACCCAATATTGGATAGCCAGTTTCATGGATGAGACCGAAGCATGGGCTAACTGGAGAAGGAGCAATTATCCCCAACTGACCCCCGTGGCTAACTATCCCGGAAATTCCACGAATGGCACCATCCCCCGCAGGTACACCTATCCGACAGGAGAGGCAGGCACCAACCCGGTTAATTACAGTTCGGCTGTTTCCGGGCTGACCGATGGAGATAAAATGACTTCCCGTGTTTGGTGGGACAAATAAATTGGCCGTGCTTTTAATATTACTCACCTCTGTTGGTATATTTTACAAGTCAAGAATAAGGTTATTATTCTTAGCATTAAAAAAGGGCGGGATGTCTATCCTGCCCTTTCTCTTTTATTTCAATCTCATCTTTACGAAGTAATCTTGAACACCACTCCATGTTCCGCAATCACTTTATTCTGCAACGCCGCCGGAACGCTGATGATCAGCTTCTTCCCCTCCTGGCGGCCCTTCAACTTTTCTTTAAAGCCCAGTAAACTGATCCGGCTCTTCGGATTGAAGGTATATCCTTCGATCGTCACCTCCGCCGGCAGGACCACATCCCTGGAGGTCCCTAAATAAAAGGCATAAACGCTGCCGCCATCCTTCGACTGCGTGAGATAGACATTCCCGGAAGAATAAGGCCGCACCGGCTTACTGTTATAAATGCCCTCTCCATTGACCTTCAACCAGCTGCCCATCTCTTTAAGACGGCTATAGACCGTATCATCCCAATCCCCTTCAGGAGAAGGACCTACATTCAATAAGAAATTGCCTCCCCGCGAAACGATCTTCACCAGCAAATGGATCAGCTCCGTAGAAGACTTGTAATGGTCCTTCGGAACATAGCTCCAGGAATCCCCCATGGTAAGACAGGACTCCCAGGGATCTTCCATCGGATGAGCAGGGACCTGCTGCTCAGGCGTGGTATAGTTCTCATACTCTCCCCCGACGCTGCGGTCGACGACGATCAGACCCGGCTGATGTGTCCGCGCCATGCCGGCAATCCTCGCCATATCGATATCCTGATCGTAAGGAATGCTCTTCTGCCATTCTACCGATGGATCCACCGTATAAAGAGGCCGCACCCAACCTCCATCCAGCCAGAGCAGATCCATTTTGCCATAACCCGTCATCAGCTCTTCAATCTGGTTATAGGTAAAATCCTTATAGGCCTTCCAGTGTTCAGGATGTTTCGCCGGGTCATAGTTCACATTCCGGTCCTTAGGAGGGAAGTAGGGCCACCAGTAATTTTCATTATGCCAGTCCGGCTTCGAAAAATAAGCCCCGATCATAAAATTCTCCTTCCGGAAAGCATCGAATACCTCTTTGGCGACATTGCTCCGCGGATTGGAGGCAAATGGCGATTGGGAAGACGTGATCTTATAGTCCGTTTGCTTCGTATCGAACATACAAAACCCGTCATGATGCTTGGTCGTGAAGACCACATATTTCATACCAGCCTCCTTGGCCGCCGTCGCCCACTTAGCCGGGTCGAACTTCACGGGGTTGAAGGTCGTCTGTAATTTTTCATAGGCTTTCACATAGTCATAATAGCTGGCGCTGTATGGTCCTCTGCGCACTTCCCAGCCTTCGTCTTCCGGAGCGATACTCCAGCTTTCCACTATGCCCCACTGGCTATACGTGCCCCAGTGCATCAGCAGACCGAACTTGCTGTCCTGCCACTGCGCCAGCTTCTCCCGGACCAGCGTGTCCCTGGGAGGCATATAAGCATGATAGAAATTAGCCTTCCACAGCGCATAACGGATGTATTGCGTTTGCAGACGCGCTTCGAAATCCGGCCAGTTGCGCTGCTCTTTCGGACTCCACAGCACCTCGCTGAGCGCGCTCATCCGCGGAAAGATCATATACTCCACCTTACGGGGATTCGACATATACTCGGTCCATATATTGGCCTGCGCTCCCCTGATGTTCCTGGCCTGCTCCGCCGTTAATCCCGCCGGAATGGGCTCATAGCTATAGACCTTTTTCAGGGGCAGATAACCGCCGATCGTCAGCGAGTCGTCATTCTGTATCTGGGAATGGTCGAAGTAAACATAGTCTCCGGGTGTCATGACCACACCGTGATTCAGCTTGGCGGCATCGATGCCTCCCTGCTCTCCCCGCCAGCTCATGACAGAGGCATTGGGCGCCAGCCCCCCTTCGAGGATCTCATCCCAGCCAATGATCTGCTTCCCTTTGGAATTGATATATTTTTCAATCCGCTGCACGAAATAGCTCTGCAGCTCATTCTCGTTCTTCAGCCCGTTGTCCCTGATGCGCTTCTGGCATTTGGGACAGACTTTCCAACTGTCTTTGGGACATTCGTCCCCGCCGATATGTATATACTTCGAAGGGAAGAGGGCCATCACTTCATCCAACACATCCTCTAAGAATTTGAACGTGCTGTCATTACCCGCACAAAAGACGTCCTTATGCACTCCCCAGTTCTGCTTCACCTGGTAAGGTCCGCCCGTGCAGCCCAGCCAGGGATACGCCGTCAGGGCCGCGGAAGAATGCCCCGGCAATTCGATTTCGGGAAGAATAGTGATATAACGGTCCGCCGCATATTTCACCACCTCCCGGATCTGATCCTGCGTATAATACCCGCAATGCGGAGTGCTGTCATTGCCGGTGCCCGGATGATGCCCGATGATCGTCCCGCTGCGGCAGGAACCTATCTCGGTCAGCAGAGGATATTTCTTGATCTCGATCCGCCAGCCCTGGTCCTCCGTGAGATGCCAGTGGAAATAATTCATTTTATGCAGGGCGAGATAATCGATATATTTTTTGACGAAATCTATTTGGAAAAAATGGCGGCCTGCATCCAGATGCAGCCCCCGGTAGCCAAAACGGGGATAGTCTTCGATCCTCACTGCGGGAATGGACAACCCTTCGGGCGCCCGCACGGCCGGCCCGGAAGCCAGCGATACATAAGGCTTCACCGGCAGCAGCTGTATCAGGGTCTGGATACCATAGAAGGTCCCCGAATGAGTAGCCCCGCTGATGACGATGGACCCGGAATTTACGGCGAGTGAATAGCGGCCTTCCTGCGGTGAAGCGCCGATCGAACCGGAAGTACCACCGGTCAGGGCACTTTCTCCGGCGGCAGCGCTGGTTAACCGGATATAATCACCGGCCGGCTGCCGGTCAGGAGCCACGATCCGCAAGTGTACTCCATACACCTGCTCAAGATAGATATTAAAGAAGCCGGTAGAAGAGGCTTCCGACACATCGGCCACCAGCACCGTATTCTTGTCGATCATAAACTGACCGTCCTGCCAGGTCGTGCTGACCGGTTTAGGAATAATGGCTGGTTGCTGCGCATGTAAGTAACTCCCTGCACATAGTACGACAAGGAGAAGAAGGGGGCGTAAGTGTATTCTCATAGGACGAAAATAGTAAACTACGTCCAATCCTCATCAAAGCGGCGAAAATCCTGTTTGATTTCAATGTAAATTTTGCGGAACGTGTCCATTCGCTCTTCCAGCCCTTCTGTACTGGATTCCCAGTTCGCTTCCCGCGCTGATTCCCGGAGATCGTGGAAAATATTTTCTACTTTGTTCCGGGAGTCGGGGAGATCATGACGGAGTTTGTCGATCACCTCTTTCTGGCAGATGAAAAGATTTTGAAAGTGCTCAACTTCTGCTAAAAGATCTTTGGGTAATTTTTTGGTGGCGAGATTTTCCAGGTGGCGTTCAAAATCGCGGATCTCTTCTTTGATGGAGGCGAGCTCTTTCTTCCATGATTGCAATTCCTCCCTGAACTGTTCGATGGAGATAGTTGATTCCATGAGATGTTATTTAGGTGAGAAAATCAGGATACTCTGCTTAAATTTAAGCATTACCCCGAACAAGTCAAAATAAAATCGGACCACGGGCCGGCCAGTCTGATACTAGTCCGCCAGCACCGGCAGTACAATCCCCGACACATGCCCCCCATCATGATATACCCGGATCGTCGCCTTTTGAAAATCCTCCTTTTTACAGGTAGGTATATTGACAAAAGTCTGAGGATTCATATCCACCAGCGGAAACCAGCTGCTTTGCAGCTGCACCATGATCCGATGCCCCTTTTTGAAAGTATGGGCGATCTCGTTCATGTCAAAGGATATTTCCGTCGCATGACCCGGCACCAGCGGCTCCGGCTTCTCATAGCTCTTCCTGAACTTACAGCGGAAGACATCCGCCCTTACCAGACGCTGATAACCGGCCGGCAGCGTACCCGCCGCCCCTTCCTCTCTTTCAGGAAGCACGTCGATCACTTTGACCACCAGGTCGGCATCCGTACCCGACGCGGACATAAAAATGTCGGCTTTGAGCCTGCCCGTAACCCGAAGGTCCCGCGTTAACACATCCGTCTGGTAGACCAGCACATCTGGCCTTTGAGCGGCAAACCGCTGGTCAGTGACAATATACTGGTTGTCCCTCCCCCCATGTACCCCATCGATATACGGCACCGGATGAGCCGGATCACTGATATACTCATCGAAGGCCGCCGACCCGGCCCCCGCACCCCTCGCTCCGGGAGCCGCCGCTTTTCCCTCCGTCGACAGCCTTCCCCCCGCCCGCAGATAAAATTTCACCGGCCTGGCTTCCGCCGGCGGCCAGGTACTATACTTCTTCCATTGATTCGCCCCCGTCTCGAAAACAGTAGCCTCCGCCAGGTCGGACGTATCTTTGTCTTTTAAGTAATAATTGAAGAACTTCGTCTCGATCTGGTGATAGACCTCATTGACATTCTGCTGGAAATCCAGGATGCCGAACCGGTTCCAGGAGCCCGCAGCCCAACCCCCATGCGTCCAGGGACCCATGACGATATGATTGTCATTATGAGGAGATTGCCGCTCGATCGCCTCATAAGTACGCAAGGCGCCAAACATATCCTCCGCGTCGAACCATCCACCCACCACCAGCACCGCCGGCCGGATATTTTTCAGATGCGTCCGGATATTCCTCGCTCTCCAATAAGCATCATAGGTGGAATGCCCCATGTACTCATTCCAGATCTTCCCCTGGTTATTGAAATAAGGACTGTCATTGGCATTCTTAAGCGGACCCAGATCCAGAAAGAACTGGTACGCATCCTGGATATCCGCCCTGAAAATATTACCCCCATAATTCTTTACAGGAGCAGGCCGCTTGATATCGAAAAAATTATCGAAGTCGAAATTGTCCAGCAAAAAGAAGGCCCCGTTGTGATTGGCGTCATCGCCGATAAACTCATCGGTGACCGGCGCCTGCGGAGATACGGCCTTAATGGCCGGATGCGCATCCGGCAGCGAAGCCGAAGCATAGAACCCCGGATAAGAAATCCCCCAGATCCCTACACGGCCATTGTTATTCCGGACATGCTGAAGCAGCCAGTCCACCGTGTCCCAGGTATCTGAACTCTCATCCGTCTCTTTGCCGGACTTCTTCCCTTCCTTATGCGGGGTCATTTCTTCAAAATCTCCCTCGCTCATATACCGGCCCCGCACATCCTGGTACACAAAGATGTATTTCTCCTGCAGCAAGGCGGCATTGGGACCCAGGGATCCCTTGTAGACGCTGTCCCCATAAGGACCGGAAGAGTAGGGGGTGCGCTCCATCAGGAATGGATAAGGATGACTTTCGTCCTTCGGACTGTAAATGACCGTATACAGCCTCTTCCCGTCCCGCATGGGAATGTATACTTCTTTCTTAGTGAAGTTGTCTTTTACGAAATTGGGAGCCTGTGCGCTGCATAGCAAGGGTAGCCAGACCGCCAGCACGCCAAGAAATTGTCTAATAGGTATATAAGGTATCATAACGGAATTATTTTAGCACCGGTAAGATCAGTTGCGACGGATGCCCGCTATCGTGATAAACATGGATCGTCTCTTTGATAAAATCACTGTCGGCACAGGTATAGATATTTACGAATTGCTGCGGATTGCGGTCCACCAGCGGGAACCAGCTGCTCTGCACCTGTACCATCACCCGGTGCCCTTTTTTAAAAGTATGGGCTACATCCGGCACGGCAAAGCGGACCGTCTCTATCTTCCCGGGCTTGAAAGGAACCGGCTTCTCGTAACTTTCCCGGAACCTTCCCCTCATCACCTCCCCATGCACCAGCATCTGGTAACCTCCCATCGGATAAGTCTTGGGCAGATCATGTCCACGGCCAGCCATGGCAGGCTCCTCGCCATAACTGAAATCATCCGGGAATACATCGATCAGCTTCACCACGAAATCCGCATCCGTACTGCTGAGGCTCACCTTCAGATCGGCAATCACCGGCCCGGCCAGGGTAAGGTCTTCCGTCAGCACCGGTGTCTGAAAGGTCAGCACATCCGCGCGCCTCGAGGCAAAACGCTGATCGTCCGTCATATACTCCCTCGTCCGGTTGAAATGCACATCCTCCGTATAGGGCACGGGATGGGCAGGGTCGCTGATATACTCGCTGAAATTGTTCTTCGCCGCAGGCAAAGCCTGGCTCAAACCGCCGTCAGGCTGCAGGTAGAAAGACACATCCTTTTTCTCCGCCGCCGGCCATTGGGCAAAAGTCCTCCACTTGTTCTCGCCGCTGAAGAAGATGGTCGCCGCCGCCAGGTTAGGCGCAGCTCCCTTACCCTTCAGATAATAATTGAAAAAAGGGATCTCGATCGTATTCTGGTACCAGAAAGATGTATTGCTCCCGAATTGTACATTCCCCAGGTGCGTGCCGTCATTGGACGCCCACTCCCCATGATACCAGGGACCCATGACGAGATGACTATTGGTGGACGGACTCTGGCTCCGGATCGCTTTATACAGATTCCACGCCCCATAACAATCCTCCGCATCGAATAAACCTCCGACTACCAGCATGGCAGGTTTCACGTTGTACATGGATACCCGGGCATTACGCACCTTCCACCATTCGTCCAGGTTAGGATGCTGATACAGGTCTGTCAAAAAGGCAATGCTATCCCCGGTCAGTTTCAATACGTTCTTTAAAGCGCCCGTCTGCAGATACCATTGATAACTGTCTTTGGAACGGAAGTCATAACCGGAAGGTCCGACAGCGGTAGGCTGAGGCCTGGGCTTGCCAAAAGAAGAATAAAAAGCCCAGGCATCCATCTGTAAGTACGCTCCGTTATGATGGAAATCATCCCCCATGAACCAATCCGTAACGGGCGCCTGTGGACTTACCGCTTTCAACGCCGGATGACCGCTGGCCGCAGCCATCGTCGAATAAAATCCCGGATACGAAATCCCGAATACCCCCACCTTCCCATTGTTATAAGGCAGGTTCTTCACCAGCCAGTCGATCGCATCATACGTATCGCTGGCCTCGTCGACATCCGTATTGGACTTCTTGTCTTTTATAAAAGGACGCACATCCACGAACTGCCCCTCGCTCATCCAGCGTCCACGGACATCCTGCGTGACGACAATATACCCTTCCCGCAGATAATAACGGATATAACGACTGCTGAAATCCTTCCATTTGTCCCCTCCGTAAGGAGCGCAGGAATAAGGCGTACGGGTCAGCAGGATCGGATGCTGTTCAGTCGTATCTTTGGGAATATAGACGGAAGTGAATAACTTTATGCCATCCCGCATCGGGATCATCTGCTCTATTTTATAATAATTGTCCCGGATCCAGACACTGTCCTGGCTTGTCCCCTGGCCATATACGATAAAACAGCCAATTGAAAAAAGGAGGGAAAAAAGAAGTTTTCTCATTTTATCAGTTAATTTTAATTTTCTATAAACCAATTTAGGCAAAGTACCCTAATCCCGGAGTGATTATTTTATGAGCGATGAGATGCAGTTAATAAAGGTATTTTATACCTGTTTTCAGCAGCGGGACTGGAAAGGAATGGTCGATTGTTATGACCCCGATATCTTCTTTTATGACCCCATTTTCCAGGATCAGGAAGGACCCCAGGTTCGCGCCATGTGGGAGATGCTGCTCACCAACGCCAACGATCTGCTAATGACGTTTAGCGATGTGAAATTGGAGCCGGGCCCCGGAGAACCCAACCCCAATGAACCGGATTCTCTGAAAGAGAGCTATGGCTCCTGTAATTGGGTCGCCGCCTATACTTTTTCAAGGACAGGCCGGCGCATAGTGAATAAAGGCAGGACATGGTTTACATTTAGAGGAGGAAAGATCGTCGAACATCAGGACTATTATAACTTATGGAAATGGTGCCGTCAGGCATTGGGCATCCCCGGTATCTTACTCGGATGGACCCCCTTTTTTCAAAATAAAATCCGCCGCATGGCAAAAAAGAACCTGGAGAAATTCATTGCCCGCTCATCGCCCGGCAAAACCTGACAAACCCTTATCCTTCATCTCATTCAGCCTCAAAACAGCATGCTCTAAATATGTTCAATCGTCGTAAATTTCTGCAGTCCTCTGTCTTCAGCTCCGTAGGTTTATTCCTGGGGAAAAAAGCCATAGCTCAACCCGGCTCTTCCGCCTCCGCCACCCACGCCTCCACCGCCCTTCCGGCCCCGGTAATGGATTCCCCCATCGTGATCTCCACCTGGGACTCCGGTATCGCCGCCAATAAAGGAGCCTGGGCGGTATTGAGCCAAAACGGAAAAGCCCTCGACGCCGTCGAAGCAGGCGTGAAGGTGACGGAAGCTTCTATCAACTGCTGTGTCGGACTGGGAGCTAACCCCGACCGCGATGGTATCGTAACCCTCGACGCCTGTATTATGGATGACAAAGGCAACTGCGGCAGCGTAGGCGCCCTGGAACGTATCAAACATCCTATCTCGGTCGCCCGCAGAGTGATGGAGAAGACTCCCCACGTCATGCTGGTAGGCCCCGGAGCCCAGCAGTTTGCCGTAGCAGAAGGATTTCCCCTCGAACCGCAGGAACTCTCGGACGATGCGAAAAAGACATATGAACAATGGCTGAAGAAATCGGAATACAAGCCCGTCATCAATATCGAAAAAACACAAAGCCATCCCGGAACTCCGGGCCATCCCGGAGCCGGCGAACCTTCGGCGGGGAATGCTTCCCTGGCAGCAGGCCAACCTTCCGCAGAAGATCCTTCCCTGGCAGCCGCCGGTGTCGGCCCAGCCGCCCCCTCCCGGTTACCCGACGGCAACTGGAACCATGACACCATCGGCATGGTAGCCATGGACGCCAGCGGTAATCTCAGCGGCAGCTGCACGACCAGCGGCATGGGCTTCAAAATGAGAGGCAGACTGGGCGATTCCCCCATCATCGGGGCCGGACTCTTCGTCGATAACGAAGTCGGCGCCGTCACGGCAACCGGACAGGGAGAAGACGTCATACGCATCTGCGGCTCCCATACCGTAGTAGAGCTGATGCGCCAGGGCATGTCCCCCGAACAGGCCTGCAAGGCAGCCGTGGAAAGAATCATCCGGATCAAAGGCGACAAAGCAAAAGAAATACAGGTCGCCTTCCTCGCCCTGAATAAAAAAGGAGAGACAGGCGCCTTCGCCATTCAAAAAGGATTTAGTTACGCATTGAAAAATAATAAAGAGGAAAAAATGTATGACGCAAAGAGCTGGTACTGATTTTTACAAACTCGAAATATGCAGTTTCAACCTCGCCTCCGCCCTGATCGCACAGCAGGCTGGCGCCCGGCGCGTGGAACTCTGCGCCAGCCCCGACGAAGGCGGCACGACCCCCAGCCAGGGCGTCATCATCGCTGCCCGGGAGCAATTGCAGATTGAATTATATCCGATCATCCGCCCCCGCGGAGGTGACTTCCTCTACTCCGAAGAAGAGTTTGCCGTCATGCTGAAAGAAGTGTCCTTCTGTAAGCAGGTTGGATGTAATGGCGTCGTGATCGGCCTGTTGAATGCAGATGGCACCATCGATAAAACAAGAGCGGCCCGACTGGTGGAAGCGGCCTATCCCCTCGGCGTCACGTTTCACCGCGCCTTCGACTGGGCCATCAACCCCTTCGAAGCCATGGAAGATATCATCGGCATCGGGTGCGAACGCATCCTCACCTCCGGACAACGCCCTACCGCCCCGGAAGGCGCGGTTCTCATCAATGAACTGGTCAGACAGGCCGACGACCGGATCCTGATCATGCCCGGATCGGGTATAAGGGCCTCCAATATCGAGGCCCTGGTGGAGAAGACCGATGCGCCGGAATATCATACGTCCGCCCGTATCCGGGTACCCGGCGCCATGGAATATATCAACACCGCCATGAATGAAGAGCAGCTCGTCACAATGGCCGGCAAAGAAGAGATTGAACAGATCGTCGCAACCCTCCGCTCACTCGCGGCAGCTGCCAAAAGCGAATAACCCGAAGCATATCGCTTCGGGTTATTCGCTTATTCGTTCCGGAGTCAGCCTTCTTTGGCTGCCCCGACCTTATTCTACTTTTGTAATCTTCAGCATATTGGTGGGCAGGTGCTTCTCTACGGGCAGACTACCGGTGTTCACCACGACATCCCCGGTTTTCAGAAAACCCCTTTCCTTCAGGATCTCATGCTGGTCCGTGATAATACCGTCCATGCTTTCTTCCTCTGCATAGTGAAAGGCTCTCACACCCCAGCTTAGACTAAGCTGGTTGATAAGACTCTTTTCCTTGGAGAAAATATACAAAGGCGCCTTCGGACGATAGCTGGACAATACGAACCCAGTATAACCTCCCTGGGTCATCCCGATCAGGGCATCCGCATTGACATCCTGCGCCAGTTTACAAGCATTATAACAGATGGCATCGCTGAGGAATGAAGGAGAATGAGGCTGCGGGATCAGATCCTCTTCGCGGTTGTAAGGATATTCCGTCCTTTCCACTTCCAGGATGATCTTACGCATCGTCTCCACCACCAGCGCCGGATGTTGACCCGTAGCGGTTTCCGCACTGAGCATTACAGCATCGGCTCCTTCCAGCACGGCATTGGCCACATCTGTGATCTCGCTGCGGTTTGGCTTCACCCGATCGATCATGCTTTCCATCATCTGGGTAGCCACGATGACAGGCTTGGCACGGTGTATCGATTTACGGATGATCTCCCTTTGCGCCATCGGCACTTTTTCAACCGGTAATTCTACGCCAAGATCCCCGCGGGCAACCATTACCCCATCGGATTGATTGACGATATTACGCAGATCTTCCAGCGCGGAAGGCATCTCTATCTTGGCAATAACCTTGGTTGTGCTTTTCTTTTCCGCAAGCCGGCGTTTCAGATCCACGATATCTTCCGCTTTACGGACAAAAGACAACGCTACCCAGTCCAGCTCCTTTTCTATGATAAAGGCCAGGTCGATAATATCCTTTTCAGTCATAGACGGTAAAGATATCTTCGTATCCGGCAGATTCACCCCTTTCTTAGGCAACAGAACCCCGCCATAGGTAACGGCAACCTTTACATCGCCGCTGGGATCTACATTGACGACCATTACTTCTATCTTGCCGTCATCGATCAGGATCTTATTCCCTACCACGACATCATGATGCAGGTTGGGATAAGATACATAGATCTTTTCTTTCGTGCCGACGACTTTCTCCTTCGAGGTGAACGTGAGGATATCACCGGGCACGATCGTTAAACCGCCATTTTCTATTTCGCCTACCCGCAGCTTGGGACCCTGCAGGTCACCCAGGATGGAGATGTTATAAGGCTCTTCCACATTGATCTTCCGGATATGGTCGATGATCTTCGCTTTACCCTCGTGGTCGCCATGAGAGAAATTAAGTCTGAACACATTTACACCGGCTTTAACCAGTTCCAGCAGCTTCTCATACGTGTCACAAGCCGGTCCTACCGTGGCAACAATCTTCGTTTTATGAAATGTATGCTGAATACCTGCTTGCTTATCCATATCCTGATGCAGATACTTCGATAAATTTTTTGACATGAACAGTGGATTTTTTTTTAAGATGCTAATATTTTAACGATTTTCAACCAATCGTCGCTGATCTTTTGCTTGGCCTTCACCGCTTTTTCAAGAGGCGTATAGTGCATTTTGTTGTTTACGATCCCTACCATCACATTGTGACGGCCTTCCATCAGGCATTCCACCGCTGAATATCCCATACGGCTGGCTATTACCCTGTCAATACAACTGGGCGATCCCCCCCGTTGTATATGCCCCAATACGCATACCCGGGTGTCGGCCATCGGCAGGCGGTCTTTTATCACTTTGGCTACATCATTCCCTCCGCCGAAATTCTCTCCTTCGGCTACTACCACCAGGTTCACCAGTTTCCTGCGGCGTTCTTTCTCCTGCAGGGAATTGATCAGCTCTTCAATATCCGTCTTGCGCTCCGGGATGAGGATATGCTCCGCCCCGGTGGCAATCCCGCTGTGAAGAGCGATATAACCCGCATCCCGACCCATCACCTCGATGATAAAAAGACGGTCATGGGCATCGGCCGTATCCCGTATCTTGTCGATTGCTTCCACAGCCGTGTTCACCGCCGTATCGAACCCAATGGTGAAATCCGTTCCGGCAATATCCTTGTCGATAGTGCCTGGCAAACCGATACAGGGAATATCGAATTCCCCGCTGAGCTTATGAGCTCCCCGGAAAGAACCATCCCCCCCGATCACCACCAGGCCGTTAATGCCCAGTTTCTTCAGGTTGGCATAGGCCTTTTTCCGGCCTTCATGTTCGAAAAATTCTTTGCAACGGGCGGTCTTGAGGATCGTCCCCCCCCTCTGAATGATATTGGCTACACTTCTAGAATGCATAGGGACGATATCGTTCTCGATCATCCCACTATATCCCCGCATGATCCCGAATACTTCCAGTCCATTATAAATACCGGTACGAACAACGGCACGGATGGCGGCATTCATCCCCGGAGCATCACCGCCGGAAGTGAGGACGCCAATTTTAGTGACTTTGCTTTCCATTAAAATATTGTTCTTAGCGTTTGTTTTTTTAAAAAAGCTTTAACCAATGGTAAGAATTATTGAAAAATTTCTACCTTACGTTAAGGCGCGCCACAGGCGCGCCTGCCGAAGGCCCATTATTAATCGTTCACAGGGCTGGGTTATTTTCTGTTAACGCGGCCCTGTGAACAAACGAAGTCCCAAAAATAAGGATTTGATTTGATTCGGCAACACTCGAGGGAAATGATGTCGTTTTATTCACCCGCAAAACTATGTCTTTTACTGCGGAATACTGTCTTTTAACAATCTCTCTTGCTATTTGCCATCCGATTCGGATCTTGTATTCGGTTCATGAAAACAGTAACGGCGTTTAAAATCATATAGTATGGAATTTGGTAAAGTGACCCGGGTAGATGACGTGGATTTTTCCCTGCCAACAGACGACCCGATGACCGACCAGCTTTTCGAACACATGGCAGCCAATAAAAAAGCCGGCAAAGAGCAGCCCGTAAACTTATACGTCGGCTGTACCCAATGGGGAAATAAGAACTGGTTAGGCCGACTCTATCCCAAAGGAACAAAAGACAAAGACTTTCTGGCGCATTATGTAAAACAATTCAACTGTATCGAGCTGAATGCGCTGTTCTATAATTTACAGCCCAGATCCGTCATCGAAAGATGGGCCTCCCTGGCAGACAAGAGCTTTCGGTTTTGCCCTAAGTTCTCCAATACCATCAGCCATACCCTCCAGCTAAAAAATACGCAGCGGGATACAGATCTCTTTATTGAACATATGCAGCACTTCGGACCCACCCTGGGCTATTCCTTCCTGCAATTGTCGGACAAATTCGGCCCGGACCGGGCCGATACACTGCAGGACTATCTCCGCCAACTTCCCCGGGATTTCCGCACCTGCGTAGAGCTGCGACAGGAAAACTGGTTTCCTGACGTCAATCGGGCATCCGGCAGCGGCTCCCCCGCCGCCAATTACAACAAGGCCGTCCCCGCTGCCGCCCCAAAATCCATCCCGGGCGCCGCCAACGATACCTGGCAACTCTTCCGCGACCTGGGTATCGGCGCCGTCATCACCGACTCCGCCGGCAGAAGGGATTGCGTGCACATGAAACTGACGGCGCCCGTCGCCTTTATCCGTTTCGTGGGCAATAACCTCCATCCCACCGATTATACCCGCATCGACGCCTGGGCCGGCAGACTAAAAACCTGGATCGCTAAAGGATTGCGCGAGATCTATTTTATCATCCACAGCCCCGACGAACTCTATGCCCCGGAACTCGCCCTCTATACCGTAGAGCAATTCAACCGGCAATGCGGAACCAACCTCCAACCGCCAAAGCTGCTAAAAGAAGATCAATCGAAGAACCTGACGCTGTTCTGAGCGGTTCCCTGTGGACCCGGTTCAGCATGGACGCCATTCAATGGCTTCCCTTTTTTCCATAATTCTTCTTCCCGGCCCTGATCCGTATGGGCAGATCATTTTCTTTAGGAGGGATTAGACGATCCCAGATCGGCAGGTCTAATGACGGGCAATATAAAATTGGAAAACAAAGTTCCTGTGAATTTTTGACGGAGCAGACCCCGGACGGTAGAATAAGCCAACCCGGTAAGCGTATTATTCAGGGTTATATCCACTTCCAGATCGTCCTGGCTCTTATTGATGAGCGCATCCATATTTTCCACTTTGAACAAATGCTCGGTAACATAGGTGGCGCTCGCTTCTTTTTTACCTTTTTCATAAGCCTTCAACTCAACCGTAAAGATCAGACGAAGGATCTTTTCTTCCAGGCCGATCGTTTTCACGATCTCCAGGTCAAAGTGAATGGAATCACCGTTATCCCTGGGCAAAGAGATAGTCTCAGGGATCGAATAATGAAACGCCAGGTCTTTAATATGGAGATAATGAACTTTACTGACGTCGAATTGCACTTTTTTTGCCATAACGAATTAATAAGCAAGTTCGGAGATTCCTTTCTCTTCCTGATCGGTACTTTTTAAGAGGATCGATCTCCCTTTGACATTCCCCTCTTTAACGACCTCACCGGTAAGATCTGACTGATCGGCCTTGCCGGCGCAGTGGATTGTTTGAAAGGGCCGGTAACTTTCTTTGTCTACTTTCCCATATCGTTCTCTTGCCTGTTCATCCGTTAAGATGATGTCCTGCCCTAATGCCACTTCCATTTTCGTGATATTCTCCAGGCCGATATTATGCAGTCCGCTCAACCACTTGCTTATTTCGCTGGGTTCTTTTCCCATTGCTTCTGCCAGGTCTTTTTGCGAATGAATGGTGGGATGGTTATCCAGGATAGCCCGAACCTGATAGCTGATAGCCAGGTTCTTCTGGACAAATTGTCTGTCCTCAGGCTCTACCTTTGCCAGCATTTCTGCAAAAATTTTTGATGCCATAGCCTTAGTATTTTAAGTACAATTCTTCAATATTTGTTATCGCAGGACCATCCGTCTCTATACCGATTTCAATCAATTGCTTTGTCCAGCCTTGTGCATTATAAAAATGATAGGATACATTTGGACAATCCTGCGCAAAGTTGGCCGTCTTTATCCCTCCATTAAATAAAATCACCACATTTTTACTGACCCAATGACAATAGAGTCGTAAATCAATATTCTCGTCAAGATATTTTCCCTTTGGCGGCAAAGCGACACAAATTCTCTCCGGTCTGAAAAGCTCAAAGTTGGCTCCCCACTTGTCATTTCCTATTTCCACTATCCATTGCACCAAACGATTCCTTTGTCTTTTGTAAAACTCTTCTTTTCCCATCCTTTCAAAAAAATCATCCGTTTCCGATAAGACATTTTCCTCTCCTCTTAAAGTATAAAAAGTCACCGTGTCAAAACGGGCAAATTCTTCGATTGAAGCATATGAATGCACTTATAGATTAATTCCATTCCTTATATACCACAAAAATACAAAAATAATTAACTTTAAGATTATTTTTTAACCTTCCAGCCCTTATAAGAAAGAGGGCAACTATTTTCCCTCCGGGAGATTGGGAGCCAGATGCACCTCCGCCAGCATACACCGGGCGCTGCCGCCGCCATTGGTCTCGATGGTCGTCAGCGGAGCATGCAGGATCCTGTTGAAAGAACTGAGCTTTTCCACCTGTGCCGGGGTAAGGGACTCGTAGGCCTGGCCCGACATGACCAGCAGCTTTTCTTTTTGGGCATTGTGCACCTGCAGCATATTGCCGGCAAAATGATTCATCTGATCCAGGCTGATGGCAATGATCTCCTTCCCGGACTTTGTGATCGTAGCGGTCAACTGCCCTCTCTCCGTCGCCACCGGCAAAGAATCCAGACAAACTACGACATACCGGTCAGCTACACACATCATCACATTCGTATGGTAGATAGGATTGCCTGTTCCATCCACCGCCGTGAAAACCACCGGCCGGTATCCCATCTTTTCGCAGAAATCGGCCAGTACTTTTTGGTCGGTGCGCGGCGAGAGACAGGCATAAGCGATTTTGTTCTCCCTGTCCAGCACCATGCTGCCGGTCCCCTCCAGGAAAAGTTCTTCTTTTTCATAAAAGCTGAAATCCAGTGGGACGCCAAAGTCGAATTTCCGTTCCAGGTCCTCCAATACCCCCGGCTTACGCTCCTGCCGGCGGTTGACGGCATACATGGGATAAAGGCATACGATCCCTCCTTCATGAAAAGACACCCAGTTATTGGGGAAAATGGAATCAGGCGTATAAGGCTCCGGCGTATCGTTGATCACGGTGACATCTATGTTATTGTCACGTAGAAGCTGCACCAATCCCTCGAATTCCGACAGGGCCTTCTCCTGTGTCCGGCTATCGGAAGCCGCGGACTGAAAGGCATTGTTGACGGCGGTTTCCGCATTGAAGCTGAAATTCACCGGACGTATCATCAATAAATGAGAGGTCGTCTGCATCATTCCTATTTTGAATCAGGATTATAAAAAGGGCACGGTCTGTAATAGCTAATTAGGGCACGGTCCGTAACAGCGTGGCTTATTCCAACTCATCCCGGTGCAGCGGCATGCTCATACAATGGAAACCTCCCCGGGCTCTCGATAATTCCGCAGAAGGCATCAGGATCAGCGTATTTTCCAATTCGTCCGGATCGATAGCCCCCTTCTCCATCCCGGCAATCAGCTCATGGGCATGGATCACGGTAAAACCATTGGCTACAAAGGCTTCCACCGTCTTGTCATTACGATCATACCCCAGCACCACCCCCTCTTTCAGAGCCAGCAGGTTACAGGAATCCGTCCATTGCTCCCGGGCATCGAAAGGGAACTCATTATTGCCGGAATAGATGAATCGCACCTTATCCGGACATTCCAGGTCATTCTTGCTGATATCCGTCAGCAGATCTTCCAGGTTGTCGAAATATTCCGGATTGCCCGGATCCTTCTTCCTGAATTGAATGATCTTCAGCTTGTCTTCTTTTTTATTGTTCTCCAGGATCCTTTGAACGGCATCCTCATCTTCATGTTTGATCGCCTTCCGGGAAAAAATACCCAGCAGGATCCATACATTGCGCTTCACCTGCGTGAAGATCGTATCGATATGCATATAATCCCGCTTCTTGGGGATCCGGATAATCGTAATCTTTTTGACCACGCCCTTTTCAAACAATACCTTGATAGCCTGGTGCGCCGCTTCCAGAGACGTACGCTCGCTAACGCCGATCAGCAGATGATCCTTACTGACAACCATGACATCACCCCCTTCCAGCGTGACCTTTTTGTCGTCGCCCTCCCGGGGCAGCAGGAAGTGATGGTGCGTATCCGATAATTCGATGATCTTATCCTGGTACTCCGAAAACAACGGGTGATTGAAGAAAATATACTTCGCCAGCAGGGCTTCCCGGGTACGCGCCTTTTTGGCGGGCTTGTTTAGCAGGACATAACTGTTGATCACGATACCGATATCGCGCGTGAATATAAAATTGGGGATGGGCGCGAACAACATCTTCTCATCATTCATAGTCCCGCTGATAAACGTCTTGGCCAGCTGCACCGGCAATAGCTTCTGCAGCTCTTTTTGCGTATCGTACGAACAGCTCTCCAGCGCACAGACAGAAGCCACCAGCTTCAGCTGGATCTCATGATCGGCTAAAATATCGGCCAGCAGCCATTGCAGCTCCACCACCTTCTCCGAACGGAAGAACTGGTCGTCACCCGGTTTGTAAAAAGCCCGTTTGCTTTTCAGGTCATCGACATCGGCCAGCTTTCCCCTGATCTTCTCCGGATCCAGGAAATATAAAAGGATCTTGGTGTAGAAATCATACTCCTTCCGGCGGATGGTGTCCAGGTGTACTATATCCTCGAACAACCAGTCCTGCGCTTTTGACGGAACTACCTTTCCCAACCCGCTATCGGGACTATGCACCAGCAGGCGCCTCAGCCTGCCGATCTCTGATGAAACAGATACCTGTACTTTATTCGAATGATGCCTTGCCATAAATCACTATTTTTTTTTGGAATACCTGTAATAGGAACTACTTAGAATGCAGGACGGGGATATTATAATACATTTTAGTCATATTACTGGTTGTAAAGGTAGGCATTTGCCTTCTGGCGGGAAAATTACGATAATTCCGCTTCCTTTTTTACCGTTATTGATCGAATTGCATGGAGGTTTTTGTAGGTTTGGGAAAAATACTGAATGCAAAAAATTACGGAAGACACGATTGATAGTATCAATGATCGTATCCAGCACATGGACGAAGATCAGATCGGTAAAGTCTGGGATGCCTTCGCAAAAGAACAGCCGGCCCTCGTGGGATACGTGCTGGGAGAAAGCAAGGAGTTAAAAGTGCCCGATGCCCGGGAAGATGTAGCGTATATCCTCACGATTATATTACTCAGCTTCCGGAAATTAGAGCCGTCTATACCCGTTGTCACGGAAGAGGAATTTGAAAAAGCCTTTAACGCGGAATTCGAGGAAATGGAAGAAGTCTTTCACGATGGGTTCGATGAGACCGATGCCATGGCCATCATGGATTCCTTCTGCCAGCCCGACCTGCTGCAATTTGCCGCCGCCGTCATCTACAGCGAAGGAGACGAAGAAGAGAACAGCAATTTCACCGAAGAAGAAGCCGGACTCTTTATCGTAATCTTTAAAACCGTGATCGGACTGCTCGACGGGAAAGCCGGCCCCAATATCTCAGGAAATAATTAAATAATAGATAAACCCCCATACGACGATAAAAAAGAGCGCCATCAGGGCATCTCCCTGGATATTTTGCCAGGATCTCTTTTTGCGTATCATTTGATAAACCACCCAACCGGCGAGCGCCAGACCCAGGAATCCGACTCTGAAAAAAAACACCCACATAAGAACAGATTTGTATTGAAATTAATACATTTTAGCTATTCCGTACTATTACCCCGGAAAAGGCTATGTATGCCTTCGTACGGCCTCGCCAAAAAAACTACCAACTGTTAGTTTACTAAACAACTTTCTCCTATTTTTGGGTCCTTAAAACTTATACGCCACATGCATTTCCAATTATCAGAAGAACATTTGATGATACAGAAGGCCGCCAGGGATTTCGCAAGGAACGAATGCCTGCCGGGAGTCATAGAAAGGGATGAGCACCAGAAATTCCCTCGCGAACAGGTCCTCAAGCTGGCTGAACTGGGCTTTATGGGAATGATGGTAGACCCGGAATATGGCGGTTCCGGAATGGATACTATAAGTTATGTACTGGCGATGGAAGAAGTGAGCAAGATCGATGCCAGCGTGAGCGTATGCATGAGTGTCAACAATAGCCTCGTTTGCTGGGGCCTGGATAAGTTCGGCTCCGAGGCCCAGAAGAGAAAATACCTCGTTCCCCTGGCCCAGGGCCGTAAGGACGGAGAACTGTATATCGGCGCTTTTCTGCTCAGCGAGCCGGAAGCAGGCAGCGATGCCACTTCCCAGCGCACGACCGCCGAAGACAAAGGCGACTACTACCTGCTCAACGGCACCAAGAACTGGATCACCAACGGGAATTCCGCCTCGGTCTACCTGGTGATCGCACAGACGGATGTGTCCAAAGGCAGCCATGGAATCAACGCCTTTATAGTGGAAAAGAATAGCCCCGGCGTAGTAGTCGGAGCCAAGGAAAACAAACTGGGCATACGCGGCAGCGATACTCACAGCATCTTATTCAATGACGTCAAAGTACCAAAAGAGAATAGGATAGGGGAGGACGGATTTGGCTTCAGGTTCGCCATGAAGACCCTGTCAGGCGGACGCATCGGTATCGCCTCCCAGGCCCTGGGGATCGCCAGCGGTGCCTACGAACTGGCGCTGAAATACTCTAAAGAACGCAAAGCCTTCGGAAAAGAGATCATGCAACACCAGGCCATCCAGTTCAAATTAGCAGATATGGCTACCCGCATCGAAGCCTCCCGCCTCCTCTGCCTCCGCGCAGCCTGGGAAAAAGACAACCACCTGGACTTTACCCTCAGCTCTTCCATGGCAAAAGTATTTGCTTCGGAGACGGCGATGTGGACAGCCACCGAAGCGGTACAGGTCCATGGCGGATATGGCTATGTAAAGGAATATCATGTAGAAAGGCTGATGCGGGACGCAAAGATCACCCAGATCTATGAAGGCACCAGCGAAGTGCAAAGGATCGTCATCAGCCGCTCGATCCTCAAGGGGTAACCGGTGGGAGTTCATATCTTTGCCCATACCCGGCCGGTAGCCGGAAAAATCGAATAGCCAGAGATGTCCATCGACAAAGAAAAATATGAGGCCCTCCTTACCGAATTGAAGGGCAGGGCGCAACTCGTCGCCGTCTCCAAGACCAAACCGGTCGAAGATCTCCAGGCCCTCTATGAACTGGGACAATGGGACTTCGGAGAGAACTATGTCCAGGAGCTGGTAGACAAACAAACGCTGCTCCCTTCCGATATCCGGTGGCATTTTATAGGACATCTCCAATCCAATAAAGTAAAATATATAGCACCCTTCGTTCATCTCATCCACGGGGTAGACAGCTCCCGCCTGCTGAAAGAGATCGACAAACAGGCCGCCCGCAACGGAAGAAATATCTCTTGCCTGCTGCAGGTGCATATCGCCCGGGAAGAGACCAAGTTCGGACTGGACGAAGCTGAACTGGCCGAAGTAATGAAAGTAGTTGCCGCCGAAGCATCTTCCTCCGGCACCGGCGAATTGAGGAATGTCAACGTGTGCGGACTAATGGGTATGGCCTCCTTCACGGAAGATCCCGACAAAGTCAGAAGCGAGTTCCACACGCTCAAATCCTTATTCGACCGGTATTTCCTCTCCGCCGTCGCTCCACCCGCGACCCCACCCATCCTCTCCATGGGCATGAGCGGGGATTACAGGATCGCAGTGGAGGAAGGCAGCAATATGGTGAGGATCGGAAGTCTGCTGTTTGGTAAAAGAGGCTGAATGCTGTAAATTCGCATATTCCAAAGGAATCATTCACTATATGACTGAGATCAAAAAAGAAGAAGAGAAGTCCCTGAATTTTCTGGAAGAGATCGTACAGGAAGACCTGGAAGCCGGCAAATATAAATCCATTTTGACGCGCTTCCCGCCGGAACCGAATGGCTACCTCCATATCGGTCATTCCAAATCCATTATCCTCAATTTCGGCCTTGCCCAAAAGTACGGTGGACAGACCAACCTCAGGTTCGACGATACCAATCCCGTGACCGAAGACACCGAATATGTGGATAGTATTAAAGAAGATATACGCTGGCTCGGCTTTCAGTGGGCCAATGAATTATATGCATCCGACTACTTCGAGCAATTATATCAGTTCGCCGTAGCCATGATCCGGCAGGGACTGGCCTACGTGGATGACAGCTCCAGCGAACAGATCGCCAAATTAAAAGGTACCCCCACCGAACCCGGAACGGCAAGCCCCTTCCGTGATCGCACGGTGGAAGATAACCTCCGCTTGTTCGAAGAAATGCGGGCCGGTAAATACCAGGACGGAGAGAAGGTACTGCGGGCTAAGATCGATATGAGCGCCCCGAATATGCACATGCGGGACCCAATCATCTACCGGATCAAACATGCCCATCATCACCGCACGGGAGACAATTGGTGTATCTACCCCATGTATGATTTCGCCCATGGTCAGAGCGATTCGATCGAGAAGATCACCCATTCCATTTGTACGCTGGAATTCATACCCCACCGTCCCCTCTACGATTGGTTTATTGAGAAGCTTAATATCTTCCCTTCTCATCAATACGAATTCGCCCGCCTGAACCTGACCTATACGGTCATGAGCAAAAGGAAACTCCTGCAGCTGGTAAACGATAACCACGTCACAGGCTGGGACGACCCCCGCATGCCTACTATTTCAGGCCTCCGCCGGCGCGGGTATACGCCGGAAAGCCTCCACGTTTTCGCCGAAAAGATCGGCGTGCAGAAGAGAGACAACCTGATCGATATGTCCCTGCTCGAATTCTGCATCCGTGAGCACCTCAATAAAATTGCGCTCCGGCGCATGGTCGTCTTTGACCCCCTGAAGATCGTCCTGACGAATTATGAACAAGGGGAGGAACTGCTGAAAAGCGAGAATAACCCGGAAGATCCCGAATCCGGCCACCGGGAAATGCCCTTCAGCCGCGAATTATACATCGAAAGGGAAGACTTTATGGAGAATCCCCCCAAGAAATTCTTCCGGCTCTCCCCCGGACAGAAAGTACGGCTGAAAAGCGCTTATATCATTCAGTGTGACGAAGTGATAAAAGATGAGGCCGGCAATATCACCGAACTGAAATGCTCCTACCTGCCCGGCAGCAAGAGCGGCGGCGACCAATCCAATATAAAAGTACAGGCCACCATTCACTGGGTGAGCATACCTCATGCCATTACCGCCGAAGTAAGATTATATGACCGCCTGTTCAAAGTGGAAGACCCCGCCAACGAAGAAGGGGATTTCAAAGATTATATCAATCCGGACTCCCTGCAGGTCCTGCCGGCTGCCTACGCAGAGCCGGCCTTGAAACAGGCTAAATTTGCAGAACACTATCAATTCCTGCGCAAAGGATACTTCAGCCTCGACAAGACCAGCTCCGAAGAGAAAATGGTCTTCAACCGGACCGTCACTCTTAGGGACAACTGGGTGAAAGAACAGGCCAAAAAGTAAAGAGCAGAACTCAAAGTAAAGAGCAGAACCCAAAATAAAAACTGCGGGTCCGGGAATAGCATTCTCTGCCGATCCCTGGCCCGCAGCTTCTTTTGGCAGGTCCACCGGCTAATTGCCCTGGCCGCCGCCCCCACCGCCGCCCATTCTGCCCCCGCCACGCTGAGGACGGTTCTCTTCCATCCAGGTCTGGTATTTCTTATACAGGTCAGCGCCTAACACAGCCTGAATCCTTTTGTTCCTTTCGTCATTGATAGGAGCCATTTTCGCCATCTTGTCCTCCCGGCTCGCCGACTGATCCGTCATGATCTCACGCATCTTCGGCTGGAACTCCTTTTGAATGGCTTTCAGCGAATCCACCTGTACAGGAGTCAGCTTCAGGTCCGTGGTCATCTTTTGCATCTGTTCTTCCTGTCTCTGCCTCATAGCGGCCGTATCACCCCTTTGGGCATAAGTCGATGAGAAAGAGAGCAGCGCTATAACTACTGCAGCGCAAGCGATCATTTTTTTTCTGAGGTTCATAAAATATCTTTTAATGAATAATAGAATATCAAATTTGTGCTAAAAGCATCGATTGCAGACTCCTTTTACGTAGACGGCAATTGACCCAAAACGACATCGGTCAACAGCTTTTTTTTTGGCGTGAATGAGCGGGAGATGCGCTTTGAAAAAATTAGCGCATCTCCCGAAATGGTCTTTTGCCGCTGCACTTTGGTACTATTATTGCATAATCTCCACATCACCCCCAATTTTACTCCCCAACCGTAATAGTAACGAATTTGTTTTATCCTTAATATAACCAACTGTATATCAGCATGAAAGAAATTTTACTTAAAATTCTCTGTCATGTATTTATTGAGTGTTAACCTATATGAGTTCGGGCAATTCCTGCAAATACTTCTGTGGATCTCGCTGCCCATGGTCCTCATCGTCCTGTTGATCACTACCTGGCTGCACTACCGGAAAAAAAGACGTCAGGATATGGAAGAACCAGATGCTTCCTACCTGTTTCCTGCCCGAAATTTTTCAGAAGGTCCTTCCGGTCTTTCGGAAAATCCTTCCCACTCTTCAGAAGACTCTTCCCGTCCCTCCGGCGACCGTTTTGCCAGTGGTCTCTTTATCGGCGGCCAGACAGCCAGCCTGCCGGAAGAAAGCGGCAATGCTTACCGCGGCCTGCTCTGGATGAAAGATAAATATGAACAGTACAGGGAGCAGACAGACCGCAAATTGGAGAAATTAAAGGAAGAATTAGCCCGCTCGGAAGAAAAATACCTCAACCTGCTGATCTCGCGTTCCCCGCTTCCGCTGAGCATCGTCAGCCAGCCACCCCCCGTCACCGGGGAAATCGCCGTCGTCCAGGATATCCCCAGCCAGGAGTCCTCCCCCGCAGAGGCCCCGCAGGGTAACCTCGCGCAAACTGAAGCCCCCATCTCCATCCAGCCAGACGAAAAAGACCAACAGATCGGCTTGCTGCAGCTCGAATTAGAGGAACGGATCAAAAACTACCACGAACTAAAGGAGCTCTTGTCCCGGGAGAAGGACAAAACCGCCGATCTGACCGCAAAACTGGAATGTAATATCCGGTTGCTCCGGCGTATCCACCAGGAAATGGACCGATCCCTGAACCCGGAAGAGAGCGGGCAAAGCCAATCCACGCCTCTACCCGAAGTCAGCAAGATCGTGGGCTGGGTTTAACCCCTAAAATTCACAGATATTAGACCTGTTCGGGCAAAGAATTACATTTCAACTAATTCTTTGCCCGAATTCATCATTCATTCTGTAACTGGACGACGATCGGTTGTCTCTTATAGGAATTTACATGACGGCCATTTTGAATAGCGACTTCCCAACGTCCGCTCTTTTTAATGACACGGATAGCTTCCTGCCTTAATAGCTCCGGCCCGCTGATCGCCTCTACATTACTGACATTTCCTTCTTTGTCAACGACGAACTGTACGATCACCGTGCCTGACACATCTTCAGCAATCGCCTGCTCAGGATAATGAAAATTCTTGAGCAGGAATCTTCTCCAGGCTTCAAGACCTCCCGGATATGAAGCTTCAATTTCGACGATGCCGACAATGCCCTCTTCATCGGCATTCTTGTTGACAGGCGCCACGGTCACTCCGGTGCCTAACCCGTTATTTTGTGGCGGCGCCACCACTCGGTCGTCCTGAGGCCCCTGCACTGTTACATCCCCCAGCTTTACGTCGGTCATTTCATCCTGCGTAAGAGGCGTATCCTCCGGTTTCACTTCCCCTTTCACGATCCTGGGCACAAAATCCTTCAGCGTTGCCATCTGCTGCATCACGATCGGCTTGAGTCTGGGCGGCGGCGGCATCTCTGCCGGCTTTTCCCTAAAAGTTACTTTATTCAGTATTACATCGGCAACGGGTAGGGGAGACGCCCTATGCGTTTTATCCAGTCTCCCGGCCAGCGTATAGCTGCCGATCAGTACCAGGCATACGGATCCTGTAAGTATCAGGGCCTTCGTAAGCCGGCCGTTATACGTCTTGCGCAAATCATAGGCGCCATAGTCTTTGTTGCGGCCATCAAACAAAATGTCAAGAAGATCAGCGCGGGGTATTTGTTGTATTTCCATGGTGATGGGTTTCTAATAAGATACCCGCTCTGACCGATTCCACAGCAATCACATGATCTTTTTTGTTTATGGAAAATATGCTTTTCAGCGTCGGCATCCGCAAGGTGCTGGGCGCCACCGTGGTACAGATCATATCCCTCTTGTCAGGGGGCTCTTATCTATACTCCCCAAAAACCTCGCGGAGCGTATCGGCAATCTCCCCCAGCGTACAGAAGTTCTCGACGGCTTCGATGACGACGGGCATGATGTTCTCCCCCGAAGCGGCTTTATCATTCAGATCCTGCAGAATGGAATCACAACGGGCAGGGTCCCTTCTTCTTCGCAGGGAAATCAGCTTCTCCGTCTGGATCTGCCGGATGGAATCGTCTATCTTGAATCCGGGAATGGAATTCGTCTCCTGTACCTGGAATTTATTCACCCCCACGATGATCTTTTGCCCCGTCTCGATCTCCTGCTGGTATTTATAGGCGCTGCGCGCGATCTCTTCCTGGATGAATCCCTGCTCGATAGCGCTTACGCTGCCACCCATCGCATCGATCTGCCCGATCAGCTTCCAGGCCGCTTCTTCCACCTCCCGGGTCAGCGCCTCTACAAAATAACTGCCCGCCAGCGGGTCAGCCGTATCCGGGGCGCCACTCTCATAAGCGACGATCTGCTGCGTACGTAGCGCGATCCTGGCCGCCTCCTCCGTGGGAAGGCTCAGGGCTTCGTCATATCCATTGGTATGCAGGGACTGCGTGCCCCCCATGACGGCCGCCAGTGTTTGTACCGTCACCCTGGCTATATTGTTCAGTGGTTGCTGCGCCGTCAACGTGCTGCCCCCGGTCTGCGTATGGAAACGCAGCATCATGGCTTTGGGATCCGTAGCACCCAGCTCTTTCATGATCCGGGCCCACATTTTCCGGGCAGCCCGGAACTTGGCTACCTCCTCAAAGAGATTATTATGGGCATTAAAGAAAAAGGAGAGACGTTTGCCAAAGACATCGATATCCATCCCCTTTGCCATGGCCGCCTGTACATACGCTTTCCCGTTACTCAGGGTGAAGGCGATCTCCTGTACCGCCGTGCTGCCCGCCTCCCGGATATGATAACCCGAGATGGAGATGGTATTCCATTTCGGTAGCTCTTTACTGCACCATTCGAAAATATCGGTGATGATCCGCATACTGTGTTTCGGCGGATAGATATAGGTGCCCCTGGCTGCATATTCCTTCAGGATATCGTTCTGGATAGTACCGTTGATCTTTTTCAGATCGGCCCCCTGCTGTTTGGCCAGCGCCGTATAAAAAGCCAGCAGGATATAACCCGTAGCATTGATCGTCATCGAGGTAGAAACGTCCTCCAGCCGGATCCCCTTGAACAGGGTCTGCATATCTTCAATGGAATCGATGGCCACCCCCGTCTTTCCCACTTCCCCCTCGGCCAGCTCATGATCGCTGTCATATCCTATCTGTGTCGGCAGATCGAAAGCCACGCTTAAACCCATGACCCCCTGGCTCAGCAGATAATGATACCGCTCATTGCTTTTTTCCGCCGTGCTGAACCCGGCATATTGCCGCATCGTCCACAGCTTCCCCCGGTACATATCTTTTTGAACGCCCCGTGTATAAGGAAATTCACCAGGCAGCTCTCTACCCGCGGAATCAGCCGGCGCAGGATCGGCAGCAGTATAAACTTCTTTTATTTCAATCCCACTGTCTGTAAATATCTTTTTATCAGGCATAATCGTTATTTATTCTTCCTGCCTTCAGCCATCGATCCATCCGGCTTCCGAAAAGCTGGCCCTACATCAACTTCTTCGCCTCATAGCTCAATGCCTCCGATACGATAGTTTGCAGGGACGCCTTGGGACTCTGCACCAGCAGGTCAAGCAGGTGCTTGTTCAGATCGATCCCGCTGGCCTCATCCGGCATAAAAGAAGCTACCTGGTTAATGATGAGCAGGTTCTGCTCCTTGAAATTGCGTACGGCATCCCAAGCCTCGGCGCTGACATAGATCTGCTGGGTAATATTATGCTCGAACTCCTGGCGGATGCTCTGAGTCAGCAGGGATTGCATCTCCCGGCCGCTCAAACCCGGCTGGTTGACCCGGCTGATCAGGTTGGGTAAGGCAATGCGGTCGGTCAGAAGGATCAGGCGCTCATAAGCCTGCAACTGCATCTGGCGGATCGGCACCCCACCCGATGCCGCATCCGACGAAGCCTCTTTTTTCTCTCCCTTTTTGATCTCCTGCCGCTGTCTCCAGATAAGATAGGCCAGGGCGCCTGCCAACAGAAGAGCGATGATAATAGCAATGGTGAACTCAGTTGTACCGATGGTCATGGAAATTTTTTATAATGGGTAAAAGTAGCTAAAAGCTAGACGTAATTAATACCTCTTTTATTGTTCGCTAGAAATACAACCAGTGCCATTTCGTCCCATCCACTTCATTCCATTCGATCGTCGGCGTCGGGAATTTAATGGTCCGGTTTACTTTCAGCAGGGTAGTGGACAAAGGCGATAACCCATCCGCCCGGTAAAGATCCGTATCCAGCCCGAAATAGAACTGCCGGTACCGCTTATAGGCCGGAATAGGCTTCCCATTGATCTCCGTAGGATTCTTCACCCCGCCGATCATCCCTTCCGCCCCATACCCGGCCGAAAGATTCAGCCATTTCGGAAACCCGCTGCTCCCTGGCAAAAACGAACCGATATTGACCGACAGCCAATAGGTCTGACCATTGTAATCCTTCAGCATCCTTTGCGGCAGGTTATCGCCCAGCTCATTGGGTTGATAATGGGCAAACAACGTATGATGATACGAGTATTTCAGACCGATCCGCTGCTGCCCCCACATAAGCTGCTGCCCCTCGAACAGGATACAGCCCGCCAGGTTAGCCAGCATATCCCCCTTGGAGAACCCCCATTTGACCGAATGCCCATCCATGATCTCGATCATGCTCATGAACCCAAGAGCCGTCAGCGTACCGAACAATGCCGCCGTCCCCGACCGGACACCGCCCCAGCGCAACAGGTCACTCTGAATGGCCGCTATATTGTAAGCGGTCGTGGCATGGCCCACCTTGTCCATATTGAGCCATTCATTGTTGTCATTGAAAAAATGGAACGGACTGCGGGGGAACTTCTTGTACCAAAGATAATTAAGCCCGATAGTAACCGCCGTCCCCAGAGCCGCCTCCGCAAAGATCACCCCATTCACCCGCCCCGGATTATAATGGGTATCGGGCTTGAAGAACTCCTGCGCCGCCAGGGGAGGAGGGGCCTGCAATAAAAGGATCGCCAGCAATAAGAATACGATTGGTTTCTTAAACATGGATATTATATAAGAACGTCCCGGAAAAACTCCGGGACGTTCTCATATTTCAAAAATATGGATTTTTCCTTCATCTCCATGAACTTCGGCCAAAGGCCTCATTCACGACCGGGCTCCGCCCGGTCAGGATCACCTCGCAACATTCTCCTCCGTCTCCCCCTGATGCTTGGTATCCACTTTCCGGTAAGACCAGAAGAATACCAGCGGGAAGACCAGCAGCGAAAAGATCGTCGCACAGATCAATCCCCCGATCACCACCCGGGCCAGCGGTCTGCTGCTCTCCGATCCGATACCGGTGGAAATAGCCGCCGGCAGCAGGCCGATCATCGCCATCAATGCCGTCATCAGCACCGGCCGGATCAGGTCATTCACCCCCAGCTTGATGGATGTATACAACGGGCTCTCCAATCCCTTTATCCGCTCGAGGTTATGCTTGAACGCCGTGATCAGCAGCACCCCCTCCAGGATACAGATCCCGAACAAGGCGATAAAGCCGATCCCCGCGGAAATACTGAAGTTCGTGCCCGTGATCAGCAGGGCGAAAATACCCCCTACGACCGCACAAGGCACATTCAGGAATACCAGCCCCGCATCCTTCAGGTTCCCGAACATGATGAAGAGTAACAGGAAGATGAGCAATAAGCTGATCGGCACCACCTGCGTCAACCGCTTGCTCGCCCGCTGCTGGTTTTCGAAATCGCCCTGCCATACCATGTTATAGCCTTTTTTCAGCTTTACCACCTGGTCCACCTTTTCCTGCGCCTCGGCAATGGTGCTGCCCATATCCCTTCCCTCGATGGAGAACTTCACCGCGGAATAACGCTGATTGTCATCCCGGAAGATCAGACAGGGCCCCGTCTTTTGCGTAATGTCCGCTATCTCGTGGATCGGCACTTTCGATCCGCTCTGGGTTGGCACCAGCAAATTGCCGATATCGCCTTCCGTCCCGCGGAACTCCTCCGGGAAACGGATCCGGATATCGAACTTCCGTACGCCCTCATACAATTGAGTGACCGCCTTACCCCCGATGGCCATCTCGATCACGGCATTCGCATCGGCCGCAGAAACCCCATACAACGCCATCCGGCTTTGGTTGAGATCGATGTCCAGCTCCGGCTGCCCGATATTCTTTATCACACCCAGATCCGCAATGCCCCGGATATTCTTTAAGACGCCATATACTTTGTTGGATTGATCTTCCATATAACCCAGGGAATCCCCGAAGATCTTCACACAGATAGATCCCTTCACCCCGGATACCGCCTCTTCCACATTATCCATGATCGGCTGGGAGAAGTTCAGCTCGGCGCCCGGCACCACCGATAAGTCCTTACGCATCTGCTCGATCAGCTCATCCTTGGAGATCCTGGGATTCCATTCCTCCATCGGATACAGCGATACGCCGAATTCATTGTTATAGAAGCCGGCAACATCCGTTCCGTCATCCGGCCGCCCCGTCTGTGACATCACCCGGCGCACCTGGGGGAACTTCATCATGATGGCCCGCATCTGCTCGGCCCGGACCACGGACGAATCCAAAGAAATACTATAGGGGAGGGTCGCCCGCACCCAGATCGAACCCTCGTTCAGCTCGGGAAGGAATTCAGACCCGAGGAACTTAAAGGAATACAGCCCCCCGACGATCACGACAGTGGCAACAAAGATCGACGCTTTCTTATGATGAAAGACGAAACGGAAGCCCTGCATGATCCGGGTCGTGATGAAATGAGTGAAAGGATTATGTTTTTCCCGCACATTCTTCCGGAGCAATACATTCACCAGTACAGGCACCAGCGTCAGCGTGAACAGCAGGGCGCCCAGCAAGGCGAATCCCAGCGTATAAGCCAGCGGGGAGAACATCTTCCCCTCTACTTTCTGAAAAGAGAATATGGGCAGCAGGGCCGTTATGATGATCAGCTTGGTAAAGAAAATGGCCTTACCCAGCTCGGCTCCCTTCTTACGGATCAGACCCAGCTTGGACAACCGGTTAAACCGGTCCATCGACATTTCCTTCGCCCGGTGGTCCAGCAATACGAACAAGCCTTCCACCATGACCACCGCCCCGTCGATAATGATCCCGAAGTCTATCGCCCCCAGAGACAGCAGGTTGGCCGACATGCCCATCAAATGCAGACAGATGAACGAGAATAATAACGACAAAGGAATGATGATCGAGACGATCAGCGTGGTTCTCCAGTTGAACATGAACAGCGACACGATCAGGGTCACCAGCAGGATCCCTTCTATCAGGTTATGCAATACGGTATGGGTCGCATAGTGGATCAGGTCCTCCCGGTTATAGAAGGGAACGATCTTGGTATCGGGAGGCAGGACCCGGTCATTCAGCTTCTTCACCTTTTCCTTCAGCCCGCTGATCACCTCATCGGGGTTCTCCCCCTTTCGCATCAGAACGATACCTTCCACGGCATCGGGATTATTCCGCAGCGTCCGGTGACCGGCGCTGTCAATGGCATCCGTCCTGCCTACTTCTCCCAGGCGGGGCAGGTTGGATACCTCCACCTCCGCCAGATCCTTGACGAGGATAGGTATACCATTGATATTCTCCACGATGATATTACGGATCTCATTGATATTGTTCAGCAGCCCGATCCCACGGACCACATAGGCCTGCGAATTCTTGTTGATGACATCGCCCCCGATATTAATATTGCTCTTGCTGACGGCATTGGATACATCCAGCGGCGTAATGCCGAGACCAGCCAGCTTTTGCGGGTTCACCCGGATCTCATAGGTCTTGACCATACCCCCGAAGCTCACGATATCGGCAATCCCGGGCACCGAACGTAATTCGCGGTCTACCACCCAGTCCTGCAGGGTCTTTAATTCCCTGGGGTCCCGGAACGAGCTTTCCAGCGTATACCGATAGACCTCCCCGGTAGGACCGGTAGGAGGCTGCACCTGCGGGCTGATATTATCCGGCAGCTCCGCGGTGGGAAGCAGGTTATTCACCTGCAAACGGGCGAAATTGTCAGGTACATCGTCCTCGAAGATCAGCTTCACCACGGAAAGACCGAAGATGCTCGTAGAACGCAGGCTCGTCTTCTTCTGCACCGGGTTCAGCGTGATCTCGATAGGAATGGTCACGAACTTTTCCACTTCCTCCGCGCTTCTTCCCGGCCACTGGGTGATGATGGTGATCTCTGTATTAGTGACGTCCGGAAAAGCCTCGATAGGCATTTTCTGGAAGGTCATGAAGCCATAGACCGCCAGCAGGGCCGTCGCGGAAAAGATGAAATATTTATTCTTTAAGGAAAAGGCCAGTATGCCTTTTAATATTTTGTTCATCAGATAGTAATTTAATTGAGCTGACTAATCAGTTCCGGGGAACATAATTAATTAACTATTCAGTTCCTGATAGATCAGCAACGCCTGGGAGCCGATCACTTTTTCGCCTTCGGAAAGACCGGTGGAAATATAGGTCTTATCACCTACCGTACCGGATACCTGTACAGGCCGTATCGTAATATCGGAAGGGCTCTTATAGACGAGCACATAATACTGGCTGTGATCGAAGATCAGAGCGCCATTGGGAACCGTCAGCATATGTTTGTTCTCCACATTGTTCAGCATCACACTGGCGAACATTTCCGGTTTTAAGAGATAACCGGGATTGGGCAGCACGATCCGCACCTTCATCACTTTATTGGTAGGGTCCAGCACATTCATGATCTTGTCCACCTTCCCCCTGAATACTTTCCCGGGGTAGGAGAGGGTCGTGACATTGACGCTGTCACCGGCACTGATCAGGGAAATACTGGATTCATATACATTGGCGATCACCCATACATTCTTCAGGTCCGAGATGGTGAACAGATTGCTGCTGTTGTCCGGCCGGATAACCATATTGTTGGTAGCCACCTTCTCCACGACAAACCCATCGATAGGGGTCTTGACCTGGTACGTGCCTTCCGTGCTGCCTCCGTTGAGACCCAGCACCCGCTGCGCCTTTTGCAAGGCCGCCAGGGCCTGCTCATAGGTCGCTTCGGCAGAAAGAGAGTCCCGGGCGGAAGCAAGCCCGCTCTTATACATCTCTTTGGTAGCTTCCAGGCTTTTTTTGGCGACCGAGACATTGGTCTGGGCCGTGATCAGATCATTGCTGTAACCTGCCATTTCAGAGCTTCTGATGATAGCCAGGGTCTGGCCCTTGCGGACATAATCCCCCAACATGACCTTTATATCCTGGATATTACCACTCACCAATGGGAATAGCTTCACGACATTGTCGTCATTGAAAGCTATTTTACCGGTCAGGGTAATGGAATTCACCACCTTCGAACTGCCCACGCTGTCGATCTGAATGGTTTTGGCCAGCGAGTCGGGAAGTACGAATTTTTCTTTCTCGGCCGGTGCAGGGTCAGGGGTGCTCTTGCAACCCGGAAGGATAAACAACAATAGGACGGAGGATGCTATGATGCCATAGGTCGCATATTGTTTAAGAGTATAGCTCATCTGGTCTTTTTTTATTGATTGAAGAAGTTATTCGTCTGTTGGTTTTGTGAGACCCCACGCCGTGGCGGGTTAGTTAAAGAAATTAGTGCCCGTATAATAATTGATATCCTCAAAAGCGCTTACCCGGTTGAATTGGACCGTATTGAGCTGTAAGGTGTTTTGTTTATACGAGTCGTAGAAATCCAGGAAATCCAGGATGCTGATATTCCTCTTCTGATAATTGATCAGCACCTCATGCAGCATGTGCTCGAAATCAGCATAGAATTTAGGATCGATTGTCTGGTATAGCTTCTGCTGGGCAAACGCTTTCTGCAGAGAAGTAGCCACATTCTCCTCCACCGTAGCCTGGGTGCTTCTTTGCATCGCTGCCGAACCGGCGATCTGGGCCTTCGCATTTTTGATATTTCCCTGGTTGCGGTTAAAGAAAGGCAGATCGATGGAAGCCCCAATGCCATAATAATTATACAGGAAGCTGCCCGCCTCGTCATACCCCAGCGATAAGCTAAGGTCCGGTACGGCCAGGGCCTTCTGGTAATTGTAGTTGAGCTGGCTGATCTTCGTATTCGCCCGGGCGATCTGCAGGTCCGTCCGGTTGCGGTAGGCCGAATCCATCAGCGTAGGCAGCGGGTATTGGGTAGGATCCAGCTTGCCCAGCGCAACGGAGTCGGTGGCCGGGTCGATATACATACTTGGCTTTACCTGTAGCACCAGCCGCAGCTCGCTCTCCACATCGGTGATCTGGTTGAGCAGGTCGTTGTATTCGCTTTGGAAGCTATAGAGCTGGGCCTTGATCCGGATCACCTCTTTTTCGGCGATATAGCCCTTCCCCTCTTGTTGGGCGAAGGCATTTACGATCTGTTGCAGTGCCTTGATCTCCTCGTCGTAGACACGGGCCGATTGCTGCAAATAGTAAATATGGAAGAAATCCGTTCGCAAGGTATATTTCAGGGTGCGCAGCAGGTCGAAGAACTGGTATTCCGTCAATTTTACATTGGCCTGCGCCAGCTGCACCTGCTTGTTCCGTTTGCCCGCCAGTAAGATCAGCTGGGACAGGCCGACGGTCGTCTCATCGTTGGCCCCCGTAGGAAAGAATTTATTCAGCGTACCGGAATACAGGGTATGGCCGATGCTGAAGTTGGGGTTCGGCCACAGACGCGCCTGGATGACCAGCGCCTTATTCGCATCGATATTATACCGCTGGGCTAATAATTGCAGGTTGCTGTCCAGGAACATCTTTTCCGCTTCCGGTAACGGGATACGCACCGTGTCCTGATGTGGCTGAGCCTCAAGGAGTAAACTGCTAAAAAAGGAACCTAAGATCAGAATGATCCATTTTTTTTGCATAGGTCTTACGATTATTTTTTAATGGGCAAAACTATTATATTATAATGTTAATCAGGGGTTAAGCCTATGTAAAACCTTGGATTTGCCAATATTATTAAATATGGTTAAAAATTTGCATGCATCGTTAAGTGAAGGAAACAAGGCCCCGGGTTTTCTATCCTCCCGGCGACGGTCAAAATCGCCTGAAAAATATTCCCCGAATGAAAATTTTTTTTCAGAATGGCAGGGGGCTACCTAGGCCGTCGCAGGCGTATTAAAACGGAAACCTACCCCGTGTATTGTCTCCAGGTTGACTTCCGGATCGGCTTTAAAGTACTTTCTCAGCTTGGTGATGAACACATCCATGCTCCTGCCCAGGAAATAATCGTCCTTACCCCAGACATTCAGCAGCACCTCTTCCCTCTTCAGGATCCGGTTGGAATGCTCACAGAGGAATTTCAGCAGATCAGCCTCTTTTTGCGTGAGATTGAATATATCCTTCCCTATTTTAAGCTTCAGGTCCGTATAGGAAAAATCGAGCTTGCCGATGGTAAACGACAATGCCTTATCAGAATGCATCTTACGGGTTCGTCGCAAAAAGACCTCCATACGCATCAATAGCTCCTGTATGCTGAACGGCTTGGTGATATAATCGTCGGCGCCGCTCTGGAACCCCTTGATCTTATCTTCCTCCATCGACCGCGCCGTGAGAAACAAGATAGGCACCATATCGCTCAGCTGCCTGATCTTTTTGGCAACGGCAAATCCATCCTTATTAGGCATCATGACATCCAGCAGACAGATGCTGAACTCCGTCTTATCGAACTTATCGATAGCCGATTGCCCATCCGGGCAGAGAACGACCTCGTAACCGGCATCTATAAGATTATCCTTTATGACATACCCAAGGGAAAGATCATCTTCAGCCAGCAGAACTTTTACTTTCGGGACTAGTTGCATAGTGGTTAGTTGAGAGGGATAAATAATCTGAATTCTGTACCGATACCAGGCAGGCTATTCACTTTAATCTTACCGTTATGCGCATCGATGATGCGTTTTACAAAATTAAGGCCAAGACCAAATCCTTTCACATTATGGATATCGCCCGTAGGTATCCTGTAAAACTTCTTGAAAATACTTTTAATATATTTCTTCTCGATGCCTACTCCATTATCTTTTACGGAAATGAAAAAATCGTCTTCCGCATTGCCCGTCTCCACCACAATATGAGGCTCTGTAGCATATTTCAACGCATTCTCCAGCAGGTTGACCACCGCCAGCTCCAGGTGGGCCTTATCCCCATGTAAGCCGCCATGCCCCTCATCCATTTTTAATTCTACCTTGGCCCTCTTTTCTTCGATCAGAGGCTGCACCTTATTCAGCGCCTGCTCTATCAGCTGATGCGCGTCGATATTCTCCTTGCGGATAGGCAATGTCCTCGATTCGGACGAAGCCGCTTTCAGCAGCCGCTCCACCTGGTTTTGCAGATGCTCGGTCTGATTTTTTATAATAGCGGTATACCGCTCCAGCCGGTCGGGCTGATGGACGATATTGTCCTGCGCCAACACGCCGGCGGCAATCTTCATGACGGCCAGCGGCGTCTTGAACTCATGCGTGAAATTATTGACAAAGTCCTTTTGCACCTCCGCCAGGAACTTCTGCCGGTAGAAATAAAACAGACTGATGGCCAGACCGATCAGGGCAATGAACAGGATGGCGCTGCTGACGATCCAGAAATCCATCTGCTCCAGGATATATTCATGGCGGTGAGGGAAATAAAGCAGGATATGGTCGAATTCTTCAGAGAATACCGGCAGCTCCTGCGTAGGAGGTTTGACCCCGGCATACCTCGACGCCGGCGTAGGAATGAACTCCTCGTAGACGAACTTCTTGGCAGTACTGCTATAAGCGCCCAGTTTACAATCCGTCAATACCCCGAAATCGGCAAATTCTTCCTGTAAATAAAAGGACAGGCTGTCCTTCGAAGGGATGGTATCCGCCTTAAAAACAAAATAATTATTGCCGGGATTATTGATCAGCGTTTGCAGGCTGGTACCGGGCGCATCGTTCATTGCCAGGTCCTCGAACAGGCCCCGGATGCTCTTGACAACATTTATATTGAATTGCCGTTCTTCAAAAGAATAGACCTTTTTCAGCCAGTAAAGCTGGACCGTAATGATCAGGGCCGCCAACAAAGTGGCGGAAAGAACGATCCATTTTAAGGTTGATGAACGCATGGATGCAAAATTGCTGTGCTTTACTTGTACTAAGGTTAGGAAAATGGTTAAGTAGTAGTTAAGGGGTCTGTAAATATCCGTATATTTTTAATATACAAGTGCCTGCTAATACACCCGTAAGGAATAAAAATTTTTTTGGTAGCCCTTCCGCATTTGAATAAATTCACATATAAATTTCTTATTTCTTAAAAAAAACACCGGAACATGAAAAAAATTGCCATTATCGCCAGTCTGATGCTTGCTTTTGCCGGAATTAGTTTCGCCCAGACCACCCCGGCGGCGCCTCCTGCCAAGAAAGCTAAAACCACCAAGGTCGCCAAGACTACCACTGCCACTGCCGCTAAACCTGCCACAACGGCCGCCGGTCCTACCAAAAAGGACGGCACCGCCGACATGCGCTACAAGGCAAATAAAGACGCCGCCAAGACACCTCCCGCCCATCTGAAAAAGGACGGTACCGCCGACAAACGCTACAAGGAAAATAAGCCTAAAAAGACCTCTTAGCCTGGTCCCGGCCTATCCGCGCAGGGGGCAGGGGGATCCCCCTCCCGGATAAACCGGCACCTTTTTTGCAAATTCCTAACGCAACTTATTTTCTGCACGTAAAAAACAATAACATGAAAAAATTGCTCTTGCTTGTCTTAGTCCTGTTCGCCATAACAGGTGTGTCTTTGGCCGGACAACCTCACAGACCCCCGCCGCATCATCCGGTACATCACCCTATGCACCATCCGGCGCATCATCATCACCATGTCGCCCATCATCGTCCTGCCCACCGACCTGTTCATCATTGATCTCTCTATAAGTAAAAATAGAAAAGGCGCTGATCCAGCGCCTTTTCTATTTTATTCCAATATTTTATTGGACAGTCTTGTTATTTGGCCTTAGCCGGTACCACCGCCTTTACTTTCTCAGCAACAGGCGCTTCACCACCCAGTGGCCTGCCCTTGGCAAAATCCACGAGGAACGGAGCCGCTACAAAGATGGAAGAATAAGTACCGGTGATCACACCGATCAACATGGCAAAGGCAAAACCCCTTGTCACTTCACCACCCACCAGGAACAGGATCAACAGGGTGAGGAATACCGTGAGAGAAGTCATGATCGTCCGGCTCAGCGTATCATTGACGGACTTATTGATGATCTCCCCATTGCTGGCTCCCTTCATAAGATGACTGTTTTCACGGATCCTGTCAAATACGATCACCGTGTCATTCATGGAGAACCCGATCACCGTCAGCACCGCCGCGATAAAGTGCTGGTCAAGCTCCAGCGGGAACGGCACTACCGAATACAGGAAGGAGAACACCGCCAGGGTCACGAATACGTCATGTAACAGCGCGATGATCGTTCCCAATGAATATCTCCAGTCACGGAACCGGATAAAGATGTAAAGGAAAATGATGATGATGGAGAAAATAACCGCCTTGAAAGCGCCAGCCTCCAAAGAAGCGGAAATAGTAGGCGTCACTTTCTTATTCCCCTGTACGAATTTATTCGAAGCAAACTCATGCGCGGTGGTTCCCTGTGGGAGGAACTCTGTCAACCCCCCGTATATCTTGCTCAATACGATGGAATCCGTACCAGGCGTTTCCTGGTTGACCAGGTAATCCGTGGTGATTTCCAGTTGGTCGTTACTTCCGTAAGTCTTGGCCACCGGTTCGGATTCGGGGAAGACCTTTTTCAAGGCTGCCACGACCTTCTCGGACTCTACCGGTTTATGGAAGTTGACCACATAGCTTCTTCCCCCCTGGAATTCGATACCTTTCTTGAAGCCATGGAAGAAGGAACCTATTCCCAGGATCAGCACGACCACGGAAATGCCATAGGCCACCTTCCGGTATTCGATAAATTTGAAAGCGGCGTGTTTGAAAATACGACGGGAAATAGGCGTAAAATATTTAAAGTGACGGTTCTTATTGGTATAATAATCCGTGATCAGCCTGGATACCAGGATACCGCAGAACAGGGAGAGGATGATACCCAGGATCTGGGTAGTGGCGAAACCCAGTACAGGACCCAGCCCGAAATAGAACAGGATCAGGGCGGTAAGCAGATTGGTTACGTGGGCATCCAGTACGGGCGCCAGCGAACGTTTGTATCCGTCGCTCACGGCCAGCTGGTAGCTCTTGCCACGGGTCAGCTCTTCCTTGATACGCTCGAATATAATAACGTTGGTATCCACCGCCATACCGATCGTCAGTACGAGGGCCGCAATACCAGGAGCTGTCAGGGTTGCATGCAGGGCGCTCAGCACACCGATTGTAAACAGCAGGTTCAGGATCAGCGCTGCATTGGCCACCCAGCCGGCTGTGTTGTAATAAACCAGCATCAGGGTGAAGATCACCAGGAAGGAGATGATGAAGGCCGTCAAACCGCCGTGTACGGCTTCCTTACCCAGGGTCGGTCCTACCACCTCGTCGTATACGATCTTGGCCGGAGCTTCCAGCTTACCTGATTTTAATATATTGGCCAGATCCTGCGCTTCCTGGATGCTCTGGTTGGAATTCCGTCCCCTGCCCATGGTGATCCTGGATTGTCCGCCCGTGATCGGCTCGTTTACAAAAGGAGCAGAATAGACAATTTCATCCAGCACGATCGCGATCGGCTTGCCGGTATTTTTAGTCGTCATGGTGGCCCAATCCTTGGTGCCCTGTTTATTCATGCTCATTTCCACGATGACCTCGCTGGTGGTAGGATCGAAATCCTGGGTGGCATTCTCGATGGACTCGCCTTCGATCCGTGCTTTTTCAGAACCGGGGATGGTCCGGATGGCATATAATTCCAGGGCGGGAATCGGCTTCCCGTTATCATCGACATCCTGCTTGCCCCAAAGGAATTTCAGGTCCTGGGGAAAATTATTCCGTACGATGGGATTGCTCAGATAGTCATTGATGGTGCCCGTATCCTTGATCATCGCCTGGGCGATCGACGCGGGATAACGGACCTGGCCGGTCTTGGGGTCCTGCTGTCCATTCTGGAAATGCAGGATACGCAGCAGGGGATTCTGGTTGGGCCCGATGCTGCTGGTGTCCGTTTTAGCGCTGTCAGTCTTGTTCAGACTGGTATCGGCCTTCACCCCGTTGAGGTAATTCTGGAGGCTTTTGTCCGCACTCTGAATAGACGTGACCAGCTCGCCGGTATTGTATACTTCCCAGAATTGCAGGTTGGCCGTGGACTGCAGGTTGCGACGCACCCTGTCCGGGTCCGTAGCGCCTGCCAGTTCGACGGTGATGATGCCCCTGTTCTCATCCGGGCTGATGCTGGGCTGCGCTACCCCAAACTGGTCGATACGCAGCTGCAATACCTTAAAGGTCTGTTGCATCGCGGCGCTGGCCTGTTCATGTAAATAGCTGATGACCGCATCGTCGGAGGCATCGAACTTGAGCTTATTACGATTCGTATTGGCGAATAAAGGTGCTAATTTGCCGGTAGGATTGACTTCCTTATAAGATTGAGCAAAGAGATCAATGAAGTTTCCCGAGCTGCTGACTTTCTTCTGGTTGGCCAGATCGATGGCTTTTACCAGCTGGGGATCCCGGCGGTTATTGGCCAGCCCTTTGATCAGCCCGTCCAGCGCCACGTCCAGCGTGACACTCATCCCACCCTGCAGGTCCAGACCCAGCAACAGCTCGTTTTCTTTTGACTTCTGATAGGTAGTTCCCCACCAGGTGATCTTGGTATCCTTCGTGCTATCCAGCAATTTACGCCTGCGTTCCTTGAAGACCTGGTCGATGGTGTCCTGGTAAAGGGCACGGGCCTCTTTGTCGCCGGGGTATTTGGTGGCGGCAGCAGGATAGAGACTATTCACATACCTTTGCGCCTTGGCTTCGATGCTCGATTCATGTTTGTTGACGAACCAGGTAAAGGATAGTTGGTACAAAGAGATAATGATCAATAAAGCAGAAAAAATACTCACCAGTGCTCTCATTGGAAGTTTCGTTTGTTTTTAAAGAACCGCAAACCTACATTAAAATGCCCAATAAGCAAACATATTGCTGAATTCCTCTTCACCCCCTGCCGGCACCCCCAAACTCCCTTCTGTCCTAATCCATCCGGAAAGATCATTGACGGAATTGCAAAAATCAACCTCGTAACCCGCCAAATATTACAAATTATTTACCCGGAAACTCCCTGAGTTTAATACCTTTGCGCCGCTCAATTCTTCTAAACTATGCAATTATCATCCATTCTTTCCCGGTTCAGTGAGCCGGAAACATTGAAAATGGCTAAGCTCGGCCGCGAACTAAGAGCAAAAGGTATCGATGTCATTGACCTGAGCCTGGGAGAGCCCGATTTCGACACTCCCCAGCATATAAAGGACGCCGCTAAGAAAGCCATCGACGACAACTGGAGCCACTATACCCCCGTATCCGGCTATGTAGACCTCCGCGAGGCCGTCTGCACCAAACTGAAAAGAGACAATAACCTGGATTATAAGCCCGAAAATATCGTCGTATCCACCGGCGCCAAACAGAGCCTGGCCAACATTATTCTGGCATTGGTGGACGATGGGGAAGAAGTGATCATCCCCACTCCTTATTGGGTCACCTACTCCGAACTGGTAAAAATCGCCCGTGGTAAAGTAGTCGAGATCCATGCACCCCTGGAAAACGGATTTAAGATCACCCCGGCCCAGCTGGAAGCCGCGATCACCCCGAAAACCAAAGCATTCCTTTTCTCCTCCCCCTGCAACCCCTCCGGCGCCGTATATAACAAAGCCGAACTGGAAGCCCTGGCCGTCGTATTCCGCAAATACCCCGATATCTTCATCCTCTCCGATGAGATCTATGAATATATCAACTTTACCGGCAAACACGAAAGCATTGCCCAGTTCAATGACCTGAAAGACCGGATCATCATCATCAACGGCCTGAGCAAGGGCTTTGCCATGACCGGCTGGCGCCTTGGTTATATCGCGGCCAACGCCGAAGTAGCCAAAGCCTGTGAGAAACTGCAGGGACAATTCACCAGCGGCACTAATTCCATCGCCCAAAAATCCGCTGTGGTCGCCCTGACTGCCGACCTCACCCCCTCCATGGACATGGTTAAGGAATTTACCGACAGAAGGACAAAGACCCTGGAACTGGTGAAAGCTATTCCCGGCCTCAAATGCTTCGAACCGGAAGGCGCCTTCTATATCTTCCCGGATGTATCTTCTTATTATGGCAAGTCCGATGGCGCCAATGTCATCAAAAATGCCGCTGACTTCAGCATGTACCTGCTGAATATCGCCCATGTCTCTTCCGTCATGGGAGATGCCTTCGGAGAACCCGCCTGCGTGCGTTTCTCCTTTGCCAACAGCATGCCCAATATCGAGAAGGCCTGGGGCAGGATCAAAGACGCCCTGGCAAAATTAAAATAATATCATACCGTGTGATCTTTTGCTGTGGCTGCAAGCCGCAGCAAAAGATCATGCAATTCCAGGACCTGTGGAAGAAGCGCCTGCTGGTCGTCATTGTAGATAACGGAATCGCACAATCTCATTTTTATCTCTTCATTGATCTGGCTGCGCATACGCTGAAGAACCTGCTCCCGGCTGACCTTATCCCGCTGCAGCGTACGGTGCAGCCGTAAAGTGGCAGGAGCATAGACCCCGATGATATGATCCAGCCCCTTTCCCCCCGTGCTTTCGAAGATCAACGCAGCCTCCCGGATCGCATAAGGAACACCGAACGCCTCCTGCTCCGCCATCCATTGGGCGCCGGCCCGTATGGTGGCAGGATGCACAAGAGAATTCAGTAGTTCCAGCTTGTCCGGATGAGGGAAGACCTGCTCCGCCAGATAAGGACGGTTGAGCTGCCCCTGCGTGTAAGCTTCCGCTCCAAAATGAAGCTGGATCTGCTCTTTCAGCCAGGGATCATCCTTCATCACTCTTTTGGCCTCCTGGTCGGCATATGACACCGGGATGCCCAGCACCTCGAAGATGCCGGCCACCGTGCTCTTGCCCGATCCGATACCGCCTGTCAATCCTACTTTTAGCATAAATAAAAGGAAAAAGCCCGGCCACGCTTCGATCGCAGGATCGATTCGCTGGTGCCGGGCTCCGTAGAAACTATTTCTTGTCCGGTGCTGCTATCGCCGGTTTATTAATATTCGCCGTCCATTCCATGGAAATAGCGCTCTTTTCAATTTTCAGATAACTGCCGGGGCTGGTCTCGATATCGATGGTTCCATCCTCATTCACTTTATTGACCTTGCCGTGAATCCCCGCGATCGTCACGATCCTGTCACCCTTTTGCATATCTTCCTGGAACTTCTTAGCCAGCTTGGCCTTCTTAGCTTGAGGGCGTATCATAAACAGCCAGAATACCAGGATCATACCTCCTAATAAAATCAAGGAATAGTTACTGCTGGGCCCTCCTGCCTGTAATAAAACTACTAAATGAGTCATTGTATTATTGTTTGATTGAAATGATTATGGTTTCTTCTCCACCTGCACTACGAATTGTAAAGAGTGGCTCTGCGTACCCTTCGTATTGGCCGTTACAAACAAGGTCTTGTGATTGACACCCGTACGGCCCTGGCTGTTAAAAGACGCCTTCACCTGCCCTTCCCCGCCGGGAGCGATAGGCTCCGTGGACTGTTCGGCCACCGTACAACCGCAGCTCGGCTGCACCCTTTCGATCACCAGGGGCTTGTCCCCCGTATTCTTAAAACGGAAAGAGACCTCCAGCTTCTGCCCCTCTTCTATTTTACCGAAATCCTTGGAGGAATCCAGCCATTGAATAGTGGTAAACTGCGTGGAATCGGTAATGGTCTTGGCAGCGGCTGACCCGCTCTTGTTATTGTTTTGGCAGCTGGCAATAAGGCAGACTGCTAAAAAACAAGGTAATAAATAACGCATGGACGATAATTTTTGCAAACGTACAGATTTTCCCGTTCCTGTTTTGGAGTTTTAAACCCGCCACCCGAACCGGTCCCCGGTCACCCGCACCGATCGCCCGCCACCCGCACCGGTCGTTTGCCTTATTACATCAGCTGGCCTTAAAATTGACCTTATGCATTTTGTCATCCCTGACCAGGTCCTTATGGATATTATCCAGGATGCCATTGACAAACTGGCCGCTTTGAGGAGTACTGTACTCTTTGGCCACGTCGATGTACTCATTGATGGTGACTTTAGGCGGGATCGTCTCAAAGTAGAGGAACTCGGAAACACCCATCTGCATCAGGATCATATCCAGCGTGGCGATCCTCTCCGGGTCCCAGTTCTTTAATTTGGGCTTGATAAGGTCCATCAGCACCTCTTTCTTATCCGTGACCGTTAGCAGGAGCCCACGGGCAAATTCCCACTTTTCCTTACTGATGATCTCCTGGAAATTCAACGACTGAGGCTTGCTGAGATAACCCAGCAGCAGCTGGCTGATCATATCGATGTCATCGTCCCAGTTTGTATACAGTTCCTCGACCTGCGCCTCGAAGAGCTCATTGGGGAGCAGCAGGTTGTTGAAGATAAACTCCAGGATCGCTTTTTCAGACTTTTTTTCCCTGCTCTGCTCCGAGATGTATTTCTTATATTCATCCGTCGTTACCAGCTCCTGGTAGATCTTTTTGATCAGCTCCTTGTCCTCATACAAATGAGGCTTATCCGTGCTGAGCACTTTCTGCCAGGATGGATCCTCCAGGATCTTCCACAGAACTTCATTGCCGGCCAGCTTGATATTCACATTCAGATCCTGCTCGTTGGGCAGGTGCTTATTCGAACGGACCCGGGAATCCGTTTCGGCGTAGCGGGCTACTTCGGTAATTGAATAAATAAGATAGACTAATAACTGCCTGGATTGATCAAAATGCTTTTGTAAGATCCTTGTAGGCTCTCCCGGCTTTACGGTTTGTTCCTGGGCATCCAGGGTATACAAGGTTTGCATCACTTTTACCCGGATATTTCTTCTGCTGATCATTATAATAAGAGCTTTGTTAGCGGCTGCAAATATAAGAATTTACTGCTAATACGGGAATTTTAAAGACTCCCGTCCGGGACGCTTCGCGAAAAAGCGGGTAATTTCTTAAATCCGTTAAATCCATTGTCACAGTATTGTCGTATCTCTTAATGCGCACGCTTCGATCGGAAACAAGCTAAAATTCTTCCCCCTTACATTCTCATTTATTATTAACACTTAATCTTTTTTTATGCAAAAAAGGAAATTGAAAAGAATTGCCCTTACGGTATTGTCTGTCTTCTTATCCCTGGTATTGGTACTCTGTGCACATATTTATATAGTGACCCGGCCCAAAGCTCCGGACGAAAAGACAAGGATCATGGCACGCATAGATATCAAACAGCCCATTACACAGGAAGACGCCGCCAGGATCACGGCCTGGCTCTATAATCAAAAAGGAGTGGATCATGTGCTCGTAAATCCTCAGTCAGCTATCGCCGTCTTTACATTCGCGCCGGTAAAGAACAATGCCAACCAGATCGTCATTGACTTCAAGGCCAGCCTGCCTTATAAGGCCGAACGATACCTGCCCACCGCAGCCGAAATGACAGGCGGTTGCCCGGCAATGGCATCCTCCGGCTATAAAGTCATCAGCTTCATCAGAAACATTTTTTAAAAGCAACATTCATCTCATGAACAACTTAAAAATACACATTTATGAATTTGAGTAAAACGACAGTAGCAGCAGCAGTTATCCTGGGTCTCGCCATCAGCGTCTCTTTTATGCCTTCCTGTAAAAAGAGCAGCCCGGCAAAAATGACCCTCTATGATTCCCTGGGTGGAACCAACCTGGTCGCCGATCCGGCTACCTCAGGCGCCACGATCGAGAAAGGACGCCTGGGCCTCCGCTCCGTAGTAGACAGCGCCATTTATGTGATTGCCGCGGATAGCAAGATCAATGGGTATTTCGCCGTCCTGCTGGCAGAAGTCACGGCCGGCAATACCAGCGGCTTTACCGCACTGAGTAAGAACCTGACGGATTTCTTTTGCGTGGCCACCGCCGCCAAAGATTATAGCTATACCGGCAAAAGCATGAGCGATGCACACAATCCTGCTACTAACAGCCGTATCAGCATGAAAGTGGACAGCGCCGATTTCGATCAGTTTGTAGCCGATATCGTCATCGCTGCCAAAAAGAACGGATTGTCCGATCAGCTGATCGGACAGGTAGGCATCGTGATCTACTCGGTAGAAGGCCAGGTAGTTCAACGATAAGTTTATGTTTAAGCATTGATTTTTAGTGCATTAAGGGGCTAAAAGCCCCTTAATGCATTTTGTAAGGCTACCGCATCCCGACAGCGCCCGCCATTCCGGGGCTACCCCTTCCTCCCGCCAGCCTCTCAGGTGCGTCTCCCTCCTTTTCTCCGCCGCTAACCGAGGCTTGCCACACCTTGCGCCAACCCTTCCCCCCACCCAAAATGCCGGCAGGGACTTTCCCCACCACCTGACAAACCAGGACAATTCCCCTCCCGCCTCCCTGACAAACAGCCTGTTAATAGCTGAAAAATTGACACTAGCGTGAGCAGAGTAGGGGGCATACTTTGTCAAAACTGTAAAAATGGCCCGGCCGTAAGGTTTGGTATGAAATTCGTTTACCTTTGCAAGCCTGCGACCTTCGTAGGGTTAGAAATTTTCAATTAAAACAAAAATCGATAAAACTATGGCCAAAAAGTTAAACGTTACCCCGCTAGCTGACAGGGTAATTGTGAAGCCAGCTCCTGCTGAAGAAAAAACTGCCGGTGGCATCATCATCCCCGATACTGCAAAGGAAAAACCACAACGTGGTACGGTAGTAGCCGCTGGTCCCGGTAAGAAAGACGAGCCTGTAACTGTAAAGATCGGAGACACTGTATTATATGGTAAATATGCCGGTACGGAGATCCAGATCGAAGGAAACGATTTCCTGATCATGAGAGAATCTGACATTTTAGCAATTGTATAACTCATTTCTGACTACCTGAAAAGTAATCATTTCAAAACTTTCTCCTGCCCGTCTCCCCTTTAGGGGCCGGGGGCGCAGGAGATAAATCAACTAATTATGGCAAAACAAATTTTCTTCGATATCGAAGCCCGCAATAGAATGAAAAAGGGTGTGGATATACTGGCAAATGCCGTTAAAGTCACCCTCGGACCTAAAGGACGCAACGTTGTATTGGAAAAGAAATTCGGAGCTCCTTCCATCACCAAGGATGGTGTTACGGTAGCAAAAGAGATCGAACTGGAAGATCCTATTGAAAATATGGGCGCTCAGATGGTGAAGGAAGTTGCTTCCAAGACGGCTGATATCGCCGGTGACGGAACGACGACTGCCACGGTACTGGCTCAATCTATCATCAGCGAAGGACTGAAGAACGTTGCCGCCGGTGCAAATCCCATGGATCTGAAACGCGGTATCGACAAGGCCGTTGCTAAGGTAGTAGAAAACCTGGGCGTTCAGTCCCAGACGATTGGCAACGATACCCGCAAGATCGAACAGGTCGCTTCTATCTCTGCTAACAATGACAACACCATCGGAAAGCTCATCGCACAGGCTTTCGCTAAAGTAGGTAAGGAAGGCGTTATCACCGTTGAAGAAGCTAAAGGCACTGACACTACCGTTGACGTAGTAGAAGGTATGCAGTTCGATCGCGGTTATATCTCCCCTTACTTCGTTACCAACAGCGAAAAAATGCAAGCTGAACTGGAGAATCCTTACATCCTGATCTACGATAAGAAGATCTCCGCTATGAAGGATATCCTGCATATCCTCGAAAAGGTTGCACAGAGCGGCCGTCCCTTACTCATCATCGCTGAAGACCTCGAAGGCGAAGCATTGGCTACCCTCGTGGTAAACAAATTACGTGGCACCATCAAGGTAGCTGCTGTAAAAGCTCCCGGATTTGGCGACAGAAGAAAGGAAATGCTGACCGATATCGCAATCCTTACAGAAGGACTCGTTATCAGTGAAGAACTGGGCCATAAATTAGAAGGTGCAGATTTAAAATCACTGGGACAGGCATCTTCCGTGACTATCGATAAAGATAACACTACTATAGTTGGTGGTAAAGGTAAGAAAGCTGTGATCGTTGAGCGTGTTAATCAGATTAAAGCTCAGATGGAGAACACGACTTCTGACTACGATAAGGAAAAATTACAGGAACGCCTCGCCAAATTGGCTGGTGGAGTAGCCGTATTGTACATTGGTGCTGCGACTGAAATTGAAATGAAGGAAAAGAAGGATCGTGTTGACGATGCGCTGCACGCAACCCGCGCTGCCGTTGAAGAAGGTATCGTACCCGGCGGTGGTGTAGCTTATATCCGTGCTATCGAATCTTTGGAAAAGCTGAAAGGCGCCAATGAAGACGAGACCACCGGTATCGCCATCGTTAAACGTGCTATCGAAGAGCCCCTGCGCCAGATCGTGGTCAACAGCGGTATCGAAGGCAGCATCGTTGTACAGAAAGTGAAAGAAGGCAAAGCCGATTACGGTTTCAACGCCCGCACCGAAGTTTACGAGAACCTCCTCAAGGCTGGTGTTATCGATCCTACCAAGGTGACCCGTATCGCACTGGAAAATGCCGCTTCTATCGCCGGTATGTTGCTGACCACCGAATGTGTGATCGCTGACAAACCTAAGAAAGAAGAAGGTCATGCTCATCCCGGTGGCGCACCTGGAATGGGTGGAATGGACTACTAATCACGTTCTTCCAAAATATAATAAAACGGCCCGGATCCTTCCGGGCCGTTTTGCTTTTAAAAAATCGCCTCCCGAAAATAGAGGCCTTTCTTTGAAATCCGCCCCCTCCCTTGTTCCGTATATAGAGGTATAATACCCCTCGACTTGGTTAAGGTTAAGCTAATAGCACTGATTACAGGCATCATTTGCCTTTTGAGCATGATAACCCCCCTTTGTGGACTGATATTCTCCGGCTGTATGAAGAACGGCGACCGACTCTCCGCAGCTATGTTGCCGCCTGCAAACACCGATTCCCCCCTGCCCGTGACGGCCGATACAGCATCGGATACCGCCAGCAATACTTACCTGGCCCTGGGTGATTCCTATACCATCGGGCAGTCCGTGGCTGTTTCAGATCGTTACCCGGCACAGGCAGTGGCTCTGCTAAAGGCTGGTCATATGAATTGCCAGCCTCCTGAAATTATCGCCGAAACCGGCTGGACCACCGTCAATCTCATCGATGCCCTTGCCGCTTCACCGCCGGCCCTTTCCACCCAGTCGCCCATTCATTTCTATGATATCGTCACGTTGCTGATCGGGGTCAATGACCAATACCAGGGGGCGCCCCAATCCGACTATCGAACTTATTTTACCAATCTGCTCAGGCAATCCATTACGCTGGCAGGTAACCGGGCTTCGCATGTAATTGTATTGTCGATTCCCGACTGGTCCGTCACCCCCTTTGCCCATGGACATAACACGACCCTCATCGCCGCACAGATAGATTCCTTTAACACGATTAATTATAACGTATCGCAGGATTACCAGGTCCATTACCTGGATATCACCGGAGAAAGCCGCAAGGCAGCAGGCAATTCATCCCTTATCGCATCGGATGGCCTGCATTTCTCCGGCTTAGAGTATGGCATCTGGGCGGGAATGATGGAGCCGGTAATGAAAGGGATTTTGAGGTAAGTTTTTCTGCCATCTTCCTGTCTCAGCTATTGGCTTTTCGGCGGTCGTTGATCTCAGTCTTTAAATCTGGTTCCCCTAACCCTTTAGGTCGCCTTCCTTACAGGCGGCCTTTTTTAGTAAAATTGACTGTTAATAGTAAGATAATCTTCCTAAATTCAGGTATTCAAGTATTGAACAGACCTTTGTATAATTTCTATACGACTAACTGTGAAAGAAGTACAAACGAAGAAAATAAAAGAAGGGGATCTCCGGGCATATTACAGGGTCTTTGAAGAATACCATGTAAGGCTTTACCAATTTATCTATAAATATACTCAGTCCGTCTATTTAGCGGAGGAGGTCGTTCAGCTGTCTTTTATGAAATTATGGGAGAAAAGGGAGAGTTTGTCTGAAAACTACGCTGTTTCCACCCAATTATTCAGAATTGCGAAAAGTACGCTGATCGATCTGATCCGAAAGGAAAAGGTCCGCGAGACACAGGAACTTTCAGATACTTTTATTTCCGGTCCCTCTGAAGAGGAGAGGGGCCTTCATAAGGAAGAGCTGCGGATCGTTCTTTCGGCGATCGATGAACTGCCTCCGCAATGTCAGCAAGTCTTTAAATTGAGCCGTCTTGGCAACCTTTCCCATAAGGAGATCAGCGAGCAGCTTTCTATATCCCCCAAGACCATTGAGACGCATATTTCCAAGGCGCTCAGGTACATCCGGAAAAGTCTTTCCCTGTTTTTTTAATTTTTCGAAGTTTTTTTCCGGGAACTAAGGGATAATCCTTTCTCGCACGAATACTGTATATGCGCATTTCAGACGAGGACATGGATTTTTTAAAAAATCACCCGGAAAAGCTGGCTCAATATCTTACGGAAGAAAACTGGGAAAACTTTCATGCGGATGATAGCGTTGAGACGCCGACGCATCGAATCCTCGAATCAATAGAAAAGAAGGTAGGAAGGGCTCCGGTGAAAAAAATGATAACAGCCCGCCGGATGGCGGCCGCTTCCGTGATCTTTCTGATCAGCCTGCTGTCCCTGCTGTATTGGGCAGTCCGCGATAAAAATAAAACCGGGCAGATCCTTCCATCTGTCGTTCAGGCTCCCATGCATCCGAAAGAAAAGATGGCGGTTCTCCAAAAGATCGTCAATGAATCTTCCAGGGCGAGGACCTATTCATTGCCTGACGGCAGCAAATTGGAGCTCGCGGGCAATAGTCAGGTCGCCTTTAACAATCCCTTTATCAATGGCAGAAGAGACTTCTTTTTAACGGGGGAGGCCATTTTTACCGTGATCAAAGATAAGGTAAGGCCTTTTTCGGTGCACTCAAAAGGTATTGTGACTACGGCCCTGGGAACGGTGTTCGGGGTAAACGACAAAGGGAGCCTTGCGACTACCGTGCATTTGTATAGTGGCAGGATCGTTATCGGGAAGGAAAAGCAGGACGGAAACTTATCTTTTAAAAATATTTATTTATTACCCGGTCAGGAATTGGTATTGAATAACAAGGATTTTTCGGTACGGATCGGGATGACTGCGCCGAAAGCAGTCCCATCAAAACCGGAGATCCCATCGCGGCAACCTCAAATCCTGCAATTTAACAAGCAATCGCTGGCGGATATCTTCTCCGTATTGCAGAAAGAATGTAAAACGACTATCGAATACGATACGGCTGGTTTGAAAAACATGGATTTTACGGGTTCTTTCGATAAGGATAAGGAAACGCTGGAATCTTTTTTAAGCACTTTGTGCAGCCTTAATGATCTGAATTTTTCAAAAACCGGCGCCAACCATTTCTCCATACAAAAGCAATAAATAGCAAGTATCATTTTCCTAGTGAAAAAAACGCGCGTCAATGATGCGATGGTCACCCTATTGTCTAAATAAAAAACTCTTAAAACAGCGCTTATGAAACGAACGTTTACCTGGTTATTGTTATTATTTATCTGTGGTGTACAGGGGATGGCGCAGACCAATCCCTACATTGCCACAGGGGTCATTAAGAATGAGAATGGAGACAACCTCGAAGGGTCGGTGGTGTATTTGCAGAACGACTCCAATGGGTTCAGCCAGTCCACAACGACCAATGGCAAAGGAATTTTTAGTTTCGCCAAAGTGCCGGTGGGTACCGGATACCGGTTTGTCGTCAGTTATGTCGGTTATGCCAACGACACGCTGTCGGGATACGAGATGAAGGAAAACGGGCGTATCTCCTTGAGCATCATCCTGCATAGTAAGAATCAGAGCCTGGACAAGGTCCTGGTAATAGGCTATGGTACTATGCGGAAAAAGGATCTTTCCGCGGCCGTATCCGAGGTTCCGGATATGGATCAGATCAAAGAGAGGCCGGTCGTCGACGTCGCCAATATGATACAGGGAAAGGTGGCGGGGGTTACGGTCGTCAGCGATGGGGGGCATCCCGATCAAACGCCGTCCGTGACGATCAGGGGTGTTGGATCCACCAGCTCGGAAAACGTGCTATATGTAGTGGATGGGGTGCCCGGTGCGCCCTATAATCCTGCCGATGTGGTATCTATAACGATTTTAAAGGATGCGGCTTCGGCTGCCATTTACGGTGCTTTCGCCGGCTCCGCCGGTGTTATCCTGATCACTACCCGGCAGGCAGGGATCGGTAAGCCCAGTGTTGAATATACGGCTTTTGCCGGCGCCAAGACGGCCTGGAAGCTGCCCCAGTCCCTGCGGGCGGATAAGGAAGCGGCAGTATCCAACCTGGCCTATGCCAATGCCGGGCAGACGCCCCTCGACGGATGGAATGCGACCCTGAATCCTTATGACCAGGTCACCCGTACCGACTGGATGCACTCGATCTTCCGGACAGGGCTGGTGACAAGGCACAATATTACGGTGACGGCAGGGACGGAGAAGTTCTCTACCCTTTTTTCGGCCAGGTATGAGGAGAACCAGGGTACGCTGCTGAATACGTATGGAAAGAATATCTCCGGTCGTTTCAATGCTGCCTACGCATTCAATCCGAAAGTGAAGTTCAAGCAGGATGTATTCATCAATAATAGTGATAACAGGGGGACCAGCACGCAAAGCGGCTATGACGGTACTATTTTGTCCGCATTGTATATGCCCCGGTCGGCTACCGTTTATTATGATGACGGAACCTTTGGCGGTGTCGGTCCGAGAAATTCGGCCTACCTGGGGATTCACGGCGACGTGATCAACCCGGTAGCTACGCTGCTGCGCAACAAACCCTATAACAGGACGACTAACATACAATCTATCTCGGAACTGAAGATTACCAATATCATTCCCGGGTTGTCGTTCCTGACGCGCTTCTCCTACCGGCAGGCCAATTCCCTTTACAAGCTCTTCACGCCCAAGCGCACAGAGCCCGGGAAGCCGAATGACCAGAATTCCCTGTCTTATTCCACCGATAAGAATTATAACTGGATCTGGGAAAATACTTTGAATTATACCCGTACTATCCGCCGGCACAGCCTGTCGGCCATGGTCTCGACCACGTCCCAGGAAGACGGTGATATGGGATTTGCCGCTTCGGCGAAGACCTTCGACAATGAAGCCACCTGGGCCCAATTCTTCATCAATGCCTCCAACTTTACGGATATAAAGCCCACCGACTGGGATACCAAGGACCGGAATCTTTCCTATGTCGGCCGGTTGTCCTATAGCTGGGCCGACCGCTACTTTGTGACGGGAAGCTATCGCAATGATAATGCCGGAAGGCTGCTTGCTTCCAACCGCGTCAAAGGATTTCCCGGTGTGACGGCTGCATGGAAGATCAGCTCCGAGCCTTTCTTTGATGTCAAAGCGGTGGATCTGCTCAAAATAAGGGCCAGCTGGGGCCGTATCGGGAATCTCAGTTCCATTGGCAAATATTACGGCTATCCGACCCTGAGTTCGGGCTATTCCTACCAGGTTGGAGATGGCGCTCCGCAGTCCACGGCCTTGTATGTCGGCAATTTTAACAATGTCAACCTATCCTGGGAAACCTCGGAGCAAAAGGACCTTGGCGCCGACATCAGCATCCTGAAAGACAAGCTCTCCATTACCGTAGACTACTTCGATAAGCTGACCTACGATCTTATCCAGACGAAGACCAATAATTCACCCAATACCCTGGGTGTGGGCGCTCCGCTGGTCAACCAGGGCAAGATCCGGAACAAGGGTTTCGAATTTGCGGCTACGTTCAAAGGTAATGCAGGGGCTTTGCACTATGAGGTCAGCGGTAATTTCGCCACCCTGAAGAACCGGGTCGAGTACATCGATGAGAACCCGACTTCCGTCTGGACGCATTCCGATGCCTGGAGGGGCACCATTACTCCTTATCGTTCCACGGTGGGGCAGCCTTATTATTCCTACTACCTGGTCAGGACGGCCGGGATATTCCAAAGTAATGCGGAGGTAGCAGCCTATAAAAGCGCTAACGGAACCTTGATCCAGCCGAATGCCAAGGCCGGCGATCTGAAATTCGTGGACCAGAATAAGGATGGCGTGATCGATGACAATGACCGGGTATATATGGGCAATGCCTTTCCCAAATTCACCTATGGCTTTACCACGAACCTGAGCTATAAGCACTTTGACTTCTCTATGTTCCTGCAGGGTGTCGGAGGCGTGAAATTATTCCATGCGCTGAAAGAATCCACTCTGAACGCATCGGAACAGGGATATAACCGGTGGGACAAGATCCTGGATGCCTGGTCTCCGACGAATACCAAATCATCCATTCCGATCATTTCCGCCAGTGATGCCAATAACAACTTCCAGACGGCATCGGACTGGTACCTGGAGAGCGGGAACTATCTGCGGGTGAAAAGCATCGTGATCGGCTACAATTTCCCCAAATTTATCAAGGGCGGCAATCTGCGGGTATACCTCAGCGGGGATAATCTCATAACCATCACCCAATATAGCGGAATGGACCCAGAAGTGGGCGGGATCGGCCTGGATGGTGGTCAGTTCCCCGTATCCCGGGTATATGCGGGAGGTGTAAAACTTACTTTTTAATCCTGAAAATATTGAATTATGAAACGCTCCTTATATATCTGTTTTTTATTATTGCTGATATTTTGTTCCTGCAAAAAGAGCTGGGTAGACACCAAGCCCAATGGCACGGCGTCGACGGCTTATTTATGGGATGGGGAAAAAGATGTTACGCAGGGCGTGGCCGCCCTCTATGTGCCGATGGCATATGAATCCACCTGGGGCAGGAATCTGTTCTGGATGCAGAATGCCAGCGATGATTTGATTGTGGGCAGAAGCAAGGCAAATGCCGAGAACATCAAGAACTTCGTTTGCACGGGCAATGAAGGTTATATGACGCAGGGCTGGACCGACCTGTACTGGATGCTGAACAAGGCCAATGAAGCGGTTGTCGGGCTGCAGCATGCCACGAATATCACCGACGATCTGAAAAACCGCTCACTGGGCGAAGCCTATTTCATCCGTGGGTTTGCGCATTTCTGGATTGCTTACCTCTGGGGCGTAAAGAGCCAGGGCGTTCCTTATGACAGTGCGGAGGATGCGCAGTATGGTTTGCGCATCCCTCCCCAGCTGGCTTCGGTGGCGGATAACTATGCGATCATAGCTGCCGATATGCAGCGGGCTGCTGAGCTGCTGCCTTTGTTTTCTACCTATTCTTCTACTGACCAGGGGCGTGCACACAGGGCGGCAGCGCTGGGATACCTGGTAAAGACCTATGCTTACTGGGCACAGTATGATGAAAGCAAGTGGGCCTTGATCCCTGCTATCTGCGACAGGATCAAGAATGAATGCGGCAGAGCGCTGATCACCGGTCAGGCCACGGCTGCGGATAACTACAAGGCTGTCTTCAAGGTAGATAACAACTGGAGTTCGGAGTATATCTGGTCGGTGACCTCGGGTACCCAGGGCGGATCGGAATTCATGGGTGTGGTGCTGGAGAACAAAGGATGGGGCATTTATAATGGATGGGGTTATTTTCAACCTACCGAAGAGCTGTACGAAGAATATGAAGCCAACGACCCCAGGCGGGAAGCTACTATCCTGAAGTTCGGGGACACCTTTACCTACTTCGGCGAGAGCAGAAGCTATTATTCAACCAATAGCTTATCGGGTTTCCAGATCAATAAATACATGGAGCCCTATAGCTATGGCGCGAATGGTGTGTCGGGATCGAATTCCAAGATCAATCAGAACGGCGATTATCCCACTACCAGTCTCAATCTTCCCCTGATGCGGTATGCTGAGATCTTATTGTTCAAAGCGGAAGCCCTGATCAAGCAGGGGAAAAATGCGGATGCGGCTGCTCCGTTGAATGAAGTACGGGCAAGGGTGGGTCTGCCTGCCATTGCCAGTCCAACCCTGGATGACCTGAAGCACGAGCGCCGTTGTGAGCTGGCCTGCGAGTGGACGGACCGTTTTGAAGACCTGAAGCGCTGGGGCGATTATAGCAGGATTACGGCTCCCCTGCATGGACGCATCCATGATAGCAAGACGGACCCGAATTCTCCCTATACGATTCAGACCGTCTGGCCGGCGCGCACCTTCGATCCTAACAAGGATCTGGGCTGGCCGATCAGTTCCGATGAAATTTCCAAGAGCAATGGGGTCTACAAGCAGACTCCGGGCTGGTAGGTTTGCATAAACAAAGACTACACCAAGCTATAAACCCGCGGCGAAGGCCGCGGGTTTATAGCTTGAATCCAACCGTCGCCACGATCGTCCCCCCGTTTTCTTTCAGCGTAGCCACCGTATTCGCCTTATCCGCCAACCGGTAAGGGAAGTTGACATCCCTGCTGAACCCCATGATATACGTCAGGTCGATGAACATCCCCTTATTACGATAACCCAGTCCCCCGCTCAAAAAGAGACGATCGGCAGACAATGCCTTGTCTTTATAAGGGTTCGTATAATAAGCAATCCCCGCCCGGGCCATCAGGATATTGAATTTCATCTCACCTCCTAATCGCATCCCCAGCGTACCTTTATAAGAGCTCTTCACGGCGGCATTCACCGCATCGTAATAATTCTTTTGGGCATCGCCCTGGTTGTTCTCCGGATGGAAACGGGGACTATGGGTAGTGGTATATTCCAGATCTCCCGTAATAAAACCCCGCTGCTGCTTCACATTCGCCTCCCCGCCCCCGAAAATATAAGAGCCGCTGACGATGAACTTCCACGGCGTATACAAATTGTATCCCACCGAATTGGCTGGAGGATTGATTCCCGCCATCTGATCCAGCGAGTCGGAGCTGATCGATGCCTGCTGATGACTGGTATAATTTTCCGTTCGGGTGATCATAGAAGCATTGATCTTGTCTGTCAGCCCATACATCGTAGGCGTATGAATGGCCAGTCCGACCCTCCATGAAGTAGCCGGTTTGAAGATGACCCCTACCTTGGCATTCAACCCCCAGCCCTTCGAAGAGAAAGTCTCCCGGTAGCTATAAGAATCAAAATCATTATTGGTATTCCCCGTCGCATCGGCTTCATAAAAAGTTTGGGTGCGCGTATAGCTGATGATCGGAATACCCAGGCTGCCGCCGACAAACCATTTGTCATGAATATTGCTGGCCAGCGAAAAAGCGATCTCCGTGATGCCTCCCGTAGACTGCAGGTTATTCTCCTGCAACAGCTTGCCTGCCTTCTGAGGCTGGCCGATCACCTGCAGACTGCCATTGATGGTGGCCGTATCGATCAGGTAAGTATAGAGCGCCATCCGCGTTCCATAAGAAAGCCCCGGATTCGATAACCCCTGATCGATGGTATTGCCGGAAGCAGCAAACTCTTCTACATATTGTTCGGAGGCCGAGCTGTAGTCATTCACACCGGAATAATGGACATTGCTGGAAAAATTCGCCATCCGGTTGACCGCCATGGAAAAGACATTGCTGCCCCCGTTCCTGCCCGTATAGGCTACCACGAGGCCGCTGGCGCCCAGGTTAAAATTGTTGGCCGTTTTGCCGGACATATTATTGCCCAAATAATCGCTTTTGTCGGAAAGGAACCGGAACCCCGGGCTCAATACGAATTCACTGGTTTTATATACGCCAAGGCCGGCAGGATTTACAAAAGCGGAAGAGATTTCTCCGCCCAGGGAGCCCATGGCGCCTCCGATGGCTTGTTGCCGGGCCGTTCCGCTGGGAACAGTCCAGGCCGAACGAAGGGCGTCTTCAGGTATTTGCGCCGCTAATTGCTGGCACAGGAACAGGCTTAGCAGGGTTAGTGTCTTTTGCATGTCAATAGGTCTAGCTTATACGTAAAAAGGAGGAAAGATTCAAGTTCCCTCAAAATCAGTCCTCCCGTATAAATTATAGTTCGATCGGTATTGCTGAAGTCTAATGCCTTCCCGGTCTGCTGAAACCACCGCCGCCGCCACCGGAAGGAGCGGAATAGGTCCTTACAGGCTGGCTGTAGCTTGGTTGGCTGGTAGGCCTGGAATAAGAATTGTTGCTGTTCGAATTGGAAGACCGGTAATAGCTGTTATTGCTATTGGTGGTATACTGACCATTCCGGGTGCCCGGTGTATAATAGCTGGGCGTGGTCCGGGGACGATAAGCCCTGTCATTGCTGCTTGCTGTACGGGTAACCAGACCATTGTTGTAGCTGCTGCCATTGAAGGTCCTCAGATGCGAATAAACTCCCGCAGAAGGATATTTGGAGCCTACGACCAGCACCCCTCCGCCATAATACGGATTGTAGAAATAAGGGTTATACCAGCTGTTCCACATAAAATAGCTGTTCCAGCACATATAAGGATCGCCGAATCCCAGCCCGAAAGAAGGACCGTATCCGAATCCCATACCATAACCATAGGCGGAATAGCCATATCCATAAGCACTGCTGATCCCGGGAGAATAATAGGAGTCATAGGCGCTATAATCGTCAAAATAGGACCAGCGCGCAGGATCCTGCACTTTTAGCCGAACATATTGATCGTTGGGCGACGTGCTGTAATAGTCTCCCTGTTGCGACCGGCTGGAAGAGTAATATTCGTCCTGGTCGCCACTGGCTGCGGCCGCCTTATTGGAAGCAGGTGAATAATAAACGTCATCTGGCGTTTGGGCAGCCTTCCGGCTGGATGAGCAGCTGCTCATCAGAAGTAGGGTACCGGCCAGAAAGGTGTATATGTTTTTCATGGCGAAAGCATTTAGGTTATTTTCAGTCTGAAGTCGCTAAATTTGCGCTCCTATTAGTTAACCTAAAGTTACGATAAATTATCCGCCTTAAGGATTTTGTTAACAGATTATTGTTAAACGGTAATTAAATTATTTAAAGCGAGCAAGTCCATTTTATGAGTAAAGAAATTACAAGCCGGCAGCAGGATTATTCACAATGGTACAATGACCTGGTCATCAAGGGCAGCCTGGCCGATTATTCGGCCGTCAAAGGCTGCATGGTGATCAAACCCTACGGATTTGGCCTTTGGGAGAAAATGCGCGACCAACTGGATAAAATGTTCAAGGACACAGGTCATGTCAACGCCTATTTCCCCCTGTTCATCCCCAAAAGCTTCCTCAGCAAGGAAGCCGCCCATATCGAGGGATTTGCCAAGGAATGCGCCGTAGTCACCCATTACCGCCTGAAGAACGACCCCAATGGGGGAGGAGTGATCGTCGATCCGGAAGCCAAACTGGAAGAAGAGCTCATCGTCCGGCCCACCAGCGAGACGATCATCTGGAATACCTATAAGACCTGGATCAAGTCCTACCGGGACCTGCCCTTGCTGATCAACCAGTGGGCGAACGTCGTTCGCTGGGAAATGCGTACCCGCCTGTTCCTGCGCACCACGGAATTCCTCTGGCAGGAAGGACATACCGCCCATGCCACCGCCCAGGAAGCGGTAGCGGAGACAAAACAAATGCTGGAAGTCTACGCCACTTTCGCGGAAGAATATATGGCCCTTCCCGTAATACGGGGCGTAAAAACGGAAAGCGAGCGCTTTGCCGGAGCCGTCGACACCTATTGCATCGAAGCGTTAATGCAGGACGGAAAAGCCCTGCAGGCAGGTACTTCCCATTTTCTGGGGCAGAACTTTGCCAAAGCCTTCGATGTAAAATTCTCCGACAGGAACAATAAGCTGGAATATGTCTGGGCCACCAGCTGGGGCGTAAGCACCCGCCTGATAGGAGCCCTGGTAATGGCGCACAGCGACGATGACGGACTGATCCTTCCCCCCAGGATCGCCCCCCTGCAGGTGGTGATCGTTCCCATTTACAAGGGAGAGGATAAGAAAGAGCTCCTGGATACAAAAGGAAAGGAACTGGCCGCACAGCTGAAAGCCGCCGGCATCAGCGTAAAGTTTGACGACAACGACAATACGAGGCCCGGATTCAAATTCGCGGAATACGAGATGAAAGGCGTACCCGTCCGGATAGCTATGGGACTGCGTGACCTCGAGAACGGCACCATCGAAATAGCCCGCCGCGATACCAGGGAAAAGACTACGGTTCCCATGGAAGGCCTGTCCGGCTACGTGTCCACTTTGCTCGACACCATCCAGCAGGCCATGTATAATAAAGCCCTGGCTTACCGCGACGAACACATCACCCCGGCCGATACCTGGGAGGAATTCGAGCAGCTGCTGGATGGCAAAGGCGGATTCGTCCTGGCGCACTGGGATGGCACACCCGCTACGGAAGAAGCCATCAAAGACAAGACTAAGGCGACTATCCGCTGTATCCCCCTCAATAACACCCCCGAGGAAGGAAAATGCATATTGACAGGTAATCCCAGCAAGCAGCGGGTGCTTTTCGCCCGGGCCTACTAGGCAAACCCCGCCAGGCGCTGCCGGGCAAACCCTGCCGGCAAAAGACCAGACCGGAGGCTTTCCCGCCTCCTCTCCATAGGAAAAATAGTTACAATCATTAGTGGATTGTAACTATTTTTTTTACTTTCAGGCTGGTAAAAAACCGTTGTCATTCACGCCAATTTACTTTATGGAGCAATACCCCGAGACTTCATTATTCGAATTGCAGGTAGACCAGCCCGTACAAACCTATCTGGGAGAAACCGCCCGCTGGGCGAAATTCCTGGGGATCATGGGCTTTATCTGTAGCGGCCTGTTTACATTGATCGCACTCTTTGCCATCGCTTTCTCCACTTCCAAACTGAACAGCATCGACAGAGGCAGTACTCAATCGAGCGCCATCATCGGACTGGTCACGTTGGTCGTAGGGTCCCTGATCATGTTCTTCCCCTGCCTTTACCTGTATAATTTTGCCACCCGTATGCAGCTGGCGCTGCGCGGCAACGATCAGGAACACCTGATCCGGTCCTTCCGGAGCCTCAAAGCCTTTTTCCGTTTCATCGGCATCCTTGCCATCCTCTATATGGGGCTTATCATAGTGATCATCCTCTTCAACATTTATGGAACAGTAAGTCGTTAGCGGCAAAAATCCCTGGGCTACTTAGTAGAATAATAATTATAATCCTTCAGCAGGGTCTCCAGGAACTCCAGCGAGTCCTGGTCACTTTCAATATGCAGCTTGGACTTGATCCTTTCCCCGATCCGCATGGAAAGGTCATAGTCGCTCTTTTTCTTCACGGCGCCGATAATGCTTTTCAGCGTATTGATATCCTTATCGCTTAGCTGCATCACCTGCGGGAACCGGGGCTGATAATCCCCCGCCAGTTCCGTGAATACAGTGTCCTCCCAGGAAGTATGCGTACGGGTATCGATGATGATCGTACCGGCCACCAGATCCCCGATCCGCTGCGAATGAGGCGTGATGATGACACAGGCGATCCCTGCAAAAATAAAAAGTATACACCAGTAAGGCAATGCCCCGTAGACGGCGGCTGCAAACACCCAGATAGGGAAATCCGCCAGCCGGAATACCCACCTGATCAGGTATTGACTCAGCGTCGGCTGCCCCCCGTCTGCCGTAATCACCTTGATCCCCAGCACCTTTTTCCCGACACTCTGCCCGTTCATCAGGATCTCACAGAGGAGATAATAGAACAAAGGCGGCAGCCCGAACAATACCCAGATCCATTCCATACCCTCCTCGCTTAGCGCACCGGGCAGCAGCTTTCGGCCCAGCATCCAGTAAGCAGCGAGGATCGCCGAGTCGATCAGCCAGGAAAGAAGACGCTTGTGAAAGGGAGTGATGACAAAATCCACCTCAATATTAAAGCCGGTATCTAGTTTTACTACAAGCATGTTCGGGCTGATTCAGATTATATTTATCAGATTTTACTCACTATATTTATTGGTAAATATAATGCTAAATCTTTTTTAGTGAGAGAGGGTCTTTTTATTAAAAAAAATATTGATAAGTGGAAACAGTATCAATATGAGCCAACTACCGATCCGGACGAAATGGCCGGACAATTCACTGAATTGGTGAATGATCTGGGCTATTCCAAGACCTTTTATCCGCATAGCAAAGTGACCCAATACCTCAATGGGCTCGCTTCCAGGATTTACCTTGGCATTTATCGCAACAAAAAAGAAGAGGCTTCCCGCATAGCCCGGTTCTGGAAAACGGAATTACCCCTGCTGGTCCGGAAATACCACCGGGAAATATTATATTCTTTTTTAATATTTATGCTGTTCGGGATTTTAGCCGCTTTTTCTGCGGCCCATGATGAGACTTTTGTACGGGGCGTCATGGGGGATCAGTATATCGACATGACCGAAGACAATATCGCCAAAGGCGACCCTTTCGGAGTCTACAAAAGCGAGGATTCCCTGAGCATGTTCACCTGGATCGCTGTCAACAATATCAAAGTGTCCTTTATGGTCTTTGTCGCCGGCCTGTTGGTTTCTATCGGGTCCGTATGGCAGTTGTTTCAGAACGGGGTCATGCTCGGCGCTTTCCAATATTATTTTTTTTCGAAAGGGTTGGGCATGCAGTCCATCCTGGTGATCTGGATCCACGGCACCCTGGAGATCGCCTCGATCATTATTGCCGGAGGAGCCGGCTTCGTCCTCGGAAACAGCATCCTGTTCCCGGGTACCCACAAGCGGCTGGCTTCGCTCCGCAGAGGAGCGAAAGATGGAATAAAATTAATGATCGGGCTGGTGCCGGTATTCATTGTAGCCGCTTTCCTGGAAGGGTTTGTCACGCGGTATTCCAAAATGCCGGTTTGGCTGAGCCTCTCTATTTTACTCACTTCCCTGACATTTATCATCTGGTATTTCATCCTTTATCCCATTCGCCTGGAAAAGCAATCGCGCTCCCTGACTTCAACCACTAACCTTTGAATCTTTCTATCCGAAAATATACTCCTCTGAATCGGATTAAAAAAATGGCCGGCGCCGTCGTGGCATTGTTGCTGTTGCTATTGCTCTCCGGTCAATCCTGTCCGGCACAAAGCCGGAAGCGGTTACCGGATTCCATTCCCGGTTCCGTGGAGAATACGCCGCCTCCTGTTGTCGACACGGCTGCTGTCCCGGCTGATTCGTTTCGCACCTCCGCTTCTTCGGATACTGAAAGTTCCGGTTCTTTGGATACCGGTCACTCCGAAAATACCACGGCACAGCATGACTCCGTTGTGTTTCGGACCGTGCCTGACTCAGTGATAGAGCGGCTTAAGAAGGACAAGGACTTTGCTTATGCCAACGACCCCGCCTATTGGACGCCCGAAAATGAGAACAGGAAGCAAAACCACTCTTTTGATTTCCTGGAAAAATTCCTCAATAGCCAGGGGTTTAAATATTTTGTTTACCTCCTGCTGGCAGCTATCCTGTTCTATGCACTCTACAAGATCATAGCGGAGAATAATCTCCAGTTCTTTTACAAGGCCGGAGCCAAAGCAGCAAACCTTGCCGGGGAGACTATCAGCATGCAAGAGGAGGACCTTGAGGAAGGGCTAAAACAGGCGATGGGAATACCCGATCATCGGCTGGCCGTGCGATATCTGTATCTTAAGGCGCTTCGTCACCTTGATGCAAAGGAATTGATCCGGTATCATGCGCAGGCTACCAACCAGGAATATATCAGTCAGCTGGGCGGCCTTCCCCAGCAGGAACCCTTTCGTTTGCTGACCAGGGCTTATGAGCGGGTTTGGTATGGCGATTTTGCCATCAGCGGGCAGCAGTTCACATTGCTGCAAACCTATTTTAAGGACTTTGACAGGTCCCTGGGCTGAAATTGAATTCCTTCAAATAGGCCACAGGCCTTGTTCACAACCGGGCGGAGCCCGGTTAGGGACTGCAATAGAAGTATATAAAAAACGAGATTGGAAATGAGTGAAGCCAACGAAAAGAGCAGCGTAAACCTCTCCTCTCCCTTTAGAGGGGGTAGGGCGCGTGTATGGATGCTGGCGTTCTTGCTGTTTCCCTTTGTGGCCTGTAATACGGGGGGGACCAGGAAGCTGAATCGCAAGCTTACGGTCTGGCGTAAGGACAAGCTGCCTTATGGGACTTCGGTGGCGTATGACAATTTGCAGTACCTGTTTCCTGATGCCGAGATCACCCTTAACAAGCATTCTCCTTCCGATTTGAAATCTCCTGTTAATCTGAGCATGTCTTCCGAGATGAAGGAAACTGCGAAAAAAGCTTATATCGTCATTGCTTCCCGGGTGTTGCCGGATCCGGCGGAGATCAACTCGATCATGAATTTTGTGGGGCAAGGCAATCATGTATTCCTTTCCGCCTTTGAGTTCAGTGACTCTCTGCTGCACCTGCTGAATTGTAAGCCGGCGCCCCGCCTTTATGCTCCCGGGGAGGCGGACAGTATGCGGCTGAGCATTTACAATCCCGTCAGCTATGACTCTTTGTCTTTTGCTTATCCCGGAGCGGCCTATGATAACTGGGTAACTTCCCTGGACTCCCAATACGCCACGATCCTGGGAAGAGATTCCAAAGGCCGCCCCGACCTGCTGAAGTTCAATTACAAGGGCGGTGGGACCTTATTCCTTCAATTCGCTCCAACGGCGTTCACTAATTTCTTCCTGCTGCATAAGCAAAATAAGGCTTATTACGACAATGCCCTTTCCTATCTTCCGGTGTCTGCAAAAGAGGTCATATGGGATGAGTATTTCCGGTATGAGCGGAAAGATAATAATTTTTCGGCCTTTCAGTACATTCTGTCCAATCCATCTTTACGCTGGGCCTTCTGGCTTGCCCTCCTGCTTTTCTTACTCATCTATCTGTTCGAATCCAAACGCAAACAGCGGATGGTGCCCGTCGTAGAAGGACTGCGTAATAACTCCCTCGACTTCGTAAAGACGATTGGACGCCTGTACTATCAGCGGAGGGACAATCACAACCTGGCCCTGAAGATGTCGGCACATTTCCTGGACCATGTCCGTACCCGGTATAACTTACCCGTGACGACCCCGGACGCGGACTTTATCGAACGCCTTTCCTATAAAACAGGATACCCGAAAGAAACCTTACAGGACCTAGTAACCGACATTCAACGCCTGCAGCTGGAATCCGTTGTGACAGATGAAGAACTGCTGGCCTTTCACCGGAAAATAGATACATTTTATAAACACGCATAAACATGGAAGAAAATTTATTTGAACAAAGGACCGACCTGGGCGAATTGCAGCAAACGGTTGAGCAGCTTAAAGCCGAGATCGGTAAGGTGATCGTGGGCCAGGAACAAATGATCGAATTACTACTCGCAGGCATCTTATCGGACGGTCATATATTGATAGAAGGAGTGCCGGGCGTCGCCAAGACCCTGACGGCCAAATTGCTCAGTAAAGTAATCTCCGTAGGCTTCTCCCGGATCCAGTTCACCCCAGATCTCATGCCCAGCGATGTGATCGGCACCTCTGTTTTCAATCCCCGGGAAAGCAGCTTCCAATTCAAGGCAGGACCCATCTTCAGCAATATCGTACTGATCGATGAGATCAACAGAGCCCCCGCCAAGACGCAGTCCGCCTTATTCGAAGTGATGGAAGAAAGGCAGATCACCGTCGACGGACAGACCCTTTTACTGCCGCCCCCCTTCATGGTCGTGGCTACACAGAACCCCATCGAACAGGAAGGCACCTACCATTTGCCCGAGGCGCAGCTGGACCGCTTCCTCTTTAAGATCAATGTCGGCTATCCTACGCTGGAGCAGGAGTTCCTCATCGTAGCTCATCATCACCAGTCCCGGATGGAAAACTGGGTCGAAGGTGTGCAGCCCGTATTGTCAGCCTTCCGGATCGAAGAGCTTCGCAGGCAGGTGCGCGGTCTGCACGTGGAAGACAAGCTCATTCATTTCATCACGGTCATCGTAGGCGCCACCCGTAATCACAAAGCTATTTACCTGGGCGCCTCGCCACGGGCCTCCATCGGCATCCTCAATGGCTCCAAAGCTCTGGCCGCCATGCGGGGACGTGATTTCGTCACGCCGGAAGATATCGTATACATAGTCCCCGCAGTACTTCGCCACCGGCTGGTGCTGACGCCGGAAAAAGAAATGGAAGGCGCTTCAACGGATGAAGTGATCAATGAAATCATTCAATCCATCGAAATCCCCCGGTAACCCATTAATTTATTTTTTGAATGCTCAAAAGATTCTATAAATCTCTTTTCTTTTCCCGGCGATTCTATATAGGATTGGTGATCGTCATCTCCCTGTTCGTACTGTCCTATGGGATCCCTTTCCTATTCGTGATCGCCCAGCTGGGCGCCCTCTTCATCGCCCTGGCCGCGGCATTGGACTACCTCGTGCTCTTTTCCCGCAAGGACCCTGTGACGGCCCGGCGCGAATGCTCCGAACGATTCAGCAATGGCGACCCCAACCCGGTAAAGCTCGTAGTCACCAATCAATACCCTTTCCAGGTATCCCTGCATATCATCGATGAATTGCCCGATCAGTTCCAGCAACGGAATTTTTTCCTGGACTGCCAACTCAAACCAGCGGAAACCCGCGACCTGTCTTATGAATTGCGGCCAACGGAACGGGGAGAATATATCTTCCACGCTATTAATATCTTCATTAAGAGCCCCTTTAATCTCCTGGTAAGACGGAAGATCCTGGACGCGACGAAGACGATAAAGGTCCTGCCTTCCTATCTTCCCCTGAAACAATACGAGTTATTGGCCTGGTCCAACAATACAGCGGAGAACGGCAGCAAAAAAATACGCAAGCTGGGACATAGCCTCGAATTCGAACAGATCAAAGAATATGTCACCGGAGACGATATCCGCAGCCTCAACTGGAATGCCACGGCCCGCAAAGGCGGCCAGCTGATGGTCAATAAATTCACGGATGAAAAAAGCCAGCAGGTCTATTGCCTGATCGATAAGGGCCGTATCATGAAAATGCCCTTTGGCGGCATGAGCCTGCTCGACTACGCAATCAATGCTACGCTCATCCTTTCCCGGGTGGCCCTTATTAAACAGGATAAGGCAGGCCTGGTCACTTTTGCAGACCAGATCGGCACCTTCCTTCCGGCTGGCCGCAAGGCGATGCAAATGAGCCAGATCCTGGAGATCCTCTATAACCAGCAGACGAAATTCCTGGAGACGGATTATGAAAAACTCTATGCCCTGGTGCGGACCCGCATCACCCAGAGAAGCCTCGTCGTCCTGTTCACGAATTTCGAATCCCTGTCGGGCCTGCAAAGACAGATGCCCTATATCCGCGGCATCGCAAAAAATCATTTGCTGCTGGTCGTCTTTTTCGAGAACACCGGCCTGCAACAGGTAAGAGAGGCCGGACCCGAAGACATAGAAGGACTCTATATTAAGACCATCGCCGAAAAGTTCGCCTACGAAAAAAGGCTCATCGTAAAGGAACTGAACCAGCATGGCATCGCAACCATCCTCACCGCTCCCGAAAACCTCACGGTCCAGACCGTGAATAAATACCTGGAAATCAAAGCCCGGCTGGCTATCTAGGCTCAAAAAAGAGCATTTCTCTTTTCATAATAACTTGTATAACTTTGTAGTAAACTTCAGAAATGCTTCCAATTGTTCAACAAGTTGCAAGCGAATACAAAGCCAGCCTTCAAAACCTCTATGGGAATGAACTGGTAGAACTTGTCTTATTCGGTTCCCATGCCCGTGGCGATTATCACGAAGAGTCGGATCTTGATTTTGCCGTTGTGCTTCGGGATCCTAATACCCGTCCTGCCGCAGAAATACCCAAAACTTCGTATATCGGTTCCAGACTCTCATTAAAATACGGTCTAATGGTATCTTCATTGCCCGTATCCTTTCAAAAAAAACAAACTTCCATGCAGGGAGTTTATCAGGAAATCCGTAAAGACGGTATCATTATATGATCCATTCTGAATACAGCGAATCTTTAAAAGCGCTTGAAAAGGCTGCCAACGCTATTGAAAATGCCGAGTACGATTTAAAAGGCGGCTTTGTTTTAGCAACGGCTAATCGTGCGTACTATGGATGTTACTATTGCATGATGGCTCTTTTATCTACTCAAAATGTATATGCAAAAACACACCAGGGGGTACGGGCCAAATTTTCCGAACTATTTATCAAAACCGGGATTTTTTCAATCGCGATATCCGACAATATTGCTCTGATATTTGAATATCGCCAGGAAGCCGATTACGATTTCGACGCTGATATTACGCCGCAGATTGCTAAAGAATTGATTAGCAAAGCCCGGGAATTTTACCAACTTTCAAAAGACTATCTTCAAAAACTTACTACGGAATCTGACAATTAAATGTCCCGACCCCTCTAATCAGTATCTTTGCCCCGATGGAACAAAGATCCCCCGGCACCCCGGCCACGCCTAATTTTTTTGAAGAAGGACAGGTCCTGCTCATTGACAAGCCCCTGCACTGGACCTCCTTCGACGTGGTCAGAAAGATCCGCAATAAGGTCAGGATTAAAAAAGTCGGCCACGCCGGTACACTCGACCCCCTGGCCAGCGGCCTGCTGATCCTCTGCACGGGAAAGTTCACTAAACGTATCAACGATTACATGGCCAAAGAAAAGGAATATACCGGCCATATCACCCTGGGAGCAACTACCCCCACTTTCGACCTGGAAAGCGAACCGGAAAATCATAAAGATACCAGCGCCGTCACCGCAGCCATCCTCCAATCGGTCGTTTCCACCTTCATCGGGGACATATCCCAGGTTCCCCCCATCCATTCGGCCATTAAAAAAGATGGGATCAGGGTCTATGAGCTGGCCCGGCAGGGCAAAGAAGTGAAGATGGACCCCCGGCCGGTAACTATTAAAGAATTTGAGATCACGGCCCTGGAATTACCGGTTGTGCATTTCCGCGTGGTCTGCTCCACCGGGACCTATATCCGTAGCCTGGCCAATGATGTAGGCGCCGCCCTGGGCTGCGGCGGTTATCTCAGCTGTCTTCGCCGCACCAGGATAGGGGAGTTCCGGGTGGAAAATGCAATGGACATGGAAGCCGCGGAAGCCTATATAAAGGAAAAACTTGATCGCCCCTAGAACGGATACCCGATCCCCAGCTGGAACTGCCCGTCACTAAGCCGCATATCATAGAACCACCGTTCAGGATACTGGAGTCGCTGCGGGTCCCTCAGCTTATAAGCCCAGTCAAATCGTATGAGGAAATAATCAAAGTCCAGTCGCAGGCCCGTCCCGGCATCCACGGCCAGCTCTTTATAGAACCTGTCGAATCGGAAATCACTGCCCTTGCCCACCACCGCCGTATCCCGGTTCCAGATATTGCCGGCATCCACATACAGAGCGCTCTTGAGCTTCACCCCGAACACAGTGCCTAAAGGAAACCGGTACTCGACATTGCTTTCCAGCTGCACATCCCCGAACCGGTCGGAAAGCTTGCTGCCCTGTACACTATAAAATGTCGAGGATCCCAACCCCAATTGCCTTATCTGCCAACCCCGCATACTATTGGGGCCTCCGGCAAAAAAAGCCTTATAGAAAGGCAGGGTCTGCTCATAGCCATTGCCTTCCCGGCCATAGGCCCAGCCCGCGCCGGCGTACGCCCGGAAAGCGAGCTCGGTCCTTTTGTAGTCGATATGACGACGATACTCAATGTCCCCTTTGATATAACGCCAGAGCTCTCCTTCGTCCCACGACTTGATCAGGCCGAGCAAAGCGCCGCTCTCCTCCCCGCTGATACGGAGATAATCCGTATGAATGCCATGCGTCCGGAGCGAACTGTAAACAAACTGCTGCCCGATGACCAGGCCGCTCTTAAACGCCAGGTTCAGGGAGGGGATGCTATCCAGGTACTTCTGAAAGCTATCCGTTTTATTCAGGTTCGTATATTCGATATTCAGCGGATTGAACAAAAAAGACCGGTTGCCCCGGCTCCATTGATAACCCCAGGAGGTGTTGAAGGACCGCGTAGTGAAAAATTGCCGCCTGTCCGTATAAGCGGCATTGAAGTTCAGCACCGAACGGAGACTGTCCAGCCTTCGCTCCCTGTTTACCGGGAAGGGGGCGATCAGCCGGGGGAATGAGATAGTATGCGAGATACTGGCCTGCGTGGTCTGGATAAAGTCGCTACCCAGTTCCACGCCTCCCCGCAGGTTGGTCGTAGTGAGGACCGCCTGCCGGAAGGTATTGCGGTTGCGCAATCCCAGGTTGAGGCCTACCCCGAATAGATTACCGACCGCAACGATATCCCCGGTATTCCGGCTGGCTTCCAGGTCGGTATTCAGGTTTTGCTTTTTGGCGGGGAACAGGCGCAGGGTCATGTCCAATACGGAATCAGAGCTGTCGGAAGGAGTAAAACCAATGGTCGCCTGTTGCCAGGCCCCCATCTGGTTGAACCGGTTGATCGTCCTGTTGGCATTTGACAGACGGTACAACCTGCCTGGCCGCACATAGATATTGTTGGCAACTACAGTGGGCTTGAACTTATCGGAACGGGCAATAATGGTGAAATTCTTAGCCGTGCTGGTATCGATACTGTTGACCACGGCGGTGTCTTCCAGCAGGATCGGCAGGTCGGGATACACCGTGACATGACCGATATAATATTTAGTGATCCGATTCGAATCTTTGACGGGACGCTGCTGAATGACCACATCGATCGTAGGATGCTCTCTCTTTCTCTTCAGCTTGTCCAGCAAGGCAGCCTGCTCGAAAGGATCAAGGTTAGGATCGATCAGGGCGGCTACCACCGTATCCCTGATGACAACCAGGTCCTCTTTGGAAAATTTATAATAGCCGTTATTGTTGAAAATCTCCACCAGACGGTCTAATTCCGAGGAAAGGATCTGTTTGGAATAAGGTTTCCCCTTGTGCAGCAGAGACCGGGACCTGCTCTGCAGGGCCAGTGCCTGCAAAGCAGGCGTAGTAAGATCATAACCGATAGAGTCGAATTTCAGCTGCTTCCCCGGCGACACGCGAAAATCGATGGAGACCCGCGTCTCATGGTAGGGTACCCGTACAAAACGCCAGTGTCTGAACTTCAGCTTCTTTCCCTTCACCTCCCTGACCCGGAAGGTATCTTTAATGGCAGGCGCAAAATAGCCGATGGAATTCAGCCCGACGACCATATAGCCCAGGGAACGGCGCATATTCGCCGTATCGAAGACGGGAGGCGACATCACTCTCTTATAGATCCCGGCAATGGATATCACCTGGGTCCTTATGCTGTCGTCCAGCTGATTGTACAGTTTTATGGTAAGATCCTGTTTTTCGCTGGAGGGAATATTCCCTTCTACCTTTATATTGGAGCTGAAGACAAAAGGCTTCCCTTCCTGGTATTTTCGGGGGACCGTGCAGGAGAACAACATCGTCAATAATACTGTCGTCAGTACGAATGCTGGGTTGAAAAAAGATACAGTAACTTGCCGGCGGTATAACATAAAGAAATTAAAGAAACCCGATTCGATATTTTTGTATGTAAACGAAAAGACAATGCTGGTAAAATCGCAGGTCAAATATATTCAAAGTTTAGGCCAGAAAAAATTTCGTGATCAGGAAGGAGTATTTATCGTGGAAGGTCCCAAGATGGTGCGGGAATTGCTGGACGCCCCTAACATAGAACTCCGGCAACTCTATGCGGTCCGCGAATGGCTGCAGGAGCATCCTTCGCCCCCCCTCATCACCGCAACATCTCCCGGTTTCACCGAATTAAAAGAAGGGGAACTGGAACGGATATCTTCCCTGTCGACCCCCAACCAGGTATTGGCCGTTTTCGGGAGACCGTCCTTCCCACCGCCCGTATTTGAAAAGACAGTTAGTTTGTTGCTGGACGGCATCCAGGACCCGGGCAACCTGGGAACCATCGTCCGGATCGCAGACTGGTTTGGTCTCCGGCAGGTGGTTTGCAGCAGGGATTGCGCCGATATCTTTAATGTCAAGACAATACAATCCACCATGGGAAGCATCAGCCGCATACAGGTAGTATATGAAGACCCGGAAGAAGTGATCCGGCGGCACCCGAACCTCCCGGTCTATGCCGCCGTTCTGGAAGGAAAGAACCTTTATGAAACAGGACAAACTTCCGAAGGATTAATCATGATCGGAAATGAATCCCGGGGCATCCGCGGGGAATTGCTGCAGAAAGCGACCCATCGTATCACCATCCCCCGCAAAGGACAGGCAGAATCGTTGAATGCGGCTGTGGCTACTGGCATCATCCTCTCGCATTTGGTCTGAACCGCCTAGCGGAACTGAATGGCCCGGGTCGGCTGCATCCGCCGCACAATAAGAGTAGGGATCATCAGCACCAGGAAGCATATGACGAATGTACCCGCATTGACCAGTAGGATGTGCCACCATTCGATCCTCACGACAGCCTTCGAGATGAAATAGGCGTCCTCGGGCAGGGTAAGAAAGCCATAACGCTGCTGCAGCCAGCAGATCAGGAGCCCAAAGCCATTCCCGAACAGCATCCCGAACAGGGTGATATAAGCGCCCTGGTAAAGGAAGATCTCCTGGATAGAGGTATTGGGAGAACCGATCGCTTTCAGGATGCCGATCATGCGGGTACGCTCCAGCACCAAAATAATGAGACAAGTCACCAGGTTGAGGGTAGCTACGATGATCATAATGACCAGCACGATGATGATCGTATTATCCTGCAGGTTCAGCCATTCGAAGATATTGGGATAGATCTCCTCGATCGTACGGCTGCTCCAGCCGGAAGGGAGGGGATTGAAAATGAGCGTATTCACCGTGTCGATCTTCCGGTAGTCCCGGATAAAGACCTCATAACCCCCGATCTGATCAGGCTGCCAGTTATTCAGCCGCTGAATGAGCTTCAGATCGCCGATCGCCATCAGCTTATCATAATCCTCGATGCCGACCTTGAACGTGCCGGCTACGAGCAGAGACCTTACCCTGGGCGGGCCTCCGGGTTGCAGAAAATAAACCAGCACCCTGTCTCCCACATGGAGCTTCAGCTGGTTGGCCGTATACGTGGACAGGTTGATCTCGCTGCTATAGCCGCTGTCGGCAAAATGGATCCAGCGGCCGGTTTTCAGAAAGCCGTCCATATTGGAAAAATCATAGCCATTGGCGACCCCCTTTAGAAGGACCCCTTCAATGCCTTCCTTGCTTCTCAGGATCGCATTCTTGGTGGCAAAAGCGCTGACGCTCCGGACCTCCTTATTATCGTGCAATTGTCGCCAGACCGTGTCATTCCGGGTCATGGGAAGCTCCTCGGCAATGGAGGCCCTGTTGGGAGCGGCATACTGAACGCGGATATGCCCCCAGAGACTGAAGATCTTCTGGCCGATGGCATATTGAAACCCATGCGTAAAAGCCAGGGTCAGCAGCATAGCGGCTACGCTGATTGCCGTCGCCGTAATCGCCAGCCTTATAATAAACCTGGAAAAAGACCGTTCCCTGTTAAAAGCGATACGTCGGGCAATAAAGGCTGCTACATTCAAACGGCATTGTTTTGGTGCGCAAATTACTTTTTTATGCTAACATTGTAGTCTCCAATGACCGCCTTTGTCCAGTACTATCTATAATTCTTTTCTTATGAACCGGATCTTTTCCCTTTCCGTCAGCTATAAGCTTACTATTTTAAGTTGCGTCGTCTCCCTTTTCGCCAGGGCCCAGACACCCGATTCCACTTATTCAGCCTCTATCAGGACGCCCCAGCTCTACCTGGCGGGAAACCAATTGGGCTACCCGATCCTGCCCCTGAACGGAGCCGACCAGCTGGAACTGCATTTCGATGACCTCGACGGTGATGTAAAGAATTATTATTATACCATCCAGCTCTGCAATGTCGACTGGACCCCGGCCCCTGTAAGCGATTTCGATTATATCAAAGGCTTCCCCCAGATCCGCATCGGGAATTACCAGTTCTCTTCGGTGGCCCTCACCCGGTATACCCACTACCAGGCCATCCTGCCCGATCCGAATTGCATCCCCATCCACTCCGGGAACTACCTGCTGAAAGTCTTTCTGGATGGAGATACTTCCAAACTGGCCTTTACCCGCCGCTTCCTGGTGACGGACAAGAAGATCAATATCAGCGCCCAATACCTGCAGCCCCTTAATTACGAGCTCGCCCATACTCATCAGCGCATACAGCTCAAAGTGAATACGGCCGGGGTGAACCCCGCCAACCCCCTGGACCAGATCAAAGTGGTCGTCCTGCAAAACTACCGGTGGGACAATACCATCCGGGATGTGAAACCTACTTTTTATGTGAATAATATCCTCGATTATAATAATGACAATGATTTCCAATTCCCGGGGGGTAACGAATGGCGCTGGGTGGACCTGCAAAGCTTCCGCTACCAGAGCGACAGGATCCAGAACGCCGTCTATGGCAAGGCTTCGACGGATATCTTTCTCAAGCCGGATGGAGACCGGTCGCGGCAGCAATTTTATTTTTATAATGACTACGATGGATTTTATTTTATCCAGACCACGGAAAGCATCAACGTCTATTATCAGACCGATTATGCCCGTGCGCATTTCAGCTTTGTCCCCCCCGGCAATACCCCTTTCCCGGACAAAGACGTCTATGTACTGGGACAGTTCACCGGAGGAGGATTCAACGATTCCACAAAAATGGTGTTCAACACCTCGACAGGCAGATACGAAGGCTCCTTCCTGCTGAAACAGGGATATTATAGTTATACCTACGTCACCATCGATCGTGCCGACCCCGACCGCAAGGCCTCCTTCGAATTTACAGAAGGCAATCACCTGGAAACAGAAAATAATTATATGATCCTGATCTATTACCGGGCTCCGGGAGCCCGGGCGGATGAGCTCGTGGGAATCAACCGTTTTAATAGTCGGAATAAATGAGGCCCAGGTTATTATTTATCGGTTAAGTTTCATTATCTTTGCGGCAGGCAAGTCTTATACGACCAGCTCCTGTTGAATCCCCCCAGGGCCGGAAGGCAGCAAGGGTAAATGGTTGAGCGGTGCGATGTAAGTAACTTGCCTTTTTTTATTTCTGCTACTTTGTCTCTCCCAAAAATCTCCGTCTGAAACAAAACTGTTTTATATTTGTTACCTTCATAGTTACTATTAATACTTCCCGGACCAAGTGCCGGGGCCAAAATTATTTTTTATGAAATTTTTTATCGACACGGCCGATCTGGCTCAGATTAAAGAAGCAAACGATTTAGGAATCCTGGATGGCGTTACGACCAACCCGTCCCTCATGGCTAAGGTTGGCATCAAAGGCGAGGCCGCTGTTACGAACCATTATAAAACCATCTGCGAAATAGTTGACGGCGACATCAGCGCGGAAGTAGTTTCCACCGAATTCAAGGATATCATCGAAGAAGGTAAGAAGCTGCACGCTATCCACCCCAATATTATCGTAAAGGTCCCGATGATCAAGGACGGCGTGAAAGCCATCAAATGGTTTACTGACAACGGTATCAAGACCAATTGTACCCTGGTATTCTCCGCAGGACAGGCGATCCTGGCTGCAAAAGCAGGAGCTGCGTACGTTTCCCCCTTTATCGGAAGGATCGATGACAGCGGTTGGGACGGCGTACAGCTGATCGAACAGATCGCCAACATCTATGCTATCCAGGGCTTCGAAACAGAGATCCTGGCAGCTTCCATCCGCAGCGCTCTCCACATTATCCAGTGTGCCGAAGCCGGAGCGGATGTCGTTACTTCTCCCCTGGAGCCAATCCTGGGACTGTTAAAACACCCCCTGACAGATATCGGCCTGGCTAAGTTCCTGGCTGACGCCAAGTCATTTAAATAGCTTTACGCATCAGGCTGCAAGCTTCCGGTACGGGTCTTATTTCATAGGACTTGCCGGGAGCTTGCAGCTTTTTATTAGCAGCAATTCCCACCACAGCCCCTATAATAATGATAGCGGGATGCGTTAACCCGTCCTTCTCCACCAGCTCGGGTAAATTCCCCGCTACCCCAACAGCCATTTTCTGCTGTGGAAGAGAGGCATGCTGAATGATGGCGGCAGGCATATCCCCATAACCTTCTTCCCGGTACACCCGGCTGATCTCCTGTATCTTTTTCATCCCCATATAGATCACCACCGTAGCCTTGCTCTTCATGGCAAGCCGCAGATCCCCGGAGAGAGAACCATCTTTTTTAGTCCCGGTGACAACCCAGATGCTCTCACTGAGATGACGATGGGTCAACGGTATATCCGACAGACCCGCCGCCTGCATGCTGGTAATGCCGGGAATATAAGAGACGGCGATCCCCTGCTCCTTTGCAAACAATATTTCCTCGAACCCCCTTCCAAAGACAAAAGGATCTCCCCCCTTTAACCGGATCACCTGCCCCGCCGCAAAAGCTTTTTCCTTAATTAATGCATGGATCGTCTCCTGGGGCGTATAGTCTCCGTAAGGCAGCTTGCCTACATAGATCTTTTCACAGCTCACCGGAGCCCAGTCGAGCAGGACCGAATTAGCTAAATGATCATACAGGATTACCCGGGCCTGCTGCAGGGCCCGGTAAGCTTTCAGCGTGATCAGCTCGGGATCGCCGGGGCCGGCGCCTACCAATAACAATTCAGGTTTGGAGAGCGTATTCATATATTAATAAATTAGATGCAAGTATTATATCCAAGTTAATGAAAAAAAATTAAATTATTGATTTTTATATTTCGTGCGTAATGTTTTTTATAAAAAAATGTCTTATAATTGTAATATAGTATTACATGTAAATAATTGTAATATATTTTGCCTCTAATGATTGTTTGAACTTTCTGCGAAACTGTTCCTGGGAAGGATCCTTTAAAATGTAGTCCTTCCCAGGAACACCTTTCCTGTCGGTTAACCCCCATCTGAAAAATCACTAATAACCAGTAAAACAACGTCGTATGAGCAGTGTTCCCAAACCCGTGGTAGTGGTGATCGGCAATGGCATGGTAGGACATAAGTTTTGCGAGAAACTAATGGCGGCCAGCCCCTCCTTTCAAGTAGTCGTTTTTGGCGAAGAGCCCAGGCCTGCCTACGACAGAGTGCATCTCAGTGAATATTTTAATGGCAAATCCGCCAATGACCTCGGCCTTTCCATGGCCGGTTGGTTCGATGACGACAAAGACATCGTGCTCCACCTGGGAGACCCGATCCGCGAGATCGACCGGAATGCGCAGACCGTCCATTCCCAAAAGGGGCTCAGCCAGCCCTACGATTACCTCATACTGGCGACAGGATCCTCCGCATTCGTACCCGATATCAACGGTATCGAAAAAGAAGGGGTCTTCGTTTATCGGACTATCGAAGACCTGGACCTCATCCGGTCCTATGCCGCCGGCTCACAGAACGGCGCCGTAATGGGGGGCGGGCTCCTGGGACTGGAAGCCGCCAAAGCCCTCCTGGACCTGGGGATAGCCCAGCCCCATGTGATAGAATTCGCTTCCCGCCTCATGCCCCGGCAAATAGATAGCGCCGGCAGCCATACCCTGGAATCCCGGCTTAAAAAACTGGGACTGCAGCTTCATCTTAATAAGAGCACCCTGGCAATAGAAGGAGAAGGGAAGATCAAAGCCCTGCAGTTTGCTGACGATACCCGGCTGGAAGTCGATATGCTGGTGATCTCCGCAGGCATCCGCCCCCGCGATGAGCTGGCCCGGCTGGCCGGTTTACAGGTGGGCACCCGGGGAGGCATCCTGGTCAATGAAAAATTACAGACCAGCGATCCCCGTATTTTCGCCATCGGAGAATGCGCCCTGGTCAATAGCATGATCTATGGACTGGTCGCTCCCGGTTACGAAATGGCCGAGATCGTCGCGACGAATCTGTCAATCATCGTCGCAGCTAATCGGACGGAAGGCAATAAGTCATTCAGGGGCTTTGACATGAGCACCAAACTCAAACTGATCGGCGTAGACGTCGCCAGCTTCGGAGACCCCTTCGTAGCCGAACCCGAATGCAGGACTATCGTATTCGAGGACCGGCACAAAGGCATCTATAAGCGCATCAATATAAGCAATGACGGCAAATACCTGCTGGGAGGCATTCTCATCGGAGATGCCGCTGCCTATAATATATTACTGCAGACCGTGAATAACAAGATCCTGCTGCCACCCGATCCCGAAGACCTCATCCTGGGCAGCAGGGGCGGAGCCTCCGAAGGCGCCGGCGTGATGAACCTGCCGGATGAAGCATTGATCTGCTCCTGCGAATCCGTCTCCAAGGCGGCCATCTGCCAGGCTGTAACGGACAAGGGTATCCATTCCGTGGAAGCCATGAAAAAATGTACGAAGGCATGCACCGGCTGCGGAGGCTGCATCCCCCTGGTGAAAGACCTGATCACCGGCACGATGAAGGCCAATGGACAGTATGTCCGCAATGTGATCTGCGAACATTTTGATCACTCCCGGCAGGAAATATTCGACCTGGTGAAACTGCACGAGGTCAGGACCTATCATGAGACGCTGGGCCGCTGGGGCAAAGGCGACGGATGCGAAGTCTGCAAACCCGTCGTAGCCAGTATCCTGGCGAGCTGCTGGAACGACAACATCCTCAAACAGGCGACTATACAGGACAGCAACGACCGCTACCTGGCAAATATCCAGAAAGGGGGCACCTATTCCGTAGTACCCCGCATTCCAGGCGGAGAGATCACCCCCGACAAACTGATCGTATTGGGCAAAGTAGCCAAAAAATATAATCTCTATACCAAGATCACCGGCGGACAACGGATCGACCTGTTCGGAGCCCATGTGGGAGACCTGCCGGATATCTGGGAGGAATTGATCCGGGCCGGATTCGAAAGCGGTCACGCCTACGGAAAAGCCCTCCGGACGGTGAAAAGCTGCGTGGGCAGCACCTGGTGCCGTTTCGGCCTTCACGACAGCGTATCCTTTGCCATCGGGGTGGAGGAAAGATATAGAGGCATCCGGGCGCCCCATAAGATCAAGGGCGGCGTAAGCGGCTGTATACGCGAATGCGCCGAGGCGCAGAGCAAGGACTTCGGCATCATCGCTACGGAGAAAGGATGGAACCTATACGTATGCGGCAACGGAGGCTCCAAGCCACAACATGCCCAATTGCTCGCAACCGATATCGATAAGGAGACCTGCGTACGCTACCTGGACCGCTTCCTCATGTTCTATATCCGGACAGCCGACCCGCTCACCCGTACCGCCACCTGGCTCAATAAAATGGAGGGAGGCCTGTCGTATTTGAAAAATGTCGTCGTACAGGACAGCCTCGGCATGGCGCAGCAATGGGAAGAAGAAATGCAGACCCTGGTCGATAGCTATGCCTGCGAATGGAAAGAAGTGGTGGACAACCCCGAGCTGCGCAAGCGCTTTGTTCATTTCGTAAATGCACCCCGTAAAAAAGATCCCGGCGTCGCCTTCGAAGAAATGCGCGGACAGGTGAAGGCAAAAGAATGGTAGGACCGCTCCCCATCCCCCTAAAGGGGGAGTTATAAACCTTCTGTTAAAAAAATTTTATAGTATATGTCTAAAAAAATATCGCAGGAGCATAGAAATAATTCTGATAAAAACACTCCCCCTCCAGGGGGCCGGGGGGTATGGTTCCTGGCTTGCCGGGTAGAAGATATCCCCCCGGACGGAGGCGCCTGCGTCAGCCACGGAGACGACCAGATCGCCATCTTCCATTTCTCCCGCGGAGGGCAGTGGTATGCCACGCAGAACCTGTGCCCGCATAAACAACAGATGGCCCTGTCCCGCGGCATGACCGGCAGCGCCGGCGAACAATGCGAACCCAAAGTCGCCTGCCCCTTTCATAAGCGGACCTTCTCCCTTTTGACAGGCGCCTGCCTCAACGACGACCAATACCAGATCCGCACCTATCCGGTGAAAGTAAAAGAGGGGAGAGTGTATGTAGGTGTCTAATCCCATTTTTGTTTTCCTTCACTAAAAAATTTCTTGCTGAAAAAGTTTTTTTAAAAGTTTGAAAATAATTCCTGAATTTTGTTTTAGCAAAACTCACCACGCTGTCAATCATAGCAGCGCTCCATGATGAGCCTTATGTTTTGTGACCTCCACAATAATGCCACAAATCCTTGCTTTCAACTAATTTGATTTTTACAATCCGGAATTCCGCTTTGTAACGGGATTTGTTTGTGCGATCAGCAATGTCATCTTTTTCGAATGAAACTGGAAAGGGATGAGTCACTAAAAGAAAAATTAATTAAACTTGTAAACATGAAAGCAAAGAAAAAATTAAAAGGAGCTTCTGCATTTGGCGTTCGTGTCATAAAGGATAAATCCCTTAATAAATATTCAGATGTAGATTGGTTCCCTGAAAAGACAGAGGAGGCTAACAAGGTCGTTGCTAAACTGAAATGGAAGGTTTAACTAATTGAACAAGCTAAGATATAGCCACTCGCAATAAGGTGGCTTTTTTATTCTTCATAATTTTGCGGCATGCTCCTTTCTTAATTTCTTCTTGCGCGCCCAACTTCCGGGCGCATACTATCACCCTGATATAAGGGGGGCGATAGAGATGATGAATTTCCATCTCGGCTCATCTGTGCAATAAAATATTAAAATTCAAAATCTTCACAAAAAGTGAAGTTTTTGAATTAACTTTACAATTGGATAAAATGAAGATCCGGTTAATAAAAAAGAAAACGATAGAGAATTATGTATCTAATAATGCCAGGGCAAGGAGTTCATTTCGACTCTGGCGTACAAGTTTGAAATATGCCGATTGGGAGCACCCTGACGATATAGTAGCATTATTTAATTCTGCTGATTTATTAGGAAAAGGAAGTAATAGAGTCGTATTTGATGTGGGAGGGAATAATTATAGAATGATATGTAAATATTTGTTTGGAATGACCAGAGTTCATTTATATGTAAAATGGATTGGTACGCATACCGAATATGACAAACTATGCAATTCCGGAAAGCAGTATAATGTTAGTGAATATTAAAAATAAAAGATATGGAAACATTAAAATACAAAGTGATTAAATCAGAAGTCCAATATGATAAGTACTGCGATCAACTGGAAGAATTACTGGATAGCGGTTCTAAAAGTAAAGCCGTAGAGGATGAAATAGAGTTGCTTACCCTGCTGATCGAAAAATGGGATGAGGAGCATAATACCTTTGACGATGCTGACCCTATCGAAATATTAAAATCCCTGATGAAGGATCATAAGATGAAAGCTGTGGATATTGCTGCTTTAGTTGGGGTAAGCGAAGGGCTGGTCTCTGATATGTTGAATTATAAAAAAGGACTGTCAAAGGAAACAATCCGCATTTTATCCAAGCGGTTCAAGCTTAGCCAGGAAGCATTTAACAGACCTTATAAACTGGTCACCCCGGTAAAAGGGCGTTCCAAGGTTTCCGGAACAGTGCATGGTCGACAAAAGAAGAAATTAAAAGGAGTGTTTTCATAAAAAAAGTAAACTTACTTTTGCCTTCTTATGCGCGACATCACACATAAACAAATCAGCTTACGAACCGCCCGGGCGGCAGGCATCATCTTCTGCTCCCCGGCAACTATCGAACTGATCCACACCGGCCAGCTACCCAAGGGCAACCTCTTCGATGTGGCCCGGGCCGCAGGTTTTTTGGGCGCCAAACACACCCCACAGCTGCTTCCCCATTGCCACCCCGTCGCCATTGACGGCATGGATATGCAATTTGAATTCCTGCAAAGGGAGTTGCATAGCGACCTCTTCAAAGAAGATGTCTTTGAAAGGACGGGGATCGTCATACAGGGCCAGGCCCGCTCCATCGGCCGCACCGGCATCGAAATGGAAATACTCATGGGCGTTTCCGTAGCCGCGCTGGAGATCTATGACATGCTGAAACCGGTGGACACGGCGCTCGAAATAGGTCATATACGCTTGCTGGAAAAGCGAGGCGGCAAGAGCGACCGCGAAAAATACTTTGCTACGCCCCCGGCCTGCGCCGTGCTGGTCTGCTCCGATTCCACGGCCGCCGGACAACGCGAGGACAAGAGCGGCAAGCTGATCAAAGAAATGCTGGAAGCAGTTAAAGCCCGGGTAGTACACTATGCTGTCGTTCCCGATGATAAAGCAACGATCCAGCACAAGATACAGGAGTGGGTATCCGAAGATATCCAATTTATTTTCACCACCGGCGGCACCGGCCTCGGACCACGGGATAACACCGTCACCGCTGTCCGGGAGATCCTTGAGCGGGATGCGGAAGGCATCGTGGAAGCGATGAGGGTTTACGGACAGATGCGTACCCCGATGGCGATGATGAGCCGGGCCGTGGCCGGATCCATCGCCCATACCCTCATCGTCACGCTCCCCGGCAGCAGCGATGGTGCGCGGGAATCACTCGAGGCGATTTTGCCGGCCGTATTTCATGCCCGGAAAATGATGAAGGGGGGCGGGCACTAATATGATCACCTACCAGCAGGCACAGGAAATAGTAGCAAAACAGGCCCGTTCATTCGGACAGGAAAAGGTCGGTTTGGAAGAAGCTTATAACCGGGTACTGGCGACCGCAATCCAGGCAGACCGTGACTACCCGCCTTTTCATCGGGCGACGATGGACGGCTATGCGATCCGGTACAGTGATTGGGAACAAGGCCTCCGTCAGTTTGAGATCGCGGAGATCATTTATGCCGGTGCTGCCGCTACGAAGCCCCTCGCGCCGGGAGAATGTTATAAGATCATGACAGGCGCCCCTGTCCCTCCTGACGCAGATACCGTCATAAGAAGAGAAGACACCGACGATCCGGCGCAATCCGAAAGAGCCCCGGTCGCCATCTTACTATCCTCCTGTCAGCGTTTTCAAAACATCGCCCGGCAGGGAGAAGACCTGGCGGCCGGCGATATAGCCATCGGCGCCCCTTCCCGCATCGGCCCGGCCGTAATGGGTATCCTGGCCTCACTGGGCAACAACGAATGCCTGGTGGAAAAGCTGCCCCGCGTAGCGTTATTTACCACCGGCAATGAAGTCGTTCCCGTAGAGGCGCCGGTCAGCGCTATCCAGATCCGCAACAGCAACCGGTGGATCCTCACATCCCTCCTGCAAGGGTGGGGGATAAGCCCCGAACGATACGAACACCTGCCCGATTCGAAAGACGCCTTGCGCAATTCGTTGAAGAAGGCCATCGCCGGCGTCGATATCATTATCCTGAGCGGCGGCGTATCTGCCGGTGATGCCGATTATGTACCGGGGATCCTGGAAGAGCTGGGCGTGAAGCCACTCTTTCATAAGATAGCCATTAAACCGGGCAAACCCGTTTGGTGTGGTGTAACCCCTGGCGGAGCGATGGTATTCGCCCTGCCGGGAAACCCCTTTTCGGGGATGGTAGGCTTTACCCTGCTGATACAGTATTACCTGCATGCCTGTTTTGGTCTGGCCGCTCCTGCGCCGTTAGGCCTTCCCCTGCAAAGCGGGCGAAAAAAGAAGACGCTGCTGGATGAATTTTTCCCCGTACGCTTTGCAGGTTCTCCGGCGACACTACAGCCTATCGATATCAATGGATCCGGCGATAGCCGGCTGGGCCTCTATGCGAATGCCCTTGCCCTGCATCCCGCCGGCAGTGCAGATCTTGCCGATGGCGCCAACGTTCTCTGTTATAGTCTGTGAATTGACGGCTTTCTTTATACGCTATTCCGTCCTTAAATTCTTAACAGGATTAGTCATCGCCGCTTTTATCGCCTGGAAACATACCGTCGCCAGGGCAATCAGCATCGCCAAAACCCCGGCTATGGCAAACACCCACCAATGAATAGGAGTGCGGTAGGCATAACTTTGCAACCAGTTATGTAAAGCCCACCAGGACAGGGGAAAAGAAATAAGACAGGAATAACCCACCAGCTGTAAGAAATTTTTTGACAGCAATCCTACCAGACCGGATACAGAAGCCCCTAATATTTTGCGGATGCCGATCTCTTTTATTCTCCGTTCAGCCGTATAGGCGGCTAACCCAAACAAGCCCAGACAGGAGATAAAGATAGCCAGGGTCGCAAAAATACCGGCCAGTTTGCCAGTGAGGGTTTCTGTGTTGAATAGCTGATTAAGATCGTCATTAATAGATTGGAGATCTACAGGATATTCAGGATTATTAGCTTTCAGGACCGCAGACACCTTGGTTAATGCCTCCTGTAAATGGGCCCCGGATTTGAGGCGGATACTTAAATAATGGGTCCCCAATGGACGATTATAGAGTAGCAGCGGAGCGGCGGCCTCATACATAGTATTGTACAAAAAGTCTTTGACAATACCGACTATCTGATAGGTACGCGTTTCCCCTTCCACAATTAATCCGCCGACCCTTCCTTCTTTCCCCATTTGCCTGGCCAGCGCTTCATTGATAAGTACATGATTACTATCCAGCGCGGGGTTATCATAAAAGTCCCTGCCGGCCGCTAATTTCATACTCATCGTGGAAAGGAATGGTGCATTCACATTTTCCCAGGTGATGAGCGGGTTCCTGGACGGATCTTTTCCCTGCCAGGAATAATTATCTGTATTGTTCCAGATCTGTACTACCGGATAGTCGCTGAATGCGGCATTTTCGACTACTCCTGTTTGCCTCAGATCATGATATACGCGGGCAAAATGCTCGTCCAGCTTTCCCTGAAGTTCTATATAGACCAGGTTGTTTTTGTTATATCCCAGGTCCCTGCTCTTTACATGCTGTATCTGCTGATAGATGATCACCGTGCCGATGATAAGAATAATAGAAACAGAAAATTGGATAACTACCAGGCTTTGCCTGATGAACCCCACGCCGGCGCTGGATTTTAGTTTGATGCCCTTCAGAACGCCTATCGGGTTGAAAGAAGATAGATAGAAGGCTGGATAACTGCCCGCGATCAGTCCTGTGACCGTGCCGATAGCAATTAAATAAACAATATGAGCGGGCTCCGTAATGCGGATCCACAATTCTTTTTCTACCAGGCTGTTAAAAAACGGTAAGGTTATATAGATCAATCCGATGGCGATCCCCACAGCCATAAAAGACAAGAGCAGCGCCTCGATTATGAACTGACTTATCAGTTTGCCCTTCCCTGCACCCATTACCTTCCGGACCCCTACTTCTTTTGCCCGTTGCTCAGACCGGGCTGTTGCCAGATTCATGAAATTGATGCAGGCAATCAACAGGATGATACAGGCAATGGAGAAAAATAATTTTACATATTGTATCCGTCCACCGCCATCCTGTTTCCCATTGGAAAAGCTATCCCGCAGATTCCAGTCATTCATCGCAAAGAGAAAACAGGCAGTCGTATTGTCCTTTATTTTAGTGCCAATATAGCCGGCTAATTGTTTATTGATCAGGGCCACGTTGGCAGTAGGCTCCAATTCGACATAAGTACGCGCCCAGTTGGCGCCCCATACCTGCATCCAGGGCATTCTATGATCGATGTTTTGCAGCGGCGCCAGCCAGTGAAATTGAAAACTGCTGTTTTTTGGCAGATCTTTGAATACGCCGGTTATCACATAGTCCTGCTCGTTATTTACGCGTAGGTTTTTGCCGATGGGATTCTCCCCGCCAAAGAATTTTTTGGACATCGTCTCATTGATGACCATGGAATGCAGTTGCCGGAAAGCGTTGATGGCCGTGCCATGAATAAAGGGCAGATCGAGCATGGAAAGCATGGCGGAGTCGACATAGTCCCCCGCTTCATTGATGGATTTATCGCCGAGAACGAATAATTGATTCCCCGTCCCGCCCGACCGGGCAACATTTTTTATACCGGGGATATCGGCCTTTACAACGTTCGCCATCGGGCCCGGCGTCGCATGAAAAGTGGAGATCTTTCCCTCATAAGTCTGGTTCTCATAGATCCGATACAGATATTCCCTTTTGGAAAAATTATGGTTAAAGGTCCACTCATCTTCCGTCCACAAGAATATCAGGGAGGCACAGGCGATACCGATTGCCAATCCGGCAATATTTAAAAAGCCATACGTTTTCTTCTTTAACAGATTGCGCAGGGTTGTCTTTAGATAGTTTTTCAGCATATCGTTAGTTTTTTTGACGAAAGAATTTAGATGGTAGCCGGGAAGGGCGTTCCAGCTGGTCAAATCACTCCAATAAAATGCCAGATTGGTAAGAAGCTATCAATTAATATAATATACATTAGGGGGATGTAGGAACTGTCCGTTTTCGATACGCGCAGTGTTCCATTCCGGCAATCAAGCCTCTTCCTTAGTGAGATCGACCAGCTTATCCGCATCTGCGATCGCAATATTCTTCCCGTCGAGGACAATGATCCGGTCCTGAGCCAGTTCATTGATGATGCGGAAGACCGTTTCGTAGGTAGTGCCGGCAAAAAAAGCCAGGTCCTGCCGGCTAAGTGTGACATCGATGGCCCCTTCAGGAGTAGCCCCGAATTTCTCCTTCAACGCCAGAAGGGCCTGGGCAATACGCCCCTTTACCTGCATATGGGCCAGGTTGCGCATTTTCCTTTCCGACTCCTGTAACTCATCGGCGAAAAATAGCAACAGCTGGTAAATGAATTCGTAATTGACTTTCAATGTGGCCTGGAAAAAATCCAGGTCGATAAAGCAGGCATTCACCGGTTCGATAGCCGTCGCAGAGATAGGATAATAACTTTCATGCCCGAGACCCCGGTGACCGAAAATATCTCCCCGCTTGGCAAAACGGATGATCAGCTCTTTCTCGGTTCCCCATTTTTTATGCACTTTCACCTTCCCGCTATAGACAAAATAGATACCATTGACCTTGTCCCCCTCTTTAAAGATCAATTCCCCTTTTTTGAAATGAAGGCTTTTTCGGTTGGCATCGATGGCAGGCCGCCATTCCGGAAGGCATTTTTGACATAAAAAGCAGCTTTTAAGGTCACAGGTGTGATTGTTTTTCTTCATGTCCGGCTCTTTAAGTTGTATTCCGGTGCAATATTAACCCTATATGAGCAAATTGAAACGGATGGATTTTAGCGATAAGTAATCAAATTAATAAAATAAATATATGTTTATTGTCATCAAAAATACCTAAAAAAGAATAATATGTCTTATTTTTATTGCATAGGCAATGAAAATAGAGAAATAACTTATGTTATTTTGTTTTTAAATATTATATGTAAATAGAAGTAATATATCATAATTTTCAACACCCTTGCATAACTAAGAAATTTATGAGCCCCCGGCTCCCGTTTTTTTAACCTTCTCCGGTTGCTTGTTTGTCCGTCTGCGATCGTCTGCCATACTGAAAATAAATAAAGCCCCGGAAGATGGCTGTCTGTCCGGGGCCTGCTTGTAAAATGCATGCACAATAAGACGCTGGAAGCCCCCAGATCCGCTTCGAGCGAACTGGAACGAGGGCCGAAGTTCCAGTTCGCTCTGACGAAGGACCAACATTAACCATTGCCGGAGATGCGCTAATTTTTTAAAAGCGCATCTCCGGCACATTTTAAACCAAAACAAAGTTATGCGGAAAAATGCTCTTTTCACCAACATCCTGGGATTGGGACTCCTTTTCGGAAGCCCTTTCAGAGGACTAACCCAATCCGGCCAATCGCTCCAATCCGGCCCTCCGGCGCAACCGGCCCAATTCAGCATACCCGGCCAGCTGTCCATCACCGGCCAGCTTAGAACCCGGACAGAATTCCGGAACGGCTACGGCACCCTGGAAACCACCGGTAACAAACCGGCCTTCCTCACCTCCCAACGCACCCGCCTGATCTTTAACTATAAAACAGGCCGCGTCATCTTCCAGGCCTCCCTGCAGGACGTACGTGTCTGGGGCGCCGACGCCTCCAGCATCAGCAATGCGGACGGCAGCCGGCTGGGCCTGCACGAAGCCTGGGCTGAGATCATCCTGGCCAACGCAAAGGACAGTTCCTTTTCAAAATCGGCCTTCGACTATCTCAGCGTTAAGATCGGCCGACAGGAATTAGTGTACGATGACCAGCGACTGCTGGGCAACCTCGATTGGCTCCAGCAAGGCCGCCGCCACGACGCCATCGTTTTCAAACTGCTCCACAAAGGTTGGCAAGCTGACCTCGGCGCAGCCTTTAACCAGAATACAGACGCCGCAGGCTATAATGGCACCTACTATACACCCGCCAATATCCCCGCCTATGTCAAAGACAGCAAAGGTAACCTGGTACCCACCCCAGCCGGCCTCGTTCCTCTCACCAACACCGCCGGCATCAGCACCAAGACCGGTGCGCCCTTCCTCACCAACCCTCCCGGCACCAATGGAATGAACCAGGAATATAAGGCCATGCAATTCCTGTACATAGCAAAGAAATTCAACCAGACAAAGATCTCGGGCCTGCTGCTGACTGACCAGTTCGGAAAATATATTTCAGATTCGGTCAGGGACATCGCTGGCACGGATACCGGTTACGTTTATGGCCGCCGCTTCAACCAGCCCGGCGTAAATACCCGGTTCACCACCGGGATACTGGTCGTAAGCCAATTGGATAAACAAAAGAACTGGACGCTGAATGCCGGCTTCTATTACCAGGGAGGCAAGGACAAGGATGGCCTCACGCTCAGCGCCTATACATCCACGCTGTCGCTCAATTATACAAAGAAAACGTTCTCCGCTACCACCGGATGGGACTATGTGTCGGGGAATAACTCGTTCTCGTCCTCCACGACCAATCATCGCTTTGACCCCTTATACGGCACCCCGCATAAGTTCTGGGGCATCATGGATTATTTCTATGCGGGAACAGGATCCGCCACCGGCGGCCTTAACAACCCCTTCCTGAAAGTTAAATATACGTCCACCGGCAGCCGGTTCAATATAGGATTGGATTATCACTACCTGGCCCTTGCAGGAGAACAGAAAGATACCAAGGGCAATCATGTCGATAAATACCTGGGCAGCGAATTCGATCTCGTGACAAACTACAACCTGAACAAGATCACTTCGCTGGAAGGTGGCTTCTGCTGGCTCGCCGCCACCAGGAGCATGGAATACGCAAAAGGCATAACACCGGGAACCGCCCGGCTCAATGCCAACTGGGCCTACCTGCAGATCAATATCCGCCCGGAATTTTTCAGCAAATAAAAACGCATACTTAAAAATAATTCATTAGCTTTTCAACTCCTTTATTATGACCTCCAATACAACACAGCCCCTGGAAAAGATCCGGTTGTTCTCCCTGGGAACCGTCCAGATGCGTACTTTCCATATTACCTGGCTCATGTTCTTTGTGTGTTTCTTCGGATGGTTCGGACTGGCGCCGCTCATGCCCACCATCCGGGTAGACCTGGGTCTGAGCAAAGGACAGGTCGGCAGTATTATCATTGCCTCCGTCTCTTCCACCATCATCGCCAGACTGATCATCGGAAAATTATGCGATGCCTGGGGGCCTCGTAAAACGGCCGTCCGGCTCTTACTCGTCGGATCCCTCCCCGTATTCCTGGTAGGGCTCTCGAAAGATTATACCAGCTTTTTACTATTCAGACTGGCCATCGGCGTGATCGGATCTTCCTTTGTGATCACCCAGTTCCATACTTCGATGATGTTCGCCGCGAAGATCAAAGGCACCGCCAATGCGATCACCGGAGGCTGGGGCAACCTGGGCGGAGGAGTCACCAATATGGTGATGCCCCTCATCTTTGCCGCCATCGTAGGTTTCGGATACACTAAACACGAAGCCTGGCGTTACGCCATGATCCTGCCGGGGATCATGATGCTCATCGTCGCCTGGTTATATTATAAATTCACCAAAGACACCCCCGCTGGTAATTATGACGAGATCGGATATACAAAACAGGGTGGGGGAAAAACAGATTGGTCCATTCTCTCCGACTGGCGGGTCTGGGCCCTGGTATTGGCTTATGCTACATGCTTTGGAATGGAGATCACCTTTGACAACGTGGCTTCCCTCCATTTCGTGGATACGTTCAAACTCTCTCAAAGCAGCGCCGGTTTTTGGGCGGGCATATTCGGCTTCATGAACCTTTTCGCCCGCGCACTGGGAGGCCTGGTATCCGATAAAGTAGGCAGCCGCTGGGGCATGAAAGGAAAAGGATTATTACTGGCGGGTGTCTTATTATTGGAAGGCATAGGCCTGATCGCTTTTGCCAGCGCCGGAAGTTTTCTCCTGGCCATCGTCTTCATGCTGTCCTTTGCCCTCTTCCTGAAAATGGCCAATGGCGCGACTTACGGTATCGTTCCCTTCGTCAATGAAAGAAATGTGGGCCTGGTCAGCGGGATCGTAGGCGCAGGCGGCAACCTGGGAGGCATGTGCTTCGGATTTTTATTCAAGTCGGAATCGATCTCTTATGTGCAGGCATTTACCTATATCGGGATTACTGTCATCATAGTATCGCTGATCGTAGGAGTGACCCGTTTCCGCAAACCCGCCCTCTCCTCCGCCGGAGAACCGGCACTGGCCGATAGAACGGAAGCTGTCCTGGCTTAAATAGTTTCTGGAAACCCTCCTCCAAACCGGAAATTATCAACATGCCCAAAAATGCCACCGCTTTTAATACCACCTGCTGCTATTGCGGCACAGGCTGCGGCGTAGTCGTGCACAAGGATAAGAAAGGGACTATTACCGTGGAAGGCAATACCTCCCATCCCGTCAACAAAGGCCTGCTATGCAGCAAAGGGATGAACCTTCACTACACCGTCAATGACAGAGACGACCGTTTGCTGTACCCGCAGATGCGCTATAATAAAAATATGCCCTTGCAACGGGTCGGCTGGGACGCAGCCCTGGAGAGGACCGCCGCCGTATTCAGGACCTTCATTGATAAATACGGCCCCGATTCCGTAGCCTTTTACATCTCCGGACAATGCCTCACGGAAGAATATTACGTGATCAATAAACTGATAAAAGGCTTTATCGGCAGCAATAATATCGACACCAATTCCAGGCTCTGTATGAGCAGCGCGGTCTCCGCCTATAAAATGTCCCTGGGAGAGGATAGCGTGCCGGTTAGCTATGAAGATATCGAACAGGCCGATTGCTTTTTTGTAGCCGGAGCCAATCCCGCCTGGTGCCACCCGATACTCTGGAGAAGAGTGGAAGCCCATAAGGCCGCTAACCCGGGCGTAAAGATCATCGTTGCCGATCCCCGTATCACAGATACCTGCTCGGTAGCCGACCTTCATTTACAACTCAATCCCGGCACGGATATCACCCTGCACCATGCGATTGGCAGGGCCCTGATCGAGAAGGGGGCCATCGACAGGGAATTTATACAGCGGTCCACAGAAGGATTTGAATCCTATAAGGAAACGGTCTTTTCCCGGACACTGACGGAAGCCGCTGTTATCTGTGGGGTAACGGAAGAAGATATACGCCTGGCAGCGGAATATATAGGGGACGCCAAAGGCTTTCTCAGCCTATGGACCATGGGCCTTAACCAGAGCGTGGTGGGCGTTAATAAGAACCTTAGCCTGATCAACCTCAACCTGGTTACCGGCCATATCGGTAAACCCGGCTCCGGACCCTTTTCACTGACCGGCCAGCCCAATGCCATGGGAGGACGGGAAGTAGGAGGACTGTCCAATCTGCTGCCCGCCCATCGCAACCTCGCTAACCCCGCCCACCGGGCGGAAGTGCAACAGTTCTGGGGAGGCGGCCCGATCTCGGACAAGCCTGGATTGACGGCCACCGAAATGTTCGAAGCCCTGAACGACGGACGTCTGAAAGCGATCTGGATCCTCTGCACCAATCCGCTGGTAAGTCTGCCGGACGTGCGCCTGGCAGAAGCTGCCCTGAAAAAGGCAAAATTTGTCGTTGTTCAGGAAGTCAGCAACAAACCCGAAACCCTTCGTTACGCAGACGTCATCCTGCCCGCCGCCGGCTGGGCGGAGAAAGAAGGTACCATGACCAATTCGGAAAGACGGATCAGCCACCTCCATAAAATAATCGATCCCCCGGGCGAAGCCCTCCCGGATGCCGGGATCATTTGCCGCTTTGCCCGCAAAATGGGCTATCCGGGATTCGACTATCAGGACAGCGGGGAGATCTTCGCAGAACATACCCGTCTTACGGCCGGTACCCATATGGATATCAGCGGCCTGAACTACGACATCCTCCAATCACAGGGATCCGTTCAATGGCCCTATCCAAAACAGGAGCCTGCTCCGTCATCCCCCCGGCTCTTCACCGATGGCGTCTTTTATACCCCCTCCTCCAAAGCAATTATTCACCCCGTACCAGATCATAACGGAAGCGAGCAACCGAATGTTGATTTTCCCCTTATACTGACTACCGGCCGCATCCGCGATCAATGGCATACCATGACCCGGACCGGTAAGGTAAATAAACTGAAGCAGCATATTTCCGAGGCCTTCGTGGAAGTACACCCCGAAGATGCCCGGCAGCTGCAAGTCAGGGAGGATGATATCGTGATCGTGCGATCCCGCCGGGGAGAAGTAAGGGTCAAGGCCAAACTATCCGCCGCCATCAAAAAAGGAGTGATCTTTCTGCCGATGCATTGGGGCAAAATCGCCGGCAACGATCTGCACCGGGCCAATAATGTCACCAACAACCTGGTCGACCCCATTTCCAAAGAACCAGACTTTAAATTCTGCGCCGTCCGGGTGATCCCCTACAAAAAAAACTTCCAGCGGATCGTCATCGTAGGCGCTGGCGCCGGCGCTTATGGCTTCATTCAATCTCACCGGGCTTTGAACCAGGACGATTCCATCACCATTTTCAGTAAGGAAAACTTCCCGTTCTACAACCGGGTCATGCTACCGGACTATATCAGCGGGGAACAAAGGTGGGAGCAACTGGTGAAAATGACCGACGCCGAAGAACCTCTCTATAATATACAACTACACCGTGGCGTTAGTATCGAAAAGATCGACCGGGAAAATAAATGCGTGCTGGACTCCCGGGGTGAGATCACCTGCTATGATGTGCTCATCCTGGCTACCGGCAGCCGGGCCAACTTTCCCCGCAACATACCGGAGCTCAAAGGGATCTTTACGATGCGTAACCGCGTAGACGCAGATAATTTCAAGGCTCATACACCTCCGGACGGACACGTAGTGATCGTAGGCGGTGGCCTGCTGGGCCTGGAACTGGCCGCCTCCCTGAGAGAGCTGGGGATCCGCATCTCAGTCATACACAGAAGCTCCCGGTTCCTCGACCGGCAATTGGATCCATTGGGGAGCCAGATGCTGCACGAAGAGATCATCGACCAGGGTTGTGATGTCTATTTCTCCGATGAGGTCCAGTTATGTTACGGACAAGCTCAGTTGACAGGGGTTCGGCTGAAGAGTGGCCGTATGATCGACTGTGACTCCCTGGTATTCGCCACCGGCACCATCCCCAATATCGAAATAGCCCGGGCGGCAGGGCTCGATTGCCAGCGGGGCGTATTGGTAAATGAACACCTGCAGACAAGCGATCCGGCTATTTATGCCATTGGGGAGATTGCCGAATTCCAGGGAATGTTATACGGTATTACGGCGGCGGCGGAACAGCAGGCCAAAGTGATGGCCCATTACCTCAACGGGGATATCGCCAGTTATTATAAGGGCACCGTCCTGATGAATATCATCAAGATACATGGCTTCGACCTCTGCAGCATCGGGCTCCCCGAATGCCCCAATGAAGAAGAATATGAGGAGATCGTATTCATCGATAAGGCCCAACGTTACTATAAAAAATGCATCATCCACCAGGACCGGCTCGTAGGGACCATCCTCATCGGGGATAAGACGGAGTTCCAGGAATTCAGGGAGCTGATCTCAAATAAGACCGAGCTGAATGAAAAACGTCTTCACCTATTACGCAGTGGCGGGAAAGCGGAACCTGTCTCCGGTAAATTAGTATGCAGTTGTAATAATGTAGGCAGTGGGAATATAAAGAACAAGATAGCTGCCGGCTGCCGGGACCTTGCCCAATTATGCACGGCTACCGGCGCGGGTACCGGTTGCGGCTCCTGCAGACCGGAAGTGAAGCGGATACTGGAAGAGGAATTAGCGGTCATAGCTTCGCTGGCCGACACCTCTTTACCCACCGCCCCTTTAGTCGACATCTCTGTAAATATAGAAAAGAATGTTTCGTAAAAACTATATCGTCAAGATCAATCTCCCCGGAGGCATTGTCGCTGCCGGTGATCTGTATGCGATCGTCGAAGCAGCAGAGAAGGCAGGCGTTACCGATGTACAGTTCGGTACCCGCCAGCAATTATTCTGTAAGGTAGCGGATAAATACGGCCCCGCCTTTTTGCAGGCACTGGAGCAGGCCGGAATTTCCTTCGAAGCCAATGCGGACCGGTTTCCCAATATTGTCAGTTCCTATGTTACGGAGGGCGTTTTCCAAAAAGCCAACTGGGTGAGCGAAGGGTTGTATAAAGATATCCTGGATGGCTTTGACTTCCGGCCCCGGCTGAAGGTCAACCTGGTTGAAAGCAAACAGACTTTTGTGCCTTTTTTTACGGGCAATATCAATTTTATCAGCTCCGAAACGGGCAATTATTGGCACCTGTATGTGCGATTCCCAAAGACAACGATTATCTACCCCTGGAAGGACCTGGTCTATTTCCGGGACATTCCCCGCATTAGCTGGCTCATAGAGGAAATTATTTTGAATAACAGGGACCTGTATTTCGATCAGTCCCTCATTAAAGGAGACGCCTTATACGCGGCTGTACAGGCGCAGGGAAACTTCGTTACCCAACGGATCGCAACACCTATGAAATTGCCCCCTTTTTCCCTTCCTTATTATGAGGGGTTCAACCGGTATGAAAATAAGCTCTGGCTGGGGATCTACCGGCGGGAAGAAGTGTTCCCCCTTTCCTTTCTCCGGGATATCTGCCTCATTTGCCTGCAAACCAAAATAGGGCAGCTGTATACGACCCCCTGGAAATCCCTGATCATTAAAGGCATCGGACAGGATGACCGTCCTCTCTGGGATTATGCCCTGGGTAAGTATCGTATCAATGTGCGGCATGCTTCTAATGAATTGAACTGGCAGGTAGAGGATCTTAGTGAAGAAGGACTCCGGCTCAAACGTTACCTGGTCCGGCAATTCGACAATGATGATATCAGGACATACGGGCTTTGCTTCGCCATTAAGACCCGCCCCGGATCGGGAATGGCCGGGTCCGTTATCATCCGCCGGCAGGAGAACCATGCTCCCAACCAACGAAAAGCCCTGGACCGGTACGATATCTTATACACGCCCGATTTTAATCCCAATTCAAAAGAAGTAGTCCTCTTTCGCCAGGATCTCGAAAAAGAGACCCTGGGCGCTTACCTGGTATCCCTGTGTAAGTATTTTTATGAGCTTCAGAGCGGGCAGGACCTCATCCCTCACCAGGCTTACCGGCAGGGAACCTTGCCCGGTTCAGCCAGTCATACGGCTATCACCGGGACAGCCGGTCGGGCATTCATCGCCGGGGCTACCAGCCTCGCCGGGGCCCCGGGTGCCACTGACGCCGAAAAAGAATGGGTCTTCCAATGCCGGAGCTGCCTCACCCTTTACGATGAAGTATACGGCGATCCGGAAAATGGAGAGCCTCCCGGCCGGACATTCGGTGAAACTAGCCCCGGCTACAGCTGTCCCGTCTGCGGCAGCCCCAAAGAGAGCTTTATCCCCATTGAAAAATCTACCGTAATTCAGTGACGACTGTCGTACCTTTATAGGAGGATAGCAGAAGGATCATACAGCAGGATCGCCAGCGTACGCCGTAAGGATCATAAACTCATTTTTTAGCATGAAACCCGTGATTAAAGACATATATGGGAGAACGTTCAGAACTTTACGGGTAAGCCTGCTCAATCACTGTAACCTGAGCTGCGTATATTGCGTGGCAGGAGACGATGCCGTCTCGTCTCATTCTTCCTCCGGGCCTTTAGTGTCTCCCGCCTTCTCCCGGTCCGTTTCCGGACAAGCCTCCGCCGTCGCCCCCCCTCCCTCCGCTTTATCCGTACCGGACCTCCTGGGTATCATCGAAAGGCTCCATGGACAGCTCGGGCTGCGCACGATCCGGCTCACAGGAGGCGAACCTTTGTTGTACCATCACCTGGTCGAGCTGATCGCGGGAATACGCTCGATCGGAATCACGGATATAAAAGTAACGACCAACGGATTTTTACTGGAGAGACTCGCCGCCCCGATGAAAACCGCCGGCCTGGAATCCCTCAATGTATCCCTGGACGCAGTGGACGAAGAGATCTTCTTCCGGATGAGCAAACGCCGCGGCGTCAATCGCATCATCCGGGGCATCGATGCTGCCCGGAAGGCCGGACTGGACGTCAAGATCAACACCGTAGTGATGAAGGGGATGAATGACTCGCAGATCCTGCCCCTGCTGGACTTTGCCTTTTCACGCAACCTCCGGATCCGTTACCTGGAAGTAATGGCAATGGGACATTTGTATGAGACGGCAGACCAATATCTGTTTTCACAAAAAGATATCCTATCGGTTATAGCCGGACGCTACCGGATCACCCCCCTGGGGCGCGCCGGATCGGCTACAGCCAACTACTGGCAGACAGACGAAGGGCGCTCTTTTGGCATTATCGCCAACGAAAGCGAACCCTTCTGCGGGGATTGCGACCGGCTCCGGCTGGACAGCGAAGGAAATATCTACGGATGCCTGAGCAGCAATCACCCCATTCCCCTCGTCAGGGAAGAGACAGAAATTGAATGGAGCGCGAAATTACAAAAAGCCCTTTTACAGAAACAGGTTTTACGATTTACCGGCAGCGATCTGAGCATGCTGCATATCGGAGGATGATCCTTAAACAATTCAACTCTTTAAACATGAAAGTCCATGTATATGCTGCCTTGAAAGAATACTTCACGCCGGAGTTCGAACTGGCGGAACCAATCCGGAATACCGACGAGCTAAAAGTATGTTTGCTGGCAATCAATGCGACAGCCGGCGAAATACTAAAGACTTGCCGCTTTGCAGTAGAAGATGGATTCATTGACAACGATTTTAAACTAAAGGAACATGACACTGTCATTATCGTCCCTCCCAGCAGCGGAGGCTGATCCACCCGAATCGGCTTCCCCGTCCGGAGCCGGCACATCCGCCGAACCAAAGGACCAGTCGGATCAGTCCGCAGCCTTCCCCTATATTTCCGCCGAATCGCTGGATCTCGTGGAACTGCTCAGGAATGCCCACCATCCGGGAGCAGGCGCCGTGGTATTGTTCAGCGGAGAAGTCCGGGATAACAACCGGGGCCGGGACGTAGCCTGCCTGGAATATGAGTCCTATGGCCCGCTGGCATCCAAAATGATCCGGGACATCTTACAGGAAGCAAAAGAAAAATGGAATTTGCAGATAGTCCTGGCCCAGCACCGCATCGGCAAAGTCGCCATCGGCGACACCGCCGTCGTCGTGATCACCGCTTCCGCGCATCGCAGCGAAGCCTATGCCGCCAACCGCCACATCATCGACCGCATCAAACACGAAGCCCCCATCTGGAAATGCGAATACTATACCGACGGCACCCATGAATGGGGCAACAACTGCAACTGCCACAGCATCACAGGGGACAATGCCAAACATATCTATGAGACGGCCCCCGGCCCGTCAGCAACCTCCTCCGGTTATCCCGGCCCGTCAGCGCCCCCCAACCAATCCTATTAGCATGGACCAGCTGCTGGGAGTGGTATTATGCGGCGGGGAGAGCAGGCGAATGGGAAAGGACAAGGGATTATTGCCGGTCGGGAATACTATTTGGGCTTTATCCGCAGCCGGCAAATTAACGCCCTTCGGAATACCCCTGATCTTTTCCATCAATGAAAGACAGGTGGAAAATTATTCCGCCTGCATTCCCCGGGATCAACTAGTAATAGATATCGTCGAAAAGAGGGACGCGCTGGCAGGATTAGCCGATGTTCGGGGGCCATTAAAAGGACTCTTAAGCGTACACAGACGATTCCCGGGCAGTTCCCTGCTGCTATTAGCCTGCGACATGCTCCACCTGGATGAACACACCATTCAAAAAATAATAACGGCCTACCGGGAAGAAAGCGGGTATGATTTTTACGTTTACCAGGACCTGCAATTTGCACAACCCTTCTGCGGTATCTATACTTCACAGGGGCTGGACAAAGCAGATGTATTGGCTTTGCACAGCGGCTCACATGATTTCAGCTTACAGTCCCTGTTGAACAAAGCCAACACCAGAAGGCTGACCATCGACCGGCCGGAAGCTTTCAGGAATTATAACTCTTTATAATTGGTACCGGATTAAAAAACGGGAAAAGATAGCGGGATTCTTGAATATCGACTACTTGCATCTACCGATTTTTTACTAACGGTAAGCAATAAATGTAATTACCAAATTGTTTTTTTTGTGGTAATTGATTCTTCGTATCTTTACAGCCTATTCCAACCTCCAATAATCAAGCTGGGCAACAATTTTAGGGTGTACGTCCGTAATAGGACGTACACCTAATGGGTGTTTTTTTACGTATAAAAACGGTTGTTATGAAAGAGCGGAAGAGTGATATATTATGGAAGATGGTTATGGATGAAGTGTTTGAGGATTTGCTGCGCTTCGTTTTTCCGGATGCGGATCAGGTCTATAACCTGGAGCGGGGGTTTGAGTTCCTGGACAAGGAACTGGCGGAAATGTACCCGGAGCCGGAGAAGGAATCGGATACCAGGTTTGCCGACAAGCTGGTGAAGGTGTTCCACCGGGATGGGGAGGAGGAATGGGTATTACTACATATCGAGATACAAGGGGATACGTCCAGGCGGGTAGAATTTGCGGAGCGGATGTTCCGTTATTTTTACCGGATACTGGACCGTTACCGGAGGCCAGTGTCGGCGGTGGCTATTTTTACGGGGCAGTATGGAAAGAACATGCCGACCCGGTTTGAGTACGCCTACAGAAGGACGCGGCTGGTATATGAATATCATTCGCTTTCTATTCTGGATTTTACGGACAAGGAGCTGGAAGAAAGCGACAATCCGTTTGCGCTGGTGGTAGAGGCGGCCAGAACGTCGCTGCTGGAAGAGAAGATCCCGGAGGAGGAGTTGTTGCAGCGTAAAATATTGGTTGGCAAGAGATTATTAACCAGAGGTTTTGCCCCTCAGAAGATAAGGGCAATTTTTACCTTTTTGGAAAATTACGTCCTCTTTGAGGACCCGGAAATGAATCGTACCTTTAGGGAACAAATTGAACCATACGATAAAAATAAAGTTATGAGTGTAGATGAAGTTGTAAAGCTGGTAGCTCAAGAAGAAGAGAGGGAGAAAAGAAGCCGTCTGTTCGTAGATAATTTGTTGTCGAATACTGAATTTTCCGTAGAAAAGATTGCCTCTCTTGCGGATGTTCCCGTTGAGTTCGTGAACAAGGTGAAGGCTGGGCTAAAGGCTAAGTAAACCGCCAGTACTTGAAAATTATATAAGCTGCCCGGATTCGGGCGGCTTTTTTATTGCTCTGATTTTGGATGAAGGGCGGCAGACCCGAAGCGGGGACTGCGCGTAATCCCGCAGTTATTCTACCCGATTTTAGGTATTCTGCATGGCTTTAATGGGATCGTAGGGACTTGGACCGGAGGTTTCTAATTTTATGGGACCATTGTACGCCATGCCGGAAGATGATCGTCATATCTGGAATTGAGTTGTCGACAATTTGTCGACAACTGAAAATGCAGGTAGAAGGAAGTGAAGTGTACGAAAAAATCGTACAGTTGAAAATAGAAGCGCCTGATGGTAAAATGCGGGAAACAGATGCCACTCTACTAAAAAGGCCGCCCCTGTCTGTAAAACTGGAGCGGCCTGTAAAAATCAACCCGACCTTTCAAAAATCTTAATACCCCGGATTCTGTTTGATATTCGGATTCGCATTCAATTCCGTTACGGGAATCGGGAAAATTAACCCAATGTTTCCCGGAGACACCGATATAGTGACCATCGGACTCTGGTTGCCGATCTTGGTCCAGCTCCGCTGCAGCCTTACCAAATCCCAGAAACGACTTCCCTCGAAAGCCAGCTCCTTCCTCCTTTCAATAAGGATATCCTCCAGTACCTGTGCGCCAGTGTCATTCCAGCCCGCAAATGACAGATCCCTTTTCTGCGCTACCATATTCAGATAACTATTCGCATTGGTATAATCACCGGCATTGTAATAAGCTTCGGCTGCAATAAGGATAATATCCGCCAACCGCAGCACTTTCGTGTCGTCCTTATCCCCGCTGCCCGCGGCATTGGAATATTTATAGTTGAGATTGATATTCCCTCCCTGCCCACTCCTGTACTTCGCAGGGGCGCGGACATATAACCCCGCCCGCACATCGGTGGCAGCATACAACGCATAGAGCGTATCGGTCCCCATCATATCCCCATAACCGCCCCCCAGCTGCAGGTAAATAAACCCGATCTGGTCAAATCCATTGTTATTGGCCAGGTCGCTGGCCACTTCAAACAACGTTTCATTCTTAGTGGCAGACTGTACGCCGGGGTTGGCCCAATAGCCGCCAGGGGTATAAGTGGAATTAGAAGCAGCGGTTCCCAAATTTCCGGAAGGCGATACATAGTCGGAAGATTTTAACAGGCTCCAGCCACCGTTATTGATCACATCCAGGGACATGGTCAACGCATCCGGCCAATCCCCCATATTCTGATAAACCCTCGCTTCCAGCGCTCTGGCGGCATATTTTGAGAAATACGCCGTTCCCCGGTAGACGCTCATCAGGCTATAGGCTTTCTCCAGATCATTGATGACCTGCGTATATACTTCTCTTACGGTATTACGTGCCGGCAACGCAGTGGAATCAAAAAGCGTAACGATCGGAACTCCCGGATCATCAGGGGCCATGGTATAAGGATGCGCAAAATTCCGGACCAGCTCAAAATGCATCAGGGCACGTACCGCATAAGCCTCTCCAATATACTCCCCGATATTAGCCGCTGTGTCGGGCAGCTTGGAATTAATGATCGTATTGGCATATTTGATGGCGATATAGGCATTCGACCAGATAGCGGCCGCATAAGAATCCGAATTCGCGAAGGCATAACTGTTAAGTGAGATATATCTACCCGAATTAGCTGTCGTTACAAAAGAATTGTCCGCCATCAGATCCCCCTTGACCGGTAACGTACGGCCATAAAGATCCGTGTTGCGCAGGGCGCTGTACATGCCGACATTAGCCAGCTGCATATCAGACTCCGACTGGATAGCCGTTGAATAAGGCGCCGCATTATAAGGCGTTCTGTTTAGATAACTCTTGGAGCAGGAGGAGATCAGCAGAACTGCCCCGATCAAAAGAATATAGTTAAGTTTCATAAATTATTTTTTTAAATAAACGCAGTTATTCAGAACCCAATGCTGAGGCCGGCGGTAAACGCCTTGTTATAAAATACATTCAGATTAGGAGTCCCCGTGGTAGACGTCGTAGTGCCGTTATTACCGGCAAAGGAAGAACTGCCCCCCTGTTCCGGGTCGATCGTCATGTTCTTATCGTAGGTCTTCGTCCAGAGATTGGTCCCCCGAACATAAATACGCAGACTGGACAGATGCAGACGCCTGGCAATGGATGAAGCCAGCGTGTATCCCAATGTTACGTTACGAAGTCTTAAATAATCGCCCTTGTATAAGAACCGGGTAGAAGTGGAGCTGGAGAAGTTGGAAGAGTTATACACCAGCTTCGGAACATTGGTCTTATCCCCGGCCTTCTGCCATCTCTGAAGATCCAATGCATATTTACCATAGGTAGGACTCACCTCATCGGACATATAAAAGGCCCATTGATCCCAGATATAATTCCCGAAATTGTAATAAAGATCTGCCGACAAGCTGAACCCCTTATAAGTGAAGGTATTGGAAAGACCGCCATAGTACTTGGGATTAGCCGATTTCCCCGTATTGACCCTTGCTGCCGCATTATAGTTGGTCGTGGTGGCTTTTTTGCTCGAATCCGTATACCAGAGCGGATTCCCCGTAGCAGGGTCTACGCCGGCCCATTGCCGCATATACCAGGTATTGAGATCATGCCCGGGAGCAACGAAGAACTGCCCGTTAATGATCTGTACCTGCCCGGTCGGCAGGGACTTGATCTGATTTTTATTGTAGGTGATATTCAGACTGATATCCCAACTGAAATCCTTGGTGGCAACAGGCGTTGCATTGATCGTAAACTCTATCCCCTTATTGGACATCTTACCGATATTCTGGGTGAAATTGGAAAAACCAGTCGTTTGCGAGAGCGGTTTGGCAAATAAGAGGTTGGAACTTTCCTTATCATAATAATCGGCAACGATGCTGATCCTGCCCGCGAGGAAAGAGGCATCCACTCCTACATCCGCCTGATTATCCTTTTCCCAGGTGAGATTGGAGTTGCCAAGGACGCTAAACGTACCCCCCGGCTGACCGTTATAGTTCAGGGAGATCACGGTCGTGCCATTCAGCATCGAACCATAGCCGAATTGCTGCAGGTAGGCATAATTGCCGATCTCCGCATTACCGGTAGAACCATAAGAAGCTCTTAGCTTCAGGTTGGATACAGCCTTGACATCCGATAGGAAATCCTCCTTGGACACATTCCAGGAAAGACCGACGGAAGGAAAATTTCCGTATTTATTAGAAGTAGAGAATCGGGAAGAGCCATCCCTCCTGAAATTGCCGGATAAAATGTATTTATCCTTATAGTTCAGCGTTAGATTGGAATAGACCGAGGCAAATGAATAATCAGCGGCTGTCGCGCTCGCCGCCGTCGCTGTCGAAGCGATCGTGGATAGGTCCAGCGCGACATGTGGAAAGTTCTGGGCATTAGCCTGTATGAAATAGGCCTTGGAAAGAATAGACTCATATCCCAGCTTGACATCCGCCACCAGGTCTTTATTGGACGTGAGATTAAAATGATAATCCAATTGGTTGGTCCAGTCCGTCAGGAAATACTGCGCGTAATCGGAGAAGCCCCTTCCATTGGCTGCCTTGCCGTCACCATGTAACGGGTTGTCATACTGGTAGTCATTATAGGTCTGGTACTGAACGCCCATTTTCGAGGTGAACTTCAGATTGTCCAGGATGCTATACTTTGCCTGCGCATTGCCGATGCCGCTGAACTGTCCATTCGAATGCACATTGTATTTCGTTATATACAAAGGATTATATACGCTGGAAAAACCAGTGGTATTCGTATTGATATTCAAAGAGCCGTCTGCATTATAAGGATTCTGTGTCGGTCTTAAGAAAAAAACATTCATGACCGGGTTGCCGAAATAACTGCCATTGCTCAGAGGACCATTCTGTTTGGTATAGGAAGGCTGAATGCTGAGCGACAGACTCAGTTTCTGACCGGCCTGGTGATCTACCTTCAAAAGAGAAGACCAGCGGGTGAGATCGGCGCCGATCGTCGAGGCCTGTTGCTTAAAATAACCGCCCGATACGTAGAAAGTCGTCTTGCCTTCTCCACCCTGGGCGGAAATATTATACTGCTGCTGCTGCCCTGTGCGGGTGACCAGTTTCAGCCAATCCGTATTGACGGAGCCGTCCCCGTAATTCGCCGCCGCCGTAGCTGCCTGCGCCGCCGTGTTTCCCGCATTGATATAACTCTCCTGGAATAACGCCAGCCAGTCTTTGGTGTTTAAAGGTTTGGCGGCATCGGGCAGTTTGCCAAATCTGTTGTTGCCGACTTCTGCCGTGGCGTTGAACTGCGTCTTGCCAGCCTTGCCCTTTTTGGTATTGATAAGGATTACGCCATTGCCGCCCCTCGCTCCATAGATCGAAGTAGCCGCCGCATCCTTGAGCACGGAGATGGATTCAATATCATCGGGATTGAGACCAGCGAGCACATTGGTGGAGGATAAAATGACTACATTCTGCAGGTCGCCGCTGTTGATCTGGATGCCATCGATAACGTACAAAGGCTGGGTGCTGGCAGAATAAGATCCGATACCCCGGATCCGCACCTGCTGATTGGCGCCGGGCTGACCGCTGAAACCGGCTGACTGCAAACCGGCAGCCTTGCCCTGGAGAGCCTGATCAACAGAAGAAAAAGGGATATTGGCGACCTTATCCCCTGAGACTTTTGCGATCGAAGAAGTGAGGTCAGATTTTCTTGTCGTGCCATAACCGACCACTACTACATCCTGCAGGTCCTTATCCGCAGAGGTCGTCAGGATCATGTCAATCGCCGTTTTGTTGCCAACGGAAGATTCTACCGTAGCAAATCCGATAGAGGAAAATACCAGCGCCTTCACCGCAGGAGTAAGCGCAATGGTATAAGTGCCATCCGCTCCGGTACTGACGCCGGTTTTGGTTCCCCTGATCAGGACCGATACATTGGCGAGAGGCATGCCCTTGTCGTCTGTTACTTTGCCGGTGATGGTTCTTGTTTGCGCGAGGAGTTGCCCGAATAGCAGCAGGCAACTGCCTGTAAGCAGTAGGAGTGTTCTCATGTAAGTTAGTTTTTGGTGTGAGATTAATGCAGGACGAATATAAGAGGCTGGCTTATATGCCTATCAACGCATATATATAGATGAATTTATTTTTATTTAATAAATTCTAAAATTTCGAGATGGAAACGTATAAATTATAACTAAAATTCAGTTTGCCTCAAGCTATATTCAATCGATAGCAGAAGTGGTTACAGCCTGGTTAATATATAAATTCATTACTAATTAATACCTGAGTAGCATTTGCCGCACTATTAATGCAGTAAATGAAAAATAATTTACATTTATTTTAATTATAATGTCTTTGTCTGGCGCAAAAAAAACCTCTCATCGTTCAATGAAAGGTTTTTCGTTTTATACTTTTTGAGTGCTGTCTTATCCCAGCTTCTTCTGCAGATTCTGGTCAATAGCATCCAGGAACTCTTCCGTGTACAGATAGTCCCTGCCATGTTCGACCTTATTGCCATGGATACAGACAGCCAGGTCCTTCGTCATCTTACCGCTCTCTACCGTCTCGATACAGACGGCTTCCAGTGCATCGGCAAATTTGATCAGCTCCTGGTTGCCATCCAGCTTGCCCCGGAAGGCGAGCCCCCGCGTCCAGGCAAAAATGCTGGCGATCGGGTTGGTAGAAGTAGGCTTGCCAGCCTGGTGATCCCGATAGTGACGGGTGACCGTGCCATGGGCAGCTTCCGCCTCCATGATCTTGCCATCCGGTGTAATCAGCACAGACGTCATCAGACCTAATGACCCGAATCCCTGGGCTACCGTATCACTCTGTACGTCTCCGTCATAGTTCTTACAGGCCCATACGAAATTGCCATTCCATTTCAACGCACTGGCCACCATGTCATCGATCAGCCGGTGCTCATACACGATACCCGCTTCCTTGAAAGATTGCTTAAACTCTTTTTGATAGATATCTTCAAAAATGTCTTTAAAACGGCCATCGTATTTCTTCAGGATGGTATTCTTCGTCGAGAGATACAAAGGCCATTTTTTGCTGAGCGCCATGTTGAAACAGCTCCTGGCAAAACCTGCAATCGACTCGTCCGTATTGTACATCGTCATGGCAACCCCGTCACCCTTGAAATTATAAACCTCGAAAGTCTGCGCGGCTCCGCCGTCTTCCGGAGTGAAGGTCATCGTCAGCTTACCCTTCCCCTTGATAACGGTGTCGGTAGCACGGTATTGGTCGCCAAACGCATGACGTCCGATGATGATCGGCGCCGTCCAGTTCGTAACCAGACGCGGAACGTTCTGCATGACGATCGGCTCACGGAAGACCGTACCATCCAGAATATTCCGGATCGTCCCATTCGGGCTCTTCCACATCTGCTTCAGCTTGAATTCCTCTACACGGGCCTCATCAGGAGTGATGGTAGCACATTTGATGCCGACGCCATATTGCTTGATGGCATTCGCCGCATCGATGGTGACCTGATCATTCGTCTGATCACGATATTCGACCCCCAGATCATAATATTTAATATCGACTTCCAGGTAGGGGAGGATCAATTTGTCTTTAATGAATTTCCAGATAATACGGGTCATTTCATCCCCGTCAAGCTCTACAACAGGATTTACAACTTTGATTTTCTTGGCCATATTTCTTCAATTTTATATACAAAAGAGAGCAAACCTACAAGAATATGGCGAAATTGAAGGGGCGCAGCGGTTTTTTTTTGAAATTTACCCACGCATCCCGTCGGGCCTTTTTTGTATCTTCACTCTCTCTTTAACCAATTATGTGCTGATGCTAGACGCATTGCGACAATATCTCTCCCGGTATGTCCCCTTATCCAATGAAGAATTTGCTTTTTTGGCGGATAAGCTTGTGATCCGGAATTTCGATAAGAAACAGCAATTGGTCAACGTCGGAGAAGTAGAAACCTCTCTTAACTTCATCGTAAAAGGACTCTTGCGCAAATTCTTTTACCGGGACAAGACCGAAGTGATCACCCAGATCGCCCGGGAAGGCGAAATAATCAGCTCCTCAGCCTCCTTCCTGTCCGGAACACCCTCCCCTTACATCGTCGAGGCCATCGAGCCGGCCACCGTTTTTTCCATCTCCAAAAAACATCTGGAGAAATTATACGACAGCAGCCCCCGCATAGAAAGAGCAGGACGCCTCATCCTCACCCACCTGTTCCTGCAGAAAGAAGAGTGGGAGCAAGGCCGCATTCGCATGGACACCCGTGAGCGCTTCCTCCATTTCGTGCAGAATAATCCGGACCTCCTGCAAAGAGTACCCCAGAAATACCTGGCCTCTTACCTGAATATGAAACCGGAAACCTTCAGCCGCTTCAAACATCTGCTATACCGGCGCCCGCCCGCAGAGCAACACAAGGCGTCTCAGACGTCCCTGGCGTCTCCTGCATCTCAGCCGCCTAAAGCATCTCAGGCGTCTCAGTCATCTAAAGCATCTCATGTGTCTCAGGCATCTCGGTCATCTAAAGCATCTCAGGAATCTCAGCTATCACGGCCATCCGCAAAATCCGTCAACCCCCCTTCTGGCCCAGGGAAAAAATGAAAACCCGATGAACAAAAAGAAATCCCCTTACCAGACCGCCCTCGACGATCTCTATCAATACCTTTCCGGCTTCGTCCCGCTGACCCGATCCGAATTCAGCCAGCTGCTGCCTTATATAGAGATCCGCGAATTTGAAAAAAAAGTAAAAATCCTCCGGGAGGGAGAAGTAGAAGCATATCTCAATATCGTCGCCCGGGGACTGGTACGTAAATACCTTCCCTTCAAAAATCAGGAAGTGATCATCCAGCTCGCCACCGAAGGACATATCGTCCATTCAGAGATCTCCTTTCATTATCAGCTGCCCTCGGAATCGATCGTGGAGACCATCGAACCTACCGTACTCCTTTCCATCAGCTATGATAGCCTGGAACAGTTGTACGAGCGCTTTCCAAAGGCCGAGCGGCTGGGACGCCTCATCATATCCGACCTGTTTATTAAAAAGGATTTCCGCTATTTCGATCAGCTCCGCAAGAGCACCCGCGAACGGTTCCTTGAATATATCCGCACCCATCCCCACATGCTGCAGCGGGTACCCCAAAAATATATAGCGTCTTATCTGAATATCAAACCGGAAACCTTCAGCCGGCTCAAACATTTGGTGAAGCAACAATAGCAGCAATAACCGAACGGCCGTTACGGCCAATACAGGGGAACTAACGACCTATCGTTTGCGTCTACAGACTGACGATCAGCACCGGGATCTTCAGCTCATGCCGCACGGCATTCACCGTCTCCCCATAGATAAAGTCTTTTAACCCGCTATGCCCGTGGGCGCCGATGACCAGCATATCCGCCCCCTCTTCCTTCACGATCCGGGCAATCTCCCGGCTGCGATACCGGAAGCCCAGCTTCGTCTCGCTCCCGATCCCCTTTTGCTGCAGGGCATCCCGGTAGAGATCCAGCCGCTCCTGGTCCCTTCTCGTTTCATAATCGTCGCTTTCTTTCCCCAGCATATGCGCGCTGGCGCTCTCCACCACATGGATGAGCAGGTACCGGCTTTCTTTTCCGCCCTGCCCGATAGCATAGGCCAGCAGCTTATCGTCATGTGTACTGAAATCCAGGGCGATGGCTATATTGCGGAATACAGGCGGCGACCAGTTAGACAGCGAACCCGATTGAGGATGCAGCTGAATAGGATCTTTGGCCATCATAGCCAGTGCAGTTCTACGCTGCCACACCCTCGTAAACCAAGGGTGCAATATGATGTATCCTAACAACAGCAGGGCTCCCAGCCCTGCCAGAATGATCAGGCCCTTCCAGCCTGCATACCCGCCCTGGTTAAAAAGAGGCGTGGCTTCTTCCACTACCAGCTTGATATTGAGATAGACCAGCAAACCGGCTACCAGCCATGCAAGCGCCTTGATAAGAGGATGGATGGTAAAAACGCCCATCTTTGCTTTATCGCTGACGAATTGGATCAGGGGGATCACGGCAAACCCCAGTTGTACGCTCAATATCACCTGGCTAAAGATCAGCAGGCTATCTACTTTCTCCTCCCCGGAGATCAAAATGACGACGACCGCCGGCACAATGGCCAGCAGCCGGGTGATCAGCCTTCTCAGTAAAGGGTTGATCCGCAGCTGCAGATACCCCTCCATCACGATCTGTCCCGCCAGGGTGCCGGTAATGGTCGAGCTTTGCCCGGCCGCTATCAGCGCAATGGCAAACAGCTTAGGGGCCAGGGCGCTGCCCAGCAGCGGCGCCAGCAGTTTATGCGCATCTTTTATGGAGGCTATATCCGTCTTGCCCGTCTTAAAAAAGACCGTAGCCGCCAGGATCAGAATGGCCGCATTGACAAAAAAAGCGAGGTTCAGGGCAATCGCACTATCTAAAAAATTGATTTTAAGAGCCTTACGCATGTGCTCCTCTCCCGGCAGAATCTTCCGGGTCTGCACCAGGGCAGAATGCAGGTACAGATTATGCGGCATGACCGTAGCCCCGATAATACCAATGGCAATATACAAGGCCTCTTTTCCGTGCAGAATGGGAATAAAACCGGTGACGATCTCCCGGGGCGAAGGCCGGGCCAGCAGGATCTCGATCAGGAACGAAAACCCCACGATAGCGATCAGCCCGACGATAAAGGCTTCCATCCGGCGCATCCCCAGCCGCTGCAGGAACAGCAGTAAGAATGTATCCAGCACTGTTATACAGACGCCATAAATAAGCGGCAGCCCCGTAAGCAGCTGGATGCCGATAGCCATCCCCAATACCTCCGCCAGGTCGCAGGCGGCAATAGCGATCTCGGCCAGCACATACAAGGCCAGATTGATGTATCGCGGATAGACCTCCCGGTTGGCCTGCGCCAGATCCCTCCCTCTTACGATGCCCAGCCGGGCCGAAAGGTTCTGCAGCAGGATCGCCATCCCATTGCTCATCAGCAATACCCAGATCAGCGAATAGCCGAACTGACTCCCCCCCGCCAGATCCGTAGCCCAGTTGCCCGGGTCCATATAGCCGACGCTCACCAGGTAAGCGGGTCCAAAAAATATAAAGACCTGCTTCCACCAGGACCCCTTCCGGGTCGCGTCCACGCTGCCATGTACCTCACCCAGCGAAACATTCTTATGAAACTGTCCATCCATCTTAATCGGTTATAATTTTCTTACTGGCCGCCCCCTCGTCCCTCACCAGCACATTCTTCGCAACCTGCGCGCTGATCGTCACCGCAGGGCGGTTACGGATCTTCACTTCCAGCGAATTATCAAAAGGGAATTTTTTCCGCACCTCCAGCCGCGTTCCCAGCCGGATATGATTATACTGCAATAATTCCAGCATCTCCGTCGTCTGGCTGGCAATACCGGATACCTGCACGACCTTGTTCAACGGCAGCTCCGACAAACTCACCTGCCGTAGCAGGCTGAACCGCCCCTGACTGTCCGGGATCGGATCCCCATGGGGATCGGTCTGCGGGAAACCCAGAAAAGCATCCAGCCGGTCGATCAGCTTCTTGTGACTGATATGCTCCAGCTCCTCCGCAATCTCATGCACTTCATCCCAGCCGAACTGCAGCTTTTTTACCAAAAAATATTCCCACAAACGGTGCTTACGGATCACCTGGATAGCCGCCTTTTTACCCTCGGTATTCAATTTGAAACCCTTATACCGCTCATAGTTCAATAATTTCTGCTCTTTCAATTTCTTCAGCATATCCGTTACAGATGCAGGACGGGTCTGCAACGCAGCCGCCAGGGCATTGGTCGTCACAACCCCCTGCTCGTTCTGCAGATGGAAAATGGCTTTCAGATGATTCTCTTTACTGGCTGAGTATTTCAGGGTAACTAAATTTTAATTTAGACAAATCTAAAATTAAAAAATGGTAAAGCCAACAATCATTTTTCCGCTTGTAGTCCTGAATGGTTACTTTTAACGGCCGATAAGGCGCCACAGGCGCCTGAACTATATCTCTCAATATTCACATGTATGAACAAATACCTGTTGCTGATCGTACTGCCAGGTCTATTATTCGCTTGTAAAAGCAAAAAGACATCCCTTGCGGAGAATGATGAAAAAGTGGATGTTCACCAATTTGTCGAATTCTTCCAGCCCCTGAAATTACCCTACCAGGTGACCGATACGGTGCTCCGGCGAAAAGAGACCGAAGCCTCCGTCATCAACTACAAGATCTTCACCCGGCTGGTGCCCGACAGCATCCTGACCCGCTATTTCGGCAAGGACCTAAAGCCCCATCTCTACGCGATCGGCAAAGTCAAAGTGCCGCAGAACGAGACCTACCTCTTCGTCAAAGCCACTACCCCAGGCCGGAAAGTCCTCTACCTCCTCTGCTTTGACAAAAAAAATAAATTCGCAGCGGCCAGGCCCGTCATCTACTCCGATAACGAATCCGGCATCTCCGCACAGGTCACCATGGACGCTAAATATACCCTCACCCTGGTTCATCAGCGCAAAGGCCCCGACGGACAGCTCTTCTATAAAAAAGATGCCTACGTCTACAACGAAGACGCCGGCTTCCTGCTTATCCTGACTGAATCCAACGAAGCAAAGACAAAGACACCCCCCATCTATAACCCCATCGATACCTTCTCCCGGAAACATAAATTCACCGGCGACTATTTACAGGACAAACGCAATATCATCGCCGTCAGGGACGGAAAAGACCCCTCCCGGATCTTCTTTTTCGTCCACTTTGAAAAAGACGACGGCGCCTGTAAAGGCGAGCTGAAAGGAGAAGCTAAATTTATTTCCGCCAGTACCGCCCGTTACCGCTCCAATGGAGACCCCTGCACGGTAGATTTTATCTTCAATTCGTCAGGCGTTACCATGAAAGAACTGGAAGGCTGCGGCAACCACCGCGATATCAAATGCTTTTTTGAAGGCTATTACGAGAAACGTACTCCCCCTAAATCCAAACCATCCAAAAAAAAGGCCTGATCCTTGCATACTCTTCTCCCCCTTCAGGAGGAGTCGGGAGGGGGTAGGCAATTCAATTCAGGATTATCCGTTATATTGCGTACTTCTTACATAGATAAAATAATCAGTAGTAGCTATGAGCTTTAGAAATTACAATGTTCCTTACGCAGTAGAAGAGCGTTATTCAAAGAAAGTGGCTTATTTTTCGATGGAATTTGCCGTACACCAACCCTTAAAGATCTACAGCGGCGGCCTGGGATTCTTAGCCGGCTCGCATTTACGCAGCGCGTATGAACTGCGCCAGAACATGATCAATATCGGCATTTTATGGAAATACGGATACTACGACCAGGCCCGTAACCAGGACCAGACCTTGCAGGTGACCTGGATGGAGAAACAATACAGCTTCCTGGAAGACACCGGCATTAAATTCCAGATCAATATCCACGAACACCCCGTATGGGTCAAAGCCTTCTACCTGAACCCGGAAACCTTCAAGAGCGCTCCCTTATTCCTGCTGAGCACCGACCTTCCGGAAAATGACTACGTTTCCCAGACCATCACCCATCGCCTCTATGACGCCAATGTCGCCACCAAAGTTGCCCAGTTCATCCTGCTGGGAGTAGGAGGGGCCAAACTGGTAGACGAACTCGGCTTCAATCCTGAAATCTACCACTTGAACGAAGCCCACGGCATCAGCGCCTCCTTCTATCTGTACCAGAAGTACAATAAAAATATAGAAGAAGTTCGTAAACGCCTGGTATTCACTACTCATACGCCCGAAGAAGCAGGTAATGAAAAACACGATATCTTCCTCTGTCATAAAATGAGCTACTTCTGCGGCCTTACCGTAGAGGAAACAAAAAAACTGACAGGACTCGAAGACGATGCTTTCAATCACTCCCTGGTGGCCCTCCGCTTTGCTCACATCGCTAACGGCGTATCGCGACTTCATGGCGACGTATCCCGCGCCCTATGGAGCAAATACAAGAATATCTGTCCCATCATCTCCATCACCAACGCACAGAACTGGCGCTACTGGGCCGATAAGGAACTGTACCGCAAAATGGAAGAAGGGAACGACTACTGGTGGGACGACCGCAAGAAATACATGAAGAAAAGAGCCTTCGAAGTCGTCGCCGACCAGACCGGCAAGATCTTCGACCCGAACGTCTTCACCATCGTATGGGCACGCCGCTTTGCCGGTTACAAACGCGCCGAATTCCTCACCCGCGATATCGAACGCTTCAATAAGCTCACCAGCGATACCCGGCATCCCGTGCAGATCATCTGGGCAGGTAAACCCTACCCGATGGATTACCCGGCCATCAACGAGTTCAATCACCTGGTTCACCTCAGTAAAGGGTATAAGAACGTCGCTGTAGTGGTAGGCTATGAACTGTCCCTGTCCAAAAGGCTCAAGCAGGCGGCAGACTGCTGGCTTAACAACCCCCGGGTGCCCCGGGAAGCCTCCGGCACCAGCGGTATGACTGCCGCTATGAACGGAGCCGTCAATTTCTCCACCGACGATGGCTGGATCCCCGAATTCGTCAACCACGGCAACAATGGATTCGTCGTACCCAAGGCAGACTATGCCAACATGCACGTACAGGAACAAGACGACTACGACTTCAACAAGATCTATGACATCCTGCTCAAAGAGATCCTCCCCCTGTACTACGATAAGTACGATACCTGGAGACAGATCGCCAAGAATGGCATGCGCGACGTCCGCTACCAGTTCGACGCCGGCCGCATGGCCCACGAATACTATGAGCTGATGTATAAATAACGCTAACGAATTCATCATAAAAAAAGCCTTCCCGGAACGGAAGGCTTTTTTTATGCAATATTCCGCTTCCCTGCATCTGCCTGACAATAGTTCACCAAACTCAAATCAGGTTATATGAAAAAGTTCCCGTTATTCATGGCCGCTTTCGCATGGTTCCTGCTCGTCGCCGGCAGCCCTATGACCAGCATCGCCAACCCCATCCCCTCCATTTTACAGTCAGCCACCGTCTACCGCAATGGCGCAGAATTGGTTCACACCGCCAGGGCCTCGCTTAGACAAGGAAATAACGCACTGATCATCGAAGACATCAGCAATAACATCGATATCAACAGCATCCGGATCGGCTCTACCGGCAGCGTGACCGTCCTGTCCGTGGAATTCTCAAAAGAATACCTCAGGCCGGAGATCAGCAGCCCCCTTATCAAAAAACTACAGGACTCCCTGGATAAGGTGCAACAGGAGCTGGAAAAAGTAAACGTAGGGATAAAGACGGATATGGATATGCTCGACCTGCTGTCATCCAATAAGAAGATCGGCGGCCAGCAGACCGGCCTCAGCGTGGCCGAATTGATAAAGATGATGGATTACTACAAGCAGAAATCCCTGGAGCTCAATGCGGAATTGACCGCCGGCAATACAAAAGCCGGCCGGCTGAAGACCGCGGCCGGGAAACTGGAATCCCAGATCACAGAAGAAGAACAAAAGAATACCCGGACTTCCGGCCGCCTGCTCTTGCAATTACTCAGCCCCCAGGCAGGAGAAGTCATATTCACCATCTCCTATCTCACTCCCACCGCCTTCTGGAATCCCTCCTATGACCTGCGGGTCGACAATATCAATGATTCCCTCAAGCTTCTCTATAAAGCCAAACTGGTGCAGACCTCGGGCATCGACTGGAAACAGGTCAAACTAACCCTCTCCACCTCCGTCCCCAACCAGGGCGGTAATGCCCCCATACTAAAGACCTGGTTCCTGCATTATGTCGAAACCTTCATGGATAATGAATCGTATAAATCCAACAGCCTGCAATCCATGGTGGCCGGCAAGGTCGCCGGCGTACAACTCAATGAAGTGGTCGTCGCAGGATATGGTACGCAAAAGAGAGCGGCTTCCAACGCCGTCGCTAACGAACTGGGTGACTATGTCACCGTAAAGGACAACACCATGAATGTCACTTTCGACATCGACCTCCCTTATGACGTGCCTACCAACGGCAAAGAACAGAACGTAGTGCTAAAAGAATATACGGTCCCTTCCACCTATAAATACTACGCGGTACCCCGCCTCGACAAAGACGCCTACCTGCTCGGCGAAATACCTGACTGGGAAAAGCTCAACCTGTTACCCGGCGAAGCCAACCTCATTTTCGAAGGCACTTACATCGGCAAGTCCTTTATCGACCCGGCCTCCATCCAGGACACGCTCAACCTTACCCTGGGCCGGGATAAAAGGGTAGTGGTCAAACGGGAAAAGATCGTAGACTATAGCAGCGTTAAATTCCTCGGCAGTAATAAGAAACAGATCTTCACCTACGAGATCACCGTGAAGAACAACAAAAAAGAAAAGATACAGATGCTTCTCAAAGACCAATACCCGATCAGCTCTTCCAAAGAGATCGAAGAAGAGCTGCTGGAAAGCAGCGGCGCAGAAGTGAACACCGATACCGGCGTGCTCACCTGGAAGCTGCAGCTGGCTCCCGGAGAAAGCAAAAAATACAGGATCAGCTATAGCCTTAAATATCCCAGGGATAAGATCGTGAATTATTGACCCCAAGTATTAGTATTTTTACCGGATAATGACCCTTTCCATGATGCGGCGTATACTAGTGGGATATTTATTCCTTTGGCATTTTTCTGTTGTTTCCGGACAGCAATTATTCGTGCAGAAATACCCGAGGGAAGTATACCGGGGATCAGACCAGACCTGGGGTTTCGCCCAGGATAAGAATGGGATGCTCTATGCCGCCGAAAGCAACGGCGTTTTACAATTTAATGGCTATGTATGGAAGCTGATGCCGATTCCTGATAATAAAGCTGTTTATTCCTTCGCTTTCGATTCCCGGGATGTATTATATGTCGGGTCCCATAAGGAATTGGGATATCTGCAAAAGGACGGCCAGGGTATTTCCCGGTATCATTCCCTTACAGCCCGGCTTCCGGCTCCTTACAGGAATTTCAGAGATATCGGCCAGATCATTGTGATCAGAGATACCGTCTTTTTCTGTAACGGGAGTTATGTATTCAGGTATGCCCATAACAGTTTTACGATATTTCCGGCGAAGGCAGGCCAATTGTTGCTGTTGAAGGGGCAATTGTACTTATGGGATGCCAACGGCTTTCATGTTTATAAGAATACAGGCTTTGAGGAGTCCCCCCTCACTAAAGAGTTACAGGGTATCAAGGTCTGGGACATAAAAGGATATACCGGAAATTCCTGGCTGTTGCTGGATGACCACAACAAAATCTGGATATTCGATCCGGATGCCCTTCCCGGCAGGCGTTTCCGTCTTTTTTTAAACGGGTCCGACAGGTATTTTAAAGACTTCCGTATATGGGACATGGCCTACCTGGATAATGGCAGGATCATGGTGTATTCGGTAAAGGGGCTGTTTTTCTTCACGGCAGATGGCCAGCTGTCAAATGCTGTTTCAAAGGATATGCTGGGCGCCGATCTTTTCTATGGTAATTTTTACCAGGATGCCCATCACAATATATGGCTGGCTACGATCTCCAATATATTTCATATCCTGATCAACTCTCCCTTGTCCTATTATGACAAGGTGAATGGCTTTGTGGGACGGGTCGTATCTTTAGGACTTTCCGGAGCAGACCGCTATGTCGGAACGGGAAGGGGTATCTTTCACGAGGAAAATGCCGGGACATTTTCCCCGGTCCCGGGTACGGAAGGCATCGCCTGGAATTTTTACAATTTCCACGGGAAATTATATGTCGCCAACAGCACAGGCGTTCTTGAGCTGTCGGGAAAGACGGCAAAAAAAATGATCGATCAGGAAGATGTCCAAAGCTTATGCGAACTGAACAACGATCCGGATCATTTATTGATGGGAACCGTCTCCACTGGCATTTTTCTGCTTGAAAAAAAGGGGAATGGGTGGATCAAAAGAAAGATCAGGGGTTTTGAGGAATGGACGAGATATATGCAGCAGGATTCAGCCGGGTATATATGGATCGGCGATGGTAGGGAAGTGATATTCAGGGTCCGGTTAAACACCAGGATGGATTCAGTTATCCGCACCGACTTTTATGATGATAAAAAGGGGCTTCCCGCCGGCAGCTATAACCGGCCATGCCGCAGACCGGATGGAGAGGTCGTGATAACAACAGTAGACGGCATCTATAAATATGATCCCGGAAAAGACCGGTTCCAACCGATAGAGCTTTTCAGGAAAGCGTTGGGGCCGGGTACCTATATCAATTCAATGGCCGAAGACAGTGCTGGAAATATCTATTTCCGGAGCGGGTCTGAACAGTACAGCGAAATGGCCGGCATACTGAACCGGCAGCCGGATGGAAGCTTCACGGCTTTGCGGACTCCTTTTAATAAAATAGCCCTTCCCATTCCCGGATTTTCCTCCGAAGAAGACCCTATACTCATCGTAAGTCCGCATGAAGTCTGGATAGGAGCGAGTGAGAAACTGGTAAGTTATGATCCTTCCCCCCAAAAGCCCCCTTTTGACGAACCCCTCCGCTTGTTTATTGAACAGGTAAGAGTGAAGGATTCCCTGGTCTTCATCGGGGGCACCGGCAATGGCGGGCTGAAACAACCCATTCCCTATCACAGCAATACCCTGCGATTCAGGTTTATCACTTCGGATTTCGAGAATCCTGAAAAGATGGAATACCAATACAAGCTGGACGGCTTTGAAAATAGCTGGTCTTTTTGGGTTCCGAACAGAGATGCCGTATTCACCAACCTGCCGGAAGGCGATTATACCATCCAGGTAAGAGCGAAGAACCAGTATGGCAAGATCAGTAACATCGAGTCCCTTTCTTTTCGCATCCTGCCACCTCTTTACAGGAGCTGGTGGGCAGGGCTCCTGTACCTGGCGGCTTTTTTATTGCTATTGTATGGCATACTCCGGCTAAACGATAAAAGAATCCGGCAAAAGAACAGGGCATTGGAAAAGAAAGTAGAGGAGAAGACAAGGGAATTAAAGAGCAGCAATGAAGAAATACTGGAGAAGAGCAGGGAAATTGCCGATCAGGCAAAGACATTACTGGAAGTAAATAAATCAAAAGACAAATTATTCTCCATTGTCGCGCATGATCTCAGAGGCCCGATCAGCATCATACAGTCCACCGTAGATGTGATGAAAGAAGGCAGCCTCTCTGAACAGGAGCTTAGGTCCTTCAGCGGAGAGTTGAGCGATCACCTGATGGTTACCGGGTATTTGTTGAAGAACCTGCTCTTCTGGGCACAGACACAGATGGATGGGATAAAGGCTATGCCCTCTGCCTTCGATATACAGGAAGTGTCGGAAGAAAATTGCCTGCTGTTCCGGGCGCATGCAGAAGCCAGGGGAATCCGCCTGATCAATCAGGTAGACGCCGGAATATGGGTGCATGCAGACAAAGATATCGTAACGATGGTCTTGCGCAACCTGATCAATAATGCAGTGAAGTTTACCAGAGAGGGTGGAGAAGTCATCGTAGGCGCCGAATTGAACAAAGACCAGGTCGAACTATTCGTTCAGGACACGGGCGTAGGTCTTTCAGCGTCTGATATTTCCAAAATTGTAAACAGACAGCTCTTTCATCGGGTGGACACATCGGGACAGTACGGCTCCGGCCTGGGGCTCCTGCTTTGCCAGGACCTGATCGAAAAAGACGGCGGAAAGATTAGGATTGAAAGCAGGCTGGGGGAAGGCAGCCGTTTCTCTTTCAGGATCCCCGTTCTCAAAGACCGTGAGAATGCTGCGTTGCTTATCCGGTCATCCCAATAGCCCTGCGTTTATGGTTTCGCCCCCGCAGGTTGTAAAGATCGCTGCTGCCGGACGCTTTCTTCATGCACATTGTTATAGAAGGCTTTGATAAAATCGGCTGAAAGCCCTTGTTCATTTCCATAACGAATGGCGTTTTGAAGTACTTCACTAAACCGGGCGGACTGCACTATCTCCATTTTATGGGCCAGCTTATAGACGCCAATGGCTTTTGCCGCTTTCATCCTTTCTCCCAAAAGGTTGATGATTTCTTTGTCCAGAGAATCGATCTGCTTCCTGTATAGGGTAAGCGTGTCCTGCCCGCCCGCCTCCTGGGCCTTTGCCTTTCCGGCCGAAAGGCTGATCAATAATACGCTTGCAAAAAGTATCTTCTTATACATAGCTTATTCAATTTTGCTCAAAAATAAACTTTTATCCCTTTCCTGGGATCCCTGTATCGGTTAGTTTACCGTTCGTCCCGATTTCATTTGCGGGAGAACCGCCCGCACACAAACTTTGCTCTGTCAACGGCTCAAAATTTGTTTCTTTATGGAACGCTCAACTAAGACTGACGAATTACAAGGGACCGGATTCCGGTTCTCTCTCCTGAATACCTCCCCCCCCGGAATCTCTCTGCCAGCCGCAGGATAGTCATCTTCAACGGGCCTTCCCGCCCGGACAGACAATCTGCCAGACTTTCCAACGTTCAACTAATATTCCTTCCATTTCAGGCAGGATCATCATATCTTTTATTTTTAATACCTAAATCTGATAATTAAATGGAAGCTTCCTTACTGATCAAATGGGGATTGATCATCGGTATCCCCCTGTTATGTCTCTTACTTTACCGCCTGATCCTCCGCGTCTGCTTCGGACTGGTCATCGTTCCGGAAGACAGGATCGGCCTGGTCACCAAGAAATTCGTTCTGGTAGGTAAACAGGCCCTGCCGGAAGGCCGCATCATCGCCACCAACGGAGAAGCCGGTTTTCAGGCCCAGACCCTGGCCCCCGGCGTCTATTTCCGGAAATGGTTCTGGCAATACGATATAACCTTTCAGCCTTTCACCATCATTCCTACCGGAAAAATCGGCCTGGTGCTGGCCCGGGACGGTTCCGAACTGGAGACCGGCTCCATCCTCGCCCGCAAAGTGCCCTGCGACTCCTTTCAGGACGCCCACGCCTTTCTGACGAATGGCGGCCGCAAAGGCCGGCAGACGGGGATCATCACCCCCGGCTCCTATCGTATCAACACCTTCCTCTTCGAGTTGGAAATAACCGATATGATCAGCGTACCCGATAATGCGGTGGGCATCGTCACTACTCAGGAAGGACAGTCACTGGAAGACGGACAGATCGCCGGACGGATCATTGCCGGACATAACAAATTCCAGGACGTGGACCTGTTCATGAACAATGGCGGTTACAAAGGATTGCAGGAGCAGGTGATCCTGGCCGGTACCTACTTCCTGAACCCCTGGTTTGTCAAGGTAGAGACGGTAAAAATGACCGAAATACCCATCGGACACGTAGGCGTGGTGATCTCCTATGTGGGCAGCGACGGAGTGGACCTTAGCGGCGTGGAATTCAAACATGGCAACATCGTAGCCAAAGGTTCCAAAGGCGTATGGGCCGAACCGCTGGGACCCGGCAAGTACCCCATCAACCCGTATATTATGAAGGTGGAACTGGTGCCGACGACCAATTTAGTACTCAACTGGGCCAGCGCCCGCAGCGAAGCGCATCAGCTCGATAAAAACCTCTCTACGATCACCGTACGCAGTAAGGACGGCTTCCCCTTTAACCTCGACGTCGCGCAGATCATCCATATTCCTACCACCGAAGCGCCTAAAGTGATCGGCCGGTTCGGGAATATGACCAACCTCGTTAGCCAGGTCCTGGAACCGACGATCGGTAACTATTTCCGTAACTCGGCACAGGACAGCGACGTGATCGCATTCCTCGGTACCCGTAAGGAAAGACAGGAGTCCGCCCGGGATCATATCGGCAAAGTGCTGGAGCAATACAATGTATTCGGCGTCGATACCCTGATCGGAGACATCGTCCCGCCGGAAAGCCTGATGAAGACCCTTACCGACCGTAAGCTCGCCGAAGAACAGAAAGTCACCTACGAAACCCAGATGAAGGCCCAGGAAACCCGGCAAAGCCTGGAGAAAGAGACGGCCATCGCCGAAATACAAAAGGAGATCGTAAAGGCCGATCAGGGCGTACAGATCGCCGAACGTATCGCCGACGCTTCCGTCAAGAAAGCCACCGGTGATGCCAACAGCGTTCGTCTGCAGGCCAATGCCGAAGCCGACCGTCTGAAATTCCTGGCGAGCGGTGAGGCGGAAAAAACAAGACTGCTGGCTAAAGCCGATTCCGAAAAGATCGAATGGCTGGCCAAGGCCGAAGCAGAAAGGATCTCGCTCACAGGTAATGCAGAAGCTGAAAAGATCCTGGCGATCGGTAAATCCTCCGCGGAATCCTATAAGCTGGCCGTCGAAGCCATGGGCGGCTCTAACTTCACCCAGCTAAAGGTGATGGAGGCGATCGGCGCACAGCATATCAAGATCATGCCCGATATCCTGATCGGTGGGGGAGGAGACTCCGCCAACGGAACGATCAGCGGGTTACTCGGATTGCAATTGCTGGAACAGGTCCGTAAAAAAACAGAAGGCGAAAATTAATCCCAACGAGGAGCCCATGCCGCAGGCATGGGCTCCTCGTTGTTTTCTATTGCAAAAAGTATTTCTTCATCAACTCCATCGCCTCCTTTTCATCCTTGGCGCAAATGGAACAACCGCCGGCGCCATCTCCCGCCTGGCTCTCATTCTCCCAGGAATAAAACCGCAGGTATTGCCCGCTCTTGTCCATAACCTTTAAAGCATGCCCTTGCGGAACAATGTAAAAATAATTGCTGTCGGCGGTTGGAAATTTCGCTTTGAACCCTGTCCCATCCGATGACGTGACGAGGCCACCCCAGCTGAGATCCAGATCCGTGCTGTCCACTCCATGCGCATACCGGATATAGGCTTTCCGGTTATCTTTTATCCAGAAGGACAACCCTTCATATGTATTCGTATTGATCTTACCGGTAGAATAAGTGACAACCCTCACATCCTGGGACGGATGCAGGAGCAGCGGGATAAGGGACAAGAGTACAAATCTTATCATTGGTCCTAATATACCCTCTTTAGCCGAAATTTTAAAGAGAATGGCGTATTTTCCTGTTTTAATTTTCCCCTCATGCTTTTATCTAAGATAACATCTATACTGCTCGGAAGTCTTCTTTTCATCGGCGCCCCGCTTTGCGGTTCCGGCCAGTCGACGACCCCGCCCGCGGGCCTCCCTATACTGGAAACAGGCATCTCCGCCACGTTGGCCGCCCAACGGAGCGCTATCCTGAAGGATATTCGCTATGACCTGCAGTTCCGGATCCCGGCGCAACGGGAAGCACCCATCCAGGCAGAAGAGACCCTGTCTTTTACCCTCACAGGCTCCCGGCCGGTCGATCATTCCCCCCATTCCTCCGATCTCCCCGCTCAGTCTTCCATCACAGCGTCCGCCGTCCCCCTTGTTCTCGACTTCAAAGAAAAGACCAGCCCCCAACAGATCCAGGTCAACGGGATCGCAATGCCGGTAGTCCATGAGCGTGAGCATTTGCTGATCCCGCCGGTACTTTTGCACCCGGGCCCCAATACCATTCATATTATTTTTACAGCCGGTAACAGCGCGCTCAATCGGAACAAAGATTTCCTCTACACGCTCCTGGTACCCGACCGCGCCCGGACCCTCTTTCCCTGCTTTGACCAACCCGATCTCAAGGCCGTCTTCACCCTATCCCTGGTCATACCTTCCGATTGGAAAGCCATGGGCAATGCTCTACTGGCAACTAGTCTCCCGGGTAACCTAAAGGACAGCCTATCGGCGGGACCCGTCCCGCCGCTCTCGCTCACTTCCGCGGACACCCGCACCTTCCACTTCCTTCCCTCCGATAAAATAAGCACCTACCTGTTTTCTTTCGTAGCCGGAAAATTCACAGAGTCCGACCAGACCGTCGACGGACGGCCAATGCATTTTTTTTACCGGGAGACAGACAGCACAAAAATCAGGATGAGCATGGACCCGGTTTTCAGGATCCAGGCTGACGCCCTGCAATTCATGAAGGAATATACCGGTCTGGCCTACCCGTTTCAAAAATTCGACTTCGTCGCGATCCCCGATTTTCAGTTTGGAGGCATGGAGCATGTCGGAGCCATCCAATATAAGGCCAGCGCCCTATTCCTGGATTCCGGCGCCACCCGCGACCAGATCATCGCCCGCTCCAACGTCCTCTCCCATGAGACGGCCCATATGTGGTTCGGAGACCTGGTGACCATGACCTGGTTCAACGACGTCTGGATGAAAGAAGTATTCGCCAACTTTATGGCCGATAAGATCAGCAATATCACCTTGCCCGACGGCAAGTACGACCTGAAGTTTTTAACCGATCATTTCCCGGCAGCCTATAGCATTGACCGGACGGCAGGGGCTCACCCCATTCGCCAGCAGCTGGATAATTTACAGGAAGCCGGCTCCCTCTACGGCAATATCATTTATCACAAGGCTCCCATCATGATGCGTCAGCTCGAACGTCTTATGGGGGCTGACGCCTTCCGGGACGGACTGCGGGACTATCTGAAACGATATGCCGGCGCCAATGCCTCCTGGCCCGACCTGATCCATCAACTGGCAACACATACCTCCGTCAACCTGGAAGCCTGGAACCGTGTCTGGGTCAACGAACTCGGAAGACCCCGCTTCTCCTACCGGCTCCGGACGGCAAAAAATAAAATTACGGAACTGGAAATCCGCCAACAAGGCGAAGATGGCTCCTCCAGGACCTGGCCCCAACTATTTGAAATAGCCCTTGTCTATAAAGAGCCAGGGGCCGGCAAAAAAAAATCCTCCGGCCCCGGTCATTACCGGTTGGAAGAATTGACGGTCAACATGAATGACTCTATCGTCCGCGTCCCCGCCGCCGTAGGAAAATCAGCGCCCCTTTGCATACTGTTTAACTCCTCCGGTCAGGGGTATGGCCTGTTCCCCATCGATCAGCATTCTCTGGCCTGGATCTTTCAAACCACCACTCCGCGAACGATCCCATCACTGGCAGGGGCCAATGCCAATTCCCCCGCTGCCGGCGCCGCGACACCCCTCATGCGCGCCTCCGCCTATATCAACCTCTATGAGAATATGCTCGGTCGCCAGGTCCTCACCCCACGGCAGCTGCTGGGACTAAACCGTCGCGCCTTGTCGCAGGAGACGGAAGAGCTGAACCTCAACCTGCTGACTGACCAGATCGTCTCCATCTACTGGCGTTTCCTTTCCCCCGCTGCCAGGGATTCATTGGCGGGCGGTTTGGAAAAAGATATCTGGCAGGCCATGCTCTCCGCCGGCTCCGCCAATGAAAAGAAGCTTCTTTTCAAGACCTATAGTAATATCGTCCTCAGCAAGCAGGGACAGGACAGGTTATACGCCATCTGGAAACAACAGGTTCCACCGGCCGGCGTCAAACTATCCGAAGAGGACTACACGAGCCTCGCTGCCGCCCTGGCCCTGCGCGCCTATCCCGGTGAACGAACCATGCTGCAGGAACAATTGTCGAGGATTCAAAATGAAGATCGCCGGCAAAGACTTATCTATCTTCTGCCGGCCCTGTCCAATGATATCCGGGACCGGGATCGCTTTTTCGATTCACTGACCGTGGACGGAGGAAGAAAAAAAGAAGCCTGGGTACTTACCGGCCTCTCTTATCTGCACCATCCGCTGCGGACCGCCGCTTCAGAAAAATACCTTCCCAAAACCCTGGACCTGCTGTCAGAGATCCAACGCACAGGAGATGTATTCTTCCCGCAAAGCTGGCTGCAGACAAGCTTTACCTGGTATCGTACAAGGACAGCCGCCGCCATCGTCCGCGGGTTCCTGCAGCAGCACCCGGATTACAATCCGAAATTAAAAGCCAAGATCCTGCAGGCTGCCGATAACCTGTTCCGCGCTTCCCGGTAAAAGGGAGCTGCTATTAATAAAGCGGTAAGTCATCGTAATAATAAAAGCACCCCTTTCTCCGTCCTGACCCTGTCGCCCCTGAAACGGTAACGGCAGGTCCAAACGAAAGTCCCGGGCGGTTGCAGATGGCCGTTAAAGAGACCATCCCATCCCCTGGAGATATCCTGCGAACTAAATATCAAATCTCCCCAGCGGTTATAAACGGAGAGCTCGTATTGGATAAGATCGCCATCGGCATGCGGCTTGAAAATTTCGTTCCTGCCATCGCCATTCGGGGTAAACGCATTGGGAAAATACAACAGGTTCCTGCAATCGTCCACGATTATCCGCAGCGTATCCGTAACGACGCAACCGGGCGCCTTTTCTGCATTGATCGTGAAGGTCGTAGTGCGGTCAGGAAAAAAGACCAGGCTTCCATTGTCCTCTTTGGCATTCTCTTCAGGAGCCCAGGTGTAATGGGCAAGCTGGGACGGTAGCGCTACTATCAGTGAATCTTTGTTGCAGATCTCTTTTTGGTTCCCGACCGGCAGGACCAGCCGCGCCCGCCGCAGCGTCACCGAATCGGATTGCGCAATGCCGCAAAAATCCGTTGCCAGAAGATAATAAAGGCCTGTATCCCGGGCAATATAAATACTATCCGTTGAACCATCCTGCCATCGGTAGGATGCGTAAAGATCGGATGCACGAAGGGTCAGGCTGCCGCCCGGGCAAATAGTCGTATCCGGCCCTATGGACAAGGCCTGTCCCGGAGATTGCACCTCTATCAACAGGGAGTCCTTCAATCCGCAGCCCGCTATATCCGCATACAAATACCCTTTCCAGGGCTTTGAAAAATGCAGCCGGATCGTGGTGTCATCAGGCTGTCCGCTGATGGCTATGGCAGATGTATCGATCTCCCATTGGTTCATCTTATAACAGCCCGTATTTTTGAATAGGGTAAAAGTGGCATCCGGATCACCTGCGCAATGCCCCGTTTGTCCATGTATGCGCAGGCTGTCACAGACACTGATCTGGAGACAAGTCTGCATGGTATCGATCCGGAAATTCATTGATGCCGGCGTGAAAGCAGAAATAACCACCCCATTGTTGGAAGCCGCCGTCCAGTTGGTAGTAACAGGCGTAGCCGATAACAGATTACGGTTTAGAAAAGGCATGTCCTCGCCCAGACAACCGGAGCCGCTGATGAAATCCCCGGCCCCGTTGATCAGCTGGAAATAACCTCCATTTTGCAGCAAACCGGAAGAGCCGCTCTGAATATCAAAACCCGGAAAAGAGAGAACAGGCAGGGCCAAAGGGTCATTTCCGGCTATTTTCCGTTGCGAAACGAAATTATTATTGCTGTCGATCAGGGCATAATAGCTGTCCCCGCCGTTTAAAGAAGTGTTGATACCATATATATAACTGCCATCGCCCTTATTGACGGCCCTATATTCATTCTGTAGTTGGCCGTTGCTGATAAAGGCAGGAACGAAATTATAAATGCCGGATGTGATATTGAAGTTGGTGTCCAATCGCACAGTGACGTTGCCGTCGTAAGGACATATATTACCATATAAACCGCCGGTAAGCATAAATTGATTACCGGGCCTTATCGTAAAAGTATTGCCCACCGCGAAGGAAAGACTGTCACAGGCCGCGGCTGCATTATGAAGATGGTAAGCACTCGTGCGTACTACCTGGCCAGTGCTATAATCCAGCTCCATCAGCAACATACTGGCGGTATAACCGGATAAGATGGAATAATCATTGAAAACCCCGCCAATATATACCCGGTTATTGAAAAGGATGATCCCGCCGGGAGTGGATTGTATTAGCTTTCCGACGGAACTGTAGTTATAGCTGTCGATAAGGTTCCCATTGCCATCCAATCGGGTATAATGACTTTGGGCCCCGTTAAAAGCCGCGCCGGCTAAAAGGATCTCGCCATTTTGCCCCTCACTGCAGGCAGAGATCATCAGGTTGTCGTATTTCTTTTCCCAAAGCAGATTCCCCGTTGCATCCAGCAGCAAAAGACAGGCCGCTGCAGCATGAACCTGATTGTCAGTATACCCTACATTGCCCGATAAAAGAATATTCCCATTGCTGAGGACGATAATACCATTGAAGTCACAAGAATAGGAGGGGGTGGTTTGACGAAAGATCCGGCTCCAGACGACATTACCGGAAAGAGTTGTTTGGTAGATAAGAAGAGAATCTTCTATTATAGCCGGCGAAGGCTGCGTTCTTTTATTGATGAAGCTGATATGGCCGCTTCCGGAGACGCTGACGGACAGCGGGAAAGACTGGTACTGGCTGTTCTGAAAAGAAGGGGAAGTGTACTTTAGCGTCCGGATAGTATCGCTGCAAACCTGACTTCGGACGGGATACGCTAAAAAAATAAAAGCAAACCATAGGCAAATAATTCTGCCTGTGGTTTGCTTCATGGATAAGTGAGTTATGTTGAACATTTAGTTTAATAGGTGACCGAATAGGTGGTGGTAGCTGACCAGGCCCCCACGCAACAGTTTACACCAGGGTTAGGCACCGGCCAAACTCCCCCGGCATAAGAACTGGGAGGGCTGCTATACAGAATATTGCGGGTTCTGATCGCAATAGAATGTGTGACACCCGTGGTCAGACCATTTAACTGCAAGATAAATATTCCATATGGATCTACATAGCCCATTTGCAGCGTATTAAAATTCGGATAAGGCGTCCAGATAGTAGGAGGGATGTAATAGCTGAAATAGCTGGAGGTGGTCGATCCTCCTATCCAGCCGCCCCCATCGATGGAAAAATTGATCTCCTGGAGATCCGGGTAATTATAGCCGGTTCCATCACAGGTGCCGATCGGATCTTCTCCCCAGATCCTCAATGGCGCGGTACTATGATTAAAATAATAAGGGTCGATACGCGAACATGGCTGTGTGACAGGGAATTGATAGCCGGTCGCCGAATAGCTCTGCAACGCGATCGGGAAAGCCTCGATATCCGGACAGTCGGTGACCAGCAGCGCCCCCAGCTTAGTAGTATACGAAGCGTTAAAATAGCTGGACGCCAGCCATCCTGTCGTAAACGTAATAGAATAAAGCTCATAACCCCCGGTGGAAGGATCCGCACCCTGATCCGTTATCTCGGAAGGGGCCACACTCAGATTTGAATAAATGACGGAAGTGCCGTTATAAATGTAAAATTTACCCTTGGTGATCTGACTCGGAGTGGTCGGATTGCTGGCCACAATGTTATTATTGGTCGACACCGTATAATTCCAGGCAACCTTGAACCCATTGATGCAATCAAAGGTAATGGAATAAGAATTGAGGATGGCGGCGGGACTATTGCTGTAATCGCAGGAAGAAGTAATGGAGGCGCCTTCTGTCCCGGGCCTTGAGCCATGCTGACGCAACCTCTCTTTAGATATGGCAACTCCCGCCGTATCTGAATAGTATGCGCTGATTTTTTCATGTAAGGGAATGAGGACCGTCGAACCATTTTTAGCCAGCATAGCTTTCAGGTCTGCTTTAGCCTGGGCTAATTCATTCTGCTGGATGGAGGTTTCAGACTTGTCATGTTTGCTGCAACCATGAAGTAACAGCAAAAGACCTGAAATAAAAACAAGCCCTGAAAGCACAGAGCTGATCGATCTTCTTTTCATTTGATAAAGTTTAATGATTTGGAATAAGGTAATTATCGACACTAACGGTTAAATGTAACGAAGGACTGTTTTATACGGATTGGATAGGTAATAAATTTCGACCGAACTAAATGTAAATACGTATGAATAACGGGACTTGCTTATTGGCCCTAAAACAAAAAAGGCTGCCTCAATACTTTGAGACAGCCTTTTCCTGATAAAAATAGTTTAATGCTGCTTTGTGCTATCTTCTTTGATAACGGCACCAGGCTCCGGTGCCGCCGGTACTGGTTTAATGATATCCAGCAATTCCACATCGAAGATCAGCGTAGAGCCCGGCGCAATTAATGGCCCGGCCTGCTGGTCTCCATAAGCAAGGTTGGAAGGAATAAAGAGCTTCCATTTGCTGCCTACGGGCATCAATTGCAAGGCTTCCGTCCAGCCGGGAATAACGCCATTGACACTCAGTTCGATGGGCTCTCCTCTTTCAACAGAACTATCGAATACCTTCCCGTCGATCAGCGTACCATGATAGTGTACTTTCACCTTATCGGTAAGCGCAGGTTTGGGACCCGTGCCTGCTTTCGTAATGGAATACTGCAGCCCGCTGGGCAACGCTACTACTCCAGGTTTGTTCTTATTGGCAGCGAGGAAATTCTCTCCGATCTTTTTGTTACCGGATGATTTTTCCAGCTTGCTTTTTTGCATGTAGTTGACGATGCAGGTATTAGCCTGCTGTTCATCCATAAGCAATTTACTCTTCCTGTTCACATCGTTAATAGCCTTTGTAACCAGGGCGGTATTGATATTCGTAATATTCTGCTGTTTGTAGAAATTAGCCACACTCAGACCAATGGCATAACTTAAAGAATCCTGGGTGGTTTTCAAAGTCGTTGCTGCGGTCGTTGCGCCGCCGGCATGTGTGGCAGGAACTGGTTTTTTTACCTGCGCCCAGCCTGAGTAGCAGATGGATACACACAGAGCGGATACGATGGTTTTTTTAAGCATATTCATTTTTAAGTTTTAAATGTCTCTTTTAAAAGCAGCCTCCCTTCTATCGCAGGCTCTGCCATTTTTGAGACGCAAAAATAGGGGGTTTATTGCGATAAGGACCTTCCCGCCGGAAAAATCAAAGCATTTATCTGTAAGGCAATATCCGCTTTTTGAGGTTCCCCGGCCGCTCTCAGCACATGCGCATAGGATTTCAGCTCGGATGGGGAGCTAACCATCGGTTTTATCCGGGCAGCCAGCTCCGGCAACTCTCTTTCAATCCGCCCCCTTTTCTCCTCCCGGAACACTTTTATCAGCAAGGCCGCCCCCTCATAATGAGGAGTATAATTCTCCCCGCCGGTAAGCGCCAGCAGGTCCTTTTCCAGAGATTGTACAGGCGACTCCACAATCCTTCCCATTTCTTTCCCCCTGTCCAGTACGATCAGGTCCGGCACCCGGAAGATATTCATACCCCTTTCCTCATGACCAGGGCTTTGTTTGTACGTCGAATCGGCATCGCTGACCATCACCAGCTGCACCCGGCCGGAGTCGATCCCACAATAGTCGAGTATCTTGAAGATCCGGGGGATCTCCCGTTGACTGTCCCCGCACCAGGTACCCATGAAAAGTTTCACGCTCTTATCCGCCAGCCTCGACCGGAGCCGGTTGGCTGTAGCCGAATCAACGGTATAATCGGAGTAATTTTTGATAAACCAACTGTCATAAGGAGCCTGCTCTAATCGCTGACGAGACCATTTTCCTAATAATTGAGGCTTGCCCCGCTCGTCGGTTATCTCCTGGCCAGGGGTGGTTGCCTGCGGTGCTAATTTAGGGGCACAGGCGCTATAAGTGATTGTATAGCATAATAATAGCATATATGAATGAAGCTTCGCGTTCATAACAGAGTTATTGAAGATGAATTAAAATAAATGGGGGTAGGAGGACGTTTCCTCCATGCATTCAACAAGGTATGACGGGCAGGCAGCGAGGAGGCTGGAAGAGTGTCGTCGGGAAACCCGCAAAGACCTTACGGGTGATAAAAAAACTCCCCGCAGGCAGCGGATCGGAGAAATGAACGGCCAGTGCAAGAGGAATGGCTCCGGCAAAGACTTCTTCGGGTTTTTGTTTGGAGACAGCGCGCTCCGTACCGGGTTGATCGTTATCCGTAGCAGCAGATGCATCCGGAGACTGTCGTTCGCAATCACATTTTACCGCCGGAGTGGCGATCAGCGGCATCGCAGGACAGGACCGGTAATTCAATATCCGGCTGTAGTTAAACAGCAGCCACAGAATAAGCAGCGATATGGAAAGAAGTTGTTTCATTCTTAAAATGTCCCGGTTTCACCGATGTTCAATTGGTCTTCACCGATGTCGACCTGATCAGATCTAAAAAGTAGAGAATATTTCCGGGATCAGCAAATCAGCGACATTAAAAATGTCCGGCACCGGCTGATTCCCATGGGCTTAACATTATTTTATCAGATTTAGGCATTACTTTTAAACCCGGATTCTAAAAATTAAAATATCCAGTATGAGAAAATTTTCTTCTGTAATGGCGCTGTTGTTTTGTTCTGTTATTCTTGTAAACGCACAAGGCGGCTTGCTGGGCAGCGCCAAAAATGCAGTCAACTCCCTGAAGGGAGGGAAATCCCTTAGTTCAGACGATATCGTAGCAGGTCTGAAAGAAGCGCTGTCACAGGGTACTAAAAAGAGCGCGGATAAATTATCGGCCGTAGACGGTTTCTTTAAAGATGCGGCGGTAAAGATCCTGCTGCCTCCCGAAGCAGCCAAAGTGGAAAAGGCCTTACGTAGCGCCGGCCTCGGTCAACAGGTAGATGAGGCTATCCTAAGCCTCAACAGGGCCGCGGAAGACGCTGCCAAGTCAGCCGCTCCGATCTTCTTAAGCGCCATTCAGCATATGTCCGTTCAGGACGGTGTAGGCATCCTCAAAGGAGCCGATACGGCCGCCACTTCTTACCTGAGAAAATCCACCACGGTGCAACTGACCGCTTCCTTCCGCCCGGTGATCGATACTTCCCTGCAGAAGACAGGCGCCACCAAATACTGGAAGACCCTTTTTGAAACCTATAACAAGATGCCTTTTGTCAGCAAGGTAAATACCGATCTCCCTGGTTATGCCACCTCCAAAGCGCTCGATGGTGTCTTCTACTATGTAGCACAGGAAGAGAAGAATATCCGTCAGAACCCCGCCGCCCAGGTGACAGACCTGCTGAAAAAAGTATTCGGAAAATAAATTTCCACACCTCTTATAATTAAAAAGTCTGTCCCGCCGGGACAGACTTTTTAATTTATTTTTGCCCCTTAACATGCTCGGACGCACCATCTCTTTATACACAAATGCCTATAGCGGCCTCTCAAAGTCTACCTGGCTCCTGTCACTGGTGATGCTGGTCAATCGCAGCGGTACGATGGTGATCCCATTTATGACCATCTACCTGACACAACCCTCCATGGGCTATAGTATCAGTCAGGCGGGACTGGTAATGGGTATCTTTGGGCTGGGAGCCGTATGCGGAGGATTCCTGGGAGGAAAGCTCACCGACCGGCTGGGGTTTTACCGGGTCCAGCTGGTGACACTCACCGGAGGCGGCCTGCTGTTCATGACCCTGGGCCAGATGAAAAGCTACCCCCTCATCTGCCTTTGCACTTTCTTGCTCAGCCTGGTAAACGAGGCTTTCCGGCCGGCCAACTCTACGGCCATCGCTCATTATTGTAAAGAAGAGAACCGGACCCGCTCTTATTCTCTAAACAGGTTCGCTGTTAACCTGGGCTGGGCAGTAGGAGGAGCCCTCGGAGGCATCCTGGCTTCCATCAATTACCACCTGCTGTTCTGGGTGGATGGGACCACCAACATCCTGGCTGCATTACTGTTACGTATCTTTTTATCCCCGTCAGCTTCGGAGGAAACTAATCGCAAAGCGGAAACGACGAAGGCCCCCATAGCGTCTGCCTATCGGGATAAGGTTTACCTGAAATTTATCGGGTGCACGTTTTTGTTAGCCATTTGTTTTTTTCAGATAATGACTATTTTGCCAGTATATTATAAAAAAATAATGCATTTGCCGGAATACATGATCGGCCTGCTGCTGGCCTTGAACGGAGTGATCATCACCTTATTTGAAATGGTGCTGGTATTTAAGCTGGAAGGGAAAAGAGAAAACCTTTTTTATATATTTTACGGGGTCTTTTTGGTCGGACTCTCCTTTGCCCTGTTAAACATTCTTCCTTTATCGCTAATGTCTGCCTTCATATGTATGGTGCTTGCGACGCTGGGGGAGATATTGGCGATGCCTTTCATAAATTCCTTCTGGATCGCCAGGACAACGAAAGCCAATAGGGGAGAATACGCAGGATTGTTCACCATTGCCTGGTCTGTAGCGCAGGCCCTTGGGCCCATGGCCGGATCAGAGACGGCGGAGTATTTTAGCTTTAGGATTTTGTGGTGGGGCACCGGTGGGATTTGCCTTCTGTCCGCCATCGGATTTCGCTGGCTGCGGCAAAACAAAGCCGTAGCGATAAATTAAATCGGCTGCGGCTAACAAGCTGTTTCCGATAAAACAAGACAGTGTATGATCAATGAAGAAAAATTGCAGATGTTCCGCAACAGGCTCACAAAGACGTTCCGTCATACGGCGAAGCTGGCCAAAAGGCAATCGGTCACCTGCTACCGGGTTTATGATCACGATCTTCCGGAATTCCCTTTCTGCATCGAAATATATGAGGACAAGCTCTACCTCGCGGAGTATCGCCGGCATCATGGCATGACCGATGAAGAACATGACGCATGGCTGGAATCATGCCTGCCTGTCATCAGTGAGATCATCGGCACTGCGGACGGGAATATTTATTTCCGCCAGCGGCAACGTAAGGCCGGACGGTATGGACAATATGAGAAGCTGGACAGCCAGCAGGAATTCTTCGTGGTGAAAGAAGCCGGTTTGCAATTCAGGGTCAACCTGACGGACTATCTGGATAGCGGTCTTTTCTTAGACCACCGCATCACACGCGGCATGGTCCGGGATGAGGCAAAAGACCGACAGGTACTGAACCTTTTTTGTTATACCGGCTCCTTTTCCGTCTATGCCGCAGCAGGCGGCGCCGCCGGCGTCGACTCCGTGGACCTCTCGAAGACCTACCTCAACTGGGCAGAAGAAAATATGGCGCTGAACATGTCGCCGGGCGGCAACGCTCTCGCGACTGACGTCAATCCAGCCAGTCATCCGGGATCTTCGGTCCCGGGCACATCCGGCGCATCACCCGTCCCGGCCGCGCCGCTTTCACCCGGGAAATATAATTTCATTCACGCCGATGTCAAACAATACCTCGACGAACTGCCGCCGGAAAAATACGACCTTGTGGTCATGGACCCCCCGACCTTTAGCAATAGCAAGCGTATGAAGGATTTCCTCGACATCCAGCGGGATCACGCCGAACTGATCAATAAAACGCTGCGCGCCATGAAGCCAGGCGGCATCTTGTATTTCAGCACCAACTTCCGCAAATTCCAGCTGGAGACCGAAAAGATCCTGGCCGGTTCCGTAAAGGATATCACCAAAGCCACCACACCCTTCGACTTCCAGGGTAAGCTCTTCCGCTGGTGTTATCGTATCGTGAAAAATGCGTAACTGCAAAGTGACTCGTCCCGAAAATAGCTATGCAGGCGACTATGACCTTCGTGAAATAGGTAGGGAGCGTTTAGTTCAACGGAATGTCCCGCTGAAGCATTGCATCCCGGTTAGCCATCTCCCAGGCAGTATAGAACACCAGCCGGGCCCTCTTCTCCATGATGTCATAGTTGATTTTATCGGGCGTATCGCTGGGACGGTGGTAGTCCTTATGGATGCCATCGAAATAGAAAATGATCGGCACCCCTTTGCGGGCGAAATTATAATGGTCGCTGCGGTAGTAGATCCTTTCAGGGTCTTTCGGATCATTGAATTTATAATCCAGTTCGAGCTTTGTATACTTTTTATTCTGGGCTTCGCTGATCGGTTTCAGGTCCGAACTTAATTTATCATCGCCGATCACATATACATAATTGGTAGAATCTCCCTTTTTACGGTTGGGATCGATACGGCCGATCATATCGATGTTCAGATCGACATTGATATGGTTCATCGGCCAGGTGGGATGCTCCGAATAATATTCCGAGCCCCAGAGCCCCTTCTCTTCTCCGGAATTGGCGAGGAACAGCATACTCCGGCGGGGACCCTTCCCCGCTGCTTTTGCCTTGGTAAAAGCCTGTGCCAGTTCCAGCACGGACACCGTTCCGCTGCCATCATCGTCGGCGCCGTAATAAATGACGGTATCCCTTTTGCCCAAATGATCATAATGAGCGGAGATGACAACGAGCTGGTCCTTCAGGTCAGTGCCTTCGAGGAAGCCCAGCACATCGCTGCTCTGCAGATTGCCACTGGACTTGCTGAATTCCAGCAGCACATCGGCGGAATAGCTCTTGGGCCGGATATCCCCGGATTTCACAGCCTCATAGTCCGCTCCCATGATAGCTTCCGCAATCTTGTCGGAAACATAATAACTGTTCGGTAGAATGGTCTTACGATACCCGTTGAGATACATAGGTCCCTTGTCACCGAAAGATTTTCGGGGAAAGCCGCTCTGTATGATGAGCAGGGCGACAGCGCCGTTCTTCTGCGCCAGCTCCTGCTTGGAATAATATCCGCCGGCTCTCCTGTTCGTCGGGGGAGGAGGTGCTCCGGCCGGAACCCCATTCAATATCAGTACGATCTTCCCTTTTACATCCAGCCCCTTATAATCATCCCGGGTGCTGTCGCTGATGCCATAGCCGGCAAAGACGATCTCGCTGCCCATCAGGGTCGCGCTGTAATTAGCCGCTGTATTGACGGCAAAATCTTCGTTGAGGGCAAATTCCTGCTCGTTTATCCGGACGGAAGCCGCCGTCAGCGAATCCTGGAAAATAGGATAGTATAATTGATAACTGTCTTTATTGCCCGGTTGCAGCCCCAGCGATTTGAAATCATTCTCGATATAAGCGGCCGCCTTACGCTGCCCCTCTGTTCCGGTCTCCCGGCCTTCAAAATCCTTACCGGCGACAACATATAAGTGAGCCTTGAGGTCCTGGGCCGTAATGGCACTGGCGAAAGGACGGGGGTCGGGTATTTTTTGTCCTTGCGCCTTGCCGGATGCTAACGCGATCAATGCGGATGCCAAAGACAAGGGAAAAGCAAATCGTCTCATGTACAGTGATTTAAGGGATTGGTTTATTTCTCTGCCTCACTCAATTCCAGCCAGCGTATTTCTTTTTCGTCCAGTAACCGGCTGATCTCTCCGCTGCGGTTGGCCAGTTGTTGTAATTCGGCAAAAGGGACACTGCCGCCATTCAGTTTATCCCCCACCTGCTGCTTTTCTTTTTCCAGGTCCGCAATTTCCTTTTCCAGCAGTTCAAATTCCCTTTTTTCTTTATAAGATAATTTCTTTTTTTCCGCGGGCGGGGGTGGTGGAGTAGAGACCGCTGCACTGACAGGCTTTTCCTCCGGGGCTTTATACCCATCGCCGGGAGGCCTGAAATCAGCATTGTCATTTCCCAGTTTCACCCATTCCCGGTACTGGGAATAGTTGCCCGGGAAGTCGCGGACCATCCCATCTCCCTCCAGCACCAGCAAGTGGTCTACCAGACGGTCCATAAAATAACGGTCATGCGAGACGATCAGCAGACACCCCTGAAATTCACTCAGGAAATTTTCCAGCACCGCCAGGGTAGGCAGATCCAGGTCATTGGTAGGCTCATCCAGGATGAGGAAATTAGGGTTGCGGAATAGGATCGACAGCAAGTGAAGCCTTCTTTTTTCGCCTCCGCTCAGCTTGGATATATAGGTATATTGGGCTTCCGGTGTGAACAGAAAAAGCTGGAGGAACTGGGCTGCGCTGAGTGAGCCTCCATTAGCCAGCGGAAAATGTTCGGCGATATTCTTTACGTATTCAATTACCCGCTGGTCTTCTTTGATGACCAGGCCTGCCTGGGAATAGTTGCCGAAGATCACGGTATCCCCGATGTTGACCTTGCCGCTATCCGGCTGTTCGATTCCCTGTAAAATATTGATGAAGGTGGACTTGCCGACACCGTTCTTGCCGATCACACCCAGCCTTTCCCCTTTTTTGAACGTATAGTCGAATCCTTTCAGGATCACCTTCTCCCCATAGCTCTTATATAATTTTTTCAGTTCGGCTATTTTACCCCCGAGACGGCTCATCTTTACCTGCAGCTCGACCTGCTGATCTTCCATACGCTGTTTGGCCTTGGCCTCCACCACGTAAAAATTATCCTGCCGGCTCTTGCTCTTGGTCGTACGGGCCTTGGGCTGCTTGCGCATCCACTCCAGCTCCTTCCGATAGGTGTTGCGGGCTTTGTCGATGCTGGCCGTTTCATTCTCGATCCGGGCCGCCTTTTTCTCCAGGAAATCCGCATAATCTCCTTTATTCACAAACAATGAACTGCCATCCAGCTCCCAGATCTCTTCACTGACGGCATCCAGGAAGTAACGGTCATGCGTCACCAGCAGCAAGGTCACCTTTTCCTGGTTGAGGTAATGCTCCAGCCACTCGACCATTTCCACATCCAGGTGGTTGGTCGGTTCATCCATGATCAAAAGGACATGCTTGTGCTCAAAACCGATATCGATCAGCGTTTTGGCCAGGGCGACCCGCTTGCGCTGACCTCCCGAAAGAGAGCCCGCCGCCTGTTGCAGATGATGGATATTCAGCTTCCCCAGGATCTGTTTGACCTTGGTATCGAAATCCCAGGCATTCAGCTCATCCAGCTTTACGATCGCATCCGTCAGCTTGTCGACATCGCCGTCCTCGGTGGCCTGCTCATAGGCCTTGATGGCATTAATAACAGGGTGATTATGGTCGAAGATATTGTCCAGGATGGATTTCCCCTCGTTGAAGACAGGTTCCTGCTCAAAGAGGGCAACGGTTACGTCTTTATGGATCCAGACGGTCCCTCTCTCGGCGGTCTCCTTACCGGCTAAAATTTTCAGCAGGGTAGACTTCCCGCTGCCGTTCCGGGCGACCAGGGCGATTTTATCGCCTTCTTCAATATGAAACGTAATATTCTGAAACAGCGGCTTTACACCGTACGATTTGCTTAATCCTTCGACAGAAACATAGTGCATGGGCGCGAAGATAAGCAATTGGTGTTAAGCGGCGGACAGCCGCCGCCGCTTAACACCGTATTTTTATGCCTGTTTTATAAATTCCAACCCTCTGACTCCTGCCAGGTTATCCGCGGCAACTCCTGTCCCGATCTTTTCCTTCAACAGCTTCCGCGCAAGGTGGATCCTGCTTTTGATGGTTCCAAGGGCAATATCCATGATATCGGCAATTTCCTGGTACTGATATCCCTCGAAATAGAGCCTGAATGGGATCTGGCAGCTCTCCGGTAATTTATGGAGCGCCTCCTGGATCTCTTTGCTTCCCAGCCTGCTCTCGGCCAGGTTCGCAGTGGCCGGGCTTCGATATTCCAGGAATCCACCCGGGTCTGGCTGGAAGATCTTCTTTTCCCGCACTCTGCGCCGATACCGGTTAATAAAAGTATTGCGCATGATCGTGAACAGCCAGGCCTGAATATTAGTGCCCTCATTGAACTTTTCCCGGTAAGTCAGGGCCCGGTAAATCGTTTCCTGCAGCAGGTCCTTCGCATCTTCGCCGTCCTTGGTAAAGTTGATGGCATAAGGCTTCAGCCTGTCTGACTGACTGACCAGCAATTGATTGAATTCTATCGTTGACATATGTTTTTTTATTAAATGGAAAGAAGGGTAAAGGCTCCTTGCTACCTGCGCAAACAGCCCTTACCCGTACACAATACCCATTTCACCTGCCCCAGACCGGGCAAAGCCTGGTCTGGAATAAGGCTAAGATTAAAGGCCGAAAGCGTAAGCCGCTCTCAGGCCCAGGAAATTATTCGTATTTCCTCCGTTATAAAAAGCCGCGGTGCTCTCGAACCGGACGCCCAGGTCGATATAGTTTTTAGGCGCCAGTTTCAATAACACGCCAACCTGCGGAGCATATACAAAAGCCGCGGATTTGTCGGCGCCCAGGTCTGACTTATTAGCCAGGAAGGACACCCCGCCTTCGCCCTGCACATAAAAAATATTCCCGACAGGGAAATATTTCAGCCCGGCCTTTACAGGGATCAGTTGCAGATTCTTATCCACGACATCTGCCTGATGCTTCTTGACGAAGAAATTATCATACCCCGCATTTACCGTGACATAGAGGTTGTGGATAACAGGGATATCCGCCTGAATAGAGCCTCCGAAATTCCAGTTATACCCATTGGACAGATCGCCCAGCGGAATGCCTGCTTCGGGTCCGACGCTCAGCCGGAATTCCTGTTTGCTGCTTGTTGCAGATGGAGTGGATTGTGCTTTACTTACCAGTGTGGAACTAACTAACAGTGCTGATACAATGCCGATCTTTAATGATGCTTTCATGATTCTTGATTTTTAATGGTTGATTCTTATTTGCTTCTTATTATTCTGAATTCTTCTTTAATTGTATTGGCCTTTGATGACACAAAGTTGCACCAGAATCAGCTCTCCATAAGCATACTTTGCGGACATTGAATAGTTGTTTTTGGACATAGGTCTGCGGACTTCTCTATACGCGAAATTGGCGGATACAGGGTAACCTGTATCCGCCAACACATTTCCCTTTATGGACCTCTCAATTATGATAATACGGCAGCAAATTCACATCCTGGCTCCTGTAAGGTCTTCCGGCCTCATGCGTCTCATGCTCCTTCTCCGACATCAGCTGCCGGTACTGATGAGGCGTTTGTTTGCCTATCCGCCGGTAGAATTTAATAAAATAAGAAGGCTCTCCGAATCCCAGGTCATAGCTGATCTCCTTCACTGACCGTGTCGTATAATGCAGCAGCCGGCTTGCTTCGAGATGGATCCGCATATCCAGCAGCTGGCTGGGAGTCCTGCCGCAAGCCTCCTTGCAGATCCGGGTAAGTTGCTTGGAACTGAGATGGATCATAGCCGCATAGGTCTCGACATTGCGGATCTCCCTGAACTCTTTATTGACAAGGTCCAGGAACTCATCATAACGGGGATCATGCAGACTGCGGTCGGAAGAGTAGTCTGCTGAGAGCTGCGTGAATTCCGATAATAAAATAGTGAGATAGGCATTGATCACCGGATCCGAACCGGCCGATCTGACCTGAAGCTCCGCCTGTAAAAAATAAAAAAGCTGGTCCAACCTCTCCCCATTGTCTTTTGGTACCGGGAACTGACTGATATTACGCAATCCAAAAATGAGCTCTAAAAGATTGCTGCCGGCCTGGTGCAGATAATTCTCCTGTATCGTCAGACTCCATCCCTCCAGATCCGATTCCTCATCCACATCCAGCGAATAGTCGGAATGCGGGTGGATAATGAAGACACTGCCGGGCTCGATCGGATGAGAAGAAAGATCGATCGTAAGATGCCCGCTCCCTTTAATAAACCGGGTGATCACAAAAAGATCGTTTTTGCGGACCGGTAAAGACAGCGGCTCCCGCGACTCCGTAAGGAAATAGGCCACCTGCACAGGATCGGGTTTCTCAGGATGTAAATGATGTTGATTCGAGATAAGGGTTGCGATAGGTTTCTGCATCGTTGCCAATTTTGTTTTTTAAGACCCGGTACTACCAGGCATAATATATTGATACATTCTCCACATCATGATCGTACAATCCTTTCATCATGGAAGAAGCTGTAGTCTGTGTAAAAGACACTCCGAAATGTCCCGTCGATACCACCCCCCCATAGGTGACCGAACAGATCAGCCGGCGGATATCATGATAGGGCTGCGGCGGTTCGCTCTCCAAAACGGGCGTCCCCGTCTGACCGGTAACGGAGCTATCCCCTTTCCCGGGCACTTTCAAATTCGGATTGGTTGTAAAAAGACCTCCTTCGAGCAGGGCATTGGTAAACACCAGCTGGGCCTGCGGTTTCAATAAGAAATACATTTGCAACCTTCTTTTGCGCTTACCCCCGGTCTGCCTTCCGGGACCGGTGTACTGGCTGAAAAATCCGTTAAAATAAGGAGTGAACTTCCCGATCCGGATCAGAGGATAGACAGCGACGGAATTTTGCATGCTGCCCACGGATACCTGACCTCCTCCGATCACCTCGACATAGGGCCCCCAGGCGGCCAGCTCTTTCTCCGCGGTGAAATTGATATTGACTAATGGGGAATTCCTGAACTGATGGCTCCAGCCCTGCGGTTGTTCGAACTGTAGAATATGATGGACAAGCTTCTGCGTTGGCCCTCCCAGCGCGGCAGGTCCCACGACGCCGAGTACCAGCTCCGTCTGAAAATCATATTTTTTTTGCGGATTATAAGAATAGAGAGAATGGCTGGCGGTCAACGAGGCGGACCATGGATAATCATTCGGCTGATAGTCCGGATTACTGAGATCATCCGGGGTGAATAACAGTTGCATCACCCCCCAGCTGAATACATTCACACTGCTGTCGCCTGCCTTCGGAAGTATCCGGTCCAAAAAGAAATGAGAAGGGTTTTCCCGGGTATAAAAAAGATCGATACGTGTCCCTGCCGTATAGGCATCGTCGGTAGGTTTACCACGTATGTTCATGAAGTCATTGTCCTCGTAAATGCGAAGCAGCCGGGTAGGAGTCTCGGCCTGCTCCTGAGCATACAGCCCGTCATTTATTCCTGCAAGCAGAAAGATGAAAAAAGATAGAAGATAAAATTTCTTCATCCATTTATTTCGTCCTTTTTGGGTCATAGCCACTCATATTAGTCGGTTTTCATCTGTTAGTATAAAGCCTTTCTATCGGATACAACAACTATTGTCAAAAAAGTTTTTATCCCCTCATTTTATCCAGGAGATCGGCCAGCTGGGTATATTCCTTATCGGTCAGCTTCGTTCCAAGCTCGAAATGATACTTGTTCAGCTTTTTTTCTATCGCATCCATTAATGCAAGCCCCTTCTCCGTAATGCAGATCTCCACCCGGCGACGATTGTCCTCGCAGACATCCCGGGTAACTAACCCCTTCAACCGCAATTTTTCTACCAGCCGCGTGGCATTGCTCATCTTATGCATCATCTGCTCCTGTATATTGCAGAGATTACAAGGCTGTTCATTTTGCTTTTTAATGATATGCAATACATTTAGCTGCTGTTCGGACAACCCGAATGGCTTCAATTGCTCATTCAGCCGGTCGCTCACCTGGTAGCCGGTATAGAGCAGACTGATCAGGGCACGCTTATAAGGGGGCATCCCATGGCCCATGTTTGCTGTTTTTACTATCGTCTCTTCCTGGTTCATACTTATATCTCCCTCTTTAGGGGCTAAAATATCATACTTTTAGAGTTGTAGGAACAACTGTTGTCTATACAAATATACGAATTTTTGGAATTTTTGGGAATTTTTTTGGGAAAAAGGGAAGGGGCACTTTCCGCGTGGTTGTCCTACCCTACGAACAAGGTGCAAAACATCTTCCAATATATGTGGAATAAAAAAATAAATTTACAACCCTTAAACTTAATCTTATGGCAAAGTCAACCACATCAATAACAATTGCGGAAGATAGGATTCTGAATAAAATTTATTATATCAGGGGATATAAAGTAATGCTGGACGAAGATCTGGCGGAGTTATACAAAGTGCCGACAAAACGATTAAACGAACAGGTTAAGCGGAATATAGGGCGATTTCCAGCGGATTTCATGTTCTCGTTAACGGAAGAAGAGTTCGAAAACTTGAAGTCGCAAAATGCGACTTCAAGTTGGGGCGGCCGAAGGAAATTGCCCAATGCCTTTACGGAACACGGTGTTTTAATGTTATCCAGCGTGTTGAGCAGTGAAAGAGCGATCAATGTAAATATCCAGATCATGCGCATTTATACCAAGATGCGGGAGATGTTGCTAACCAACCAGGAAATCCTGCTAAAGCTGGAGCAGTTGGAAAGACAGACTCTGCAGAATACAGGGGATATACAGGTCGTTTTTGCCCATCTTAAACAACTTCTTATGCCTCCGGAGCAGGCAAATAGACAAAGAATCGGCTTCCGCAGAACCGGCGAAAGTAAATAACCGTTTTATTTTAACCCAGAATTCTCTCAACTTGATATCGCAATTTGCGATATCAAGTGGGGAAACCCGCCAGACCGCACCTATTCCTTTACCATAAAATGATATCGGCCCGATCCCAGCCTAAGCATCAGATAACCCTTCCCGACACCGCTGACCTCGATCTCTTTCACGGACCCCAAAGGCTTTCCGCCCTCCGTGATCAGACCCCCTTCGGGGGCCGGTATGTATACGGTAGAAGTAGTATTGGCCGGTATGATCAGGTCCAGCAACAGGGAATCCTTATCCGAATGCCAGTGGGAACTTAGCAGACCATAGCCTGTCTGCAGATCAGCCGCAGCTTCCGTCAACCCGCCTCCCGGATTGGGGGCGATCTTGCTATGCTGATAGCCCGGACCATCCTCATAAGTGTCGATCCCGGCTACCACCCGGTACATCCAGTCCCCGATAGCGCCATAAGAATAGTGATTAAAAGAGTTCATACCGGGCGTCTGAAATGTGCTGTCCGGTTTGAGACCATCCCATCTTTCCCAGATGGTAGTGGCTCCCATTTTGACCGGGTACAACCAGGAGGGATAGCTATCCTGCAGGAGGAGCCGGTAAGAGATATCCGTATAGCCGAAACGACTGAGGACATGGCAGAGATAGGGCGTGCCCAGGAAGCCCGTCGTCAGATGGTACCCATAATCTTTTACATTATCGGCTAATCTGCGCGCAGCCTGTTCACGCAGGGCCTCCGGCAGCATGTCGAACTGCAGGGCCAGCACATAGGCCGTCTGGCTGCTGGAAACCAGTCTCCCGTTAGGTGTCATATATTCCCGGACAAATGCATCTTTTATCCTTTTTAAGAGGACCGTATAGCTGGTTACATCGGCTGTCTTTCCCAGCACCGTAGCCGCATTGATCAATAGCTGCGTGGAATGCGCGTAGAAGCATTGAGCGATGAGATATTTATCCGTCACGGCCGCCCGCCCGTCATTATCATCATCGGGCCGGTAAAAAAGCCAGTCCCCGAAATGAAAGCCCGTATTCCACAGATCGTTCTTTGCCTTTCCATGCATATACTCCACCCAGGCTTTCATAGAAGGATACTGCTGTTCCAATACCCTGCGGTCCCCATAAGCCAGGTAGAGGTTCCAGGGAATAATGGTCGCTACATCCGCCCAACCGGTGCTGCCTGCCGCCCCTTCGCCCAGCACATTCGGAATGACAAAAGGTACCGACCCCGAAGGCAGTTGGTCGGCAGCTACGTCTTTCAGCCACTTCGTAAAGAAATTTTCTACCCCCATATTATACGCAGCCGTGCGTGAAAAAACCTGCGCATCCCCCGTCCAGCCCAGCCGTTCGTCCCTTTGCGGACAATCCGTAGGCACATCCAGAAAATTGCCCCGCTGCCCCCATTGGATATTATGCTGCAGCTGGTTCACCAAAGGATTGGAGCACTGAAAATCCCCCGTCTTCGCCATATCCGAATAGAGGGCCACGGCCGTGAAATCAGCCGGGTTTATTTCCCCGGGATATCCCTCGATCTTCAGATAGCGGAATCCATGGAAGGTAAAATGCGGCTCAAAACTCTCTTCCCCGCCGCCCTTCAAAATATAGCTATCCTGCGCTTTGGCGGCGCGGAGATTGTCCGTATAGAAATTACCCGATTTATCCAATACCTCCGCATGGGAAAGCTCGATCCGGTCACCCGCCTTTCCCCTGACTTTTACAACGACCCAGCCGACAAGGTTCTGCCCGAAGTCGAGTACTTTCTCTCCCTTGGGAGTCGTGAACAGGTGCACAGGCTGAAAGGTTTCGTGTTTCCGTATCGGTTCATTGTAGGTGGCGGTTAAATTATCCAGGGGAAAAGAAGTTTGTTTCACCCCGCTCCACTCCTTGTCATCATAACCGGGCAAGGCCCATCCTGTCTTCTCTTCACGGGCATCGATGGTCTCACCATTATAGATCTCCGAACTCCGGATATTACCGGTGGATGATTTCCAGCTGTCATCAGAGCCGATGATGGCCGTGCTGCCATCGCTGTAGGAGAGGACCAGCTGAAATAATAAGGAAATATCCCTGCCATAGGTATTATGCTGATTGTTAAAAGCCAGATACCCCCTGTACCAGCCGCTGCCCAGCGTGATCCCCACGGCATTCTTTCCATTGCGGACAAGATCCGTGACGTCATATACCTGGTATTGCAATCGCTTCTGGTAGACCGTCCATCCGGGCGTCAGGTAAGCATCTCCGATACGCTGGCCATTTATCCGGGCCTCATACAGCCCATGGGCTGTGATAAAAGCAGTGGCGGATAGCAGCTTTTTTCCGGCGACAAATTCTTTGCGCAAAAGTGGGCTGGGGCGCCCGATACTATCTTCGGTATAACCGGGCTGGATCCATTTCGCCGTCCAGTCGGAAGGCTCGAACAGGCCTGTCTGCCAGAAGGCCGGCGCACTCCAGGGAGAGACCCTGCCTTTGTTATCCCAGATCCGTACCTGCCAGGTATATCTTTTGCCGGATTGCAGGGCCGGGCCGGCGTAAGGCACATGTACAGACTGATCGGAGGATGTTTTTCCGGAATTCCATAGGATTCCTTTTCCATTGCTTTGAACGCGTACGCTGATCTCATAGGCCGTTTGCCGTTCATTTCTGTCGGCAGTTGCCGTCTTTTCCCCAGACAGGCTCAATTGCCAGCTGAAACGGGGAATTCTTACATCCAACCCGATAGGATTGCTGCGATTTTCGACAAGCGGGGCTTTAATGGTTATCTGTGCGAAAGAGAAAAAAGCGAACAGGAACATAGCCGCAATCAGGCTAATGATTTTTTGCATGGCAATAGTAATTGAATAAACAAATATAGTCGAAACAGGTCGGCAGTTCAAGGTAATCAGCAGGATTTACGTAACCGTCCTGAACTATCCTGTCTTCCATTAAGAAGGTTTTCCGTAAATTTATCGCTCAACATCCATTTTGCCGATACGTGCCGTTGGAAGCTATACATAATGAGAAGGAATTGCTGATACAGGTAGCGCAGAGCGATAAGAGAGCTTTTGCAAAGCTATTCTATGCCTATCACAATCAACTTGCCGAATTTGTGCTATTATTGACGGAGTCCCCGGAAATGACCGAAGAGATCATACAGGATGTATTTGTAAAAATATGGATGAAAAGAGAGGACTTGACAGATATTGATCGCTTCACCGCTTATCTGTTCATACTCACCCGTAATTATACCCTCAATTGTATCCGCAAGAAAGTGAATGACCGGAAACTGGAACAGCAGTATAGCCGGTATATTGGAGATATCGGAGAGATGCAGCCCTCCCACGCCCCGCAGGATTTTTCCGGGGATCCGGATTATCAGGCCCTGATCGGGCGCGCCATACAACAGTTACCTCCCCAACAACAAAAGGCTTACCTGCTGAGCCGAACCGAAGGCCTGAAATACGCAGAGATTGCGGAGCAAATGGGCCTTTCCCGGGAGACCGTAAAAAAATACATTCAATGGGCGACACAGTCTATCACCGAGTTTGTCAAAACCCATAAAGAGATCCTTTCTTTTATCCTGTTGGGAGATTATCTTAAATAAATTATTCCCGCCATATCCCCTTTTTGTTTTTCCCGTGTCTTTACGGTGTAAGATTACCCGATCGTTATGAAATTTTGATCAAATCATTAACCGGACTGTATGCCAGATGCAAGATTAGCTCACTTATTTCAATTGTATATAGCCAAAACGGCCAGTTCCGGAGAGAAGGAGGAACTGATCGGATTGATGGCGGATATACAGCATGAAGAGCAGGTAAAAGAACTGATCGGCGAAGCCTGGGAAGGTTTCCGGCCGGGGAAGGGGGTATTTGCCCCGGCGCACAGCGAAGTGATTTTGGAAAGGATATGGATGGCGGCCGCAGGGCCGGCGGGAGCAGAGATGCCGGAAACAGGAACAGTGAAAACAAAAGCTGCGAAAATAAGAGAGATCACTCCGGGGCGAAGTAATAAAGGATGGTGGCGTGCGGCGGCCGTCCTTCTTTTTATGGCCGGAACAGGGACCTGGCTCTACGTCAATCATCGGTCACAGCAGGAAACCACTAAAACAGCCAATGCGCACCGGCAGTTTGACAAAGATATACCGCCGGGTGGCGACAAGGCCATCCTTACGTTGGCGGATGGCTCCACCCTTGCCCTGGATAGCGCTCAAAATGGAATGATCACCCGACAGGGAAACACAAAGATCCTGAAATCAGGTAAAGGTCAATTGGCTTATAGCGTCAACCCTTCAGCGGATCAACCGGTCAGTTATAATACGCTATCCATCCCCCGCGGAGGCCAATACCAGCTGGTATTGCCGGATGGGAGCAAGGTCTGGCTCAATGCCGCTTCCTCCCTGCGATTTCCCACAGCCTTCAGAGGCAAGGAACGCAAGGTGGAGCTGACCGGAGAAGCCTATTTTGAAGTGACAAAAAACACCTCCATGCCCTTTAAGGTGTCCATCGTCTCCTCTTCCACGGTCAGACAGGGATCTTCAGTGGACAGGCAGGACGCCGGTGGAGAGAAGATGGAGATAGAGGTGTTGGGAACAGGATTTAACGTAATGGCGTACGAGGATGAAAAGAACATCAGGACGACACTCCTGGAAGGCGCCATAAAACTAATCCTTTCTTCAGGAAGGTCTCCATCGGGAGGGAGGGTTCCCACCCCTTCAAGGGGGGGAGGAGAGGACCGGAGGCTGAAGCCGGGACAACAGGCGCAATTGGATAAGCAGGGGAGGATGGAAGTCATCGACAGGGCCGATACGGAACTGGCTGTTGCCTGGAAGAACGGACGGTTCCAGTTTGACGATGCCGGTATCCGGACCATTATGAACCAGGTTTCCCGCTGGTACGATGTGGACATCGAGTACAACGGGAATGTGCCGGACAAACTATTTACCGGTAAGATATCCAGGAATGTGAATGTTTCCCAGGTGCTGGGCATGCTGGAATATGCAGGACTGCATTTTCAGATAGAAGGGAAGAAGATTATTGTGCTGCCTTGATCTTTTGGGCTCCGGCAGCTTACCATAAAAAGGGGGAAGGTCCGATCTGTCCGCCGATGGATAAAAAATAAGCCGGAAGTGCTTGCGACACTCCCGGCGATTATCCCGGAGCGAATCCGGGACGGATTTGGATCACCCGATAGAACAATTTTTCGAGGACTGCTTATTCGTTTAACCCAAACTTTACAAAAGTATGCAATTGACTGCTAACAGGAAAGCCTTGCCCCGGGCAGGCTATTTCCGAACCAAATCAGCTTTATGCGGATTCATGGGGACCTTAAAAAGACCTTATCCCCGAACCAAAACGATTCTCATCATGAAGCTTACATTTATTCTGTTGATCGCGGCCATCCTTCAGGCGAATGCCGGAGGATGGGCCCAGAACATTTCCCTTTCGCAAAAGAATGCCAGCCTGGAAAATGTCTTTGCGGCAATTGAAAAACAGACCGGCTACAGTTTCCTTTTCGAGAAGGCCCTGCTCCAACAGGCCAACAAGGTAGATATCCAGGTGACCAACGCTCCTATAGAGAAGGTACTGGATATTTGTTTTAAGGACCAGCCGCTCACCTATAAAATATTCGAAAAGACGATTGTCGTCCGTAAAAAAGAAGCGACACTCCCCCCCGTAGCCGTCGAAGCCCCGCCCATTGACTTGTCCGGTCATATAACAGATGCCGATGGGAACCCCCTGGAGGGGGCTACCATACGGGTGGCGGGGGCTAAGATGAGCGCCATCACCGATTCCAGAGGCGATTTCCTGCTCCGGGGAATTGACGGAAATGCCGTGTTGGAAATATCTTTTGTAGGGTTTAAAACGCAGACGGTACATGTGAGTGGCCGGCAGACCATCAGCATTGGCCTTGCCTTATCGAATAGCCGACTGGATCAAACCGTTATTATAGGCTATGGCACCACCAGCAAAAGATATAATACAGGGTCTGTTGTAAAAATTACGTCGGAAGATATTGAGAAGCAGCCGGTGGCCAATGTGATGCAGGCACTACAGGGGCTGGTGCTGGGCCTGGAAGTTGTGCAAACCAATGGGTATGCCAGCGCTCAGTTCCATACGGTAATAAGAGGGAAAAAGGACCTCTTCTCCTCCAATAGCCCCAATAATCCCTTATTTATTGTAGATGGAGTTCCGCTGGTAACCAGTAATGGCGACCTGAATAACGCCGGGCTGAACCAAAATGGATTCCTGGGCACCAATGCCGGACAGAGCCCTTTATATAGCATCAACCCATTCGATATTGAGAGCATAGAAGTTTTGAAAGATGCGGATGCTACTGCGATCTATGGTTCGAGAGGAGCGAATGGCGTGATATTAATTACCACGAAGAAAGGCAAGCCCGGGGTATCCCGCCTGGATATAAATGCATATACGGGTGTAACATCGCGTCCTTCAAAAGTAAAGCTCCTGGATACAAAGCAATATATCGCCATGCGCAGGGAAGCTTTTGCCAACGATGGAATTACGCCGGACGCCTCTAATGCGCCTGATTTAACGCTATGGGATACTACACGGCATACAGACTGGCAGCAGAAACTGGCATCGGCTTCAAAGACTTCCGATATTGAACTGGGCTATTCCGGCGGGGACGACTATAACAACTTCCGGTTTAGCGGGGGCTTCCACAGGCAAACGCCTCCGGCGCCGGATTGGTCACCCTCCCGATTCAAAGATCAACGGTTATCGGGTCAGTTCAGCTATACGCATAGTTCGAAGGATAAACGGTTTACCAGTACCCTGATGACGAATTATGCCAGTACTTCGACCCAACTGCCGGGCTATGATTTTTATAAGTTCTTACTGCCACCCAATGCCCCATCCATTCTCGACTCTACAGGCAAGCTTAACTGGAAGGATTGGAGCAGTACTTATGATCTTCAGAATATGTTTAGCGGATTTGCCGGCTTGTTTAAATCGTATAACAGCAATACCAATAACCTGGTCACCAATTTAGCGCTTAGTTATAGGCTGACGACGGGATTAACAATATCTGCCAGCCTGGGTTATACTAACACGACGATGGACCAGTTGCAGACCACGCCTACCAGCTTGCAGGGTTATAATCTTGACCCCGCTTACTACCCCAGTTACACTGGCTTCGGGACCAATAATTTTAAAAGCTGGATCGTTGAACCCCGTGCTACTTATACTACCAGGATAGGCGATGGAAATTTGCAGTTAATGGCCGGTGGCACCATGCAGGAGAATATTACTACCGGAACCAATATTACGGCTTCTGGTTTTGCCAATGAGTCATTGCTGGAAGATATGGCCAGCGCCGCGAACGTATATGTCAATTCCAGTATCTATAAACAATACCGGTTCCAGGGGTATTTCGCGCGAGCCAATTATAACTGGAAGGGAAAATATATACTCAACCTTTCCGGAAGAAGAGATGGGTCTTCCCGTTTCAAGGCTGGTAACCAGATGGGTAATTTTGGTTCTGCCGGGGCTGCGTGGATATTTTCAGAAGAATCCTTTCTTAAAAATAAGTCATCCTTCCTGAGCTTCGGTAAGCTGCGGGGCAGCTATGGAACGACGGGCAGCAACAGCTCTTCCGATTATGCGTATATATCTGCCTGGGGAGCATCGGGCAATTATGCCGGGGTAAGCGCTTTAACTCTTTTTAACCCTTATAATCCCGGCTATCAATGGCAGGTAAATAAAAAGCTGGAGTCAGCAATGGAATTAGGTTTTCTAAACGATCGTATTTTTTTAACCCTTTCCTGGTATCGGGAGCGAATGGGGAATGAATTGGTGAATTATCCTTTACCGGTTTATACCGGGTTCAGCATTGTGACGGCCAATCTGAATGCGTTGGTGCAAAACCAGGGATGGGAACTCATGCTGAATACGACCAATGTTGAAAGCAAAAACGTTAGCTGGACCACCAATTTCAATATCAGTATCAACAGGAACAAACTATTGTCATTCCCTAACCTGGAAAATTCTTCTTACAGCGATAATTACGTTGTTGGCCAGCCTGTGACTATCCAAAAGTTATTGCATTATACGGGCCTTGATCCGGCCACCGGTAAGTATACGTTTTTAGATGCTGATCACAACGGGATCATCCAGGCATATGTGTATGGCAGCAATGTTAACGACAGGGTGGGTACTTATGATGCGGCCCCTGATTTTTTTGGCGGCATAACGAATAATATACGGTATAAACAATGGCAGTTGAGTTTTTTGTTTGAGTTCAAGAAACAACGAGGGCCCTATTCTACGGCAAACGGAGTTCCCGGCTCGATGCAAAACCAGCCTGTTTCCGTATTGGGCCGTTGGCAAAAGGCGGGAGATATAACCAGTATACATAAGTTCACCACCAATCAGAATTATGATGCCGACATATACAATTACAATAATTCAGATGCCAATATAGTAGATGCGTCTTATATCCGGATGCAAAATCTGTCGCTCTCTTATAATCTGCCCGAAAGCCTTTTACGAAAGGCCGCGATAAAAGGATGCAGGATCTATTTCCAGGGACAGAATCTTTTTACTATTACTGGTTATAAGGGTATGGATCCTTCTAATCCTTCTTTGTCAGTCTATAGTTTCCCGCCACTAAAGACCTTTACCGGCGGAATTCAGTTCACTCTTTAAAATAATTAAGATGTCAGCTACATATATTATAAGATACAAGTTCCTCCTTCTCCACAGCGCGGTGCTAATGCTATTGTTTTCCTCCTGTAAAAAATTCACTGAAATAGACCCGCCTAAGAACCGTATTGTTACTACGCAGGTGTTTAGTGATGATAATAGCGCCAACGCAGCCATATCCGGTATATACTATCAATTGAACTCGACAAGCATGGCGCAGGGATATATGACGGTAAACGCTGGTTTATCGGCTGATGAGTTAAACGCGCTGAGTACGAGCACAGATGCACAGCAACTGCAAAACAATGTTATCCAGGTAAATAATGGGAATGTGCTCAGTTTGTGGACGGGTGCCTACAACGTAATCGCGCAGGCCAATGCTTGTTTGGATGGTCTTAACGCTTCTGTTTCTTTGTCAGCGGCGAAAAAGAGCCAATTTACTGGTGAATCCAAATTTCTACGTGCCTTTTGCCATTTCTATTTAACGAACCTGTTTGGGGATGTCCCGCTGGTGTTAACCACGGATTTTAATCAAACAGATACCATGCAACGCACCTCCCAGGCGAAAGTATACCAGCAGATACTACAGGATTTACAGGATGCACAAAATGCGCTGCCCGAAAGCAATCCGGCCGGGGTAGTAAGGGTTTCCAAATGGGCGGCTGCCGCATTACTGGCAAGGGCGAATCTATACGGGCAGAATTGGGCAACGGCGGAGACCCTGGCGGGCAGTGTCATCAACGCTTTTGGCAACCAGCCCTTACCGGATCCGAATAGCGTGTTCCTGATCGGGAGCGCCGAAGCCATCTGGCAATTACAACCGCCATCCTATGCGTCAAATCCATTTGAACCCAATACGATCTTTAGTTATGGCACTTTATATTATTCCGTTACCGATGGGCTGCTGAATAGTTTTGAGACGGGTGACCTGCGTAGAACGGCATGGCTTGATTCCACCTATTACAATGGGGCGCTCTATTACTATCCCTATAAGTATAAATCTTCCACTTACCAGTCGCCTTCCACTGAATATTACATGATACTGAGACTGGCCGAACAATATCTGATTCGCGCGGAAGCAGCAGCGCACCAAAATAAGGTTTCAGTGGCTGTGCAGGACATTAATGTGATCCGGACAAGAGCGGGCCTGGGCGGGCTGTCTTCTGGCATCAGCCAAACGGATTGTCTGCTGGCTATCGAACAGGAAAGACGAGTTGAATTATTCGCTGAATGGGGACACCGGTGGCTGGACCTGAAACGCACTGGTAATGCAGCCGCTGTATTGTCCCCGATCAAGCCGGCCTGGATATCCACTGGCGTCCTGTATCCTGTCCCTGTGAGTGAAATAAAACTGAATCCGCATCTCTCTCAAAACGTGGGGTATTGATGCGTCGCGCCCGAAGGGGTCCACCCCTTCGGGACTAACAACTAAATAATTTACTCATGAAGCTTTCAAAGAACATAGGATTGGCCGCAGGGCTATTGCTACTGGTTGCTACCTGTTCAGGGCAATTTGCTTATTCATTTGGATGGGATACCACTTTCAAAGGCAGACCTGTCAAAGCCTTTTCCATGACCACCCCGCAAGGGGAAACGCTCAGCAGCAAAAAGCTGCTGGGCAAAGTGGTAGTGCTTGATTTCTGGTCCACCTGGTGCGGCCCCTGCCGGACACTCACCCACGAGCTGGACAGCACCCTGAAGAAATATTATGGCAAGGATTTTATGATGATCGGTGTCAATTATAAAGAGGGCATTACAAAAACCAAAACCGATCCCGTAGCCTATTGGAAAGAACGGGGTTATACCTTTCCCATGACGATGAACGACGATGCATTCGGAGATGCAGTAAAAGCAGGTAACCCGACGGTGATGGTAATTGACCAGCAGGGTATTGTCCGGGGAGAATGGCAGGCCTGGACGGCCAACCGGGCAGCAGAAGTGGAGACCTTGGTATGGGTGCTTCTTGAAAAACCTGTGGTATCGCTGCAGGCCGTCGTAGACGCCAACCGTGTAAAAGATTATGAAAAGGCGCTCTGGCTCTATGATTCACTGATTGCCAAAGAGCCTGAACAGGCTAAGGTCCTTGCCGGTGAAAAATTCAGGGCACTGCTGCACGTCAGTGAATGGGATGCGGTAGACTTTGCGAAAAACTGGCGAAGCGAGACCGCCGATGATGAACAAACCCTTACGGATATCGGCAATGATATCTCACAGGCAGAGGGGCTGGCTCCGAAAGTCAATGCCTATGGTGCGACTGTATTCGAGGCCCTGGTGACAAAATATCCTGATAATGGAAAAAACCTGATCGTATATGATCTCATGGGCCGCTGTTATTTCCGGAGCGGGGATAAAAAGAAGGCGCTCGAATATGCGGAGAAATCCCTGGAGATAGCTCACGCCGATACACATACTCACCAGCTTACGCTAGACTACCTGGAAGGGGTTCTTAAAAAGTATAAAGAAGACAAGCAATAAGATTGACCAACAAAAATAATTAAC
>Ga0179596_10000032_pt1 | contig 170584 bp, 141 predicted proteins | sample CZODoug1_1_08_16_FD_155494 | JGI IMG/M metagenome (GOLD analysis project Ga0179596, IMG submission 155494) | Vadose zone soil fungal communities from Angelo Coast Range Reserve, California, USA - CZODoug1_1_08_16fungal (Illumina Assembly) | ecosystem: Environmental > Terrestrial > Soil >... | reverse complement strand
TGCTGTGGGAAGGCTCGTGCTGACCCCGGATGGCAGTGGCAATTATTTCCCGGTACAGGGCGGCGGGGAATTGAATGGTTTCAGTAAAGTAGGTAATCCTGCTCCGAAATTCCAACTGGGATGGAACAATAGCTTTACGTATCATAATTTATCCCTGAACTTCCTCATCGATGGGAAATTTGGCGGGCAGGTGATTTCCGTCATGCAGGGCATGCTGGATTACTATGGCGTATCCAAGGTCAGCGGCCAGGCCCGGGACCAGGGTTATGTAAAGATCAGGGGAGTGGATCAGAATGGGAAAGATGTCAACCAGATCGCCCCCAAGAACTGGTACACCTTCGTCGGCGGCCGTAATGCTACCCTGGGCGAGTATGTCTACAGTGCGACGGTCGTCCGCCTGCGCGAAGTGGCGTTGGGTTATACCCTGCCCGTCGGCGGAGCCGTCAAGAGCCTGCGGCTGTCCCTGACAGGCAGGAACCTGATCTTCTTCCACCGGACGGCGCCCTATGATCCGGAACTTACTTCTTCCACCGATAACAAGCTGGGCGGCGTTGATGTTTTCAACCTGCCGACCGCACGCAGTTTTGGCCTGAAACTTAATGTCACTTTCTAAACTATGTCAATAATGAATACACAACATATATCCATAAGACGCCAGGGGCGCCTGATGCGCTTCACTTATACGGTTGCCCTATCCGTTGCACTGACAGCGGGGCTAGGCGGCTGTACCAAAAAGTTCGAAAGTTTTAACACCGATCCTACCGGCATCCAGAATAAGGACCTGCAGGTCAACACGCTCTTCATTCCTCTGGAACAGGAGCTCATGTATATGACCGATGACGGTTACCAGATCGCGCAGAACCTGAATGCAGATATCTATTGCGGCTATGCCATGCCGCCCCAGACCTTCGGGCAGGCGCTGGACAATGCCAACTATGTCTTTATTGATGGCTGGAACCAGGAAGGATTTAACAGCGTCTATACCAACCTGATGGGACCCATTAAGAACAAACTGGCCAACTCCGGCGTACAGACCAGCAATCCCGATTACTGGGCTATCGCCCTGATCGTCGAAGTGGAAGGCATCGACCGGGTGACGGATAAGTTCGGACCGGTGCCTTACAGCAAGGTAGGTACTTCTCTCGTCAGTATTCCTTATGACAGCCAGCAAAGTATCTACCAGCAGATGTTCCTGCAGCTGGATACCGCTGCCGCCAATCTGCAGGCTTATATAGCCGCCAATCCGGGGTCTATGCCCTTGGCCAGCTATGATGCCATCTATGGGGGTGACTATACCAAATGGCTGAAGCTGGCCAATTCCCTGCGCCTTCGCCTGGCCATGCACCTTACCAAAGTGGATCCCGCGACGGCTAAGACGGAGGGTGAAAAGGCGCTGAGTGCAGGCGGTGGCCTGCTCACCGATGCCTCGGACGTTGCGGCGATCTTAGCGAGTCAGGCCAACGGTAATGATTATAATCAGATTACGCTCAGCTATGGGGATAATTCCATGAATGCCTCGATGGAATCCTATATGGTAGGGTACAATGATCCCCGTCTGCCTGTTTATTTTCTTCCTGATACCGATCCCGGCCATACCAGCGAGTACACCGGGATAAGGATCGGATGTAATATCCCTCCCAAGCCGTTCTATTCCGGCTTCTCGAAATACAACTATAATACTACCTTTAATGTTTCCGCGCCCGAGGTGATCATGACGGCGGCGGAAGTATGGTTCCTCAAGGCGGAAGCGGCCCTTCGAGGCTGGGCAGGCGCAGGAGTCGTACAGACGGATTATGAGACGGGCATCCAGATCTCCATGAATCAATACGGGGTATCCGGGGCTGCGGCCGCCTATATCAGCGATGCCACCAGCAAACCTGCTGATTATGTTGACTACCTGAACAGCGCCAATAATGATACGGCCTTAGGCAAAATCACTATTAAGTGGGATCCCTCCGCTACCGATGAGGTCAAGCTGGAACGTATCATTACCCAGAAATGGCTGGCGATGTTCCCGGAGGGTCAGGAGGCCTGGACGGAATTCCGCCGTACGGGTTATCCAAAATTGTTCCCGATCCTGGTGAACCAGAGCGGCGGCACGATCGATACGAAGATCCAGGTTAGGCGCCTGGCCTATCCGCAGAGTGAGGCCACGATCAACCCGGATGGTCTGAAAGTCGGCATTCAATTGTTGGGCGGCCCGGATAACGGAGGCACCCGTCTTTGGTGGGATGTAGATAAAGGAAATTTTTAAGAATCATTTGATATCATATGCGAGTATTCAACACCATTGCCACATTGCTGCTTTGCCTGCCCTTTATAGGACAGGCTCAGTCCTCCGTCTCCCCGGTCCGGGTCCTATCGCCGGGTCCGGCTTCTGTCCGTGTGCTGACGAACCAGGTAGGGTATGAAGACAATAAGGCCAAGCGGGCGGTGATCCTGATCGAAAGCCCCCTGACGATCCCTTCTTTTGAGCTGATCGATGAGGGAACGGGCAAGACGGTCTATCAGGGTAAGCCCATCTTCAGCGGACCGGTAGATAAATGGAAGCATTGGTTGTTCTGGACAATGGATTTCAGCGCTTATACCGCAGCCGGCAGGTACCGGCTGCGGGTGGGCCTGCCGGGTGATACGGCAAGCTCCCATTCCTTCCTCATCGGGAAGAATGTGCTGGAGAAGGCCACTCTTTCTGACGTCCTCTATTATTTCAAAGGACAACGCAGCGCCGGCCTCCTCGATAAGGCAGACCATCATCTGCCGCTGGCCGCTGCGCTGCAGGGGCCGGGCGGGCCTTCCGCAACAGGCGCCGGGGGAGCGAATGCCGCTGCTCCGACGACCGCAACAGGCGACACCCTCGATCTCCATGGCGGCTGGTATGATGCTACGGGAGATTATGGCAAACATCTTTCCCACCTCTCTTTTTCTTCCTATTTCAACCCGCAACAGATATCCCTGACCGTGTGGAGCCTGCTGAAGACCGACGAGCTTCTCTCCACCCGCACCGGCACAGACTACCGTCAGTTCATCCGCCGTATCGGGGATGAAGCGATGTATGGGGCCGATTACCTGGTTCGCGTCAAAGCCAGAAGCGGCTCCTTCTACCGTTCAGTGGGTGCGCCGGGACCCGGCAAACTCGCTAAAGATCGGGGCGTCGCCCCGGAGCAGCAGAGCTATCGCATCAAGGAGAATAAGGACCAATCTTTCGGTGGCTCCGCCGTTCCGAAGGACTGGCGGAGTTATCAGTCCAGCTATCGCTCGGGAGGAGGAATGGCCATCGCGGCCCTGGCCATGGCTTCCATGACCGGCATTTCAGGCGACTATACCGCCGCGGAATACCTGCAGGCCGCAGAAGATGCCTATGCCTTTCTTGAAAAAGAGAATGCTGCCCTCACCAACGATGGGAAAGAGAATATCGTAGATGATTATTGCGCTCTCAGCGCGGCTACCGAGCTCTACAAAGCCACCCGCAAGGACAGCTATCGCACCACCGCCGAAAAAAGGGCGAACCAGCTGCTTACCCGCCTGGTCTCCTGGAAAAATTACTCCGATTATTGGCGCGCCGACAACGGCAGCCGGCCTTTCTTCCATCCTTCCGATGCCGGCCTGCCGCTTGTCAGTCTGTTGTATTATTATCCTTACGCTTCCTCCGCCACACAGACCGGGATCAAGGCGGCAGTCCGCCGTTCGCTGGGACATGAGCTTGCTATTACGCATGAGGTCAACAATCCTTTCGGGTATAGCCGTCAGCTCGTGGAGGATACCCTGGGTCAACGGCGTAGCTCCTTCTTTTTCCCCCATGGCAGCGAAGCTTCTCCCTGGTGGCAGGGAGAGAACGCCCGGCTTTCCTCGATGGCGGCTGCGGCCCGGCTGGCTGTGCCGCTCTTTACCGGAGACCGGTCTTTTTCCGATTCCCTGGAAACGTTTGCGCTCGACCAGCTCAATTGGATCCTGGGCCTGAATCCATTCGATGCCTGTATGCTGCAGGGTACGGGCCATAACAATCCTGCCTATGCCTTCTTCGGTACTTTTGAATATACCAATGCGCCGGGAGGGATTGTAAACGGAATCACCTCGGGACTAAATGATGAGAACGATATCGATTTCAACCTGTCTTATGCCATGACCGGGAAAGATAACGACTGGCGATGGGGCGAGCAATGGCTTCCGCACGATGCCTGGTACCTGCTGGCTATCGCTTCCGGTCAGCCGCTGGCTAAGCTCGCTACTACCATCGATGCCGAACATATCAATGACCACAACACACTCGCCATTGGCGCTCCGGCTCCCGGCTTCAGTCTTCCGGCCGTCGATGGCAGCACCTATACGTTGGACTCTTTTAAGGACGCCAAAGTGCTGGTAGTGGTTTTCATGAGCAACCATTGTCCTACTTCACAGGCATATGAACAACGACTTATTCATATGACCAGCGAATATGCCGCCAAAGGCGTTCGGTTCGTCGCCATCAGCCCCAGCAATCCATCTGCCGTCCGGTTGGATGAGCTGGGGTACAGCGATGTCGGAGACTCCTTCGACGATATGAAGGTCCGGGCTAAGAAAGCAGGATTCAATTTTCCCTACCTCTATGACGGCGATACCGAGATCGCTTCTAAACAATATGGCCCCGTGTCGACCCCGCATGTGTTCATTTTCGACCGGGAACGCAAGCTGCGATACAACGGCCGTATCGATGATACCGAAAACCCGGCGAAGACGCCCCATAGCCAGGATGCCCGTAATGCAATCGATGCCCTGCTGGGCGATCGGGAAGTGCCGGTCGCTGTCACCAAGACTTTCGGCTGCTCAATCAAGTGGATCGAAAAAAGCAACTGGGTACAGAAAGCGGCCATCACCTGGGCCAACGAACCCGTGAGCCTGAACCCGCTCGATGTAGCCGGGGCAAACCGGCTCATTAAGAACGGCGGCAAAAAATTGCGGCTGATCAATGTGTGGGCTACCTGGTGCGTACCCTGTGTTCAGGAGTTCTCCGAACTGGTGACCCTCAACAGGATGTACCGCGACCGTGGCTTCGAGCTGGTAACGATCAGTACCGATGAGCCGGCTGCCCGGGAAAAGGCGCTGAGCTTCCTTATCCGTAAACAGTCTTCCTCTCCTAACTATATCTTTACCGGAGATGATAAGTATAAGCTGATCGAAGCCATCAATCCCCAATGGGGAGGAGCATTGCCATATACGATGCTGGTTGAGCCGGGCGGGAAGATCGTGTATTCGCATGAAGGCGCCATCGATCCGTCAGCGCTGAAAAAAATGATCTTTGACGACCCTATGATCGGGAGGATCTATCAATAAGCTCCCAATCCCCATAAGGGGGCTACCGCGGCCCGGTCCGCGTCACTTCGATCAGGAAATCATACAGGTTTATTTCCGAGGATAATCCTAATTTTTTCCGGACCCGGTACCGGCTGATCTCCACACCTTTCAGGGAAATATTCAGCAGCTGCGCTATCTCTTTGGAGCTTAGGTTTAACCGCAGATAAGCACAGAGCTTGAGGTCGGTAGCGCTCAGGCCGGGGAATTTTGTTTTCAGGATCGAGATGAAATTGTTGTGCACCTGGTCGAAATAAATGGCGAACTGATTCCATTCTTCGTCGTTCTTTTCTATATCGGCGAACATTCTAAAAACACTTCTGAACTCGGTGGCCGGATCCGGGATATTGAGTTTTTGGATCAGGGCGATCAATTCCTGTTTTATCCCCAGTACGATCCCTCCCCGCTTGACGAGGTGCATCGTCACCGTGGCCAGCTCTTTGTTTTTGAATTGCAGTTCAGCTTCGAGCTTGTCTTTTTGTAAGGCTATGATTTCCTTCTCCGTCCTGTCTAATTCCAGGCTATGCAGGTAGCTCAGCCTTTGCTGTTCCTCTTCATTTTTCTTTTGTTGCAGGTTTTGCTGCAGGGTAAACCTCCTTTGCTGCCATTTGATAAGGGTGTTTACAAGAACCAGGATTACCAGCAGATAGCATAAATAAGCCCAGATCGTCTGATACCAGGCCGGGGCTACTATGAACGTGTAGTTTACCGGCTGGGAGGAGTTCCCCAGGTTATTACGCGCTTTGACGGAAAAGGTATAGGTCCCGTAGGGAAGATTGGTATAGTCTTTCTCTGTTTTAGCCGACCATCCCGACCATCCTTTGTCGAATCCGATCAGCTGGTAACTGAACTCCACATTACTTTTCTGGGCATATAAGGTGGAGGAATATTCAAAATGAAAGGAGTTCCAGTGATTGGGCAGGCTTATGATCTGCGCCGGGTCCTGAACGGAGCTGATCTCCTGGTGGTTCAGGTAATAACCTCCGAAAATGACACTGTCTTTTTCCGCAATCGTTTTTACGGAGCTTAGCAGAACGTTTAGCCGGGTATCAGATTTAAGATATTGGCTATAATTCAAATGGTAAACACCGTTATCGGATCCGAGAAAGATGTTTTCGTTATTGTAGGGGACAATATATTTAAAGCCTCTCAGGGTCTGGGCGGTCAGTTCCGGAAAATAGATCAGGGAAAAAGGATGTGGCCCGGATGCTTTACTGAAGTCAATGACCCCAACATGCTGATTGTTGACGAACCAGATATTTCCCCTGCTGTCTTCTGTCAGGTACTCGATGGTGCTGTCTTTGAATATCGGCGTAAAGAAGGCGGAAGGAACGAATTTTCCCGTGACCGGATCATATTCATAGATTCCTTTTTCGGAGGCGATCCCGATCTTGTTCCGGATAAAGTAGACATAATTATTTAAGGAAGAGGGTAGCCCGTCTTTCTGTGTATACTGTGTATAACGGAGGATGGTCTTTCTGTCGGCAGCGAGCTGTATCTTAAAAACACCCCGGTAAGGGTGGGCCGCCCATATATCTTTATTGTTGTCGAGGGCCAGACTCCCTAAAGATTCATAGAAGCTATCGATCTTTCCTTCATTTTTAAAGACACCATTGGCATAGCTCAGGAGCTGTAAGCCGGTATAGGTTCCGGCAATAATATCCTGTGAGGCGGGGAAAGGCCTGAAGAGCCAGACGCCATATCTTGTCATTAAGGGGACGGCCTTGTCATTCTTTATGACATAAGCTCCTTCCTGGTGCCCTAAGAGTAATTGATGATCTATTTCGGTCAGGCTCCATACCGGCCCCTTGGTATTGCCTACTTCTGTAAAGACTCCTCTTCCGGCACTGAGATCTTTTTGGGTAAGATCCAGGGGAACGCTGTACAATCCATTAGCCGTGCCGACATACAGCTTTTGGTCGAATATCGCCAGGGCGCTGCTGGTCGTTTGATTGGCCCGCTGGGGAATGATATGGGTGACGGCGGAATTATAGTTGATGAACGCTATTCCATTTTCGAGGCCCAGCCATAAATTTTCATCTTCATCCACGGCGAGGTTAAGGGTATTGGTACTTTGCAGCCCTTCAGCAGTGGAAAAGTGCTGGATCAGTCTACCCGTATTATCGATGATCAGAACGCCGTTTTGGGTAGTGCCGATGGCATATTTATCCGGGCCTATTTTTTTGACGTTATGTACGAGGTCGTTAAAGAGAATATTATCGACGGCTGTCGGTTTTGGGGTCAGGGTCGAGTCATGCAGCCAATAAAATCCGCTCTTTTGGGTAGCCACCAGTAAGCTGTCTTTTTTATAGTCCAGGATGCCTGTGATATGAAGAGGAACTGTTGGCATGTTGGGACAGCAGGGAATCCATTGCCCGTCCTTAAAGTACAGCAGGCCATCCGTCTTGTCCTCCGCAAAGAGGGTCGATCCGACCTTCTTCAGCAGGCGCCATCCCCCGGGCGCATCATAGATAGTGATCTTATTATCCTTTAACCGGAGGATGATCTCATTGCTCCGGAAAAACACCTCGTCGTTCATAACGACAATATTCCATATATCTGCGAACTGGCCTTCCGTACCCTTCTTGGGAATGAGCCCCTTGAAAGAGTGATATCGGAGAAATCCTTGCTGATCCGGGAAAAAATAGCCTAGCTCGTCTTGTCCGCCTACATAGATCCTGCCTGTGGAATCGATGGCCATTGACCGGATAGCCGTTTTATTGGGCATAGGAACTATTTTCCAATAGCTGCCGTCAAAAGCGAGGAGCCCGTCGTTATTGGCAAAATACAGTACCCCTGTTTTATCCTGGGCGATATCCCAGATTTCGGTACCTGCATGATAGTCTATATTTTTATAGTTCTTTATAGCGGGTAAGCCAATGGTGGATTGGCAAAATGCAGCATGTAGTAAAATAAGACAGGAAACTGCCGATAAAGCGATTTTCTTCACTTAATATAGTTTTGATAATCAGGCCAGGGGCTGACAGGGGCAAGATACGTTACAAGATACGCTAATATAGAAAAAAGAGATGCATGTAGTGGTAATGTAGGGCAACGCAAATTGGGGCTGGCGGTTCTATTGCTGATATTTAATATTCAGACGTGAAAAAAAAATTATGAACCTGCGAAGCAGCTCACCGAGACCTTTTAAAAGACATAATGTCCGAGGTAAAAAGATCTTTTTGGCCTGGATGGTTTTGTTATTGGGTATTGGGGGCGTACTGGCTCAGACACAGGCTTCCGGACAAACGCAGACCCCGGTACAGACCAAGTCCCCCCGGTTTAAAGTAGTAGTCTTGTACGAGAATGGAGGGTGGCATATCGAATATTCGAAGGTGGCGAAGGTCTGGCTGGATCAGCTGGCAGCCGATAGCGGCTTCAGCATCGATTATATACAGAATACCGACCGGATCGATGAAACCTTCTTAGCCGGGTACCAGCTGTTCATTCAGCTGGATTTCCCGCCTTATGCCTGGAAAGACGCGGCGGTGAAGGCTTTCCAGAACTATATCATCCAGGGCAGGGGTGGCTGGATCGGCTTTCATCACAGCACCCTGCTGGGTGAATTCGATGGCTATCCCATGTGGCAATGGTTTTCCGGGTTTATGGGAGGGATCATCTATAAGAATTATATTCCGGGCTTTGCACGGGGAAAAGTAAATGTGGAAGACAAGACTCATCCTGTTATGAAAGGCATTCCTCCTTCGTTCATCGTGGAGAAAGAGGAATGGTATACGTATAATAAAAGTCCCCGCCCGAATGTGCAGGTTTTGGCCAGTGTAGACGAATCGACGTATGTACCTGATTCTGAGATCAAAATGGGTGATCACCCGGTCATCTGGACGAACGGGAACTTTAAGGCGCGGAATGTTTATATTTTCATGGGCCACTCGCCGGTACTTTTTGAGAGTGAGGCCTATAAGACCATTTTCCGGAATGCCATTTTCTGGGCGGCTGCCAGGTAATCTTCACGATATAGTAGTAAATTGTGGGATACCTGAAATATGAAAAATACACGTTTACTTGCCAGCGGACTACTCTTGCTCTGTATCATACAAGCTGGCTGCGTTCAATTGAAGGAAGTACATGCCTTCACGGAGACTTGTCAGACAACCCTCGACAAGGATGTTCAAATTAGTTACGGATATGTTGATTATTGCCAGGATTCCTGCTATATATTCAATGTTTCCGGCAGACAGTTAGCGGATTTCGATTGTAATTGCCAGAATGATGAAGGATACGATACCGTTATCAAAAAAGAATACAATATATTAAGCGCTTATTTCTGCGCACTTGGCAAACTGGCCGGGACTCAATCGAAGATCAATTTTGCGCCAATAGCGACGGCCATTCAGGCAGGAACTTATGGCAACATGGTCGTAACAACCGAAGAATCGACCGTCGTCAGTACACTTGCCACCGTAGCCACGGACCTGCTCACCACAAAATATAAATCCAAAAAGATAAGGGAGATTCTTGTGAGATACAATGACACGCTTGCGATTGCCATGGAGCTCCTGAAATTGCATATCGACAATTTGAAAAGCAGGATTGAGCTTATGCGAACGAAGATCCAGCAAAGATGCGATCTCCTGATGGCCAATAACCTCACGGATGCTGAAAAATGGTCCACTGTCTATATCTATAAACAAAAACGCAAAGAGCTCGCTGCGATCATATCGTCTTACGATAAAAGATACGGGTCCCTGGATAAGATCAAACAAGGACATAGTACGCTGTATGCTAATGTGAACGATTTGAATTCCGCGACGCTTAAAAAGAAGGTCATCGATCTGGCAAGCGATATTATTTATTTCAATAATAATTAAAATATGGGCACTGTAAACGATGCGATTTTCGCTAATAAGCTGGGCCATTTTTACCAGGACATCGCGCAGGATCTGGGCGATTTTGTACACACCCATATCGGGACTTTATCCAGGGAGGACATTGCCACGCTTTCGGACGGACAAACCCGGGTCATCAACTATGCCAACCAATTTTTTTCCCTCTCGGACAAGATCGCATTCGAGCAATCGGAGAGCTATTTTAATGGAGTGTCGAATGCCATCGACAGCTACGATAAAGCTATCAAAGAAATCCACGATATCAATAGGGTAATCATCATTTCCACAGGGGTGATTTCTTTGGCTTTGGCCATTGTCAGCCAGAATGGGGGAGGGATCCTGAGTTCTGTACAGACGATTGCAGGAGCGGTGAAGGGATAACGGTCATAATCTCCGGTAGTAGTTTTTGATCTGCTCCAGCACCAAAAAAGAATTGTATTTCCCTTTGGGCGTCCGGATGAATTTCACATCTATCGGTTCATGCTCATTAATAAAGAAGGCATCCTTGCCAAAAGATTTCAACGGGAAATCTTTATGATGTGTTGTGGCATGCAGCACGTCTTTATCCACGCTGACCACCACTGTATCTCCTTGTTGGCCCAGGTATGTTCCCGCGTATTCTTTTAACCGGGCGGGGTCGACGGGTACTTCTTTATAGGTGAATTTGGTTTGTGCCAGCATCCACTCGTAGACGCTGTCGTTGTTATACGTTCTTTCCCAGCTGTTATGGTCGGCATCCGGGTAGACGGTAAACTTAGCCGATGGATTATATTGTCTTACCGCATTCACCATTTGCTCATCCCGGGCCACAGGCACCGACTGGTCCAGTGCGCCATGAAAGCACCATACAGGAGTATGCCGCAGCTTCCAGGCATCTGTGGTATCGCCGCCGCCGCAAATGGGTAGTATCGCAGCAAATTCCTCCGGGTGTTTCATGGCAAGTGCCCAGGTGCCAAAACCTCCCATGCTGAGCCCGGTTAGATAAATCCTGCTTTCCTCTACCCGATATTTTTGTTTTATATAAACCAGCAGATGATAGAGATTGTCCGGTTCCCAGTCGAAAGGGTGCTGCGCCTGAGGGGATACAAGAATAAAAGGGAATTTTTTTCCTGCCGCCACTAATTTCGGCGGGCCATGTGTTTTGACTTTTTCCAGGTCGGAGCCGCTTTCTCCGCTGCCATGTAAAAAGATCACGAGCGGCCAGTGTTGCGTGCTGTCTTTATCATATCCGTCGGGAAGTGATAGCAGATAATCGGTTTCACGGATAAATTTTTCCGGCGTTTGCTGTGCCCGGGCCGTAAACCCGCTGATACAAGGCCCCGCAATCAGGATGAGGAATAAAAAGTGCTTTGCCTTTTGCATGAAGTAAATATAAACTAATCTTTCCGGATCCGGTCCCGCTCATCTTCCGAACCTGCGCCCTGTTTCCGCTGGCTTTTCCCGGTGGAGGAGCCAAAAGACCTGGAATACGTAAGTTTTATAATAGGCATTTTAGCGGATTCCGTATTGAAGTCGACATGGTTTTTTATGGAAAAAGCCTCTTCTGTCAAAGTTCCATAATACGCATTGAAGCGGATGGTCCTCAGCAGATCGGAGACGGATAACTGGAAGCTGCCCCCATTGTTGTTCAGTTCTTTTTTAATACCGGCATTCAGGGCCCCTAATCCGGCAATTTTTACCGTTCCGTTATAATGCCAGGAATTGTACCACCCGGAGATCTCGGCGGAGAAATTTTTGGGCAGCGTAAAGGACTGGCTGAAATTCAGCGAATAGCTGAAATAAGTCTTTTCGACCGGCTGCTGCGTGTAATCCTCCTTAAACTGTCTCCAGCTTCCCACAAAGCTATAGTTCATACTCCACCAGTTGCCGACCTTCCAGGGCAGGTTTGCCTGAAAGCTGAGGTTGTTCTGCCACTGCAGGTTTTGCGGAGAGACATACAGGACATCTTTTAAGGGGCTCTCGGTGATCTGGTACCGGGCAATAGGGTTCACATCCCTGCTGAAAAGTGCAGAAAAGGAATACCCCCTGTAATTATACCCCAGTTTCAGATTATGGGTGATCGTTGGCTGCAGGAATGGATTCCCGGTATAGACAGCCGACGGATCGCTATATCCTACATAGGAGGCCAGATCATTATAGGAAGGCCGGCTGATCCTTTTGGAGTAGGATAATTGCAGCTCGGATTGGTCACTGAGCTTTTGGGAAAGCAACAGGTTGGGAAAGAGGACTCCCAGCTTCCGGTCGACCGTATTTTTTCCGGTTTGCGGGTTATCCATGCGGGTGTGGGAATATTCATACCGGGACCCTATGACCAGGTTCGTCGAGGGGCTTAGCTGCGCATTGGCGGAGGCATAGGCGGCTCCGATCCCTTCCTTCATAAGAATATTATTGGATGTCTCGGACCTGGCCACTACCCAGCTGCCATTCACCAGGCTCTCTATGCCCGACTGACTGGTGCTCCGGGTATAGGTTCCTTTAACGCCGGCTTCCAGGGACCACTTTTTACTGAATTGCCTGGTATAATCTATTTTGCCTACGCCCACCTGTATAAGGGTATTTGCAAAGCCCCTCTGACGGGGTGAGAAGAGCGTGTCATTGCCCCCGGCTTCCGTTCCGTTCTTATCGAGAAAAGAGCTCTGCACTTCCGAAGGGCTGTGCGTATTAAAGGAGAGATAATCGATGTCAAAGTTGATCTTCTCTCCTTTCCTCAGCATTCTTTCTGCATATACGGAGCTTGTCCAATTATTCCAGCGGCTGGTCTCACCGATAGATCCGTCGAATAGCAAGAGGGAGTCCGGCAGGATATTATATAGGGAATGATTCACCGTATTGGACGATCCGTGACTGCCATTATAGTTGATACTGCCGCCGACGGTGGTTTTTGAATTCAGTTTATGATCGATTCCCAGGCTTGCATCCTGACTGTTTTGGAGGGATTTAGTCGTGTCCCATACAACAACATCCATCTGCCCTCCCAGGAAAGGCATATTTTGCGAACTGGTGATATACATGTCGCTATAGGTCCTGTTGTGTGAAAAAGTATAGGAGCCATATAGATTGGTCTTTTCCGTGTTATGGGAGAGATGGAGGCTGGCCGTCCCTTTTTCTCCTTTGCCATACCCTCCGGTGATGGATAGGGAGCCGTTGGTACCCCGTTTCTTGTTTTTCTTTAATACGATATTGATCAGCCCGGCGCTGCCATTGGCATCGTATCGGGCCGGCGGTGTGGTCAACAATTCTATTTTCTCCAGGTCGTCGGCGCTCAGGCCGTTCAGCAGGCTGAATACCTGTTCGATCGGCATATTCACCAGCTTGCCGTCTATCATCACGGTTACGCCGTTCTTCCCATCCAGGGCAATGCTGTTATTGCGGTGATCGATCACTACTCCGGGCGACCGCTCCAGGACTTCCAGGGCCGAGCTGCCTTTTGAAAGCAGGCTGCTTTCCACATTTACGACCGTGCCGTCCGCCCGTTGCTGGAAGGGGGGCTTCTCTGCCCGGACGACCACCTCCCCCAGCTGTTTGCTTGTTTCCTGCAGGACCCGGGTCCCTAAATCCTTCTCCTTTTGAGAAACCGTCAGATCGAACAAGGGCGATTCCCAGGTCAGGTAGCCGACACTGCTGACCCTAAGCAGGTATCTTCCCGGTCCGATATTGTCAAAACGGTAATCTCCCTTTTCATTTGTCACCGTGGCTTTGACAAGAGAGGAATCCAGACCCTTCAGCAGCAGCACATTGGCAAAAGTGATGGGCTGGCTACCGGCTGTAGTAAGCTTGCCGGAGACCTGGCCCAAGGCATCTTGCAAAAGAAGGAGCGATAACAGGCTGAAGATTAGATTTTTCATGAAACAAAGAAAAGCCTGCCCGAGAGAGAAGAAAAATCGGATTGACAACCCGTCGGCCCTATTTGATGAGTTGCCCAAAAACAGCGGGTGACAGGGTTATAGCCATTCATATAGGACAACATGCATTTTATCAATTATTGGGGTTCATTCATATAGTACCCCTCTCCAATAAGGCGGATTTTATGTATCTTGAAAAGAAAGTTTTGTCGTACAGCAAATCCATTCCCGACTGGGTATTCAGGTACAAACTATACCATATCCCTTTTTGGTTCCTGTACCATTATTTCTGGTGGACGGTGGCTGTCGGAAATCCGTTAAAAGCCGCCAACACTATCTTATTCACCCCCTTTGCCGTAAAATTCAGCTTTTACGTGGTTTTCCAGATCATCGCTGTTTACTTCAACCTATATTTTCTCATTCCAAAATACCTGAAAACAGGACGTTTCTCCGCTTATCTTGGCTATCTGCTTGTCACTGTATTATGTGCCTCCACTCTGATCATTCCCGGCTATTATTTGAGCGCTTATGCATCCGGGAAGACTGTGCAACAATTTTATGGGAAAGAGGCTTGTATCTTTAATTTTATAGCCAGTGCGCTGCCTTCGACCCTGGCAACGATCACCTTCGCGATGAGCATAAAACTGACAAAGAACTGGGTTCAGACGGAAAGGAGACATCAACTGCTCGAAAATGAAAAACTGGAGACGGAATTGAAATTTCTCAAAAACCAGTTCAACCCGCACTTCCTCTTCAATACCATCAACTCCATTTTCTTTTTGATCCATAAAAATCCGGATAAGGCCTCGGCCTCACTGGCCAAATTTTCCGACCTGCTGCGATACCAACTCTATGAATGCAATGATCAGCAGATACCCCTGAGCAAAGAGATCACTTTCCTGGAAAACTCCATTGAATTGGAGAAGCTCCGGCTCAATAACAATATCGAGGTCACGCTGCAAATCAACCAGCAACACACCGGGCACCTGGGCATAGCGCCCTTTTTATTAATGCCCTTTGTGGAAAATGCGTTCAAACATGTTTCCAAAAATGCCGACAGCCCCAATTGGATACGAATAAAACTGGAAATCAATCAACAGCGGTTGGATTTTTCCATTTCAAACAGCGTGTCACAGGACCTGTATAATGATGTGGTCAGCTACGGTGGCATCGGTTTGAAAAATGTACGGAGAAGATTGGACCTGATCTATCCCGGACAATATAATTTAGATATAAAAAGGAGTAGCGCCAGCTTCGAAGTAGGATTGCAATTAGATCTTGCTGAACTCGTGCTGATGCAGACCATGCAGGCGACAGCCTGATAATACTACGTAAGATGATAAACTGTGTGATTATCGACGATGAACCATTGGCCAGGGATGGCATTGCTAACTATGTAAGACAAATTGATTTCTTACAGCTGATCGCCACCTGCGAGGACCCTGTAGCGCTGATGAAATTATTGGAAGAGAATCAGATCGACCTGGTGTTCCTGGATATCCAGACGCCAAAAATGAATGGGATCGATTTCTTAAAAATCGTGAAGAACCCTCCCATGGTCATTATCACTACCGCTTTTCCCAGCTATGCCCTGGAAGGATTCCAGCTGAATGTCCTGGATTACCTGCTCAAGCCCATCACATTTGACCGGTTTTTTAAGTCAGCCAATAAAGCCCGGGACTATCACCAGCTTATTTCAAGGCCCGCTGACCTGCCAATACAGAAAGCTGATCCGTCCGCTGATTATTTTTTTATAAAATGCGGAAGCAAATATGAAAAAATATTTTTTAATGATATCCTGTATATACAGGGAACGCAAAATTATGTCACCATCTACACAAATAAAGGGAAATATCTCACCCTGCTGTATCTGAAGAACCTGGAAGAAAACCTGGATAGCGCCTCCTTTATCCGGGTACATAAATCATATATCGTTTCCATTGATAAGATTGACGGGATCGAAGGCAATGAGATCTTCATACAGTCCCATAGCGTTCCCATCAGCCGGAATTATCGTGAACAGGTCATTCAGCAGGTGGTCATGAATAAATTATGGGATAAAATAAAATTTTCCTAAATTGATCATTAAACCGACTGCTTAATGATCCGCAACATCTTACTCGTTACCTGGCGCAATTTCAAACGTCATAGGGCTTATACTTTCATCAATATCATCGGCCTTGCTATCGGGCTGGCGGTATTCATACTCATCGGCGCCTATGTTCATTTCGAAAAAAGCTATGACCGGATGCATGCCGGCGCCGATAATATCTATCGCGTGGAAAGCAGTTTCTACAGAGGGGACCAGCTGACCGACAGCTGGCCAACCAGCACGAATGGTTATGCCAAAGCCATGAAAGACGCGCTGCCCGGCATAACTTCCTTTGCCCGGATCAACTGGAACAACTCCGAACGGGTAATAAGGTATAACGGTTTAAAATACAGAGAAGAGCATGTCTGTTTTGCCGATAGTAATTTCTTTTCTTTTTTCTCCTATCCCCTGTTGAAAGGAGATGTACAGACGGTATTGAAGGAAGTGAACTCTATCGTGCTGTCCGAGTCAGCAGCAAAAAAATACTTTGGCAATGAAGACCCGGTGGGGAAATTCCTGGATGTGAGCACTCAGTCGAAAAGCTATCATTGCGCCGTTACCGGAGTATTTAAAGATATCCCCGCAAACTCTACTATGCAGTTCAATTTCCTGATTTCCTGGGCCACGACGCCTGAATGGATGAAGGACTTTTGGTACATACATGAAAGCTATACATTTGTAAAACTGAGGCCGGGTACCAATATACCTCAGCTGGAAGCACAGTTCCCGGATATTGCGGAACGATATAAAACAGCTGCGTCGTTCAAGGAACTTAAATGGGCCATTCATCTCGTACCGTTGGCAGATATGCACCTTAATCCCGTTAAGCCCTATGAGATCGAGGCAAAAGGCAACCGCTATGCGGTAAACCTGTTAAGCATAATGGCATACATAATACTCATCATTGCCTCTGTGAACTATATCAACCTGGCTACTACCCGATCCATCGACCGGGCGCGGGAGGTGGGTATCCGGAAAGTAAGCGGCGCCCATGCGTCGCAACTCATATTCCAGTTTCTGCTGGAGTCATTTATCATTAACCTTAGCGCCCTGGCATTGGCGGCGCTTTTGGTGATAGCCTCTTTTTCATGGCTGCCTTTCTTTTTGAGCAACACTGGCGTCAAAGGATTGCTGTTTGATAAGCCGCTGTATATCTATACCGGTGTTGTATTTATCGTCAGTACCTTGCTTTCGGGGATCTATCCGGCGATGGTGCTGGTGAAGTTAAAACCTGTTACGGCATTAAAGGGACGGTTCTCCTTTTCAAAAAAAGGCGTCTTATTACGTAAGGGCATGGTGTCCTTCCAGTTCGTCGCATCCCTGCTGCTTATAGCGGGCACGCTGGCCGTTTACCGGCAGATCGCTTATATGGGCAGCCAGGACATAGGGACTGACATCAGCCAAACCCTGGTGATTAAAGCTCCTGTAAATACGGCTGATTATCTGCAAAAGATACAAAGTCTGAAGACCGCGTTGCAGGCCATTCCCGGCGTCAGGGCAGTGACTATGTCTGGTTCCGTGCCGGGCAGAGAGGTGAGGGAATTTCTGGCTAACCGGCGTTACGGGGCGTCCAAGGCAGAAGAACGTGCTTACGAGATGCTGAAGGTAGACCATGATTATATAAAAGCATATGGTTTGCAGGTAATCGCTGGCAGGGGTTTTGACAGAAGCCGGCCTTCGGACTCCATTGGCGTAGTCATGAACGAATCCGCCGTACAACAGTTTGGTTTTCCCTCTGCCGCTGCGGCAGTTGGTCAGAAGGTATGGCTGGAGACTGTCGATAAGCGGCCCAACGAAATTATCGGCGTTATAAAAGACTATCACCAGCAATCCTTACAACAGAAATATACCCCTGTCATTCTATTTATGGATCCGGCGTTGGGATGGATCCGCAGCAATTATTTTTCTGTAAAGATAAATTCCAATCAGATGCAGGACAAAGTGGCTCAATTGAAGCGGGTCTGGAATGATCGTTTCCCGGAATCCTCCTTTGATTTCTTTTTCCTGGATGAGTTTTATAACCGGCAGTATCAGCAAGAGGTTCAGTTCGGGCATAATTTTATGATCTTTTCTTCCCTGGCCATCTTCATTGCCTGCATGGGGTTATTCGGCCTGACGGCTTATTCGACTGCCCGCCGGACCAAAGAGATCGGCGTGCGTAAGGTCCTGGGTGCTTCCGTTCGAAATATCATGATCTTACTTACCTGGGACCTTATCCGGCTGATCTTATATTGTAGCCTGGCAGCGATACCTATTGCGGTTATTTTGATCATCCAATGGCTGAATGGGTATGCTTTCAGAGTTCAGCTGACCTGGTGGCAGTTTATATTGCCTGTTTTTACGTTAGTGCTGATTGCCATCGTAACGACTGTCTGGCTGACTTTTAAAGCGGCGTTGACCAATCCGACGGCGACTTTGAAAAATGAATAGGGACTCTTTCTACCTTACAAATAAAGCAACATGCCTTTGCATTCCTGACGTGGAGATAGTCTACCGCTTCCTTTTCTTCAAATATCTGCGGAATGAGCAGGTCTATATCATCGTCTCCGACTAACCGGGTGAAGACCATTTTTTGTTCTTTACTATATCCGATGAGGGTTAGCGGAAAGCTCTCTTTGTCGGCTTTTATCTCAGGGGGGAAGCGATAGATGTCTTTATATGCCTCTACCTCTTTTTTTTGAATGAAGATGGGCCCGGGCTGATCGAAGGCATTATTAATTTTAAATGGACTGTGCGATAAAAGCAACCTGGTATCTTCTCCGACCGAAAAGGGTTTCAGGGAAACCCGACAAGGCCCCTTCCCGGTTGCAATTTGCTCAATTATCTCATTTCCAAAATCATCCTTTTGATTTTCCCGGATTTTTCTGGCATACTCCTCGCTCAGAGGTATAATTTTAAATTTTTTCATTTTCGATGACGTTTTATTACCCAAATGTAGGCGGAGAGCGGGGACGTGAAAACCCGAAACTTGCGAATTTCAAATTGATTCATCATTTTGTGGACATTTAGACAAAATTTGTTTTTTTGTCTAAAACCTTCTATCTTTGTTTTTCAGCTAAGCTATTCACCATACTTAATGTCAGTTAATGACCATATAAAAGAAGAGGATATCCAGGAGCAGATCCTGCTGGCTGCCAAACAGTTATTCCAGAAGCACGGCCTGCGGAAAGTAACGATGGATGATGTGGCTAAAGTCGTTGGTAAAGGGCGCAGTTCGCTTTACTATTATTATAAAAGTAAAGAAGAAATTCTGGATGCGGTGGTGGATGCGGAGATCCGGGGAATGCTGAAGGAAGTTACCTGTGCCGTAGAGCTGGTCCCGACTGCTGAACAAAAGATCCATGCGTTTTTTCTTACCAGGTTGAAGCATGTACAGGGAAGAAGAGCCTTTTTCAACGCGATGGATATCGGGATGGATGCTGCTGAAATGTCCGATCTCAATAAAACTAAACAGGCAATTCACCAGCGTATAATGAAACTGGAAAGTGCTTTGCTCGACCAGATTCTGACGGGTGGGATGGAAAAAGGGGAATTGCGTGTTATGAATCAAAAAGATAAGGAAGCAATGATCTTCGTGTTGCTTAACAGTTTACATGGTATAAAGCGTGAAGTCGTCATCGACAATGATTTTAGCAGGATAGATTTCCTGGTGGATGCTTTGACCCGGATGGTAATCGATGGGCTGAGGAGATAAAAAAATTTGAATTTTTTTCGACAAAATGACTAATAATGTCGAATTGTCTGGGTAAAGGAAGAGTAAAAAATATGATAAAGGCAGCAAGTATAACAAGCACATTTCGTGCATTCAGGAACCGTAATTATACCTTATTTTTTTGTGGGCAGTCTGTTTCTCAGATCGGCACGTGGATGCAGCGGACTGCCGTGAGCTGGGTTATTTATACGCTTACGCACTCGGCTTTTATGCTTGGATTGGCGGTGTTTGCCCAGCAGTTTCCCTCCTTTTTGCTTTCCCTGCTGGGTGGTATCGCCTCGGACCGGTACAACCGTTATAAAATATTGCTGGTGACACAGACGGCTTCTATGATACAGGCCATATTAATGGCTGTGTTAATACTAACCAATCATTATGTGATCTGGGAAATACTGACGCTGAGTGTTCTACTGGGTATCATCAATGCTTTTGACGTACCGGCAAGACAACCGATGGTGCATGACATGATCAATGACAGGGAAGATCTGCCGAATGCACTTGCGCTCAACTCGGCCATAGTGAATATGGCCAGGCTGGCAGGGCCTGCTTTATCAGGTGTAGTTTTGCAGGCGTTCGGTGCAGGGATCTGCTTTTCGTTGAATGCATTGAGCTTTGTAGCGGTGCTCACTTCGCTATTGCTGATGAAATTCCCGGCATTCACCCCGCCTGCGACAAAGAAGAAGATCACATCGGATCTTGCCGAAGGCTTTGTCTATCTCCGGCAAACACCTCTCCTGGGAACGATCACGCTGATGCTTACTTTTTTAAGCTTGCTGGTTTTCCCCTATGATACGATTGTACCGGTCTTTGCTAAGGTTGTCTTTAAAGGCAATGCGGCTACTTATGGATACATCAGCAGTTTCATTGGTTTAGGAGCTATTTTCAGCAGTTTATTCATGGCTTCTGTAAAAAATGTAAGCAGGCTGAAGATTATCCTGCTGATGGGTATTGCCATTCTGGGGGTAGGGTTGATACTCTTTTCCCGCATCAGTTATTTCCCTGTTGCCATGCTGTTTGCCGTGGTGATCGGATTCGGGTCATTATTGCCGATGACAGTCTGCATTACGATCATACAGATGGAGTCTGCTTCCCACATGAGAGGTCGTGTAATGAGTTATATCGCTATGGCTTTTTTTGGCATGATACCTTTGGGAAGCCTGCTGATTGGGATGGTCTCCCAGCAAATATCAGCTCCGCTGACGATGCTGTGTCAGGGGATCCTGGCGCTGCTGATTGCTGTGATTTTTTCAAAATACCTGTTGGGGCAACCTGATAAAAATGCTTAATCAATCTTTTAAATACACTACTATGGAATGGTATCATTATTTCAGCGGCTTTTGGGCAGGCGCTTTTTTAGCAAACGTTGTACCTCATTATGTCAATGGCGTTTCGGGCAATGGGTTTCCCACCCCCTTTGCAAAACCTCCGGGCAAAGGCTTGTCATCTCCAATCGTAAATATTTTTTGGGCCCTTTTTAATTTAGTGGTAGGTTATTTGCTTTTCAGATCTGGTAAAGTGTCTTCTCAGGATAATCTCTCGCTGATTGTATTCCTGGCAGGTTTTGCCGGCTTGAGTTTCCTATGCGCCAAAAATTTTGTAAATAAACACAAGAACTGATAAAAGTTATAATCAATTAAAAAAATAATGGAACAAACTACAGCAAACATTGCTCTTCTTGTAATGGATATGCAATTGGGAACGATTCGTATGCTTCCGGATGGTTCTCCTGTTATCGGCCAGGTAGCCAAGGCTATAGCAAATGCCCGGGAAAAGAAAATACCTGTTATCTTTGTAACAGTAGGCTTTAGAAAGGGCGCTCCGGAAGTCAGTATGAACAATAAAAGCTTCGCCGCCGGCAAGGAAAGATTCGCCAATGTGAATATGGATGAGTTCATGCAAATACATCCGGACCTGGCGCCAGAGGAAGGGGAAGTGACCGTTACTAAACGTCGCATCAGCGCCTTTACCGGCAGCGACCTGGAAGTGATCTTACGGGCATTCAATATCAGTCACCTGGTGCTTACCGGCATTTCCACCAGCGGCGTCGTCTTATCGACCACCCGGGAAGCCGCTGATAAAGACTATCGTATAACCATATTAGCCGATGGCTGCGCCGACGGGGATGAGGAAATACACCGGGTACTGACTACTAAGGTTTTCCCCCGTCAGGCGGATGTGCTCACGATAGAGGAATGGAGCAAGGGTTGATTTGTGCCCCATCGTATTTTTGACATTGCAAACCTTATATAATTGCTATTCACCTTCAAAGACCGGTTTCCAGACCTAAATCCCTATTGGGAGAAATACACCGCGCTGCAACAGTGTGTGAAATATCCTTCCAGGACTACTTTGCTACAGGAGGGGAAAAAAGCCCAAAACTACTACTTCGTCGTCCAAGGTTGTCTCCGGTTGTGGTTTGATAATAACGGAAAGGATACGACTGTCCAATTCTTTTTTGAAAACGAGGGCGTCGCATCCCTGGAGAGTTTTCAAAAGAACATACCCAGTATGTTTACTATTGAGACTATCGAACCCAGTACCATTCAGATCCTACCCAAGGCCGTGTTCAATGACATGCTCAGGGAGCTGGATCAAAACCCGGTATTCCTAAAGGCGCTTATGGATATTTCCTTCGAGCGGCAGCGCCATTATATGAATGAATTCCTTTCCCGAATAAGAGACACTCCATTACAGCGCTACATGAATCTTCTAAAAGAAAGACCGCATATAGTCAAGCGGGTGCCACAACACTATATCGCCTCTTACCTCGGCATTACATCTGTGCACCTCAGCCGGATCAAGAATAAGCTGGCCGGGAAAAAATAGGACCGGCCGCATTTGATAACAAATGTTATCGTCCCGCTCCAACCCCGCTGTTACCTTTGAGAGAAAATCAGCAATATGAAAGCAGCAGTGATGTATAGCAAGGGAGAAATACCTCAATACACAGATTTCCAGGAGCCCGTAGTGCAAAACGATGACGAGATTTTGGTATCGGTAAAGGCCGTTGCATTAAAGCATTTTGACAAAGGCCGCGCTAAAGGTACGCACTACTCGACGGATCCCGATGAGCGCAATGCGAAGGTTATCGGCGGTGACGGGGTCTGCCTGCTGCCTAATGGCGACAGGGTTTATGCATTAGGGACCAGCGGAATGTTGGCCGAAAAAGCAACCGTCGATAGGGATAAGATCGTGCCAGTGCCGGCCGGGTTGAATGATGCGACCGCCGCGGCTTTGCCGAATGCCGTATTTGGCGCCGCGATGGCGCTTCGCTTCCGGGCGGGTATCGAACCAGGAGATACTGTGCTCGTCAACGGCGCGACTGGCTTTACAGGCAGGGTTGCTGTCCAGATCGCAAAGCATTACGGGGCCGGCAAGGTTATCGCCACCGGAAGAAACCTACAATCCTTAAAGGAATTAACTGACCTGGGCGCCGATGAAATCATATCTGTCCGGCAGACCGATGAACAATTTATTGCTCAGTTGCGACAACTCCATCAAAATACACCTATAAACGTGATCATTGACTACCTGTGGGGGCATACGGCAGAAATGATCCTGACCTGCCTAAAAGGTACCGGGTCATTTACACCGGGAACGCGATATGTATCGGTAGGTAGTGTAACGGGAGACCTGATCCGGTTATCCGCTGCCAACCTCCGTAGCGTTGATCTGCAACTTTCGGGCTCCGGTCTTGGTAGCTGGACCAAGAGCCAGGTGCAAACCCTTTTTGCCGAAATCCTTCCTGAAATGTTCCAACTAGCTGCCGATGGCAAATTGAAGATCGGGACCGTAAATGTTGAGCTCCGGAATATTGAGAAATTATGGGAAATGGAGGTGCCGGATGGCAAACGGTTAGTCGTTCAGATAAAAAGAGGTTCGGATGAATGATAAAAATATTATCTTGGTCAGTGTTTTCCATACTGATCAAATCAACAAGAATGCTTGATCTTTTTAAAATAGTATATGAAAAGAGTAACAGTGCATGAATCGCAACGCGTCACTGACTACCCAAACAACAATACCATATTTACAGTTTGGAAGTTTAAAGAGGATATGGAAGTTAAACCTGTTTTCGAAAGACTTTGTGCTTTGGTTGCCAATCTAAATCATTCCTTCATAATACGCGTGCCCGGCGGACGAGCGACTTGCGTAATGGGTATTGGATATGACGCATGGACCAGGCTATCTTTGCCCAGGCCCCTTCCCAAAGAATTAAAAACCTTTGAACCGATTGTAGGATCAAAGCATACTGCCGTTGCTACTCCGGGAGATCTGCTTTTTCATCTGAGAGGAACCGATATGTCCGTTTGTTTTGATATGCTCATGGCTATTACCGGCATATTATTTCCGGTTGCCGACTGTCTGGAAGAAATTCATGGTTTTAGATATTGGGATGGACGTTCAATTCTTGGCTTTGTGGACGGTACAGAAAATCCTGTTGGCGATGAACGGCAGTTTTATGCAGTAATAGGTGACGAGGACCCGGGTTATAAAGGAGGAAGCTATGTTTTTGTACAAAAATATTTGCACGATATGCAGGGCTGGACAAAACTGTCTACTGAAGAGCAGGAGAAAGTAATTGGGCGTTATAAAATAAGCGATATTGAAATGCCGGATGGGGTAAAGCCAGCCAATTCGCACAGCGCCATAGCCAGTATTGAAGATGAAAGCGGCGCTGAATTGAAAATAGTAAGAGACAATATGCCCTTTGGGAACCCTTCTAAAGGCGAAGTTGGTACATACTTTATTGCTTACTCAAACACATTTAGCACAACACATAGAATGTTACAACAGATGTTTATTGGAAATCCCCCGGGCAATTATGACAGAATACTGGATTTCAGTAAGGCATATACCGGAAGTCTGTTCTTTGCCCCTTCAATAGATATTTTGAAGCAATACTCAGCCGGTACCACCTAGTCCTGTCATCGTATTGTAAGCTCCCCTTATTTTAAGTCCATTGGTGATTATGCCGATTGTATTGGTTGCCGGGCAGAAGACGCTGCAACGGCTAAAACTCCTAATGGAGTGTATATTAATCTTAAAAGACATTAGATGACCGGAATGATGCTAACCATTGTCTATTAAACAATTAGGTAAGGTCAAAAAAAGTTTAAAAATAATTGAATAAAAATTTGCGTAACTCAAAAGTTACTTTTACATTTGAGTAATCTAAAAGTTACTTATTATGGCAGACAACATCAAACACAAATTTTTCTTCCCCCAACGGCCCGAACAGGTCTGGGAATATTTGACCAGGGCCGATCTGATGGAGCTATGGCTAATGCCCAATGATTTCCTGCCCATTCCGGGGCACGATTTCCAGTTCAGGATAAAGCCCATGCCTCAGCTCGATTTCGACGGCATCGTCTATTGTAAGGTGCTGGAAATAGCGCCTCATCACACGCTTAGCTATTCCTGGAAATCCGGTCCAGGCAACGGAAAGATCGAGCTGGATTCCATCGTGGTCTGGAAACTGATCCCTAAAGACAATGGCACGGAGCTATTGCTGGAACATAATGCCTTCAGAGGATTCGATAATCTTAGTATGTTCTCGGCGCTGAATGGCGGGTGGTTCAAAAATATACAAAAGATCGCTGAACTTATAAATGCTGCAACCCGTGAAACAACAAAACTTTGATGTATTCCAGGTAGTCGCTGACCCCAGCCGCAGACAGATATTGCGGCTGCTGTCAAAAGACAGCCTGACGATCAATTCATTGGCCGAACATTTTGACATGAGCCGGCCGGCCGTATCCAAACATATAAAAATATTGCATGGCGCCGGGTTTATCTCTATCCAGGACATCGGCAGAGAAAGACATTGCATACTCAAACAGGAAGGGTTTGAAAAGTTGCAGGAATGGATAAACTACTTTGATAATTTCTGGCTGTCAAAACTGGGAAAATTAAAATCACTGTTAGACAACAAACTTAAAAATTAAAAACTTAACCAAAATGAAAAAGCAAGACTACACGGCCAGCATCCTGGTCAAGACCACCGCAAACAAGGCATTCCAAAGCATTAACCATGTTGCCGCATGGTGGACAGAAAATATCGAAGGCAGTTCCGAAAAACTGAACGATGTTTTTATCATCCATTTCGGGGAAACCTTTGTAACGATGAAAATAGCCGAATCCGTTTCGGACAAAAAGGTCGTATGGGATGTCACTGACTGCTACCTCCACTGGCTGGCTGACAAGAAAGAATGGAAGGACACCCAGATCGTCTTTGAAATATCGGCCGAAGGGGATTCAACCAGGATCCAGTTTACACATGTCGGGTTAGAGCCCCAGGTAGAATGTTATAATGACTGTGTAAAAGGCTGGGACCAATATTTTAAAGGCAGTTTGGCCAAGCTGATAAACGAAGGCAAGGGACTCCCGCAAAGAAAAGAAATGACGGCTGCCGGAGCAGTCAAATAGGTCGGAGCCTCGGACCGGAAAGGTCGAAATACGAAAGTATAGCCAAATTATTTTGCCGTTGGGGGTGTTACTTTTTTACCTGCCTTGTTAATGTAATACCAACTATTACTTAACCAAGTATAGTGCTCACCAGCTGACTGCTTCTTGCAGTCGATTGAAACTTTTGCAACTCGGTGCTCAAATGGCCATGCACATGCAAACTGAGGATTAATAACAATCTTACCCGTTGATGCGTCCGCATATCCAATCTTGTTTTTTATGATGATCCTAAAAAGGCCGTCCGAAGGATAGTCAGGACCGTTGTCAAAAGGAAAGACCTCATATAATATTTTCTCTTGCCTGTCAATTGCCACAAACCCTTTTTGAGGTACTGCAACGATTGCATAAGTTCTAAAAGTGTCAGTAAAGCAAAACGAGTATTTGCCCAACGGTATAACAATATCCCCTGCTAAATCTTTATACCCGCTCTCATTTGTAACTGTGTCTGCAAACGAAATTAAAACGTCTCTTGCGTTCGCTTGCTGCCCCAAACCTGCCAAAGTCGTGCTAAGTAAGATTATGACAAGAACGATTTTAAGCTTTTGTGTAGTCATATGATAGTGCTAAGGATCTGGAAAACAGTGTCGTAAATGCTTTGCAATAGCTGATATAAAAATATGAAAAATACGGTGTTATTTGAATTAACTTCCCTTCCCTTTTGTGGGGAGAGGTCAGAGAGGGGGGACAACTTTCGAGCCTTTTTGTGAAAGATTTAATAAAAATTAGCGAGTTTTTAGATCGATATAGCCTCTATGGGCCGAAAAAGCTGAACGAGGCAAATCTCGTTCTATTTTTTGAAGTGAAAACGCCCTAATTTGCGGCAGTAAACTAATCCATAGGAAATTAGAATTGCCGTTATGCTATATTGCGAACCCACTCCGTTGACCTGCTTCAAACGACCCGGTACCAGGTTGATGCTGGTCATAGCCTTGCTCGAATTTACTATCGCTTTTGATGTCAGGGCTCAAAGCCAGACGCTGGTTTCGCCTCCGGGAAAGTTTGAACCGGCGGAACGAAATGCGGTCATCGATACGCTGGTCAAAAAGGTAAATGATTATTATGTCTTTCCTGAGGTGGCCAAAAAGATGACCGATGTCCTCCGCCAGCACCAAAAACACCGTGATTATGATACAGTAACAAACCGGGAGGTTTTGCCAAAATGCTGACGGCAGATTTGCAGTCCATTAGCAAGGATGGGCATTTAGGTGTGGATTATTCTGCTACCCCGATTACAAACGAGCACCCGGGCGCCCCATCCGAAGATGTGGTCAACCAATTCAGGAAAACCTGGGCAATGGCCAATTTCAGTTTTAAAAAGGTGGAACACCTGGATGGCAATGTCGGTCTCCTGCAACTGGATGCCTTTTTTCCGGCTGACTGGATCAAGGATCTTGCTGCCGGGTCGATGCAGTTTTTAGCTAATTCAGACGCGATCATTATCGACCTGCGCAGGAACCACGGTTTTGCTCCCGACGGCGTGCAGTTGATTGAAAGCTATTTTTTCAACGACGCCGTTCATTTAGCTGATGATCACAACCGCGATGCGAGTATCGTGAACCAGATGTGGACGATGCCGACAGTTCCCGGACCCAAACTGCCCAATGTAGACCTGTATATCCTGGTAAGCAAGGATTGTTTTTCCGCTTCAGAAGATTTCACTTATAATTTACAGTCGCAGGGGCGCGCAAAAGTTATTGGTGAGGTTACGGGCGGTGGTGCACATGGCACAAAGCCCTATAAGATCGGTACCTATTTTACCGCCTCCATACCTTTTGACTATGAAGTCAATACCGTTACCCATACCGACTGGGAGGGCAAAGGTGTACAGCCTGATGTGAAAGTCCCGGCCGACCAGGCACTGTTAACGGCTCAGATCATGGCTATCCAGGCCCAGATCAAACGGTTCGCAGTAGACACTGAACGCGGGGCAAAACTGCAAAAGATCGCCGAACAAAAGCAGAAGGAACTGGATGCGCTGAAGTCTAAAGCAAATTAATCGCAAAATGTTTATGCTGAGGAGTTATTTCAAGAATCCACTGGAGGAATGCAGCGTTGATATTTCGAACCTCAACGAAAGTCTCGAAAAACAGTTCAATTATTGGTTTGAGTTGAAAAAATAATGGATTTTGACAAGGGGGCCATGTATATTCAGATGATGCTGCAGTTTCAGATGGCCTATAGTTTTCTTTTCTTTCTTTCGCTATATTGATCACCTCTTTCTGTCTTAATGGAAGTAGAAAAGTCCGTCTATAGTCCGGATCGAGCAAGACCGTCTATTCCAAACAAAAAGAGGCTGTCAGCTGAATTTGAACTGCCCCCAAAAGTGTCTAACTTTTTGGGGCAGTTCATTTTGAGACACCCTCTCAATGATGAAGACTTGCGGGGCAAGAGGGACAGTTTTCGACCCTTTTTGCCACCGAATTGGGTAAGATAATGCAATTTATTGTCGGATATTTTATCTGTAGAAGGTTTCAGCGAAAACCTGTTTTCCAAGTCTCCATATAGTCCCTCGGGTAAAAATCGATAAATACGGTGATAGGATCCATAAAGCCTGAAGGGTGTAGTCGGAATACCCGTTACAGTCCAAAGGAAAAAAGCATTAATTGCCGGCATTATACTGCCGATTTGAGTGAAGGCTGTTAAATTTGGGCCATTAAAAGAAATAAATCGGTATTATAACGCCGATTAGATGTGAAAATGATCCAAATTTATTAAATTTGCTAATAAATAGGTATTATACTGCCGATGGATATTATAAAAATTGGAGAGAAATTACAGGAAAGAAGAGCTCTTTTCCGACTTCGACAAGAAGATCTTGCCGAGATAAGTGGAGTTGGTATTAGAACAATCCGTCAGATTGAACAGGGCGTAGGCAATCCTTCGTTAGACACATTGCGAAAAATTTTTATCGTAGTAGGCATGGACGTAACTGTTGAAATTATTAATATAATTAAAACAACATAATGCAGAAAGGAGAAGTATACTACAACGATATATTTGCAGGTATCCTTGCCAAACATGGTCCTGAAGATTATCGCTTTACTTATGATGATAAATATGCTGATAATTCTGCCATGCCTTCCATAAGTGTAACGTTATCCAAGAAGCAAAAAGAACATGCAAGCACCCGGCTTTTTTCTTTTTTTTCTGGCCTTCTTGCTGAGGGTATAAATAAAAACATTCAGTGTCGCTTGCTTCGAATTGATGAGAATGACGATTTTACGAGGCTGTTAAAAACAGCCAACGTAGATACCATTGGAGCCATTACGATTAAAGAGATCAAAGAAGAATAATAAAGGAAATTATTACAAATGTGCCTAGGATGCTATAAAGAAAATAAAGACAATATTGAAGGTTACTGCCTTAATTGCCGTAAAAAGTTATTTGACGGCAAAAAGGTATCCCATATCCTAAATTTTGATCCTCCTAAAGAAAGCAATTATAAAGACTATCAAAATAAAACAAAAAAATTATCTATTTCTGGTGTTCAGTTAAAGTATTCGATGATACTGGACGGTAAAGAATTGAAATTAACCGAAACTGGCGGCCAATATATACTAAAACCAATTCCCAATGCAGATCACATTTTAAACAAAGATCAAGCTCCAGAAAATGAGCATTTAACGATGCAGATTGCCGCTCAGGTATTTGGAATAGAGACCGCTGAAAATGCCTTAATTTATTTCAAGGATGGTTCTCCTGCCTATATTACGAAACGATTTGATATTAAACCAGAGGTTGGAAAATACCTACAGGAAGATATGGCTCAAGCCAGTGGTAAAACAAGGCAAAGTCATGGAGAGAATTTTAAGTACCAAGGTACTTATGAAGATGTTGGAGCACTTATCACGGAACAGGTTTCTGCAACAGTCCCGGCATTGGAAGCATTCTTTAGACAAGTTCTTTTCAATTATATTTTTTCTAATGATGATGCTCATTTAAAAAACTTTTCTTTTATCGAATCTCCTATGGGAGATAATATTCTTTCCAAAGCATACGATCTTGTGTGTACTGAACTTCATACACCGGGAGGACCAGAAACCGCCTTAGATCTTTATAAGGGAGATAATGAGAACGAGTTTTATGCCCGGGAAGGACGGTATGGGCAAGTTCATTTTAGAGAACTTGCGAAAAAAATTGGTGTTAGCCCAGTTAGGGCTGCCGGGATTATATTTAAACTCTTGAATTCAAGTGCCCGTGTTCATGAGATGGTAGAAAACTCTCAATTAAGGATAGACGCTAAAGAAAAGTATTTATCATATTATGATAGTAAAATTCGAGTATTAGGCATAAACGAACTTTTGATTGCTCGAAAATTTAAAATAACAAAAGCAAAAGATTTCCCGCCAAACATAGTAGTTAAAGTGTCTTTTTATCGAGGAAGGCAGCCAATTGTAGGAAAATTTGTAAAAGAACTTGTAGCTGATACTCATCGTGTCGTCAATAATCTCTTCGCTTTTGTGGAAGAGAAAAATATGGATGAATACGAAAGAACTGGAGATCGTGCTTTAATTACTGTTATTGATGGAGACACTGTTGTAAAGGTAGTGTAAGTTCGCTACGCTTCTTCACATCCCGAAATAAAAATGCCCCGCCTTGGGGCGGGGACATTGATCAAAACTTGCGGGGCGGAGGGGACAACTTTCGAACCGCTTTTTTGTGAAAGATTTAACCTCCGTAAGTACACCTGCATCCTTCATTAGACCGACTTACATTCAAGCAGGTGAGCTCCATCCCAGCCGTTTCATGTTTTATGGGCTTGCAGGTTGTTAGGTAGGCTGCGCAGCTACGAAGGCTGCATTCTGCCGCTCGAGCGCCTTTGCCGCACTTCCGCGCCAACTCTCGGCTATGGATGCCGACGCCGGATCGGGGAAGATATCCTCCTCCTCCTGCTCAACCCCGGCGTAGATGGCACGTGCGGCTGACTCCGGGGAGGCCTTGGGTATGTCGAGGCCCCGGTTCATATCGGTGTCGACGGGACCGGTTAGCACTGCGTAGACCTTTATCCCCTTGCCGGCCAGAAAGGCACGGAAGGATTGTGTCAGTGAGAAGGCGGCCGCTTTCGAGATGGAGTAGGACGCAATCGGCGGAAAAGATGCAAGAGCCACCATCGATAGATTGTTGACGATCGCCCCACGTGAACGCATTAGCGCCGGAAGGAAAGCCTGGATCAGATCATAGGTACCAAAGAAGTTGACAGCAAGGTGTCGATTGAGCATTGTACGATCGCTGAGGTCGTCGTAGTAGGCTACACCGGCGTTGTTGATCAGGACATCAAGCGACCCGGCTGTCCTAACCGCCTCGCGAATCTGTTCTTCGTTCGTCACATCCAGCATCAGCGGTGTTACCCGGGGATCGGGATGAGTCATTGCAGTGCGCGTCCCTGCATATACCCGTTTGGCGCCCAGTTGTAATGCTTCCTCGACCAGGGCTCGGCCAATTCCGCGATTGGCCCCGGTCACAAGGATTGTTTTGTTCTCGATTTTCATCTATTTCAGTTTTAATGTGTGAACAGGTTAGTTTTGCCAAGCCGGTCGATCCTCCCGCTGTTTTTCGAAGTCATTGCCTTCTGCGACGTTGGGCCCACCCTTGCCGGTAGCGATCAGGTTGTATAGACTGGTGCTGACGTAGTAGTTCCACGCCTTGTTGCAGATCGCATAGCATTCTTCTTCAGGTATCAACCCATGGTGCGTAAAGCGGACTTCCGTCTGCGCCCCTTTCTTAGTGATCTCGTAGATCATTTTGGTGCCTTTCCATTCGTTTTTGTTCTCGGTGAAGTTGAAATAATTATCAAGTACAAGCCAAACGACCTTTTGCGAGGGGACAAGCTCGACGATCCGGATCCTACAACGATGGACTTCCTGGAAATGATAATCGAATTCACTCTGCAACCTGTCGGTGTTGCCCTCAATGTCTTCTGACCACCAGCCACGGGGATTGTTGATGGCATCGAAGGCTTGCTGGGGAGATTTGTCTACGACAAAAGTGGTGGTGAAGCTCTGATCTTCGGGGCTGGCCGAAGCAATGAACTTCCGCAAGCTATCGGTGATATAGCCGGTCCATGCATTGGAGCAGGCGTCGAAGCATTCCAATTGCGGGGTCAAACCCTCATGCGTGAATCGGATCTGGGTTTTGCCCTCCTTTTCAGAAACGTCGAAAATGATCTTGGTGTCGATCCATTCGTTCTTGTCCTTCACAAAATTGAGCGTACTTTTCGTTATCAACCAGACGATTTTTTTGTCCGGGATGAACTCTGTTACTTTATGCTTGCTGTAGTGGAATTCTTTGTAGCGATAAGTGAATTCCTTCCCTGGTTCGTCTGTGGGTCCTTCGATCTCTCCTGACCACCAGCCCCGGACATTGTTGATGGCATCGAAGGCTTGCTTCGGGGTCTGATCCACTAATATGGTAGTGGTAAAATCCTGCTTTTTCATACGTTTTGTTTTTTCTTCACCAAAAGTAGTGCGAATACCCGCCGGCTGTTGATGGCGAAAATGACAATAAAGCAGGACGATATTGCCATCTTCCAATTTTGGGCGTACCTTGTCATCTATTCATTGTATTCCTATGCGTATTGCTATTTTAAAATATGAGGATGCGGTACCAACTTGTGTTACCGGTCCGGCGGATATCTGGTACGGGATGAGTCGCATGTATCCGTTGGCTACCGGAAGCCCCATGAAGAGGTCCATACAGATAGATTTTATTTCATCTTCCGGTAAGGCCTTGTGCGCGACATCTGTCGGTGCGCAAAAGCAAAGGAAATTAACGCCCAAAGAAGTGTACGACCTGGTCATTATTCCGGCCATGCGGTATGAAAAGATCCAACCGGTGCTGGACCGGGAACAGGCATTAATAAAATGGTTGCAAAAGCAGTACGCGCAAGGCGCCGAGTTGGCGAGTATTTGCGTGGGCGCATTTCTATTGGCTGCCACCGGATTGTTGGCGGGGAAAAAGGCAACCACGAACTGGCTGTTTGCCGATCAATTCCGCAAGCAATTTCCTTATGTGGATTTGGAGGATGATAAAGTGATCGTCGACCAGGGTAAATTGTATTCCTGCGGCGGGGCTTTTAGCTTTACCAGCTTTATGATCTACCTGATAGAAAAATTATGCGGCCACGAAGAGTCGATTATTGCCTCAAAAATTTTAATGATCAACGTCCACGATCTGCCCCAGAGCACTTTTTCTATTTTCCGCTTTCAGCATGATCACGCTGACGAAGCCATTGCGAATGCTCAGGCGTACATTGAAAAGAATTATAAGCAATCGCTGGCCCTGGAGGGGTTAGCAAGCCGGAGCAATATGAGCGTGCGCAATTTTATCCGACGATTCGAGCAGGCTACGGCAAATACGCCACTCGAATACCTGCAGAGGGTCCGGATAGAGGCGGCCAAGAAAATGCTGGAAACAAAAAACGAAGGGATAGCACAGGTAGCTTCCCGCTGCGGCTATGAAGACGTCGATTATTTCGGCAAGATCTTCAGACGGTATGTGGCCATGACACCCCGGGCCTATCGGGAAAAATATGGAAGGAACAAGAACTTGTAATGCCAGTCGCATACTGCGGGCCTCGATTCAAATAGAAGAACTGCGAACTTTCCTTTTATCCATTTTTCCCGTAAACCGAGAAATGTCAAGAAACCGACCGATGAAAGCTGGGAAGGCGCAGCGTTTCCTACAACGTCCGGTGTGCTGTAAACGTTCCTGTTGAGTTCGGATAATTGCCTCTTACCCACGTCCCCATGCAGCTATTGCCTGAAATGGACCCTGTGAAGATGAAGTTGACGTTCCCCAGGCCATCGGTGGCCACGATGTTGAATTGGTTATTTGTAATGGCAGCACGGGCGGCCGGAAAAAATTGAGGGGACGTTATGCTGGCCTGGATGACGATCAATGAATCCGATGTTGCCACAAAGGCGATCCTGCCGCTGTCGACGCCGGCCGAGGGTACAGCAGCGCTGCCGGTATAGCTGCCTTCGTAGCAGTAAACCTGTTTGTCCGACCTTTCTTTCATGACGGCATTGAGGGTCTGGTTGGCGTTGAGCGAAACCGTTGTAACGGGAGCGGAGCCATCGGCTTCGACGCCGAATTGAATGGTGGCATTTGCCTTAAAGGGATTATACGATTGAAATATTGTATACAACCGGCGGCCGGCAGGGACTACCGAGGAGTCCGGCTGTAATGGCTGGCGGATATACATGGTGGCGGAGTCCACTACATAGCGGATCAGGGAGTCTCTCAGAACCGCATTCATGTATTCCAGTCCGTATACCAATTTGCCGTCGTTGGAGATATGTAATGCAAAGGTGGCAGCGCTGTCTTGGGCGTTGATCGTTACGCCCTTATAAATGCCATAGCTGGAGTTGTCGTAGGAAGGGCTGGCTTGTGATGCTGTCGGTAGAACATAGGGTTTGCCGAGGTCTGTCGGTTCGGAGGGCGCGGATGGGGCATTGTGAGTTTTGCCACAGGCTTGCAGGAGGAAGATCATGGCGATGAGCAAGGGTGCAGGTTTCATCGGGTAAAGATAATTTATTTTTTATTCCTCATTGGATGCGGGTCTATTTCCCCAGGATCTTAGCCAGACGCCGTTAGGACCTAGTACATCTTCTAAAATAGTCCGGTAAGGTCAATTCAATCTCGATCTTATTTCTGCTTCATCTTCCAGCCAGTTGTAAAAAAAAGGGGTCTTTTCGATGGTCGGTTTATCTCCCTCGGGATAAGGACTACGCTCGACTTCTTCCTTTCTATCGATTGTATGTAAGATCTTCAAAAAATCCCTGTGTTCAGGCATAAATCTCACACCGTATTTTTCTTCAACAGCATCAATCTCTTCTTCTTTTAATGGCACCCATTTAGCACCATAAGCCCAATTCTCGCAGGTAAAACCATCCGTTGAGTAACGGGGATCTTTACTCCAAAATGATTCTGTCCTTTCTTTTACCCAATAGAAGAAATCTTTGTAGTTCCCAGGTATTTGCAGTATGATAGGTTATTGTTTGGTCATTTCCTTCCGGAAGGTACAAAATATAGCCTGACTGTTCAATTCCGTGACGATTGGACGCTTTGCCAATATACAGGCAAGATCGTTATATATGCCCCCCCGTTTTAGCTCACTTGGGATTAGTGTTTGAAGCACTAAATTTAGTTCGAACCCAAATCAAGGGAATCATGGAAGAAAATTATGGCACAATCCAACAAAAATGGGAAGAATCAAGCATAATTCAGTGGGTAGTGCTATTTTTGTCACCGAAGTTTTTCACTGGTTATTTCAACATCCGAAATTTTCCATTCTCCATCTACTTTTTTCCACTTGTATGTCCCTTCTCTTTCAACTGTCCATTTTTTAGAAAAGAAAATAAAAGTTCTTATTGTTACAGTTGTTTTTTGAATAGTTTTTTCAGTAAATAAGCCGTCGTCAACTGATGAATTTAGTCTGTCGTAAGTTCCGGTATTGGTTTTTATCCGATCAAAGTATCTTTTGGTATCATTCGACAGTTGCCTTTTTTCAATTATTTATAAAAGACTGTAGGTCCCGGTTATGGATTGCGCTCTGGTCGGAAAGTGGTGCAAATTTGGTAGGATAAAGGTAGTTTATAGGCAGAAATTTGGCAAATGAATAATAAGTTAATTCAAGCTGAAGCCTTTCTGTTCCAAGACCTTGAGGCATTCATACCAGTAAAAGAAGGCTGACTGATCAGGAAGGCGCTTTAATTTGTTTAAGACATTCCATTCGGGATGAGCGATATTAAGCGTCTGTACATCCTGACCTGCATAGCGCTGCAAAGGGGTATAATCCTCTACCATCAACCTGGCGCAGAGATAAGCCACCTTCGCAGACGCAGTGACCGCCTGGTCGATCCGAAAATAGCCGCTGATCAGGTGATTGCTGAAGTTTTGTATCCCTGTCCGCAGATCCATAAACCGGTACCGGTCTGGATCCTTTTTATTGCTGTCCCGGAAACCGATGATCCGGCAAGTATGAATGGTGTCCCATAGGACATCCCTGGGGGGCAGTTCTAATCCACGATAGGCTAACTCCTGCTGAACGAATGCATCATAACTCGCGGCGACAATATCAACGGCTTTCACCTGCTCAAATAAATGGCCCAGGTCGAATAATTGCTTTATAATTTCCAGTTCCTTTTCTTTTCCATATTGGATACCGGTTGTGTTAGGTGCGAATGCTGTCAACTTATCCCCGGTAATTGCCTCAATAGTGGGGAGCTTCACCGAAATCAGTGTTTCCGTTTCAATCCAGTGGCTTTGTATTGGTAATTCCTGGATCTCCGGATAGTGGGGCTTCTCGAATAGGATGTCCAGCAAAATAGTATTGCCCGCCTTGATGAAATTGGAGGTGTATTCAAGTTTATAATGCGCCTTGGGTACACCGGGTTTATAGCTTCTGTGGGCATCGAGCTCCCATCGGTAAAAGGGAGTGCTTTGCACCATCCGGTTCAGCAGGCGTTCGATGTCTTCCCTCCCGGCCTGCGTGATGATGTCTACATCAACGGAGAACCGGTTGGCCTGCGCGAGCAGGAGGATCAGACTGGTGCCACCCTTGAAAATGAAATCCAGTCCATGAACTTGCAGTTGCTGTACCAGGGAAAGGGCATGGATCATTTTCTCCACTAACGGGGGATTGATCTTTTGATACTCCTCCTGTGCGCGTAAGCGCTCTATCCATTCCAGTTGAAAACAATGTTCTCTGATCATTCGGTTACAATTGAAGGTAAGGAGGGAAAATTCTTCTTCAGGTATGCTTTCAGGACATCTTCCTTGTTCCTTCGCTTGGCATATCCAAACAAGGTGGTAAAGTTAATAGCATACCGGGAAATTGCATGCTCAAATATTCGTTCGAGCTCGGCCCCCTGCAGGAAATAAAACAGGGCGAGGTCGTCATAGATATCGACCAGGATCTTTTCAAGGGTCGGGACCTGATATTTTTGGCTACCGACAGCCACTTCTTGTAAAGGTGCCCTGGTTATGAGTGGAAGGATAAAGACGGGATTTTTGATTCCTGAAAACTGTAAGTTCTTCCGTCCTATTGACCAGGCCAGATCAGTGAATTCTTCTTCCTGCAGGGCGTCCCTGAGTGACTCCTGCAGATCCTTTTCAATTTCAATGATCAGGTTATCCTTGTTGAATTGATGGACGGAAAATTCGTTGAGCCAGTTGGTGTTCCAGATAGTAAATAGAACCTTGCGGTAATTTTCACGGATGATGTTATCTATTATAATGTGATGCTTATCGGGTACAGGCGTATAAGTGGGTTTGACCTTTAATGTGTACCACCCCTTTTTGATTTCCTGGAGGATCCTTTTTTGTTTGAGCTCGTAAATCCGCCAGCCCGAAGTTCCCTTATTGAAAGGTCCTTCTGTTAGGGTCCAATAGTCGAATAAGTCCTTAGCAGAAAAGGCCTCCCTTTCCTTGAACGCTTCTGATAGTTGATCGATCGTCCGTTGTTTCACAATCAAATTTACGCCAAATGTGTAATATTTTGGCTTATTTTTGAATTCAAATTTTAACCAAATAATTAATATTTTGGTATATATTTGATATAAATAATTGATTATCATATATTATCCTCAAGCCAGAGATACATGCTAGTGGGTGCCCAACGCTGATAAAAGAGCTTTCTTTTCCAATTTGTGAGACACTGTCCCACAAATTGGAAAAGAATTATTATTAAACAATTCTCAAGTTCGTTCAGAGAATTGGTGTAAAATGGTGCCTTCTAAATAGGAGTGGACCTCTGTATTATTTTTTTAACTTTACAATGCAATGAAAAAAAACACCTCGATAGCGTCTACGGAGAACTCCAAGGGAGCTTATATTTTTAAGACAATGCTTGAGGATAAAAAGGCTATTCAAGATCATCTCTCCAAGGGCGGTAAAATTGAGGATTTAAAAGGGAAATTCAATTTTGTCAAGCCCGTATCCGCTTCAGGAAAATGATGCGTACTCTTATGAGCTCCTAACTGATCCGGGAATAAAATATACTAGATATTCGGCCAATGAAATTTGCCTTTCTCCAATCCCTTTTACTGGCCAGCCATTTAGCCCTGCCCGCCCAGAACAAGGATACCAGTCATATCGCTCTGGCCGATCCGGCTGATCAAATCCTGGCGCCATTGAAATACCTTGCATCCGATCAACTTAAGGGTCGTCATATAGGCTTATCTGAAATCGATACTGCTGCCAGATATATAGCCGACCAATTCAAACAGGCTGGTGCAAAGACCGTTGCAGGCGCCAGCGGTTACTTCCAGTCTTTTACCCGCGTCTTTAATCCTCTTTCCCGAACCTTTCGCAACGACCCGCAGTCTGCGGCCAATATGCCTTGGCATATGGCGGCGCTAAAAGGGCTTACTCTCAAAAACGTACTGGCTTTTGTGCCTGGGACTGATCACGGGTTGCGGGAACAGTATGTCATCCTGAGTTCACATTACGATCATGAAGGGGTGGCGGATACGGCAGCAATGGAGGATGGCAAAATGGGATTAGACTATAGGCCAAAAAACTCAGGCTTTCATTGCTGAGGTTGGCGGGGCGTACCCGTCCTATGCGGAAGTATGTATCCTTCTTGCCCCCAACGCCCCCAAAAGGTAAATGAATACATGAAGAAAAATGGGACCAAACAGATATCGCGGAGCGGTTTTTATTGATCATCAAAGAGGTCATCAGTGAAAGGCTAAGTAAAATGAAGAGGGAATTCCCTACCGAGAGCGGGGACCATGCCCAAAATTTGACCCTAATGGCGAAGGGCACCAGGTTCCCGGTCTTGGAGTGGATTGGTAACGTCTGCGATTTTTCGTGGGGGCCTTCCTAGCGAATTATGTAATTATTAGGCTTTTAATGATTGTTAGGAGAGTCTTCAGGAGTTCGATTGGGCTCCCCCCTAAAGGGATCACGTAAAGGAGCGAAGCGACTTTACGAACGAGAAGGAGCGAGGGACGAAGCTCGTTCGAAGTGAAGGTAATCCCCTCACCTCCACCTGAATTGAGCTTAAAAAATCGATGATTTGGCAGGGACAAAAGATAGGTCAGAGTGTACTTGTAACATCGAGATGCCACCAATTCTCTGGAAAATTATAAGTTTGATCTTCTGCTATTTTTTCTAATTCTTTTAATTTATTCTGGGAAAAGACTTCTGAGAGCAACCATTCACTGCAAAAACCACTGCCTAACTCTGGAATTGCCTGCCTAAAATACTTTGCTATGCTTTTCAATCCTGAATGTTCTTTGCTTAGTTTGGATATGATCCCTTTAATGGCTGTAGCGATTGGTTTTACATTATTATTTGCATTAAACTGATTATCCCGGTATTTATATTGTTCACACATGTATGATGTCATAATAATTTTTTGAAAATCTTTTCGAAGTGCCTTTTTTATGGATAATTGGGGCAGGGGATTTTTGGTTGACACCCAGCATGCTGTATCTGCAATACAGATAAGGTCTGGCATTTGAATAGGATGGGTTAAAATTGATGTATCATTTTCATGAATTTTATTGGCAATTTTATTAATCACATTTTTATCTTTCTTCCAGATATGTGAATGTGCCAATAACCCATAAAATATAGGGCTTTGAATTTCATCATATATTGTTGGTTTTAAATTGTGTGAAAGTAATGAACGTATTTTGACTGAATTACTATAAAACTTGGTTAGATCCGTGGCTTTGAGTGTCAGTTTGCATTCAAATGCTGCTAGGACCGCGTCTGCCAGATAGAGTTTTTTGTTGAGAAGCCCATATGGATACTCTGGTTTCAAGACTACAACATCAACTTGCGGGCTTGTTTCGCCGTTGCTGTTTATAATTCTCCCCTTTGTCACTATGTGAAATGTTTTTGGTAGCCATTGCTTTAGCAGGGATGCCCAATTTTCTTCGCCTTGGTCTCCTGCTGTTCCTGGGTCTTCTTTGGCCTTTTTTCTGATTCTTGAATATTCGTTACTAATGTCATTTGATGCTGAGTTGAAGAAATCTATTAGATCGTTGTTTTTCATTTCAAGTGATTTTAAAATTGTGCATGCCTAAATAGTAGCTTAATTTCGAAAGGTATCGTTAGAATTTAGTTGTTATTTAAAAGAGGCTGTATCAAAAGGTCTATACAGCCTCTTTTATTCAGGTACCTGATGGAGACAATTTCCGTTTAAGCGATTCTCAGAGGCTTCTTTTTACTTTTGATCCAGCCTCTTTTTTACATTGAATGCGGAGAGTTGATTTCTTTTAACATGTCTTGGAGAACTTGCCTGTAAGCAAGAACAAACAATTCTCTGACTATAACTTCGACTTGTTGAGGATCAGTCAAATCCATTGAAATCCGCTCTGATGCAAAGGCCTGAATCCGTGAGAGGGCAGTTGCCTCAATCACATCTTTGATGTGATGTTTTTTTGTTTTATCAAAAAAACTTAAAAAATCCTTCTGGACTGCCCTTTGGCTTAGAAGCCTTCTTTTTGAGGACACAAAGTTTCCTCGGGTTGAAAGGCCGATTTTTGCTCTCATAAAAAGTGTTTGGGTGGGTCATTGGTGGTAATTATGGTTTTGAAAGAATTGCCGCTTTTAAGAAGAATGCTGATGATTGCCAGGGTCACAAAAAACAGGTTGAACAGCAGGTGTTGTCTCCAGTTCAGATTCCTTATGACCCCAGGGGCAGGGACATAAACAAAAAAATGAAGGAAGGCGGAGCCAGCGTATAAAGTAAAAATGATCGTGAGTATAAGTAAAGCATAAAAACCCACTAGGCAGATGCGTTCGAAGATCAATGACAAATTGATGGCTATTTCAGAACAATTCATGGCCCAGATCAGGAATGGGATCCATGAATTGGGAAAAGCCTGGTTGATCTTTACACCGACAAAAGTCTTGAAATCCAGGGATTTACTAATGCTGGCATATAGGAAAAGCAATATCAATAGGGCTGAGATAGGTTTTAGTAGTACCTGTCTTTTGCTCATAATTCAATAAATTATTTGCCTGGGGATGCTTGGTCGATTCAACAACAAATTTTAGTGCGACAAGAATTAATAGGCAAGGTGAATTTCAGGAAAGGAAGTAGATAATAGGGGAAGGTTCAGTTTGTTACGGTTTCTGATATTAAATATCGGAAATATTGAGTGTTTGTCAATGCTCAGCACTAAATTTATTTTTCGCTACATGTTAACACTTAAAATCGCCTTCCCCTTTACCTTATAAAGTACTTCTTTTTTGTAATATAATTTGTAATTTTTATCAGTAGATACTGTCAGGGGAGCATGCTTTACAAATATCTTTTAACAGGCTTGTTCTTCCTAATGACCCGATCCGACGGATATGCCCAGAGCGGTCAGCTATGCCTGGGAAATCCGGGTTTACTGACTTTCTCCTGCAGCATCACAATATTTTCGGTCGGCGATTCATTTGCCGTCGCTGAGATGGTCTTCCGACCTAGCATTGAATGCCCTGGTCTGGGTCAAATATCTAGCGAAAATCTATAAGGGGGAATATGATCCTACTATCCGCGGTAAGGAGGGAGAGAATAACTGGTGGGGGACGGCAGGAGCCTATGATCCCGGCGACATGGTGGAGTTTGGGGCCAATGAACGGTAGGAATTTGTTTATGGGGTATTCCTGGATTGCCGGAAGAGTCGGTCCGCCATCGTGGGCCATTATACCCAGATGATATGGAAGAACAAGCAGAGGTAGGATGTGCTCTTGTAAGCAATGGCAAGATGGATTACCTCGTCTGCCGCTATGCGGTTCCGGGCAATATATTGGGAGAGAAACATTATTGACCTTCCAAAACCTCAATCCTGATCGCTTTTCTCAAGGATATCGTTCATAGTAATACCCTCTCCTCGATCACCCGGCAAATTATCCCAATGGTTTTCCGCATTAATAGATTAAAGGGGCCAGGGTGATTTTAATAGTTAATTTATTCGTGGCAATTAAAGCCTCTATTGTTTTTATCAGTGCGGGTAGCCACTTTTGCATTGTGTACATGACTTTGATGAGTAAAGGAGGTTGAGTATGATGAAGAAAAATGACCTGATTGTAATGAAAGCAATTGCTTTGTGTTTTAAGCCCTATTTAAAACCGGAGGAAGCTTTAATATATTGTGATCTGGGGCGGACACAATTTGCAAAAAAATGCGACGAGTTTGGAATCTACAAGAGCAATAGCGGTTATTTTAGGCGGGAGGAGTTAAATGTGATGTTATCAGGTGGTCAACCTTCGGGCATCCCTAAAGACCGCAAGTAAAATGGAGAAATCTGGTTCCGCGCCACTTGGCCCAATCTGTAGAATTTATTCTTCTCCCCCTTTTTAATTAGCGTATACCTTTCCATTCTAATGGGATAAGGTTTAATGGTTATGGTAAGATTAGCGGACCCCACCAATAAGTGGGGTTTTCTATTGCCGATCCCCGAGAAGAACGCGTCAGAATTTATCAGAATTCTCTTTATTTTTGCCCCGACATCGAAAGCGAATAGAAGCGGGAATAAGCATGCAAAAAGAATACAACTCTTGATTTCCGCCTTAGGGTGACACAAATTTGACACGTTTTATTTATAAGGAATTGATATCCAGAATAATAAGAATCCTATTCTGAGCACATTTTAACCGCTGTATGGTAACGATTTGCAACATTTTTTTCTTTTATGCATGTTGAATGTTTCCGCTTTCTTCCTAATTTTTTGACACATAAATGACTCATGGCTTGACACGCGAGATCCGGACACAAACGCTATGCTCTATTCCGCCGAATGGGATCAGCTTAATCATTGGACTCTTTTTCTACCTGTTGCAAATTGAAATGTAGATACTTAAATTGTAAGCCAACAATGAACTACCATAGCTGATCGCTCTATTTGTTGACATCAGAGTAAAGCTGTCTGTAAATATATTGACACGCGCCATCCTCAGTTATAAATGTTTTTGTCGATTGTTTTTCACCTTTCTCTTTAAAATAAACTTCGTATTCCACGGCTATTTTCCCTTTTCTTATCGTCAGCGCCATCTTGTCATTGTCGTCTGAGGAGCCATAAATTCCGTGTAGGTAATATGTGTTTTCGGATATTTGTAATTCTTTGAGTTTATTATGCAATTCTGCTAAAGTCATCTGTTTTTTTATTTGTGAGGAAGCCGTATGCCTCCGGTGAAAGTAAAAATCCAGGTAAGTGCCCATTATTGAACCTATAACGTCATATGAATATGCATAAATGATGTGGGTTTGACCGGGGCACTATGCCTCCTTCAATGCTCTGTTCAGCACCATTAAATTGCCTATATATTCTTTTCCATGCGCCCAATCTGGTAATAACTCCGTCCAAATGATCTGGCGGTCAATGGCGATCTGAATGATTTCTTTATTTACAGGATCAATAGAGCCTTCATCAACCAACTGCCCAAAGCCGGTGGAAATAACGGAAATATCTAAAGTATAGATGTACTGTTGGTCGTCAAAGTCCTTATCCTGTAATTGAGACAGTATTTTCTCTCTGTCCACTAGTTGACGATTGTACTCCGAGAATTCCATCTCACCTACACCAGTAATGGTCCAAATCAGACATTCCAATGTCGGTGTTGCCGGGTTTTCCTTTCTCCACCTCCTAAATTCGGCGAGGGCCGTATCGCCTTCATCTGAACCGAATGGGCCAAGTTCATCAATACAGCTCCAAAAGAATTCTTCCGGGATCAGCGCTTTAGCTCTTTCATGAGCCTTGTCAATATCAATACCGTATTTTTCTCCTTCCATATAACCTGTAAATGTATATTTTTTCTCCTTTTGCAGTTTCTGAATTATTACCATACAAGTGGTTGGACTTCATTTTTCCAAAGGAGTATTCGAAAATCTTCATAATGGCCGCCGGTGCCGATGGTATGATTGTCCCGGTGCCCTTGCCCGAGCTGCAATTGATGCAAAATACCGGCGTAGGTTCCCACCCAAAGAGTCTGTTCGTCATCAGACAACGCTATGCCGGAAATAGTAGAACCCAGAAAATGTTGCCAGAGAAGCTGGCCTGCCTGGGAAAATGCCTTAATATAGCCATATGCGTCTCCAAGAATATAATAATCACGTGCGGCAACTCCAATATATACGCGGCACTGATCGTCAATCACAGTGTACCGTTCATCGGGGGTATTAGCTGGGATCACCAAACCTGCAATACCAGTTGTCGAAACGCCGATAGTAATGCCATTATAGAAATGACAGGAATTGACAATAAGCAGGTCTCCTGATTGAGAAAAAAGAGCAAAGTGAGGATAGGAAGACTGGGGACCGATCTGCGCTATCAGAACTCCTGTGGCGTCCAAAACAAGGTGCTCTGAATCCTGTTCTCCGACCGCCAGCAACCGATTGTCCGGAGAAAGTGCCGCATGCTCCATCGACAGGTTTGGCTCTTCGGTAGGATCGTCCGGGTCCGGCGCCGGATGAATTAGCTGACAGATGGTATCTGTCAGCAGATAGATGCCGGCAGAAGAAACGAGCACCAATGTCAGGCCATCATTAAAAGGGATCAATTGGCTAAGCTTTAACTGAGCCTCCAGGTGCCCTGTAAAGGTCGCCAAAGGACGGCCTTCAACCTTGGTAGGTTAAGATAGATTGATCGGTAGCGATGGCGTAGATCGCTTTGTCTGGGGACTGACCGATGCAAATTATCGATTCATCCATCCGCTGCAGAGTCTGCCCTGTAAGCAAGTAGGCTTGTCGTTGCTGATACGGTGCCCCTGAAATGAAGGCGAGTTGATTGTCCGGCAAAGGGCAAAAATTTTCTAGGCTGATGCCTTTTTTTTCCAGGATGGGGACGAAGGGTGCATGCGCAGGCGGGAAATCGGCCCGAAAGGCCGCCACATGCCCCTTCTCATTCGCTTTTCGTAACAAGGCCAGTACTGGACTAGCTAAATGATCCCGCTCGTCCTTCGGCTCCGGCCCTTTCCAGTTATCCCAGCCGTGAGTGGCGGCAAAAGCAACCATATCATTGATTCCTTGGGCAAAGGCGGCGCCTTTTTCATTCCATTCCTGCTGTAGTTGATTTATTTTACGTAGGCGGTTGAACATGGTAGCAAATTTAAGGGCCCGCAACCATTCTTTGCCAGATTTCCGACAAGAGCCTTCCTAGATTTTATATAGACATCTACTGCCACTATTGTTTCCCCCTGCTGAATTCTAAACCTTTATCCGTTTGACAAATTCCGGAATAAGGTTTCCGGGTATGCGCAAATAGTCTCGAACATCTTAATTGTGAGTTATGGCAGTGGAGATAATGACAAGGTCTGAAATGATATCCATGTACGAAAAGCTTAAGGACGATCTGGAGACATTGAAACAGATGCAGCGGCAAATGCTGGAGCAAATGAATCACTGGAGGGCGGCTATACCTCCGGACAAAGGCATTGCCTCAGACTACGTGACCGCCTCGGAATTTATGAATGCCGTTCATATAAGACGGTGGAAATTCGATCAATTAATTGGTACTAACCAGATACAAGTCGTCAAAAAAAAGCGAAAGATTTATGTTCCGGTAGGGGAGATCGATCGCTTTTTTAAGGATCCCAACGTGCAGTAGATGGCAGGCCCGTCACTGTTTTTCCTTCAACTTCTCTTTTAAAGCCTTCATATCCTGACTGACCTTTACATCAAGGATCTTCGCGTAGTGCTGGGTCGTCTTGAGATTGCGGTGCCCCAGGAGCTTCGAAACTGTTTCAATGGGTACGCCATTGCTCAGGGTTACGGTGGTGGCAAACGTATGCCTGGCAATATGAAAGGTCAGGTTTTTATGAATTTTGCAGACGTCGGCAATCTCTTTGAGATAGGCATTCATCTTTTGATTGCTGAGGATGGGAAGGACCCGGCTCTTGTTCGTACAGGAGGGATGATGCTCGTATTGTTGCAAAATGTCCAATGCTGCCGGTAACAGCGGAATCCTCGAGGGCGTTTCTGTCTTTTTCCTCTTTGTGAAGATCCATTTTTCTCCATCTACTCCCGTACTAATTTCTGTCCGCTTTAGCTTCCGGATGTCCGAATAGGCCAGGCCCGTGTAGCAACTGAAAAGAAAGATATCCCTGACATGGGTCAGTCTGTCGGTAATGAAACTATGAACAGCTATGGCATTCAGCTCCTCTTCCGTGAGGGCCTCCCTGTCGACCTCCCGCAAAGCCATATTGAATCCCAGGAAAGGGTCCGTGTTCAGCCATCCATTCCGCATACAGTGTATGACGACCTTTTTGCAGCAGGCGATGTATTTGATGCTGGTATTGTGGGCGCATTTTTTGACGCTCTTGAGCCAAAATTCGAATTCTGAAGCGAATTCATAATTGAGATGCTGAATGTTTATATCATCTGCCTTATACTTCCATTGGATATAATCCCTGGTATGGCGCCAGGCCGTTTTAAATCGCACTAGAGTGCCCTCTGCATACTCACTTCCGACCAACTTGGCCATCTGGTCATTATGGTGCTGGAATATTTCGAGGAGCGTATGCACTTTTTCAAATTCGGGCTCTTTCCCCCTGACAATATCCCGAATGTATTGGACAGTGACAGGCTTGCCCAGGGTGAGTAGGCGGTGCCGGGCTTCATGAACTTTGGCCTCAATGGTGTCGAGGTAGGCGTTTAGCGCCCGGGCGCTGTCTCGCTTGCCGATCGCCCTGCCGGCTTCTTTGCTCCACAGTTCGGGTAGGCACCTGCGTTGGAGGGACAGATCCTGCCTTGCTTTGTTGACAGTGATCCGGAGATAGACCTCGCCTTCTTCATAGGTCTGGATACGGCGACTCTTCAGGTAGAACAAAACGCCGAAACTTTTGGTGCTCATAACAATTGCTTTAAAAGTGATTAAAATTAGCAATTGCACCCTTCCCGAAAAAGACCCCTAACAATTCTGTATAGGTTGACGACCAATGATTTATGGAGGTTTGGGTGCGCATTTTTTATCGATAGTGTTGGTATCGTATTGCGCACCGGATTAACGTCCTTTAACAGGATTAAACAGTAAGCCCCCAAAATCGAAAAGCCCGTAAACACTACGTTTTACAGGCTTTTGAAAAAAATTGATAACGTCCTAGCGGAGAGGGGGGGATTCGAACCCCCGGAAGTGTTACCTTCAACAGTTTTCGAGACTGCCACAATCAACCGCTCTGCCACCTCTCCGGATATTGCATTCGCCGTACAACGTCTTCATCGGCTAAAGGGCCCTTCAATCAGCGACAAAATTCTCTATTGATCAAAAGGGACCTCCCCGGACCATAATCGGCCCAAAGGGCAGCAAATTTACAATTTTTCGGATAAGAACAGGCAAGAAGGACGCAATTCTTATTGAAAGGTGGCAATTCTTATTTAATCGCATGCTAAGACGCTACATTTCTATAGTTTTGCCCCATAATTTTACTGAAAATGTCTACGGGTATCGTTCTGATCATCGACGACGAAGAGAAACTGCGCAGCCTGTTATCCAGGATCATCCGCCTGGAAGGATACACGGTATTGGAGGCGGAAAGCCTGAAGGCCGGGGCTAAATTACTGGAAAAAGAAGCGATAGACGTGGTCCTCTGCGACGTAAAGCTGCCGGATGGCAATGGCGTGGATTCCGTAAAAGATATAAAATTCCGGCATCCCTCCCTCGAAATCATTTTGCTGACAGCCTATGGCAATATTGCCGACGGCGTCAAAGCGATGAAGAACGGAGCTTTTGATTATATCACCAAAGGGGACGACAATGATAAGATCATTCCTTTGCTGGCCCGGGCCTTTGAAAAAGTACAGTTACAGAAAAGGGTCGAACAACTGGAACAGCAGGTAGGCAAACGGTATACCTTCGACGGTATCCTGGGTGAATCCCCCCTGATCGGAGAGGCTATTGTCCTCGCTAAAAAGGTGGCGCCCACGGATGCAACCGTCCTGCTCCTGGGAGAGACCGGCACCGGCAAGGAAGTCTTTGCCCATGCCATTCACCAGGCCAGCAAAAGAGAAGGTAAGCCTTTTATGGCCCTCAATTGCAGCGCATTCAGCAAGGAACTGCTGGAAAGTGAGCTGTTTGGCCATAAGGCCGGCGCTTTTACCGGCGCCAATAAGGACAAAAGAGGCCTGATCGAAGAAGCTAACCAGGGAACCTTATTCCTGGACGAGATCGGGGAAATGAATATCGACCTGCAGGCAAAACTACTCCGCGTCCTGGAAAGCAGCGAATTCATTAAAGTAGGGGACACCAAACCCACCCGGGTCAATGTGCGGATTATCGCCGCTACCAACCGCGACCTGGCGACCGATGCAGCCGAAGGCAGATTCAGGGAGGACCTTTTCTATCGCCTCAACGTTTTCACCATCTCCCTCCCCTCCCTGCGTAGCCGAAAAAAAGATATCCCCCTCATCGCCAGCTATTATTTGCAATTCTTCGCCCAAAAAAGCAACAAACATATCGAAGGAATGAGCAGGGAGTTCCTGGAACATCTCCAGCAACATGAATGGAAAGGCAATATCCGGGAATTAAAAAACATAATCGAAAGAGCCGTCATCCTGGCGGATAACCCTCAACTGACGGTAGATAACCTGCCCACAGAACTGCAGGTGACCAGTTTTCACGTCAACGGACCCCTGTCTGCCTTCGACCTGGCCAGCGTGGAAAAATTACATATCCAGCGGGTCCTCAATCATACCAAGGGCAATAAGACCGAAGCCGCCCGTCTGCTGAATATCGGTCTGACCACTCTCTACCGCAAGATCGAAGAATACAGGCTCAGTCACGAACCGTAAGCGAATTCCTCCCATTTTGGAGTAGTAGATTTTCATTTTGGTAGGGTCCCGACAGGCCCCTTTACCCCGGCCGCCCATCCCGAAAATCCCTGTAAATCAGGTCCATCCTGCATTATAAGATGCCCCTCCCGGACTCCGGCGCCCTTAGGCATCCCTTTTGGCTTATCCCCTCGACCAGAGGGCAGAATCACCTCCAATCAGGAGTCACCATCGCCTCCCGGGCAGAAGTCTTTAACCAAATTGAAATATATGCTGACATTTATTCTTATACTGGCCGGGCTGCTTTGCTTCGCCCTCTTTTTTAAATCTATTGATTTCTTTGATAAAATCTAAACTATGACATTACTATTCATCATTTCTATCGGAGTCTTCCTTTACCTGTGCTATGTACTCGTAAAACCGGAAAAATTCTAATATCCACCCATCGACCCGGCAGACGGACCCGGCCAAACCCCGACTCCCTGATGGGAGCGCTTAAAATAAATAATCATGAACACAGAAATTATAGGCGTAATAGCCATGTTTGTCCTAACCGTGCTCCTTGCCATTCCCCTGGGGAAGTATATTGCCAAAGTATACGCAGGAGAGCCTACCTGGGCTGACCGGATCTTTAATCCCCTGGACAAGCTCTTTTTCCGGTTCGGAGGCATCAAACCCGACAAGGAAATGAACTGGAAGCAGCACCTGGCAGCGCTGCTCACCATCAACCTGGTCTGGTTTTTATTTTCCATGCTGGCATTGATGAACATGAGCTGGCTTCCCCTGAACCCGGACGGCAACCCCTCCATGTCCGCCGACCTGGCTTTCAACACGACCGTAAGCTTCGTATCCAACACCAACCTGCAGCATTATTCCGGCGAAACAGGCGTTTCCTATCTCGGACAATTGATCCTGATGCTCTTCCAGTTCATCAGCGCCGGCGTCGGCATGGCAGCCTGCGCCGTGGTATTCAATGCCATGAAAGAAAGGAGCACCGGGAAACTGGGGAATTTTTATAACTATTTTGTCAAATCCTGCACCAGGATCCTGTTACCCCTCTCCGTCGTCCTTGCCGTTATACTATTGTTCAACGGCACACCCATGACCTTCAAGGGCAAGGATCAGTATATTTCCATGCAGGGTGACACGGTACACGTCAGCCGGGGGCCGGCAGCCGCCATGATCGCCATCAAACAACTGGGTACCAATGGCGGCGGCTTCTTCGGCGCCAACTCGGCGGTCCCCATGGAGAACCCCAATTACTTTACCAATATGCTGGAGAATATCAGCATCATCCTGATCTCCATCGCCATGATCTTTGCCCTGGGCTATACCCTGAAAAGGCGAAAGCTGGCATGGGTAGTCTTTGGAGTAATGACCCTTGGGTTCCTCTGTTTTGTCATCCCTTCCATCTACCTCGAAATGAAAGGTAATCCCGCTATCGGTCATCTGGGTGTATTGCAGAATGCCGGCAGCATGGAGGGAAAAGAAGTTCGTTTTGGCTCTCCGGCCTCGGCTTACTGGGGTATCACGACGACGGTGACTTCCAATGGCTCGGTCAATGCCATGCACGATAGCTTTACCCCGATCACCGGTATGTTCGCCATGATGGGGATGATGATCAACTCCTTTTATGGCGGGGTAGGGGTCGGCTTCCTGAACTTTTATATATTCATGATCATCGCTGTATTCATCAGCGGACTGATGGTTGGCCGGACTCCGGAATTCCTGGGTAAGAAGATCGAAGCGAAAGAAATGAAGATTGCCACGATCATCGCCCTGCTGCATACTCTGCTGATCCTCTCCTTCACGGCCCTGTCTTCTCATCTGTACGCACATGATCCCAAAGCCTATGCCGCCTGGTTGAATAACCCCGGCTATCACGGCTTCTCTGAAATGCTCTACGAATTCACTTCCTCTTCGGCCAATAACGGTTCCGGCTTCGAAGGACTGGGTGATGGCGTTCCTTTCTGGAATATCACTTGCGGGCTGGTGATGCTCTTATCCCGGTTCCTTCCTATCATCGGTCCATTAGCGATCGCCGGTATACTGGCTAAAAAGAAATATGTTCCGGAAAGCGCCGGCACCTTAAAAACGGATACCGGTACTTTTGGGATCATGATCTTTGCCGTTATCATGATCGTAGCGGCCTTATCTTTCTTTCCTGCACTGGCATTGGGTCCGATAGCAGAATTCTTTAGCATGAAGTAAAATAAACGAATATGTCAAAACATAATAATAGCAATAAATTATTCGAGCCGGCCCTGGTGAAAGAAGCCCTGAAGCAATCTTTCATCAAGCTCAATCCCCGAATTATGTTCCGTAACCCTGTCATGTTCACCGTAGAAATAGGAACGGCGGTGATGCTGGGCGTTTGTATCTGGATCATGGCAGGAGAGACCTCCCAGGGCAGCTTGATCTACAATCTGTTGATCCTGGGAATTCTTTTTATCACCCTGCTGTTTGCCAATTTTGCCGAGGCCATAGCCGAAGCAAGAGGCAAGGCCCAGGCCGACAGTCTTCGCAAGACCAGGGAAGATACCCCGGCGAAAAAGGTATTCCCCGTAGGGGAGATCTATACCAATGAAGTGAAGATCGTCCCTTCTTCCCAATTAAAGAAAGGGGATGTCTTCATCTGTGAGACGGGCGATACCATCCCGATGGACGGTGAGATCATCGAAGGGCTGGCCACGATCGATGAGAGTGCTATCACGGGCGAATCCGCACCGGTGATCCGGGAATCGGGGGGCGATAAGTCTTCGGTTACCGGCGGCACCAAAGTGCTCAGCGATAAGATCAAAGTTAAAGTGACCACCGAACCCGGTGAAAGTTTCCTGGATAAGATGATCGCCCTGGTAGAAGGCGCCTCCCGCCAGAAGACACCCAATGAGATCGCCCTGACGATCCTGCTGGCAGGCTTCACGCTGATCTTTGTCATCGTCTGTGTTACACTTAAGCCATTCGGCGATTATGCCAATACCCCGATCAATATTGCCGCTTTCATCGCCTTATTCGTATGCCTGATCCCTACTACGATCGGCGGACTACTGAGCGCGATCGGCATTGCCGGTATGGACAGAGCCCTGCGGGCCAATGTCATCACCAAGAGCGGTAAGGCGGTAGAGACGGCCGGTGACCTGGACACCCTCCTGCTGGACAAGACCGGCACCATCACCATCGGCAACCGGAAAGCCACCCATTTCTGGCCGGCGAATAATATCGACGGGATTGCTTTTGCAGAAGCCTGCATATTGTCTTCTATGGCTGATGAAACACCGGAAGGAAAGTCGATCGTCGAACTGGCCCAGTCCAATGGGAATAAGCTCCCTTCGGCTCAATGGCAGGATGCAAGGTTTATCCCATTCACCGCAGAGACGAGAAGCAGCGGGATCGATATTCCGGATGGTACGAGGATTCGCAAAGGCGCCAGCGATGCGATCAGGAACCTTGTTCAGAAAGGCGGCAACCCTTTTCCATTCGAAACGGATGAGAAGGTAAAGGAGATTGCCGGCAACGGCGGAACGCCGCTGGTAGTGAGCCGTAATGAAAAAGTATTGGGCGTGATCGAATTGCAGGATATTATCAAGCCGGGTATCCAGGAGCGGTTTGAACGACTGCGCAAGATGGGCGTCAAGACGGTTATGGTCACCGGGGATAACCCGCTGACGGCTAAATATATTGCCGAAAAAGCCGGAGTAGATGATTTCATTGCCGAGGCCAGGCCGGAAGACAAAATGAATTATATTAAGAAAGAGCAGCAGGGCGGTAAGCTGGTCGCTATGATGGGCGACGGCACCAACGATGCACCGGCTCTCGCCCAGGCGGATGTTGGCGTAGCGATGAACAGCGGTACCCAGGCTGCCAAGGAAGCCGGGAATATGGTCGATCTGGATAACGACCCGACGAAACTCATCGAGATCGTAGAGATCGGCAAGCAATTGCTGATGACGCGGGGAACCCTTACTACCTTTTCCATCGCCAATGACGTGGCAAAGTATTTTGCCATCGTTCCGGCCTTATTTATCGCCTCCATTCCCGGCTTGCAGGCCATGAATATCATGCACCTCCATAGCCCGGAAAGCGCTATTCTCTCGGCGGTGATCTTCAACGCCATTATCATTCCGCTGCTGATCCCCCTTGCCCTGAGAGGTATACAGTATAAGCCTATCGGCGCCAGCGCCCTATTGCAGCGGAACCTGCTGATCTACGGATTTGGCGGTATCGTGGTGCCCTTCATCGGTATAAAATTAATTGACCTGATCGTATCCTTGTGGTTTTAGTCCGACTCAGCCGGGGTTAAAGAGATCTCCGGCCCGAAGAATCATTCGGTACTTAAAAAAAATAAACATGAAACAACATATTTTACCAGCGCTGAGGCTCACCCTTTTTTGTATACTCTTCTTTTGCGGAGTTTATACCTTCTTTATCTGGGCGATCGCCCGGCTTGCTCCTGACAAAGGAGAGGGACAGACATTGAGCCTGAATGGGAAAGTGGTCGGGTACGCCCTCGACGGACAGAATTTCACCCAGGACAGATATTTCTGGAGCCGCCCTTCGGCCGTAAGTTATAATGGCGCCGGTAGCGGAGGCAGTAACAAAGGGCCTTCCAATCCGGACTATCTGAAAGACGTACAATCTAAAATAGATAGTTTCCAGGCGCACAATCCCGGGATAAATAAAGAAGATATTCCGGCGGAATTGGTAACCTATTCCGGAAGCGGACTGGATCCGGATCTTTCTCCCGCCGGCGCCCGGATTCAGATCCGACGGGTAGCCGCCGCCCGGGGATTATCCGGCGATAAACTGACGGCACTGGTAGAGCAGTCTGTCGAAAAGCCTTTTTTAGGAATATTCGGGCCCCCCAGGGTGAATGTATTGAAATTGAATATAGCTTTGGATCAATTAAAGTAACCATGCCCGACAAAGATCAGAATGCGCAGCATTTTATAGAGCTTATCCGTAAGTCGCGGCGGGGCAAGTTTAAGATCTATATCGGCATGAGCGCCGGTGTGGGCAAGACTTACCGGATGCTCCAGGAAGCCCGGACCTTATTGCGCAACGGGGTGGACGTAAAGATCGGATATATCGAGACGCACAACAGGCAGGAGACGCATGACCTGCTGGAAGGCTTGCCGGTCCTGCCGCGAAGAAAATGTTTCTACAAAGGAAAGGAACTGGACGAGCTGGACGTACAGGCTGTGATCAACCTGCACCCGGAAGTGGTCATCATAGACGAGCTGGCACATACGAATATTGAGGGAAGTCAGAATGAGAAGCGCTGGCAGGATGTAATGGATATCCTGGATGCCGGCATCAATGTCATCAGCGCCGTCAATATCCAGCATATCGAGAGCCTGAATGAGGAAGTAAAGAATATCACCGGGGTGGAAGTGACGGAAAGAGTGCCCGACAACGTATTAAAGGAAGCCGATGAAGTGGTGAATATCGACCTCACGGCGGACGAACTGGTCACCCGCCTGAAGGAAGGCCGGATCTATACGGCCGATAAGATCGGTATTGCCCTGAAGAACTTCTTTCAACCGGATAAGATCCTCCAGCTGCGGGAACTGGCCCTTAAGGAAGTGGCCAGTCAGGTGGAAAGAAAGATCGAGACGGAATTGCCCAGGGGCGCACATCTCCGGCCGGAGCGTTTCCTGGCTTGTATCGGCAGCAATCATGAGACGGCTAAGAAGGTGATCCGCAAGACGGCCAGGCTGGCTACCTATTACCATTCGAAATGGATCGTGCTCTATGTACAGACGCCGAAGGAAGATGGGGATAAGATCGGTCTGGCGGCGCAGCGGCATCTGATCAACAATTTCAAGCTGGCTACGGAATTAGGCGCCGAGGTGATCAAAGTGAAGCAAAGTAATATTGCCAAAGGCATCATGGAAGTGGCGGAACAGCATTCGATCACCACTATCTGCATCGGCAAGCCCCATTTGAGCCTTTATAACGTAATTTTGAGTACGGCCCTGTTCAATCAATTATTAAATAAACTGGCCGCGTCAGACATCGATGTGGTAATATTGTCCTGATATGAGCATACGATTGAAAACCAAATTGTCGTTGGGACTGATCTTCCTTTTTGTCGTGATCCTGCTGTTCGGCATCCTGGGGCTTTTTTATATCAATCGTCTCAGCAATGAAGGAAGACTGGTCTTGCAGAACAACCATGAATCCCTGGTCTATTGCAATAAAATGCTGCAATCCCTGGAAAATAAAATCATTAATAAGGATGCAATGGATATTTTCAGGGATAACCTCAGGAAACAACAGCGCAATATCACTGAGGTAGGCGAAAGAGAGGTCACGGATGAACTGACAAAGAATTTCAATGAACTGCTGGTCGATCCATCGGATTCGTCCAACTATTCCGATATACGCCGGTCGATCTATCGGATACAGGACCTGAACGAAATGGCCATCTTCCGGAAAAATGCCGTTGCCCAGCAGACGGCGGAAAACGCCAAGAATATACTGACTGTCATTTTCACCATTCTGACGCTGGTAGCCTTTACCTTTATTTTTAACCTGCCAGGTATTATTTCAGACCCGATCCGGAGCCTCTCCGAGGGGATCCTGGCCATCGCCAATAAGAATTATAAAAAACGCATTTACCTCAAACAGGAAGATGAATTCGGCGACCTCGCCAATGCCTTTAATATCATGGCCGGCAAGCTGGATGAATACGAGAGCAGCAACCTGGCGAAGATTAAATTCGAGAAGAGCCGTATCGAGACAATCATCAACCAGATGCGGGATGGGATCATCGGGCTGGACGAGAAAAGGAATATCCTTTTCCTGAATGCCGTTTCGGAAAAGCTGCTGGGCCTTAAGGAGGCGGATATTTTGGGGAAATATGCCCCGGATATCGCTTTGAAGAACGACCTGGTAAGGACCTTGTTACAAGAAGATCCGGGGAAGAAAGATCTTAAGATCTTTGCCGATAATAAGGAGAGTTACTTTAGTAAGGACGTACTGGATGTCACCAATAACGAGACGATCATCGGACAGGTGATCGTCCTGCGTAATATTACCCCCTTCCATGAACTGAATGAAGCGAAGACCAATTTTATCGCAACGGTCTCTCATGAACTGAAGACCCCGATCTCCTCTATTAAGATGAGCGCCAGTCTGCTGACGGACCTGCGGGTAGGGGAGCTGAACGGAGAACAACAGGAGCTGATCCGCAGTATCACTGATGATGCCGATCGCCTGCTTAAGATCACCGGTGAATTACTGAATATGTCACAGGTGGAGACAGGGAATATCCAGTTGAAATTACAGCCGGCCGACCCGGGCCTGATCGTGACGCAAGCCATACAGGCCGTACAGTTCCAGGCACAGCAGCGGCAGATAAATATTCACTCTACAGTGACCGAAGGCCTTCCTTTCATACAGGCGGATATGGAAAAGACCTCGTGGGTGCTGATCAATTTCCTGACCAATGCGATCAAATATTCTCCCGAGGCATCCCCAGTGGAAGTGCTTGCTTTCCGGAAAGATAATAAAGTAGAATTTATCGTGAAAGACCATGGAAGGGGCATCGATGAAAAATACCTGCCCAGGATCTTCGACCGGTATTTTAAAGTACCGGGCACCCATGACCGCAATGGAACAGGTTTAGGACTATCTATCTCCAAAGAATTTATCGAGGCGCAGGGGGGAAAGATCTGGGTAGATAGCCGGATCGGAGAAGGCAGTCAATTCGGATTTGCTTTTACTGCAGTTTGACGTCACCGATGGATTTTTTTATCGTCTTCTGACTTCTTTTTTTGTTCAAAAAAAACCAAAAATATAGCAGGATATTACCCCGTATTGTGCGGATTTTGCGTTGATTAATCTTCTACAAAAAAATGATATACCTAACTACATAGTTTATAAGTGTTTATGCTTACCCTGGGCTTGTATTCTCCTAAAATACCCCTAGAAGATTTTTGTTCGTGAATATAAAACGTAGTACATTCATGGTCTAATAGGATAAGGTTTAATGGTTATGGTATTTGATTAGTGCATCCCCGCCTAAAGCGGGGATTTTTTGTGCTCATACCTGCCTCTCAGGAGCAGTCATTTTGTTTAAGTTTTTTCATTATCTGTATCAAAAAAGGTATATTTATATCGGAAACGATCCTTGTTAATGACCCTACTCCACTGGTGCTTTTAACAAAAATTCTTCCGGGAACCTTATATTTTTTCCCAGGCTTAAAATGATTAGTACAAATTTTTTTGGAAATTTTCCAATTGAATGCCTGATGCAAAAAACGAACAACGGTCTCAGTATCCTAACGATAGAAGATAACCCCAGTGATCTTTTCCTGGTGGAGCATATGTTAAGGTCATCCAGCCTTGAGATCGGAAATTTATATTCCACCGATAGGATTGTACAGGCTTGTGAGATGCTGCAGTCTCACGAGATCGATCTTGTGTTACTGGATCTCACACTCCCTGACAGTTTTGGAATCAATTCCTTTATTCATCTCATACCCATCGTTCAGAAGATACCGGTGATCATACTGACAGGCCTGTCCGACACCTGCCTGGCCCTGGAAGCGATTAAAGAAGGGGCTCAGGATTACCTGGTCAAAGGCGAGTTCAATGAGAACCTGCTGGTCAAATCCATCCAATACAGCCTGGAACGCAAGCGCAACCTGGAGAACCTGCGGGAAAGCAACGAACGGTTTAATACCGTCGTCAAAGCCACGAATGACGCGATCTGGGACTGGGACCTGCTGACCAATGAAGTTTTTTTGGTAGGGGATACTTACAAGCAGCTATTCGGTTACGATATCGTAAACGCCATCAGCCCCCAGGATCTCTGGGAGAGCATCCTGCATCCGGAAGATAAGGACCGCGTCATCGACAAGCTGCAGGGGATCATAGGAGAGGCAAAGGTCACCAAGTGGGAGGATGAATACCGGCTTAAAAAGAAGAATGGGGAATATGCCTATGTACATGACCGCGGATACATTATTTATTCCGCTGACCGGATTCCTCTTCGCCTGATCGGGGCAATACAGGATATCACGGCCCGCAAACGATCGGAAGAGATTATTTTAGCTTCTGAAGAAAAATATAAGCAGATCTTTTATAAGAACCCATACCCCACCTGGATCTATGACCTGGATACCCTGCAGATCGTAGAGGTGAATGACGCTGCCCTGGAAAAATACGGATTCGACAAACATGAGTTTCTGGGACTGACTATGCGGGACCTTCACCCTCCGGGAGAGGCGGAAGAATTCATGGACAGTATGGGAAGCCTGGTTACGATCCAGTCGATCGAAAGAAAGTTCTGGCATCATAGCAATAAATTCGGGGAGCTGATGATTGTGGAGATCACCTCGCACCTGATCGATTACTTCGGTAAGATGTCCATGCAGGTAATCATCAACGATGTCACGGAAAGGGTCAGGTTGGAAAAGGAGCTGGCGCTCCAGCAGAAATTGAAACAACAGCAGATCACCGAAGTAGTGCTGGGCGCCCAGGAAAGAGAAAGGTTCGAGCTGGGACAGGAATTACACGATAATATCAACCAGATCCTGGCTACTTCCAAACTATACCTGGACGTCGCCATTGAAGATAAGGAGCCCCGGATCGAATTATTGATCAAGAGCCGGAAGAACATCTCCATGGCGATCGAAGAGATCCGCAAACTATCCAAAGAGCTGATCACACCCACCTTGAACGACCTGGGACTGATTCAGTCGATCAAGGAGCTGATCCGCAGTATACAAACGGTTAAAAAGATGAAGATCCGGCTCAATATCTTCGGGCTGGATGAGAATACCCTGCTGCCGGAGCAAAAATTGAATGTCTACCGGATCATACAGGAACAACTTAATAATATCCTGAAACATGCCCAGGCTACGACAGTAGAAATAGAGCTGAATAAAGTGAAAGAACAGATATCCCTGCAAGTAAAAGATGATGGTAAAGGCTTCGACCCCCGGGCGCGCCGGAAGGGAATAGGGCTCTCCAATATTATCAGCCGCGCAGAACTATACAACGGTAAGGTGGAGATAGAATCGGCGCCGGGTAAAGGCTGCCGTCTGGAAGTTATTTTGAATTCAAAAGTGTTGTCCGAACACGTGAATTATTAGCCCATCCTGATCCGGCAATTATTCCCGGTCCGGCTAAAAGAAGATCCTTACTACAACAGCTGACTAAAGACATTTCCCCGGTGCCGTACACAGAACGGGTATTGCCTGGCGATTGCATTTAAGCGTACGATAGTTTCTTCGTCAGGGGGAGGAGGCATATCCTCTGCTGTTTTTTTAGAACGGGGGTGCTTAACGATTTTAGCGGTTGGTAAGACACTCAGGGGAGAACTGACAAGATTTGCTGGGATTACACTTGGCTTCATCTGATAGAGGTGTTAAAAAAAATGATAATAATGGCGTAAAACACATCTTTTCCATGCAAGCTGTCTTCGTGAGGGACGTAAATAAAACAAGGGAAATTGTCAGCATTTTGCTAACAAGATGAAGGTACTAAAAAAATTGGTTCGGGTATGACAGCATCGCATATTTCTTTTATTTATTTGAAATTTTAATAAGTTTTTTAGAAGACAAATGCGTCCAAAGAACACAAAACCCTTTTAGCACATAAGATGCCGGAGGCATCTTATGTGCAGGTCTTCTATGAAACCGATTGCAGAACAGCAGGTCAGGGCAATGTAGTTTGAAGGCTGCCGGCAGGGTAGCGCCTCACGGGATCGGGCTGATCTTATAAGTAAGATGATAATTTCCATAAGGCAGCCGGTAGGAAGGCAGCGCGATACTCCCCCAGGTATCGATACCGCCTACACCCATCTGCCGCCGGTCGATGCTCAGCTGGGTCTGGGGTCTTGGTCTCAGATCTCCGGCATGCCGTTGCTGTTTGCTGTCTCCGTCATCCAGGTCGCTGTCAAAATAATGCAGTGCACTCATGCTCAGCAGAGCGCTGTCCGCGGTGATCAATAGTCCTTTCCCCTGCCGGTCCATGATCTTCCACCAGCGAATATTGGTTTTAGTACCCGTCTCCTGCGGGCGCACATAGGGAAAGAACTGTTCCTGTACCGTTTGCCCGTAAATGCCTTTTTGCGCGCCGTAATTTCTATCGGAGTAATTCTCCTGCGGACCACAACCATAATAGGCGATGGAATCAAAACCAGCCGGCAGGATCCACTGCATGCCAAAGCGGGGCAGCATAGGACCGCCTTTTGTCACGCTGTCTTTGGCAGTCGCCGATCCCGGACCGGCACCCGGGCCCGCAGCATTCAAAGTCGTATCCACTTCCAGTACCTGGTCTGTCAGGATCTCCCCCTGCGCGTTAATGGTATAACGGACATGCAGATTGCAGAAGGTTTCCGGCAACGTATAGTCGGCCCTGACGATGACAAGGTCACTGGCAGTACTCGTGGAGAATAGCTGCAGATGAGGCTCTTTTGTGCTGTGCTGCCATGCAGAGAGCTGCTGGGGGAGCCCCGCAGCGTAATCGCGGTCTGTAGGCGCCCGCCAGAAATTGGTTTTCAGCCCCAGGGTATCGTCCAGCAGCGCAAGGCCTTTCAGCGTATACTGCTGCAGCCAGCCGGTCTGTTTGTTGAACCGGAGATTGACGCCGGCAGCCGGGCAGCTGATGGTAAAAGCTCCGTCTTCGTCCTTAAAAGAAAGTTCCCCCTTTGGCGTAACGGTCGGCTGTGCCGCACTGGCTTCTTTAAGAAGCAGCTGCTCTTCCGCAATGGGTTGACCGGCCGGCAGGAGAGACTCCTGCTTTTTGAGGGTATACCGGATATTCAAAAAGACTTCGTCTCCCGCACCCGTAGGAATTTTTACCGGGAGCCGGAAATCCCTGGATTGTTGCGAAGCGATGGACAGTTCCGCGATCGTCCCTTTGGAGCCGGGCAGGCCATTCACCAGGATCTCCCACTCCAGGGCTACATTGGAAAGATCTTTGAAGAAATAATCATTGAATACGCGGATCACGGGTGACCCGGACGCCGTTTTCGAAGCTGCGGACCCGGGCGCGATCTTCGGAATAGGGCCGGGCCGGGCGCTCACTAAAGTGGTCAGGATATCCTGGTATCCTTTTTTCATTTCAGGAGCCGAAGGAGACGGCCTTCTGTCCGCATAGAAGATTCCATTGCATAAGAAATTTTTGTCACTGGGAATGCCCGGAGGACCATAATCCCCCCCATAAGTATAAATGAGCTCGCCGGCAGCATTGCGTTTTACCAATGCCTTGTCTGCAAAATCCCAGAGGAACCCACCCTGAAAATTCTTCTTATAGGTACGGATCGTATCCCAGTAGTCCTTAAAGCTGCCCATGGAATTACCAAGCAGATGTTCGTATTCCACCATGATAAAAGGACGCACCGGATGAGGCGTCTCTTTTGCATAAACAGCCAGGGCCGCAGGCTCGGGATACATCGGGTTGATGATATCCGTATTCCATTCCGCCTGTAAAGTGCCCAAGGAAATAGCCCGTTCATATTGAACGGGCCGGGTCGTATCATGGGCTTTCAGCCATGAATAGCATTCATAAAAATTATACCCATTGCCCGCTTCATTGCCCAGGCTCCAGATGATGATGGAGGGATGATTTCTATCCCGGCGGAACATCCGGCTGACCCTGGCCAGATGAGCTTCTTTCCAGGAAGGCCGGTTACCCAGTGTCCTGGCAGGATCATATCCCATGCCATGGGATTCTATATTCGCCTCATCCACCACATACAGCCCATACTGATCGCAGAGATCATACCAGTACTCATCATTGGGATAGTGAGAAGTCCGGACGGCATTGATATTATATGCTTTCATCAGCCGGATATCCCGTAACATGGATTCGTGGGAGATGACCTGTCCTGTCACCGGGTCGAATTCATGCCGGTTGATCCCTTTGATCCATATATGACGGCCATTTACCCATAAGAGCCCGTCTTTGATGATTATTTTCCGGAACCCTATCCGCTGCGGAATGATCTCGGCGATCTTGCCGTTCTCATCCAATAGTTTCACTCGTACGGTATAAAGATTGGGAACCTCGGCCGACCACAATAGGGGTTTCGTTACCAGTATCTCCGATGAGAATACACTATCGGTAAGGGATACCTCCCGGGTAATCGGCTGACCGGTTCCACCCTCCAGTATGATCTGCGCTTTTACAGGCGATGCGGGTTTGTGGCTGAGCTGCCCATCCACCAGAAGCCGGCCGCTTTGAAAATTATCCGTTTCTTCCACCCGGGCATTCAGGCTTAGATCGGCTATATGTAACAAAGGCCGGCTGACAATATAACAATCCCGGGTAATGCCGCTGACCCGCCACATGTCCTGACATTCCAGGTAGGTCCCGTCGCTCCAGCGCATCAGCTTCAGCGTGATAAGATTTTTTCCTGTCTGCAGGTAAGGGGTGATATCGAATTCGGAAGGTAGCTTGCTGTCTTCTCCGTACCCGGTATATTTCCCATTGATCCATACGGCCAGGTTGGACCGCGCTGCCCCGATATGCAGAATAAACTGTCTGTCTTTTCCCTCTTCCCCCAGCTGAATCCATTTCCGGTAGATGCCGGTTGGATTATAGTTTTCCGGTACCAGGGGCGGAGCCGGCTTCATCAGGTAATCAAATTCATAACGGGTATTCACATAGATAGGAAATCCATACCCATTTAACTCCCAGTTGGCCGGTACAGAGAGATCTCCCCAGTGCGAGTCATCAAAGCCCGGATCGGCAAAATCCGCCGGCGTCCCGGCAGGATTTTCCACCCACCTGAATTTCCAGGGGCCGTTCAGGCTGACATACCCGGCGCTCCGGGACCAATTTCCCGCAAGTGATTCGCTGTCATTATTATAGGAATACCAGGCCGCATGCATGGGAAGTCTGTTTTCTTCATATCTTGCTTCATCCATCCAGATCGGCGGGGAGCTTTTATCCATTCCGGCTGGCTTTTGGGCAGGGGCGGGCAGGAAAAAGCAAAGCAGTATGATTGCAGGGAGGGGTAGTTTTTTCATCTAAGCAGCGTTGGGTACGGTAATTATAGTGAAAAGTAGCAGAAGTTAAAAGGGCTTGTAAAAGAATCTTTTGTAACTTCCCTCGGCTAAAACGATTTAGTCATATCTTTATATCCTATATACATCGTAACCTTTAAGTTAATGAAGAAAGTTTCTATCAGCGATATCGCCCGCAAAGCCGGAGTTTCCGTCTCCACCGTCTCCTTTGTTATGAACGATAAAGCTGTTAAGATGAGGATCAGCCGCGAGGTCATTACAAAGGTGGAGAACGTGGCCAGGGAGATGGGCTATCGGCCTAATCAGCTGGCACGGGGATTGCGCACTGGCAAGACCAAGACGATAGGACTGATCGTAGAGAATATCTCCAACGCATTCTTCGCCTGCCTGGCGAAGACCATCGAAGACGAAGCAAAAAAATATGATTATAAGGTCGTCTATTGCAGCACCGATAACGACGAGGCCAAAGCCCGCGACCTGATCAATATGTTGTCGCAACGGCAGGTGGATGGTTATATCATCACGCCCACCTTACTGCTGGCCGACGAAATACGAAAACTACAGGCTGAAAATAAACCCGTTGTATTGATCGACCGGTACTTCCCCGAACATGCGGAGATCCCTTCCGTACTGGTGGATAATTATGGAGGAGTGGCCAAAGGCATGGAATACCTGTTCTCCAAAGGTTATCGCAAAATAGCGCTGGTCACCATCGAAGCGGAAATGGCTCATATGCATGACCGTCTGCAGGCCTATTATGATATCTTGAATAAACATGGCGTCACCCCGGATGATCGCCTGATCAAATGGGTCCCTTATGGATATGTACACGAGGCCGCCCTGGAAGAAGTAATGGATTTTTTATCTACCCGGAGAAAAGAATTCGATGCCGTCTTTTTCCTTACCAATTACCTGGGTGTGCTGGGGATCGAGACGATCAAGAAATTCAATATCAAAGTTCCGGAAGAAATGGCCGTCCTGTGCTTTGACGATAACGATATCTTCCGGTTATATACTCCGACCATCTCTGTGATCAAACAGCCCATTGAAGAAATCGGTCAAAAGGCAATGCTTGCCCTGATCGAGCGGCTCCGGCATACCGGAACGGAATTACCCCCTGATAATACCAATCTTAAGCTGGCGGCCGAACTGGTGCCACGGGAATCGATCTGAAACGGGTTCCCGAAACCGGTTTCGTAAATAAAAGCTCCTGCCATCTGGCCCCGGTATTTTATATTGCGGTATAAAAAAAAGTAATGAAGAAGATCCTGCCTGTTATTTTATTTCTGCTCTCTTTTTCCCCCGCCTTCTGTCAACAAAAGACATTTGACATCCTTTCTTACGGAGCAAAGGGAGATGGAGAAACAGACAATACCTTGTCCGTTCAGAAGGCAATCGATGAGGCCTCTGCCAGTGGCGGCGGGACGGTAGAAGTGCCTGCCGGTAAATTCGTCACCGGGGTGATCCACCTCAAATCCAATGTTGGGCTGCATCTTGCCGCTGACGGTGTGCTGATGGGCAGTCCCCGGAGGATCGATTATGGGGCTGGGCGTGCTTCCGCCCTCATCGTCGCAGACGGCCAGCAGAATATCTCGATCACAGGCAAAGGGACCATTGACGGACAGGCGGCGAAACTGATCAAAGACCTTTACCGGATGCTGAAGGCTGGAACACTGGAAGATAAGGAATGGCAGACCTATAACGAATGGCGCCAGATACGGCCTGCCGAAGAGAACCGACCTAAAATAATCGAGTGGAAGAACTGTGACGGCGTACAGGTGAAAGGGGTGACGATCAAAGACGGCCTTGACTGGGTCCAGAAGTATACCAACTGCTCCAACCTGGTCATCGACAGCATCACCGTGCAGAGCACTACTTTTTTGAACAACGATGGCATCGATATCGTAGACTGTAAAAAGGTGAGGATTACGAATTGCACCATCAATGCGGCGGACGATGGCATCTGTCTTAAATCGGAAAGCACAGAAGGACGATGCGAGGATGTCTACATCGAACACTGCAGCATACGCTCCAGCGCCAGCGCCTTCAAACTGGGCACCGCGTCCCGGGGCCATTTTTCCAATATCACCGTCCGTGACCTGACGATCTATGACACTTATCGCTCGGCTATCGCTCTCGAAACGGTGGATGGTGCTACCCTGGAAAACATAGACATCAGGAATGTAACGGCCAGGAATACCGGCAATGCTATCTTCCTTCGCCTGGGACGGCGTAATCAGCATGCCCCGGCCGGAGAATTACGGCATGTATATATCGGCGACGTAAAAGCGGAAATCCCGGCCGGCAAGCCGGATAAGGGATATGAAGAAGAAGGCCCGCCCGAACGCCGCCCGCATAATGTCTTTCCTTCGTCTGTTGTAGGATTGCCGGGGCACCCCGTGCAGGACGTCACCCTGGAGAATATCGATATCACCTATGCCGGTAATAGCAGTAAAAAGACGGCTTTTTTCTCGCCTGATACCCTGACCCGGATCCCGGAAGCGGAAGCCAACTACCCCGAATTCTCCATGTTCGGCGAGCTGCCCGTTTCAGGGTTTTATGCCCGGCATGTGACGGGCCTTCACCTGAAGAATGTCCGGCTACATTATAAAGCCTATGATTTCCGTCCGGCCTGTCTCTTCGACGATGTAACAGGTCTTTCGCTCAGCGATCTCAGTATCCCGGATAAGACGGGACTTCCCGTTATCCTGCTTAATAAGGTGAAGAATCCCGTGCTTAATAATATACAGTTGACGGTGACTCCGGAAAAAGGGATTGAGCATCGCGACTGAGAGACTGCTACGAGAGGGGCCGCTCTACCGCAGATGCAGCGTATCCCCACTGAAATAGTAATCAGCGGAGTTGGTGGATTTAAGATTTTCCAGGAAATCCTGTATGGGCTTATTCCGGTCAATGAACCCCGAATAACGTTCGCGGGCAATGTGGGAATTATCGAGTATTACGGCGATTCCATACCAGCGCGGCAGCACTTTGCTGATCTCCTGTACGCTGGCATTGTAGAAAACATGGATGCCATGCATCCAGCTGAGCACATCTTTCTCATCGAAGGAATGAAGTGACAAACCGGCGTCTGCGGAAGCATTTTCGGAACAGACTCCTTCCATTCCCGGCCGGAGGGTCAGCTCCTTGTCCGGACCGGGCCGGCTGGCCGGATACTTGTTATCGCTTCTTAGTTTCACGGCTCCGCTCACCAGGGAGACCATGACTATTCCCGAATCATAGGTATTGACATTAAATGCGGTTCCGAGGACCTGCACGGAAGCATGCGGAAGATGTACGATAAAAGGTTTTGAAGGATTGGGCGCTACTTTCAAATAGGCTTCTCCACTCAAACTGATCTCCCGGCTCCCACTCCGGAAGGCAAACGGGAATTGCAGTACTGTAGCCGAATTCATCCATACCTCCGTACCATCTTCCAGTACGATCTTATAATCTTTTCCTACCGGCACAGTGAGCGTGTTAAGCCCATCTCCTTTTCCCGCTATTGGCTGAAAAGACAAGGTTTTATCAGTATTGTTTAACTGTGCTTCCTGTAATTGGATCGTATTGCCGGCAGCGGTGAGATCGATGGTCCGTCCCCCCGCGAGTTTCAATTGAATAGATTTTTTAAGGGATGATCCGGCTGACGCAACGATCGTTCCTTTAGGATGCGGCAGGAAATAAAAGAGTGCGCCTGCCACCACTACTATCAAACAGGCTGCTGCCGCCATTCGACCGAACCGGATCGGACGAACCGGGTGTTCTGCCAGCTCCTCTGATGGCGCCGGTTCCTGCCCGTCTACCCGCTTCTCCACCTCTGCCCATACCTTTTCCTGCCGCCCGGACAGGTCTTTCATAATAGCTGCCGCTGCAGGTTCGGCGAGACGGGCCTGTACCTCTTGCCATAAGCCGGCTACTTCTTCATTGTCCCTGATCAATTGCTGCAATAGCATATCCTCCGGCGCCTCTAAAGTGCCGGCAATTTTTTCCATCATCATCATTCGTACATGTCCCAGGTCGTATTGCATATCTCCTTTACGTCTATGTTAATTAATTATTACCCCAATATTATGTCTGTATTATATCAGACAGTTTTTTTTCATTGATGGGTTACTCTGCTTTCAACTATTTATTTAAAATGGAACATTTTTTCCCGGAAATGGCGTAGTGCACGCGCCAATTGTGTTTTGACGGTATTCTCACTGATTCCCAGGAGACCGGCGATCTCTTTTCGTTTGTGCTGCTCCAGGTAGGACAAGCGGAATATTTTGGCGGATTCAGGGGGGATCGCTTCCAGCGCATTCTCGATCTGGTCACGCAATTCATTGTTTTCCATCTTGTTGGCTGGTTGGTAGCTCTGTGGCTGTAACTGCGTGTATTGGTCTGTACGCCGTCGTTGCACTTTTCGGTGCTCCAACCGGTTGATGCAGCGGTTGCGTATAGACTGATAGCAATAATACTTTAACGAGACCGTAACCGACCGGAATAGCTGCTTCTCCCAGAATTCGATAAAAAAGTCCTGGACCAGGTCTTCGGCTTCTTTATCATTTTCCAGTTTGTAGTACGCTTCCGTGTACAACAATTTAAAATAACGCTGGAATACCGTTTTAAATGCCTTGGCGTCACCGGCTTGTAAACGTTGAAGCAACATTCTTTCTTCATCCTGGCTCATGCCGTGAGAATTTTGACGGCAAATTAAACAATAAAATTTTCTATTCGGATCACCCCCGGTGAATTAAATACTGTCTTAAGACGGATTTAATATACATACAAAATCACCACTTATGAGTTTGCTCTCTTCTGCACGAAGGAAGGATCAGGCAATGATCTTCCTTTTGCCCGCACTGCTTATTTTATTTAATAGTTCCCGGGCGGAAATTCCTGCCGTTGGCCGGACGAGGATTGAATCGGTTATTCCCCAGGGAGAGATCACCGGCATAGTGCAGGACTCCAAAGGCAACCCGCTTGCTAATGTTACGATCCTGGTGAAAGGGAAAAAGACTATGAAGATCTCGGCCGGAGATGGCAGCTTTTCTATTACGGCCAACAAAGGAGATGTCCTGGTTGTAAGCGCTGTTGGCTTGAGTCCCCGGGAAGTAAAAATTACAGGCGAATCTTTTTATACAGTAGTACTGACTGAGGCCGCCACGAACCTGGCCGATGTGGTCGTGGTAGGATATGGCAAGGCCAGCCGGAAGACCCTCTCCAGCGCCATTACTACGGTGAAACCCGAAGACATGAACAAAGGCGCGATCACGGATGTCGGGCAATTGCTGCAGGGCAAAGCTCCCGGCCTGAATGTCAGCGCAAGCGGGGACCCCAACAAACCCGCGGCTGTTATCTTACGCGGAGCCTCTACCATCAATAGTCCCGGTGGCCCCTTTTATGTCATTGACGGCATACCGGGCGCCGACATCTCTACCGTGGCGCCGGACGATATCGTATCCATCGACATTTTGAGGGATGCGGCGGCAACGGCTATTTATGGCAACCGGGCCGCCAATGGTGTCATTATCATCACTACCAAAAGAGGGAGAAAAGGTCAGACACAGGTAGCTTATAACGGATATGTAGGAGCAGAGCGGGTCAGCAGCCGGTTAAAAGTAATGGATGCCCCTCAGCTGAGAGCCTTTCTCGCAAAGAACAACCGTGGATTTGCCGCCGTCGATGACCTGGGCGCCAATACCAACTGGCAGGGTGAAATAGAACGGTCCACGGCGGTGTCGACCAATCATAATCTTTCTTTATCCGGAGGTGGCGATCATGGCTCTTATAGCGCCAGCGTGAACTATGCAAAAAAAGAAGGGATCATAAAGAATACCGACCTCACCCGTATTATCGCCCGTCTCGCCATCGATCAATATGCGTTGAACGATAAGGTGAAATTCAGCCTGAATGTGGCTAACTCGAACAACAATGCCAATGAGGTTCCTTACCTGGGCGTGGTCTTATTGCAGGCGGCTCATTTTCTGCCTGTCTCACCCGTAAAAAATACCAACGGGACTTACTTTGAAGATAAGACTACGGGTTATAATCCCGTGGCCATGATGAATAACAGCCAGATGAACGATAAATACAATAACCTGACCGGCAGCTTTAACACACAGGTGAAGCTGCCCCTGGGATTGACCTATGATCTGGACCTTTCTTATCAGAATTACTCTACTCTGCATGGAGAATATTATGACAGTTATTTTACCAATAACTATAATAACATGTATAATAATCCCGATCCCGGCCCCCTCGGTCGTACGCAGCAGAGTTTTGGCCAGAACGGACAGGCTTACCGCAGCTCTTACCAGAATACCGCTAAAGTGCTGGAGACCTTTCTGACCTGGGACCGGAAATTCGGAGATCATTCCATCAATGCCGTATTGGGATATTCATGGCAGGATAATATTAATAACAACGGATTCCAGGTGACGACCTTTAATTTCCCGGTGGATAATATCGGGTATAATAATTTCGCTCTTAGTGCTCCCTATGCATTGACAGGAGGGCCCCATATCGGTTTCGGCCCGGATAATCTATACCAGGAGACGAAGCTGATCTCTGATTTCGCAAGGGTGAATTATAATTATAAGGAGAAATACCTGTTGCAGGGATCTCTGCGCCGGGACGGCAGCTCCGTATTCGGCGCCGATCACCATTGGGGCTATTTCCCTTCGGTGAGCGCGGCATGGCGCATCAGCCAGGAGAGCTTCATGGACGGACAGCATATTTTCGACGACCTGAAATTAAGGGGTAGCTATGGCGTCGTGGGAAATACCTTCGGATTCAATGCCTATACGGCTCAGCTCTATTCCGGAAGTTTGGGGACAGCCTATTACAATGGCACACAGACCAGCGCCTATGGCCCGACACAGGCTGCGAATCCCGCTCTGAAATGGGAACAGACTTCTACTGCCGACATCGGCGTGGACTTTGCCTTGCTGAAAGGAAAGGTCAGCGGTTCAGTAGATGTATACAATAAAAATACCACTGGCATGATCTTCCCCTACGCAGTGGACCCTATCCTCATTCCCTCCGGTACGATCATCGCCAACGGGGGCAGCATGAATAATAAAGGGATTGAGCTGATGCTGAACGCAACACCCATCCGTAGTAAGGATTTCAGCTGGAGCACCAGCCTGAATATGTCACATAATATCAACAAGATCACCAGTCTGAATAATCCTCTTTTTGCCAGTGTTGATTCTATTCCTGAGGCCGATCCGGAAGGTGGCGGTGAATCAGGTGTTTTCCTGCAAGTGTTGAAGGCCGGCAAACCGCTGGGACAGTACTTCACCCTTCAGTATGCCGGGAAGGATGCCAATGGTAATTCCCAATATGTTGACCATAACGGCAAGCTCACCACGACCTATGCCAATGGGTCCCTTGATTATCATTATGCCGGCAGCCCGCAGCCGAAATTATTATTCGGCTGGAGCAATAACTTTCACTACAAAAGACTGGATCTGAATGTAGCTGTCAGGGGAGTGCTGGGCGACAAGATCTTCAATGCAACCCGCGCCGATCTCTTCAGGCCCGCTACTGCCGCGAATGGCAATATCCTGTCAGATGCCTTCAATGAGAGCATCACCGACCCGAATGTTTACCGGTATTCCACCCGTTTTATCGAGAACGGATCTTACCTGAGACTGGATAATGCCACCTTGGGATATAATTTCAAAAGCATCGATCCTTATATCAGATCGATCCGGGTATACGCTTCCGTCAATAACCTTTTTGTAATCACTGGATACAAAGGCATCGATCCGGAAGTCAACCAGGGCGGTATCGCTCCGGGAGTGGATTACAATAATTTCTATCCCAAGACACGCACCTTTTTATTGGGGCTAAATGTATCGTTCTAACCGGCGTCAGCCGTCTGAACTAACTCAAAATGATTTAAAAATAGTAACATGCAAAAGTTATTAAAACATATCCTTTTCCCGGCGCTCATACTCATCTCCGGATACTCCTGTCATAAGGTGGTAGTGCCGATCACTACCGAACTGACCCCTGACGTCTTTCCCCAGACTCCTTCCCAATTTGTCTCCGTGACCATCGCTCCTTACGCGGCTTTACGGGGTAACTACGAGCTGGATTACTGGTTCATACAGTCCCTGAGCACGGACGAAGCTATTTTACCGGCCCGTGGCGGGAACTGGTATGATCCGGCTAACGGCTATAACAATCTTCACCTGCATAACTGGACCTCTTCGAACGGATGGACGAATTCGACCTGGTCCTGGTTATCGAGGGTGATCGGGGCTTCCAATCAGTCCTTGTCTATTTTGAGTACGACGGAGCCGGATAGTATAACGACCAAGAAGGCCAGCCTGGCAGAGGTGAAAATAATAAGGGACGTTGCTTATTTTATGATGATGGATCTTTATGGCAATATTCCTATCGATACTGTTTTCGGCGACTATACCCCGCATACCAATATGGCGCGGCCACAGGTTTTCAGCTTTATCGAAAATGACGTTAAAGCTGCCTTACCCGATCTGAGCAGGGCCGCCGGTACGCTGATGTATGGCAGGGCCAATAAGTATACTGCTTACGCTTTGTTGGCAAAGATGTACCTGAATGCCGAATATTATACCGGTACGGCCCGTTATGATGACTGCGTCTGGGCCTGCGACAGCGTCATCAATGCCGGTGGGGGATCTCAGTATGCGCTGGAACCCATGAGTACCTACCTGAATATGTTTGCGCCTACGAACGGCCCCGCCCAGAAGGAATTCATCTTCGCCATCCCCTATGATCCGACGGCAGGAGTGTATCCCGGTACCAATGGCATGAATTACCGGGCCCGTTATGATCTGAACCGCAACCTGGGAATGAAATACGGATATGCAGGCTCCACTCCGGGAACCAACCTTGACCCGGTTATCAATCAGACGACTGGCGGCGGATTGATCAACAGCAAACCGAGCGGCCCGGAAAGCACCCTGGCTTCCTATTATAACACCTATTTCTATGACCCGAACGATGCCCGTTACAATCAATGGCTGGTGGGCCTGCAATACAATAAGGATGGCACACCGCTGATGGTCAAGACCACCAAGGGGGGCTCACAGGGGTATGATGCCACTTATACGGGCAGCGATGCCAATGCGGCCTATGTTTACCAGTTAAACCTGACCCCGGACGTATATTACCGCACCGATCCCAACAGCGGCGCCAATCCTGCCTTGTTCGACCTGGGTAATGATGATATCTCCTGGAATATGGGAATCCGTAATATCAAGATCCTGGCGGATTATACCAATACGGCTAACAGGAACCAGAATAATGATGCGGCGGTCTTTCGCTACTCCGATATCCTGCTGATGAAGGCGGAAGCCATCCTCCGGGGAGCTGCTGCTACCCAGGGACAGAGCGCGTTGTCGTTGGTCAACCAATTACGGACGCAGCGGACTACAGCATCCGCATGGACGGATATTAATCTGGACTCCGTTTATAATGAAAGGTGCCGGGAATTCACCTGGGAGACCTGGCATCGGAACGATATGATCCGCTTTGGAAAATATGAGGGCGCCTGGGGCTTTAAGACGGATGCCGATCCGAATCACCGGTTATTCCCCATTCCCAGTACGGCGCTGGGATTGAATCCCGCGCTGAAGCAGAACCCCGGCTATTAATGTCTTCGGGACAACAGTTAATTTGGAAACAATTTGATAACATCAAATTGTTTCCAAATTATACCACTTTCGCTCCAGATTATGTTCCCGGAGTTAAATACTATTCGGCCCCTGTCGCGGATGATCCTTTCTTTTTCTTTGCTGCTGGGCTGCCTTTCCCTGCAGGCGCAGACGCAAAATGAAAGAGATAAAAAAGTATCCATCAGCGGAGAACGGCTTACCCTTCAGTCGATCTTCCGGATGATCACAGATCAGACCGATATCCGGCTCTTCTATAATTCCTCCCGGTTGAATGATCAGGAAAGAATCAGCGTTCATTTTCAGTCAGCCAGTCTGGAAGAAGTGCTGGAATACCTGTTTAAAGATAAAGACCTGTCCTGGATCTACCGGGACAATACCGTGATCCTTCAGCCTAAAAAAAAGGAGAATGCAGGGACTGATTCGACGGGCGCGGCTCTCCGGATCCGGGAGGTGAGCGGACAGGTTACAGATGCAAAAGGATACCCGCTGTCGAATGTGACCATTACTCTGAAGAATGGGTTCGTATCAAAAGTTACCGGAGAAGATGGCAGCTTTACCTTTAAAGCAACAGAAGGGGAGCTGCTGGTCTTTTCCTCCATAGGTTATCTGACCAAAGAAAGGAGGATCACAAAGGACCTTCTTTATAAAATAATCCTGGAAAAAAACGTAGTGGCCCTAAGCGATATGGTGGTCATCGGATATGGGAGACAGGATCGCAAGGACCTCATCAGCAGTATCTCTTCCTTAAAAAATGAAGAGCTGAACCTACAGGCTACCAGTGACATCGGGCAATTGCTGGAAGGTGAGGTCGCTGGTCTCAATATCACTGCCAGCGGGGACCCCAACCGGCTGGGCGCCATTGTTCTGCGGGGTGTTTCTACCTTAAACCAGGCTCAATCACCGCTGTTCGTCATAGACGGCGTTCCCGGCGGAGACCTTTCTTCCCTGGCCCCGGATGACGTTGCAACGGTAGATGTCTTAAAAGATGCAGCGGCTACAGCTATCTATGGCAACCGTGGCGCCAACGGGGTCATCATGATCACGACCCGAAAGCCCAGAAGGGGACAGTTGCAGGTGACCTACAACGGATATGGGGCGACGGAGAAAGTGTCTAAGCAGCTCAGGATGATGGACGCAGGCGAGTTGAGAGCTTTCCTTGCCAGGAACAATCTCTCGTTCACGCCGGCAGATGATAAGGGCGCCAATACCAACTGGCAGAGCGCCGTAGAGAATCCGCAAGCTTTTGCCCATAACCACAATATCTACCTGGCGCAAGGCAATGAGACTACTATTTTTAACGCCAGCCTGAATTATTATTATCAACAGGGTATTATACAGACCAGTTCCCTGGAGCGTGTGATCGCCCGTCTTTCCATTGATCAGCTTGCCTTGAATGGTAAGCTGCGATTGGGCCTGGCTGTGACTAATTCTTCCAGTAATGCCAACCTCGTGCCTTACCGGAATACCGTATTGAAACAAATGCTGTTGTATCTGCCCGTCTCGCCGGTGAAGAATCCGGATGGAAGTTATTTTGATAATTTTATCCATACCAGCTATTACAATCCTGCCTCCCTGATCGATCATGGAAAGGAAAACCTGAAATACAATAATGTTCTTGGGAGCTTTACGGCCCAGCTTCGACTTCCCTTCGGATGGAAGTATGATGTAGCTCTTTCATATCAGAATTATACGACGTTATATGGCGCCTACTACGATAGCTATTACACGCAATACTATAATAATATCCGGAACAATCCCGACCCGCCCGCTAATCCTGCGCTGGTCACTTTGACAGGCAGCAATGGAGAAGCAGTGCGTAACACCTATCAGAATACCAATAAGATACTGGAGACTTTCTTTACCTGGGACCGGAGATCCGGAGGACATGCCGTCGATGCCGTGTTGGGGTATTCCTTCCAGGAGACGATCAATGGCCAGGGATTCCAGGCTACCAGCACCAATTTCCCGGTGGACAATATAGGCTATAACAACCTGGCCTTAAGTAATCCCTATGGTGTTCCCGGCTTCAATGTGGATTTTGGTCCGGATAATTATCAGCACGAGCGGTTAATTGCTGATTTCGGCAGGTTAAACTATAGCTATAAAGACAAATACCTGCTACAGGCTTCCATTCGCCGGGATGGCTCTTCTGTATTTGGCGCGAATCACCGCTGGGGATATTTTCCGGCATTGGGAGTTGCCTGGAAGATCGACCAGGAAAGTTGGATGGAGCATCTGACCTTGTTCAATGATCTGAAACTGCGGGCCAGCTATGGCCTCACCGGCAACTCGCTGGGCTTCAGCCCGACAGCAGCACAGGCGCTATCCGGCAATATCGGTAACTACTATTACCAGGGCACACAGCTCATTGCCATCGGCCCCACGCAAAGCGCCAACCCCGATCTGCGTTGGGAGAAGACGGCCACGGCGGATATCGGATTGGATTTCTCGGTTGGCAAGGGTAGGGTGAGCGGATCCCTGGAAGTCTACAACAAAAGAACGACCGACCTGATCTGGAGTTACCCTGTAGACCCGAATCTGGTTCCCTCCGGTAGCATAACGGCCAATGTAGGCACGATGAATAATAAAGGCATCGAGCTGAGTATAAATGCCAACCCTGTCCGTAGCAATCATTTTAACTGGACGACCAACCTGAACCTGGCACATAACGAGAACGAGATCGTCAGTTTATCCAATAACCGTTTTCGCATGGACTCCATACAGGAGGTGGAGCCGGACGGAGTCGGCCAGTCAGGAGTCGACCTTCAGATCCTGCTGTCGGGCAAGCCTGTCGGCCAGTTCTTTACGCTGAGATATGCCGGTGATTCCAGCGGCATATCTCAATATGTCGATGCGAAAGGCAAACGGACAACCGTACCGGCCCCGGGCACGACAGACTATCATCTGGCCGGCAATGCTCAACCGAAATTGCTGATAGGCTGGGGCAACCATCTCCAGTATCGGCATTTCGACGGGAGCATTTTTTTTCGATCGGTATTGGGCAATAAGATCTTCAATGTCACCCTTGCCAACCTGGACCAGCCCAATTCGGCGCAAAATGTAAATATTCCTTTATCGATTGCCGGCGAGTCTTCCCACAATTATAATGCCGGCCGGTATTCTACCCGCTATATTGAAAGCGGAAGTTACCTGCGGCTGGACTATGCCAGTCTGGGTTATAGTTTTTCTAAGATCAGCAGGGATATCCGGTCGCTCCGGTTATATCTTGCCGCCAACAACCTGTTTGTTATTACCGGGTACAAAGGAATAGACCCCGAAGTTAACCAGGGAGGACTGGCGCCCGGGGTGGATGCCAATAATTTTTATCCCAAGACCCGTACCTTTTTATTCGGTGTAAACCTGTCACTCTAATTAAAATGAAATTATTCATGATAGCATGGGTTCACGGGCATTTTTCAAAAATGAGCCTATTCCTTCTTCTGCTTACCGGTTGTTTGGTTTCCTGCCATAAATTAGATCTTCCGGTCACTACGGAAGTGACGCCTCAGTTATTTCCCAATGACAGCCTCCAGTTTATAGAAGCTTCGCAACCGGCCTATATCGCTTTCAGGGGAAATTACGCCCTGGATTATTGGTTTATGCAGTCGCTGAGTACGGATGAAGCCATTCTCCCCGCAAGAGGGGGCAACTGGTATGACAACCAGAATTACAGGGCGCTTCACTACCATTCCTGGACAAGGGACCATGGCTGGACCAATTCCTGCTGGTCCTGGCTGGCCACTGTTGCCGGCACGACCAACCAGGCGCTCTACATTCTGGATCAGAATGAACCGGCAGGGAATGCCAAACAGACCCACCTGGCGGAACTAAGGATGCTGCGGGCCCTGACTTACTTTATGTGGATGGACCTTTATGGGAATATCCCTCTCGATACGACCTATGATAACTTTACGTCCTACCCGAATATGCCCCGGCCCCAGGTTTTTAATTTTATCGAGAGCGAGGTCAGGGCAAGTTTGCCTTATCTCAATCCCGCCTCCGGTATCGTCACTTATGGAAGAGCCAATAAATACACGGCTTTTGCCCTGCTGGCAAAAATGTACCTGAATGCTGAATATTATACGGGCATTGCGCGAACCGATGATTGCATAGCGGCCTGCGACAGCATTATTCAGTCAGGACAATATGCCCTGGAGCCGGATTATTTAAATATGTTCAATGTCAATAACGGTCCCCGGATCCGGGAATTCATTTTTGCCGTTCCATATGATGCAGGCGCGCAGATCAATACTACAGCTTTACCGGTTACCGGGTACATGTATCATGCCCGTTATGACCTTCCCCGGTCCTTAAAGAAAAAATACAGTTTGCCTTTTACGCCCAGTGCCCCCGAAAGCACATTGCCTTCCTTTTACGCGTATTACCATGATCCGAATGACATCCGTAATCATCAATGGCTCACAGGGCCACAGTATTATTACAACGGGACACCGGTTACGGTACAGACCACTCGTGTCGGGTATGATTTCACCTACTCCGACCCCGCTACCCAAACAGATACCATTGTCTACCAGGTCAATTTAACACCGGACATCCTGCTGCGGCAGGACCCCGGCCTGTTTGATTGCGGGAATGACGAGATCGCCTGGAATATGGGATACCGGAATATAAAATTCCATCCCGACAGTACTTCTACGACCCGCAATCAGAACAATGACGTCCCTGTGTTCCGCTATTCGGATATCCTGCTGATGAAAGCCGAAGCCATTTTACGAGGTGGAACTGCTACCCTGGGGCAGACAGCCCTCGGCCTGGTGAACCAGCTAAGGGCGGTACGCACTACTTCCGCAGCCTGGACGGCGATTACGCTGGACTCCGTTTATAATGAACGAAACCGGGAATTCGCCTGGGAAGCCTGGCATCGAAACGACATGATCCGGTTTGGCAAATATGAAGGTGCCTGGGGATTCAAAACCGATGCTGACCCCCGGCACCGTATCTTCCCGATCCCAACTTCCGCTCTTCAGCTGAATCCGAAGCTCACACAGAATCCTAACTATTAGCGTACTCTTGTGCGGATTTATTTTTATTTAATGCAGTTTTATGCATATTTTAGTTCCGTTAATTGGCGTATATTGCGTTTTTGTGCGTTTTTAAACCAATACTATATGCTTACAACGGAGATGTCTTCGCATTTTGACGACCTGGAAAAGATGACCGTGCAAGAAATACTGGCGGGCATCAACAGTGAGGATCTTACAGTGCCCCAAGCGATTGCCCGGGAAATTCCGAAAATCGGGCAATTGGTGACTGCTATCGTTAAAAGGATGAAAAAAGGGGGCCGTCTGTTTTATATAGGCGCGGGCACCAGCGGCCGGCTGGGAATATTGGACGCTTCGGAATGTCCGCCCACGTTCGGTGTGCCGGACGATTGGGTGATCGGTATTATGGCAGGAGGGGACGGAGCTATCCGGAAAGCCGTGGAGTTTGCAGAAGACAATTCGACGCAGGCGATCCGGGACCTGGACGAATATGTACTTCATAAATGGGATAATGTGATAGGGATCGCCGCTTCCGGCACCACCCCCTATGTGATCGGCGGTGTGAAAGCCGCCAGAGAGCGGGGAATCCTTACCGGCTGTATTACCTGTAATGCCGGCACGCCCCTGGCCGCGGCGGTCGAATATCCCCTTGAAGTGGTGGTTGGCGCTGAATTCGTAACCGGCAGCACCCGGATGAAAGCGGGCACCGCGCAGAAGCTGCTGCTGAACATGATCTCTACCGCCGTAATGATTCAGCTGGGCAGAGTGAGGGGCAATAAAATGGTTGATATGAAATTGAGCAACAATAAGCTTATTGCCCGGGGAGTGAGCATCGTAATGAAAGAATTGAACGTGGACCGGCAGACGGCACGGCAGCTGATCGCGGAAAAGAAAAGCGTTCGCAGCGCCATCGAGAGCGGGAGGGGTCATGAATAAAGGAATGGAGAAGCTGTTCGGGATATCCCGTAAACCCATGCGGCGCATTATAGGATTGATGTCGGGCACCTCCATGGATGGCCTGGACATCGCTGTCTGTGAAATTGAGCAGCATGGAATGAATACCCGGTTGATACCCACTCATTTTGAGACCGTGCCTTATCCGGTCACGGTAAAAGAAGAAATAAGAAAAGTTTTTGCCAAAGAGACGGTGGATCTGCGGCAGCTCTGCCTGTTGAATCCCTGGCTGGGAAACCTCCACGCCGCCTGGATCCTGCAATGCCTGAAAAAATGGGACTTATCGCCCGAAGACTTGGACCTCGTTGCATCGCATGGACAGACTATTTATCATTGTCCTAAAATATTACATGGGCTGGAAGGGTTTCCCAACGCGACCCTGCAGATAGGCGACGGGGATCATATTGCAGCTGGCACGGGGATCATCACGATCAGCGATTTCCGGCAAAAGCATATTGCCGCAGGCGGCGAAGGCGCCCCGCTGGCCCTGTATGGGGATTATTGCATCTTTTCGGAGAAGGGAGAAGACCGCATCATGCTCAATATGGGAGGGATCGCGAATTTCACCTTCCTGTCCGGCACCCTCGATCCCCGGGCGGTCTTCGTAACGGATACCGGCCCCGGCAATACACTGATCGACGCTGCGGCCCGCCGGTACTTTCAGCAGGAGTTCGACCGTGACGCAATCCTGGCCCGTCAGGGAACCGTGAACGCGGCGCTGCTGGGAGCGTTGAAAGCAAATGATTTTTTTCGAACGTCCTTCCCCAGAACGACCGGCCCGGAACTGTTCAATCTGGAATATGTACACAAGGCGCAGGCCCTCAGTCATACGAGGACCCTGTCACCGGTCGATATCCTGGCTACCCTGACCCGCTTCAGCGCAGAGACGATCGTCGAAGCCCTCCGTCAGATATTGCCGGAGAACAATAGCACCTGCACGATCTATATGAGCGGGGGAGGAGCCTTCAACCCGCTGCTGACAGAATGGATACGGGAGGGGCTGACTCCCATCCCTATAATCCTGACAGACGAGCTGGGCATTTCGGCGGATGCAAAAGAAGCGGTACTCTTTGCCATCCTGGCCAATGAAGCTATTGTCGGAGAACCGATCCATTTCGGCAAAGCCGGGATGCCTGCCATAACAATGGGAAAAATATCCTTTCCGCCGGAAAGCATGTAGCGCTCCGGTCCGGGGATGCCAGGCATCCTGGAAAGTAATGCATGTTTGTGCGGCTTTAAATTGCGTTTTTATTTTTGTTCATGCGGTTTTATGCTTACATTCGAAATGTATTTACACTTATACCTTCAACACTGCTTATGTTAAAAGAAGAGCGTCAGGCTTATATTCTTCACCAGGTAAATCTGCATAATAAAGTCCTGTCTTCCCACCTGAGTGAACAAATGCAGGTATCCGAGGATACGATCCGCAGAGATCTGCAGGAGATGGCACAAGAGGGGAAGATCACCAAAGTGCATGGAGGCGCGCTCTCCAATTCCTTTCATGTAGGCATCACTTCCAAAGATGTCTACTCCGTTGAGGAAAAAAGAACGATTGCTCTAAAAGCAGTGCAGCTGATCCAGGACGGTATGTTCGTGCTCACTTCCGGCGGCACGACCATCATCGAGCTGGCCAGGATGCTCCCCAAAGACCTGCAGGCGACCTTTATCACCCCCAGCCTGGCCGCAGCTTTCGAATACACCAATCATCCCAATATCGAAGTGGTCATGATCGGAGACAAGCTCTCTAAAAACTCCAAAATAGCCGTCGGAGGAGATGCTATCCGCAGGATCCGGCAGATCAAAGCCGATATCTGTTTCTTAGGCATCAATGCCATCGATATCGAGGACGGACTAACGGATAATGACTGGGATGTAGTAGAGATAAAAAAAGCGATGATCGATACTTCTAAAAAAGTGGTTGCCTTATCCATTTCTGAAAAAGTGAATACCTCCGAACAACTGACCATCTGTCCGGTAGATGAGATAGATATCCTCATCACCGAACTTCCACCTGAAGCAGCACCATTACAACCTTATCAGAAGAAAGGAATCCGGATTTTGTAAAAAATTATGCAACCAAAAAAACGCGCTTTATGACGAAAAACCAATTTGCCCGCTCTTCCGGCCGGCCATTTATTTTCTGCCTGCTGCTGTTGATGAACCTGGCAGCCATCAGCCTGAACGCCCAGGTAAAAATTTCAGGAACTGTCACGGACGGCGCCGGTAAGCCTGTAGCATCCCTTACGGTGCAACTGAAGAATAACCGAACCGGCACTTCCACCGGCAGCGACGGCAGCTATACGCTGAACGCCGCTGTAAAACCAGGGAATTATACGCTGGTCTTTTCCGGGGTAGGGTATAAGTCGCAGGAGAAGTCTCTTATCATCGGCACTGCCACTGCCTACACCCTCGATGCACAAATAGAAGAATCCGTATCCAAGCTGGATGAAGTAGTCGTAACCGGCACCTCACAGGGGACTACCCGCCGGCAGCTGGGAAGTTATATCAGCAGCGTGAATGCCAGCGAACTTACCAAAGGATCTACCGGCAATGTGCTGGCGGCCCTGCAGGGTAAAACGGCCGGCGCCCAGATCTCTCAGAACTCTGGAGATCCCGCCGGCGGCATTTCGGTTAAACTAAGAGGCACCAGCACCGTCACCGGTTCCACAGACCCGCTCTATATTATCGACGGAGTGATCGTGGATAACTCCACCACCCGCGTTACCAATGCCGATGCCAGCTATAACGGCAGTAATGTCGTCGGTACGATAGGGCAGAACAGATTGGTAGATATCAATCCCGCCGATATTGAAAGGATCGAAGTGCTCAACGGGGCAGCGGCCGCCGCTATTTATGGTTCGAGGGCCAATGCTGGTGTCGTGCAGATCTTTACCAAGAAAGGAAGTAATGGGGCGCCCGTGGTCAGTTTTTCCACCGGCATCAATAGCAACAGTCTCCGCAAACAGCTCAAGGTGAACGAAGCTCCGACGAAATTCGGTGGCTCGCCCGATGTGCAGACCCAGACGATCCTCACTCCCACATTGACCAATACCACTGCCGTCAGCCGCTACAATTACCAGGATTATATTTTCCGGACCGGCATCGGGACGGATAATACCATCTCCGTAAGCGGCGGTAAGGACAAAACGAAATATTATACTTCCGCGTCCTACCTCTACAACCAGGGTATTATAAAAAATACGGACTTTGGCCGTTACAGCTTCCGGTTGAATGTGGACCAGATCCTCAACTCATGGGCCAGCTTTAATGTGACCATGAACTATATCTATGACAAGACCAACGAGAAGCCCGATGGCAACAGCTTCTTTTCTCCCACCAATTCCGTGACCATTATCGGAAACTATTACGATATACAGCAAAGGGATGCCCTGGGTAACCTGAAAGCAGTAGGGGAGCGGGGACGTGTCAATCCTGTTTCCGTCATCCAGGATATCAAACAACAACAACAGACCAGCAGGATCATCAGCGGCGCCGGCATAAAGCTGACCCCTTTGAAGAACCTGACGGTCGACTATCACATGGGGATCGATAACTACAGCACGGACGGGACCACCTTCATCCCGCCTTATGCCTATAACGTTAGTCTGGCATTCTTTGGCGGCGGCGCCAGCCTGGACCCTACCCAGAACGGCTATGCCAGCGCCGGGACCAATACCTCCTTTCTCATCAATCATGACCTGAACGCCACCTATAACTGGAATATCAGCTCTGACCTTAGTTCCGTTACCCAGGTAGGCTATTCGCAGCAATATCAGCGGTCGCATTATTCCCTGCAGCAGGGACGGGGTCTGCCTCCCTATGTACAGACCGTCAGCGGCGCCAGCACGGCTATTCCGGGCTCCGATCAACGAACCGAATTGTCGATCTCCGGTGAATTCATACAACAGAATTTTAAATACCGCAACCAGTTATTTCTCACCGGCGCCCTTCGCTCCGATGGGTCTTCTGTCTTCGGTCCCAGTGAACGTAACCAGGTCTACTCCAAGTTGAGCGGCAGCTATGTATTATCCGGCACGGACTATTGGGAAAAGCTGGGCGTATCGAAATGGTGGGATCTGTTCAAGGTCCGGGCCGCTTACGGCGAATCCGGCAACCTGACGGGCATTCCTGCTTATGGAAGATTTAATACGTATGTCGCTTCCGCATTCGTGGGCAGCTCCTCCTTCGAAGGGCAGTCGACCTATACCAATCCGAACGTAAAACCGGAAAGACAAAAAGAACTGGAAATAGGAACGGACCTGTCCTTCCTGCACAACCGTATCGGCGTAAATTTCAACTATTACCACAAACGTGTCGACGACCTGCTGATCAGCAGGCTGATCGCTCCGACCAATGGTTACTCCGCCCTGTTAGACAATATCGGCTCGCTGCAGAACAATGGATATGAAGTGGTGCTGAACCTGGTCCCGGTACGGACAAAGGATTTCAGCTGGGAGTTGACCGGTATCTATAACCATAACCAAAATAAAGCGCTGAATATCGGACAGTCTCTGCTCCTGTTCAACACCAACGGCGGAGCGCCGGTGGCGATCATCGGAGGACAGCCGATCGGCGTCTTTTACGGGACCTTCTTTGCCACCGATGCCCAGGGCGCGCAGTTAAAGAATGCGTCCGGTATTCCCCTGACAGAAGCCGGGACCCAGAATAGCCCCCTTAGCTATACTCCGCAACGGGATGCCACTACCGGCCTGCCTAAAGGAACAGCCCTGCAGAAAATAATCGGTAACCCCAACCCTAAATATACAGCCACCGTCACCAGTGATTTCGCCTATAAAAAATTAGGGTTGCATGTACAGCTCGATGCCGTACACGGCGTGAATGTATTTAATGCGGATTTCAGGACCCGGCAGGGAGTGGACAATGGCACGGTAGCCCAACAGGAAGATGAAGGCAAGTTGCCGAGAGGATATATTGCCGGCATATATACCATTCAACAATGGAGGATAGATGACGGATCTTTTGTGAAGCTGAGAGAAGTGTCGCTCAGCTATGATCTGGGTAAGGTCAAAGGCTTCGGAGATCTCAGCTTCAGCCTGGGCGGAAGGAACCTGATTTCCTGGGATCATTATAAAGGATACGATCCGGAAGTCAATGCAGGAGGACAGAGCACCATCCTCCGGGGCATCGATTTCGGCAGCGTTCCCATTCCCAGGACCTTCAGCGCCAGCATCCGTGCAAAATTCTAAACGCATTAAAAAATCAGTTATGAACTCCAGTAACATAAAGAAATACAATAGGACTCAGTCCTGCCAGATAGTGGGTATCACCACGCGAACGTTCGCTGGTATTTTATTCCTGGCCTGCTTTTCTCTCACGGCTTGCAAGAAAAACTATACGGACCCTTCCGGGCCCTCGTCCGGGCAGGCATTCAGTTCCGCCAACGCCCTGACGGATGTGGCCGTAGGATTACAAAACTGGTATTCGGCGGGCAGGGGTGGATTGGTGTATAATACCATTACGGCCGACGGCCTGCTGACCAACCAGCTTTATGTAGTCAATGCGGGTAATACCGATGAAGCGCAGCTGGGCGCCGGCGCGGGAGCCGTTCAAAATACGAATGGCGTCGTTACGGGACTCTGGACCGTCTGCAATAAGATCATCTTCGATGCGGACAGCGTGATCAACCAAACGCCACGGATCGTGACGGATAAAAATTATGCCAGCGGACTGATTGCCTATGCTTCGATCTTCAAGGCCCTGGCTATCGGAGACATGGCCATGTTCTGGGATCATGTGCCGGTCGGTATTGCAGACACCCTGGGTGTGTCGAATGTAGGTTTTGTTACCAATGCACAGGGGTATCTCAATGCAATCGCCGTTCTTGATAATGCCCTGACCGTAGTCAATGCCAATGCTGTCAGCAGTACTTTTTTAAAAAATACGCCGGGCAGCATCGATATTGTCAATACGCTGTATGCGCTGAAAGCGCGCTATTCATTGCTGGCGGGAAATTACACCGATGCTCTGACGGCGGCTAATAATGTGGTCCGTTCCGTCAAATCCACCTTCGGTTATAATACGGTAGTGACCAACCCCATCTTCACCCTGGCCACCTCTACCAACAATATCTATCAGCCCGTAGATTCCGCCATGGGCCTGCCGACAGGATTGCAGCCCGATCCCAGCGACAAACGCGAACCTTTTTATATCAGCATCGGCACCAGTCCCCGCTACCGGATCAATGGTTTTTTCAACACTACGACAACAGCAATCCCTGTATATTTGCCGGGAGAGATCCTGCTGATAAAAGCCGAATGTTATGCGCAGCAGAATGACCTGGTGAATGGAGCCGCCTGGCTGGACAGCGTAGTGCTGAAACAGCCTTCCCAGGACGCCTTTGGAGTGGGAGCCGGACTGAGTACGCCGGTAGTGGTGACCGATCAGACCGATCTGCTGACACAGATCTATAAGCACCGGTGCATCGAATTGTATATGTCCGGGCTGAGACTGGCCGACGAACGGAGATTTGGCAGGCCCACAACGGAGCGTAAACGCAGCTACCTGCCTTACCCCTTCGTGGAAAGGAATGGAAATTCCAATACGCCGGTGGATCCCACTTTTTAAGTGGATACCCCGGTTTAAAAAAAGCATAATGTCCCTGATCGAAGAACTGTCAGCTTATTTTCCGCCGGAACGGGTGAAATCCCGGCCCATCGATCTGCATGCTTATGCCAGCGATGCCGGCTTTTACCTGCTGGTGCCCAAAGTGGTGGTATTGCCCCTCAATGTGGAAGAGGTGTCTTTTTTGTTCCGGCTTGCCCGTAAATATGATACGGGGGTCACTTTCCGGACAGCGGGCACCAGCCTATCAGGGCAGTCTGTAACGGACGGCATACTGGCAGACCTGAGCCGTTATTGGAAGCAAGGCTCCGTAGAGCAGCAGGGTGCTGCCGTGCGCGTGCAGCCGGGACTTACCGGTCAGGCAGTCAACCGGCTCCTGAAACCGTTTGGCAGGAAAATAGGACCCGACCCCGCCTCTATCAATGCCGCCATGATGGGAGGCATCCTTTCCAACAATTCCAGCGGTATGTGCTGCGGGGTCGTCGACAATTCCTATCACACGCTGCTTGCCTTACAGTTTATGCTCCCTGACGGTCAGCTGTATGATACGGGTCGGCCATCGGATTATGAAAGATTTGAAAAAGGATCGCCGGCGATCTTCTCCGGGATCTTGCAGCTGAAACAGCGGATAACCGGCAACCCAGCACTGGTTGGGAATATCCGGCGGAAATATAAAATAAAGAATACGGTAGGTTACGGGTTGAATGCTTTCGTGGATTTTGAACATCCCCTCGATATCCTCGCCCATTTGATGATTGGCGCCGAAGGCACGCTGGGATTTATTTCCGGGGCTGTGCTGAAGACGATTCCGGATAAGCTTTTTAAAAAGACCGGCTTATTGTTCTTCTCTTCCCCCCGGGCAGCCTGTGATGCTATCGGGGCCCTTGCCGGTACGGGGGCGGAGGCGCTGGAATTTATGGACAGGGCTGCTCTGCGATCGATCGAACAGCTGCCGGGCGCCCCTCCTTTTTTGGCCGGGCTGCCTGCCGGCGCCGCCTGTATCTTATGCGAATACCAGGCGGACGCGCAGGCTCAGCTGATAGAAAAATTTAGGATGGCCGAACCCATCCTTTCTTCGCTTGCCGTCTTATACGCTACTGAATTTACGACAGAGGCCGCGGTGCAGGCCGTTTACTGGAAACTGCGGAAAGGTATGTACCCTTCCGTTGCTGCCGTGCGGGCGAAGGGCGTATCGGTAATGCTGGAAGACGTGGCCGTACCCGTAGAAAAACTGGGGGAGGCGATAGAAGATCTGCAGCAGCTGTTTGTTAAATACAATTATGAAGACGCCCTGGTGTTCGGACATGCCAAGGATGGCAACCTGCATTTCCTCGTTTCCCAATCCGTGGCGAAGGCGGCCGATATAGAGTCGTTTTCGGCGTTTAATGATGATCTGGCGGATCTGATCATTCACCGGTATCAGGGCTCGCTCAAAGCCGAGCATGGCACCGGCCGGCAGATAGCTCCTTATGTGGAAGAAGAGTGGGGCGCCGAAGCTTACCAGGTGATGAAAGACCTGAAGGTTTTGATCGATCCTCAGAACCTTCTGAATCCCGGCGTCCTCATCAATCCCGATAAAAAATCACATCTTAAAAATCTGAAATCGCTTCCTGTCGTAGAAGAGGAAGTGGATAAATGCGTGGAATGCGGGTTTTGCGAACACCGTTGCCCCAGCAGGGACTATACACTGACTCCCCGCCAACGCATTGTATTGAGAAGGACATTGGCAAGGCTCCAGGCCTCCGGTGACCGGAATACCTATGACAGCATCGTAAAGGATTACCAGTTTGACGGCCTGGATACCTGTGCCGTCGATGGTCTGTGTGCGACGGAATGCCCCGTAACGATCAATACCGGCGAATTGGTAAAAAGACTGCGGAGGGAGAACCTTTCAATACGTGCGAACAAAATAGCTTTACGGATAGCCCGGCATTTTGCCACGGCGGAGAGCGGCATCCGCTTCCTGCTGCGGGCTGGTCGCCTGGTGAATAAGACATTCGGGAGCAAGACTCTGACGAATTTGACAAAGGCCGTTAAAAAAGTCATGCCCGCTGCGCCCTTATGGCCGGCTTCTTTGTCTGGCCCGGCAGCCTCGCTGCCGTCTTCGTTCCCGGTCTCCGCGGCCCCAGCTCCACCGGTTGCCCCATCTGCCGTTCCGGCCGATCCCATCCAGCCGGAGGCTGTCTATTTCACCTGCTGTATGAACCGGATGATGGGCGCCGATGCCGATGGCACAGGAGGAGCAGGTACAGCGCTGCTAAAAGTGGCCGGCAAGGCCAGTGTCAGCATCAGGGTCCCTTCGGATGCCAGGGGTCATTGCTGCGGGCAGGCATTCGATTCCAAAGGTTTTACGGATGCCCATCGCTATGCGGCGAATAATATGATAGATGCCTTGTGGCGCTGGACAGAGCAGGGACGTATACCGGTGCTGCTGGATATCAGCTCCTGCACTCATTCCTTACAGCATGCCCGGCCCCGGCTGACGGAGGAGAACCAGGTGAAGTTCGATGCCCTGAAAATAATGGATGGGCTTAATTTCGCAGTGGATATCCTGCTGCCCCGTCTGCCTGTTATCCACAGGAAGGACGAAATAATTTTGCACCCTGTATGTTCTCTATACAAGATGGGGTCCCTGAAAAAACTGGAGCAGCTGGGCGCCGCCACTGCCACGAATCCCATTATTCCCGCCAGCGCCGGATGTTGCGGGATGGCAGGTGACCGGGGCTTCTTTTATCCCGGCCTTACGTCCGCCGCCACCAGGAACGAACGCGACGAAGTGAATGCTCATAGCAGTATGGATTGCTATTCAACGGCCAAACCCTGCGAAATGTCTCTGTCGGAAGCCACCGGGAAAGACTACCGTTCTGTCTTTCATTTGCTGGATGAAGTGTCGGAGTGAGATGTGCTGGATGGCTACTGGTCGCCGGTTCGAATCCTGTCATTCCGCCTCTACCAATTCGCGGAACGAACGCAGTACAATGCGTAGAAGGGATTTGTCCATAGCGGGATACCTGTTGAGTCTCTGTAATATTTGTAACTGAACATTCAGGCTTGCACCCGACAATTCTGCATTCATGGATCCGTTCAAAACGATATGCGGTTTTGTTATAACAAATGAATACATAATGCAATAATTTAGTATATGTTATCTGCGAAATTGAGGTATGTTTTAAATTGAGTAAATTGCAAACCATTAGATTCTTGTATAATGTCCAATTTTGAAGCGTTTTTCGATTACATTCAAAAAATATCAGGCAAACTGCTATCAGAGGATGATAAGCATTTGTTGACGGCACATTTCAAACCCAGAAAACTTCGAAAACGGCAATACTTTTTACAGGAAGGAGACGTGTGCAAATATATCGGGTTTATCGTAAAAGGATCCGCCAGGACCTTTACGGTAGATGAAAAAGGACATGAACACATCCTGAAATTGTCTGTGGAAAATTGGTGGCTGACAGATTTCGAAAGCTTTTACCGATTAACGCCAAGCCGGTTTAATATTGAGGCGCTGGAGGAACTGGAGATCCTGCAATCTACCAATGCGGAAATTGAAGAGTTTCTCAAGCATATCCTTGCCTTTTCAGCGATGTCGAACGTGATCAGTCAAAACAACACCATCGCAGCCCAGAAAAGAATGCAGGCTATTAACTATTCGGCTGAAGAGCGCTACGAGGAATTGGTCAGCAATTATCCTCATTTTCTACAGCGGTTCCCGCAAAATATGATCGCTTCTTATCTGGGTTTATCTTCTGAAACTTTGAGCCGGATAAAGAAAAACGCTTTAAAATGATCCTTTAGTTATTTCAGGCTTCGCTATCACTACAAATGGGCCTGTTAAATGAATCGCCCGGGGATCTTCTTCCCCCTAACATAAAAGCATCCTACTAATCTGTGTCTCGATTTGCAAGGTAATTTGTCGATTACTTCCGCCGGGTACCCCAATTCGGGTTATGCCAACTTTTTACCTTCCCCGGATGAAAAAGTGCTTAACGATGGAATTTATACCCTTGTGGTCCTCTGGCATTCTGCATTTTTGATTTAAATCATCACTTTAAATTGACATTTATCGTGTGTATTTAATGATTCATGTCAACATGCAATTCGTTATGATGCAGCATCTTTGAATCTGCTTCAGAACGGAAAAAAACTGAAGGATCTGAATATAATTAATAATAGAAATCATGAGTAAATTAGAAAACAAGGTAGCAGTAGTTACCGGCGCTTCCAAAGGAATAGGTGCAGCTATCGCCAAACACTTTGCTGCTGCAGGCGCAAAGGTTGTTGTAAATTATGCTTCCAGCAAAGAAGGAGCGGACAAAGTGGTTAAAGCGATAACCGATAATGGTGGCATAGCCATTGCGGTACAGGCAGATGTATCGAACGAAGCCGATGTGATCAGGTTGTTTAAAGAAACTGAGCATGCTTTCGGCACGTTGGACATTTTAGTAAATAACGCGGTATCTCAGGGATATGCACCTATTGAACAAATTTCAGTAGAAGATTTCCATCAAAGTTTTAACGTCAATGTGTTAGGGCCTGTATTGACTATCCAGGCAGCGCTGAAACTTTTTGACGATAAGGGCGGAAACATCATCAATATCAGTTCGGGGGCAAGTAAATACCCTCTTCAGAATGCCTCATTGTACTCATCAACTAAAGCGGCACTGGATGCCTTCACAATTGCTTTATCTAAAGAGTTGGGTGCAAAAAACGTTCGTATCAATTCAATTTTACCGGGCGCTACGGAAACGGAAGGCGCAGTCAGCGCGGGTGTCACTGCCGGCAGCGAATATGAAAAGATGTTTGTTGAAAAAACACCGCTTGGTCGCAGAGGCCAGCCCGCAGATATTGCGAAAGCAGCAGTATTTCTGGCTTCAGATGATGCAGCCTGGATCACGGGTGAGCAAATTTCCGTTTCAGGCGGTATGTATGGTTTTTAAAGTCGTAACCCAAAAATGAAAGTCAATTAGATATATCACTGTTTGACGGTGGTTTCACCAAACCATATAATAAATTTTTGTTAATAATTAAATTATGAAAATAATAGGCATACTTGGAGCAGGGCATATCGGCAAAGCCGCAGCCACTCGATTTTTGGCCAATGATTTTCAGGTTCTGATCAGTACCAGTAAGGGACCTGAAACCCTTACTGGTATTGTCTCACAACTGGGAACCGGCGCAAAAGCTGTAACAGCGGCTGAAGCTGTTGCTGCAGACATTGTTCTGATCGCAGTACCCTGGACAAAGGTCAAAGATCTTACCAAACTCACGGACTGGAACGGAAAGATCGTGATCGACGCCACTAATCGTTTTGAACAAGGTGCTGGAATTGAAGACGGCGGACTGGCATCAAGTGAAGTTGTGCAAAATTATTTACCGGGCGCGAAGGTCGTTAAAGCGATGAATACGCTCTTAGCCAAAGTACTTACCGAAGATCCGTCTGTTGGAAACGGAAAGAGGGTTCTTTTTATTTCCGGCGACGATAATGATGCGAAAGCCATCGTGAGCGGAATTTTCAGTAAAATCGGCTTTGCGCCAATCGACCTCGGCACACTTGCATCCGGTGGTAAATTACAGCAGTTTAACTGGCCGCTAAACAACCAGAATCTTATTAAGCTTTAAGTGCACAGGGGCATAAGTAGGCAAATTCCTGTACCGGGTGGATATGGTTTTTAAATTTATCAATTTAAAAAAAGAAGACAAAATAAGACAAGACAATGTGCGGATTGTGAAGGATCTATTTGCAGCTTTAAATCATTAGAAAGCTGATTTCCTTAAATCAGTCATAACGAGGTTCGATATTTGTACAGGCAGGTCGACAAATAGATTGGCAAAGCCTCCGCATCGCGGAGGTTTTTGCATTTAAAAGGGTCTTGCACGAAAGATAATTTTTTGATATCTTTATTCTCCCCTTAACCAGTGAGAATAACCTGCACCATAAAAACTGTACCCTGGACATTATTTTTTGTTCTTTCCGGCATCTGTTCCTATGCGGATATCTTAATCGTAACCTCGAATGCGGATAGCGGGCCCGGCACCCTGCGGGATGCTATCACCAAGTCCGTGGCCAACGGCGTGACCGTCCGCGATTCCATCATTTTCAACCTTGCGGATAATTCTGTTGCTGGGCGTACCATTACCCTGCTTTCGCCGCTTCCAGTATTGTCGTCCAACATCGCGATCAACGGCGCTTCCCAGGCAGGCGCACCCATCGGAGTAAGCGATGCGCGGATAATCCTGTTTCATTCCGCTACCGGTACGTTTAAGTTCCTGGAAATGCATGACTGTTCGAATATGGCTATCTATGGGATGGCAATGATCAGCACGGCCAACAACCCTCCCGACACGGTAGCGGGGATCTCGTATGTACGCTGCCACAATCTACAGATAGGCCAGCCCGGATCGGGCAACTATATGCTGGGATGCACTCATGCCATATTCAGCAATACCGAACGTTACGACTATTACATAGATGCGGATACCAGCCGCAACCTCATTTTGCAAAGCAATGTCATCGGATTGGATCTCAACGGCGGGTTTAGCTGCAAATACAACGGCATTCCACTGGCCATTATATACTATAGCCTGTACCTCCTTAATACATCGGATATAACCATTGGCGGTGACGATCCGACACAGGGAAACACGATCGTGCAAGGGAATAGCATACCCTTCAATTATCCTGGCGGGACAGGCTATAACATCGATATCGAGACTTACCGGGATGTAGGTATGGGGCAGCTCATCATAAAAAATAATCATTTCGGCACCCGAAAGGATGGCAGCCTTGATCCCAATTACCGGCTGTTTCAGGTGATCATAGAAATTCAGGGCAGTTTCCGGACAGACTACGATATCCAGATCAAAAATAATATTTTACAGGGGCAGATCGCTATGGATGAAATGGGGAACTATTTTTACATCCAGGGTAATACCATTTTTTCCAATTATACGAATGAGGTTTATGATTGCGCTATCACCGTCCAGCAATCAAACGGGGGGATCATCGGTGGCCAGGGACCCGGTGATGCCAACACCATCACCAATGCGTATACGGATACCGTTTATTATTTTGAGGACAAAACCTATGACGGATGCGTGCGGGCGGATGTGTATTCACATGTTACCGTTTTGAATAATGTTACGCTTTGTAATGCTTATCATGGATCTACTATTCTGGATGATAACCCGAGCATTTTTCTAGGCCCCATGTATGTAGGCATCGACTCCACCGGCATTGGATTTGTCAGGGGGAAAGCAACGCCCAATACCCGGGTCGACGTTTACCTGGACGATGATTGCGATGCCTGCGAGGGCAAACAGTATCTGGGGTTTGTTATGGCCAATCCGGACAGCAGCTGGCAATATACGGGTAGCTTCAGTTCCGGCGTAGTCGCAACGGCCACCAATACAGGCAGCGGTCTCACGTCGCCATTTTCAGCGCCGGTCATTTACAGTTTGCCCAATGCGATCAAACAACCCACCTGCGGCAAGAATAACGGCTATATCCGGGGTCTGGTCATCCAAGGCGGAGACAATGTAAAATGGCACTACATGTATCTGAAGAACGGCGTATGGGTGGATTCCATCTATTCCCGATCTCTCAACCTGGAGAATGCCGAACCAGGTACCTATTTTGTCGATGCATGGCTCGGGAAAAGCTGCCGGAGCTACTATGCCCGTTTTGATCTTGCGAATACGGCGGTCGCGCTGGACAGTTCCGGTCTTATCGTTCAACAGCCCGGTTGCGGGCAGTTCAATGGATCTATAAAAGGCATGTCGCTTTCATACAGCACCGGGATCCAGGTATATTGGGAAAACGAATCGGGTACGATCGTTTCGAATCAGCTTGATCTTACCGGGGCTGGTCCGGGAAAATATAAAATGGTCTTTAAGGATACGACGGGCGGATGCGCGGATTCGACGGGTGTCTATGCGCTGGTGAATCAGTCGGGTCCTACGGTAGACGTAGGCAATGCGGTGATCACTAATGCCACCTGTCATAATGATAATGGTGGAATCAGCAATATCACCTATAGCAACGTTACAGGTATATCCTACTATCGGTGGGTGGACTCCCTTGGTCGTTCCGTTGGCAATGGCCCATCCCTTTCCGGCGTCCCCGCCGGCAGCTATCGATTGAAATTTAAAGACGGAGGTCCCTGTGATACCATCCTCACGTCTGTGTTTGTCGTAGGCGATGCCGGTGTCATTTCTTTTGACAGCTCGACACTTTCCGTGCAACCGAGCAAATGTTCCGGACCCACGGGTAGCGTTATAGGTCTTAGGGCGCCGGGAGCCTTGTCTTACGATTGGATCAGCCTTCCGGACGGCGTGCAAATGGGAAATTCCTCCGATCTTACCAATATAAGCCAGGGCCTATACCAGCTGATCGTGGCAAGCCCGCTAGGCTGCATGGATAGCAGCCGCGTGTTCGCCGTCGGAACGACACCGATCCAACCGCTGTCTGTCACGAGCCAGGTCACAGACCAGGAATCATGTAACCGGAAAAACGGCTCCATACAGATTACGGGCACCGTTCCGGATGCGGGCGGATTTAGCTTCGTCTGGGTGGACAGCAGTACGCAACAGCAAATCGGGACTGGCCTGTCTATAGGTCAGCTATCGGCCGGGACTTATTCTTGCGAAGCAACGGATGCCAACGGTTGCACGCAGACTTTCTGGACATCACGGCTCGTTGATCTTCCAGCGCCTGTCATCACGGTCAATCCATCCCTCACGTATCCGGACACCTGTGCAACGCATAGCGGCGGTATTTTGCCACCGGAGATTGTAGGTTCGTCGCCATATTCGTACGCCTGGTATACTGCATCGGGGGATAGTATTTCTGACGGTGCAGGGTTACGCGGGGTCGGAATCGGCTCTTACTATGTGTCGGTCACGGATGCCAATGGCTGCAAAAGCACGAGCGGCGGCTTCAGCGTCGACAACATCGATATAACGCTGCCGGCGCCTGTCTATCCCGCTCAATATGTTTTGAAAGGCGGAACGGTAAACCTGGTCCCTGAAAATGCGGTGGCAGACAGTTGCGAGCTGTACGGAAGTTCGAATGGTGCCACCCCCGATCAGGTAAGTGCGGATGGCGTATTTACGGTTGGGCCTGTCAGCCAGGATACTACGGTCTATGTAGTGATTAGGAAAGGTGAGTGCGCCAGCGATCTGGTACAAATCCCGATCCAGGTGCTTTTAACGTTGGAGCTAATTGTGCCGAATGCTTTTAGTCCCAACGGCGATGGTCATAACGATGTGTTCCGGGTAAAAAACCCCGGTTTGGTGAGACAATTCGATATGCAGGTCTTTAACCGATGGGGCCAGTTGGTATTCTCGACTAAAGACCCTTTCCAGGGATGGACAGGAACAGCCGGAGGCCAACCATCACCTACCGGCGTATATGTCTGGGGCATCCATTATACGGATGTAACTGGCAAACAGAATGACCGACGGGGAACCGTCATACTGATAAGATGAAGCTAAGAACCCACCATATTTTTGATTGATTTGCAAAACCCGCTCTAGCAGGGTTTTTTCGGTTCGAAGATAGTTCGGTTTTTATAACCCAATTAGCTATTCAATTGTTAATCAAGGAAATTTATTCTGTATTGCAAGATTTAGTGATCTTTAAATGATTGGGCTATTTGATCAAAAATCGCTCGATATTTTATCATACTACCTTTATTCGTTCCGCAAGTAATCATATATGCGAATTCTCGAACTGGAATAATGTAATTTATCATATCCCTTAAAACACCATTTTGTTCCTTGGTATAGGTAAACCATCGCGCATTTATGGCTGATACATTGATGCTCCCTCTATCTTGCAAGGCAATTTCTGGCATATTTGCTTTTAAATAATTCATATTTGTTGTGGTAAAATCATCAATCTCTTTCCCTTCCATTGCAGCAATTAATATATTTACCCGTGGTTTTTCATTGTCGAGAGAATCGGGAGCTAGAATGAATCGCATCCTCAATCCTTGTATGGTTGTATCACGCAGTGCTCAGCCTATAGGTACATTTATCTATCGGTAATGGTCATATTGTAATATTGTTTAAAGTGTATAGTGAATTTGCGATCTAAATAAAAACAGTCAAAAATATTCATTTTCAATCTATTAAATCCGCCACTCGCAAAGGAATACATCGAAGAGATTTATTATTTTTATGCAATGAAGATCGCTTTGTTAGCTGACATTCACGGAAATGCAATTGCTTTGGAAGCCGTATTAGCGGATATTACGCGTAAAGGCGGCGTTGATGGGTATTGGATTTTAGGCGATCTGGTTGCGCTTGGGCCTGATCCGAACGGGGTGCTACAACAACTTATGCACCTTCCCGAGCTGCGATTGATCCGGGGTAACACCGATCGTTATGTGGTAAGTGGAGACAGACCCTCTCCAACTTTGGAAGAGGCTCGTGAAGATTCCAGTCTCCTGCCACCGCTTGTTGAAGTAGCAAATACATTTGCATGGACACAGGGTATGGTCACTGCTAGTGGCTGGCTGCAATGGTTGAAGGATTTACCGCTGGAATTAAGGATTACCTTACCGGATGGCTCCCAGTTTCTTGGTGTACATGCGTCTCCCGGACGTGATGACGGGTTAGGTATATCCCCGGAAATGAAAGAAAGTGATATACAGGAACTGTTCAGTGCCTGTGATGCCAATCTGGTATGTATGGGGCATACGCATTTGCCAATGGAGAGGAGATGGAATGGGATTCACCTGGTAAATCCCGGTGCAGTTAGTCTGTCTCTTACCCCGAATCGCTATGCGTGCTATGCTGTTTTAGAGGCAACAAAGGATAATTACAGCATAAGCCATCATGAGGTCTCATTTGATCGTCAACATGTCATTGATCAATTGAATCTGCTAGGGCATCCAGGTCGTGCTTTTCTTATCAGGCACCTGTCTGTTCAAGCATAGTAAATAGATAATGGAAAGGGTTCCCTTCAAAGTAATATTGGTATTTTTCTCTCATTGTTTCAAGTACCGAAGCGCGATACACCCCGACTTAAAAACCGTCGACTCAACAAGTTTTAATTGTAATTTCTCTTGCAGGTTGATACCTTCAAACAACCGTCTCCCTTCTCCTATAACTATCGGGTGAACCACAAAACGATATTCATCAATCAGACCAAGCTCTGCAAGTTGTGAAGGAATGGTTACACCACCGGTTAAAATATTTTTGCCTTGTTCTTGTTTCAATTTAAGTATTTCGTCGTGAAGGCTCGTACGAACAATTCTCGTTTTTTTTCCTTCAGGGCTGTCTAATGATTGTGAGAAAACAATAATTTTGTCGATGGCGTCAAATGCCTGGGCAAATTCGTAATCTGCTTTTGTCTGCCCGGAAGGGTTTTTCACCACATCGGGCCAATAAGGAACCATCAATTGATAAGTTTTACGCCCGTAGACGAATGTGTCAGCATCTCGCGTGAGGTGCGTAAAATACTCAAACGTTTCTTCATCGGGATTGAACTTGGTATGGTCGCAGCAGCCATCTAAGGTCGTGTTGATTGCGAAGATTACATTTCTCATTTGATTGCTTTTTGTTTTGTTTTTCCTCAAATCAGTAAATTTTCAAGGTTAATTTTTATTGCCTGTTTAACTACCCAATAGGATCGGCCTTGGTGATGCTGATCATTTTTCAGGATTTTTGACTATAAAGGTAAAAACTGCTTCGCTTCAATAAAAGGGCAGAATACGGCATTGTTAAGGTGTGGTTGCGACAAAGTTTCAATCACTTTCTAAATAAGAATCCGTTTATTAATAAATTTTTATCACTGCAAATACTTGTTAATCCCCATTGATAGGAGGTGTCAAGGTTGATATGATATAAATAAAAGCAAAAGCCAGTATTTATACCAATAGGTTGGTACATACAGGGCGCCTACTTCAGCAGTCCATTGCTGTATGCGTAACGGAGCAGACCGGCGAGGTTGCTGGCGCCTGCCTTGTGCATCATATTTTTACGGTGGGTCTCTACCGTCCGGTAACTGATATCCAGGGTAGCAGCAATCTTCTCATTGGTGTATTCATTAGACAACAGCTCCAGGATCTCTTTTTCCCGCTGTGTCAGGGTTACCAGGGGAACCGTCTCTTTTCCGGGGGGGGCTTCTGCCGACCTATAATCATGCAAAATGGAGGCCTGCACTTCATCACTGAAATAATACCCGTTGCCGGCCACTTTCTTAATAGCGCTCACCAGCTCCTGCAAAGTCGAATTTTTCAGCAGGTAGCCCGCTACTCCGATCTGCAGCAGGCGGGCGATGATCTCCTTTTCCCGGTAAGTCGTAAGAATGATGATTTTAAGCTCCGGCTTTTCCTCTTTTATTAATCTGGCCGTTTCGATCCCGTCCAATTCCGGCATATTGATATCCAATATACAAACATCGTATTCCTGACTCCGGATCAATTCCAGTGCCTGCTTACCGTTATAGGCCGTGGCACTGATTACAAAGGAATCCTCCGCCTGCAGCAATGCCACCAGCCCATCCAATACCACCTTATGGTCATCGGCGATCAACAACCTTATTTTATCTTTTGTCGTCATCGTTCTGTTTACTATCAACCGGTATCTCTATAATGACAGTCGTCCCGGCCCCTGGTTGGGAGTCGACTGTCAGCTCACCTTTCAGATAGCTCACCCGGGATATAATATTGCTCATCCCCATGCCCTTCCCTTGCCCGGCAGCAATTTCCCGGTCGAATCCGGTCCCGTTATCTTCCACCACGATATTGATATGCCGGGGATAGCGGATCAACTGAATGGTCAGCAGTTCAGCCTCGGAATGTTTGATAGCATTATGGATCAACTCCAGCAAAATACGATAAATACTCATCTCCATCGCTTCTGGCAGCCTTTCTTCAAAGCCATAGACGCTATAATTTATTTTCAGGCCCGAAGAGGGGGATATATTGTCTACTACGCTTTTTACGGCCGCCGGCAGCCCTATTTTGGAGAGACTGGCCGGCATGATATTATGCGCGATATTCCGCAGCTCGGTAACGGCTTCATCCATCAGTGTCAGGCTCATCTTGTATCGTTGGTGTTGCGCGGCCGTAAAAGGGATCTGTCGGTCATCGAGGGCAGATAAATTGAGCTTGGCGGCAGACAGAATAGACCCCAATGTGTCATGAATATCCTGAGCGATCCGCTTGCGCTCGTTATCCTGGGCCTGCATCACCGCATGGAAATGATCATTCCGCTGCTGGCTAAGCCTCACCTCATATGCCGCCCGTTGCTTCAGCCGCCGCTGGTTATACAGCAGGAGAATGACGACGATCAGGAAAAAGGCGGAAAAAATAAGGATATTCTTCAACAGGGTCTGCCTGGCTAATTGCTCTTTCTGCAATTGTATCTCCCTGTCCTTTTTGTCCGCTGTATATCGCTCATGGATCTCTTCGATCTCTTTTCGGCTGTTCTCATTGCTGATCGAATCCTTCAGAGCTGAATACAGCGTATAATACATGTAGGCACTATCCCACCGGTGCTGCAGGGCATAGATATCGGACAAGGTATACCAGGCGTCCTGGATGTCTTCCCGGTGCCGGATAGCCTGAGCAATAGCCAACCCTTGCCGGGTCATCTTTACAGCATCCTCCAATCGGAAAAGATCCTTATAAATATCGCCGCCATTGATAAAATAACCCGCTATATCGTATTCATTACAACAACCAGCCATTCCTATATTCTTCAGCGCCCTGGAAGAATACACGAGTGCCTGGTCATAGTGCTGCATCTGCTTGTACACCTGGCTTATCTTATACGATGTATAAGCAATCCTTTCGGTATCTTTTAGACGATCATATAATTGGTAGGCCAGGAAAAGAGGAGGCAGCGCTTCCCGGTATTGATGGCCAGCCGTCCTGGTCTCTCCGATACTATTATAAGCGTCTGCCATTAATAAACTATCCTTTGCTGCTTTGGACAGCTCCAGGTACAACGCATAATATTTTCCGGATTCAGCGGTATTTCCCTGCCGGCAGTAGATGAAGCCGATGGTATTATAATATCGCGCTATTTGTACCGTGTCATTGTGGTTTTCTGCCAGGGCAAGTCCTTTTGTGACCATTTTCATGGCGTCAGGATAATTGCCCATATAAAAATAAAGATTCAGGATCCGCGAATAATCCTTCACCGTTGCCTCGTACCGGTGGGCTGCTTCATCAAGTGCCAGGACCTGCTGATAATCGGAAATAGCAGCCGGATAATCTCTTTTCGTGACCTGCAAAAAAAAGCCCCGTTGGCCCAGAAGACTGATCCTTTGGCCATCATTGGTGGCGTGTGTGAGCAGGTCGTGTAAGGAGTCGGTCGTTTTCTCCGGCGTCTGTGCGTATAATAAAGAGCACCCGGACAACAACCAAAGAAATAGGGCGATCCTGTTTCGGTAAGTCATTAATGGGATACTATATGCCCTTTAAATTAATAAAAAAAAGGGATATGGGCCTTAACGGGCCGGGCGGCTTAAAATACCCTCGTCAGGGCGATGGTATGCGAGCACGAATTGCTCCCGCTCCCATTTACCGTTCCGGAGATCGTATTGCCATCTGAGCTAAGGGTCAAAGTGCCTGTTTCTTTACCCATAGTGATCTGAATCTGATTCCCACTAAGGGTCCCCGTACCGCCTCCATGATCCCCGCTCGTTGCAAGATAGGTTCCGGCAGCAGTTCCACCCGAAGTCCAGAAATTCACCGTGGCGCTTACGCAACTTCCACCATTACTGCTGACAGGGGTTCCTATTCCCAGGTATACTTTTACTAAACTATTGGATAGCTCTTTTTCAACAGATGCATACACAGGGCCGGAATGGCTGGGAATATAAATAGAATCTAAAGAGGGATTGCTGCCGTTCGCGCTGACGGAGAACCAGATGACGGACCCATCGGACCCTGTGAACACCGCTTTTGAAATGGCCTGGCCGCTTGCCCAATTATTGAGGGACGTAGTAAATAAGCTGTCTATATTGCCTGCCGGATTGGTCCATTGGTAAATGATAAAGGGCCGGCTCGCCTGCAGATTGACTTCAAAATAACCGCTTGAGCCGGTTAGCTCTCCTTTGTACACACCACCGCTTTGATTATCGTAGCTCGCCTGTGCCGTAGCCTGCGTGGCCAGCCCATTATTATTTGTACTGCTGCTACTGGAAGATTTCTTACAACTGTGAGTGATACACAGGAAAATTGTCATTACGGTCAGGATGCTGACAAGGGGTATGATCTTTTTCATAGTCTTCTGCGTTTTTTTGGGGTTAGAATTATACCGGGATCCGGGATCAAAATTAGATGAACAAAAAGACTCCATCAATACCATCAATACGGTATTTCTTTCTACCGGGAATTTGGTATCCAGGTGATACAGGTGCTGAGTTTAAGAAACGGCCGGCGTTTTTCATCGTCGCCTTAAAGTGGTGGCAACACGAAAAAAGCTCCGGTCATCCGGAGCTTTTTTCAATTACGATAAGAACAGATTTTAGTATCTATTTTTATTATAGCTGTTTGAATTGTTGTAACCACCATCGTCATAATTACGCGCTGGCCTGGCTTCTTTAGGCCTTGCTTCATTGACTTTGATGGTCCTGTTTTCCACGGTTGCGCCATCCAGTTCGGTAATTGCTTTTTTGGAAGCGGTCTCATCAGGCATTTCAACGAAACCGAATCCACGGGATTGGTTGGTCATTTTATCCATGATAACTTTAGCGGAGGTTACTTCTCCATAAGGAGTAAAAAATTCTCTCAAGTCTTCATCCTTGACGTTGAAGCTTAAGTTCGAAACATAAATGTTCATACTTGACTATTAAAAAATTAAAAGATCTGAGGGAAGCAAAGAGTGAGAAATTAACTAAATGCAGATTATAAGGCAGAAATAATTAATAGATACTGATGCAAAACTCAAAATAACGAAGCCAAGGTAGGCTTTATTTTTATATAAACCTGAACTACAATATTCTCCCGGTTCATTCGTCTACACGGATATGGCAAATTCCAGATTCAGGAACGAGGCAGGCTCTTCCGCCGCTCCACCCCCTAAAGTAAAGATCAACAAGACGACCCTCCGGGAGAGCCTGCTGATCTTCCGCTATGTAAGCCCCTATCGCTGGCAGTTCGCTGCGGGTCTGCTGTTTATCGGTCTTTCCAGTCTCAGCACCATGGCTTTTCCATACCTGCTGAAATTGCTGATCGATAGTGCGGGGCGGGGAGCAGGCCATTATACCCCCGGCTTTCTGGCGCTCGCCATGGTAGGCGTCTTATCCATTCAGATGGTATTCTCTTACCTGCGCGTGTACCTGTTTACCAGCGTCGGGGAGCATGCTCTGGCGGACATGCGGACGGATGTCTACCGGCGGATAATCCGGATGCCCATGGACTTTTTCGCACAGCGCAGGGTAGGGGAGCTATCCAGCAGGATCAGCGCCGACCTGTCACAGATCCAGGACGTGGTGACTTCTGTACTCGCGGAAATATTACGGGGCCTGTTGACGCTCCTGATTGGCCTGGGTCTCATATTTTATATCTCACCCCGGCTGAGCTTGATGATGTTGTCTGTTGTGCCGCTCGTTGTCGTGCTGGCGATCGTATTCGGCAAGCGGATCCGTAAGATCTCGCGGCAGACACAGGACCAGCTGGCCGACTCGAATACCATCGTGCAGGAGACCCTGCAGGGCATCGGCAACGTCAAGGCTTTCTCCAACGAATGGTATGAGATCAAACGATATGCCCATAGTCTTCGGGAAGCCGTACTGCTCGCCGTTAAGAATGGACGCAACAGGGGCCTGTTCGTCTCTTTCCTCATCTTCACTCTTTTCGGCACCATCATCCTCGTTGTATGGTATGGGGTTGGGCTAATGCAGGCCGGAGTCTTATCTTTTGGGGCATTGACGGCCTTCGTCGTCTATACGGCTTTTGTCGGAGGGAGCATGGCCGGTTTTGCGGATCTCTTCAGCCAGGTGCAAAAGACCCTGGGAGCTACGCAGCGTGTGCGGGAATTACTACAGGCGGACCCGGAAGCGATCAATATGGAAGAAGAACCCCTGGATGAGCGATACCGGTTGAGCGGCAAGGTAGAATTGGACAAAATAGCCTTCCGTTATCCTTCCCGCCCGGATATCCCTGTGTTAAAGGAGGTTTCTTTGCAGGTGGAGAGGGGACAGCAGATTGCCCTGGTAGGACCCAGCGGAGCGGGCAAGTCCACGTTGGCGGCGTTGCTGCTGCGTTTCTACGAACCGGACTCGGGGTTCCTGGCTTTTGATGACCGTCCTGCGCGGGAGATACCCCTGTCCCAGCTGCGCAAACAAATGGCGCTGGTGCCGCAGGATATCCTGTTATTCGGAGGCACGATCCGGGAGAATATCGCCTATGGGAAGCCTTCGGCTTCTCCGGCTGAGATAGAGCACGCCGCCCGGCAGGCGCATGCACATGAATTCATCAGCGGATTTCCGGAAGGGTATGACACTGTGGTAGGGGATAGGGGTATTAAATTGTCGGGTGGACAACGTCAACGGATCGCTATTGCCCGGGCTATTTTAAAGGATCCCGTCATCCTCCTGCTCGACGAAGCTACCAGCTCCCTGGACTCTGCTTCCGAATTATTGGTGCAGGCGGCGCTGGACAACCTGATGAAGAACAGGACTTCTTTTGTCATTGCCCACCGGCTTTCCACTATTCGCCATGCTGATAAGATCATCGTATTGGAAAAAGGGCTGGTCAAAGAAATGGGGACCCACCAGGAATTGCTGGTTCAGGACGATGGGTTGTATCGGAGCCTCGTCAGGCTGCAGATGGAGGGAGGGAGCCGATCGATGACTGAAAATCTCTGAAGGCGTCTTACCAAAAGAGCGAAGGTCTGAAAGACGAGCTTTCAGACCTTCGAGTCTAATGATGGGCAGAACTTCGTCGGGGCTTCGTTCCTTGCTCCTTCTCGTTCGTAACCTTCGCTTTGCTCGGTTAGGGCCAGGACGCCCGTGGCGTCCTTAGGCAACTGCCTTATTCACCAGCGCCGCTGCTTCGCTGAGCAGGATGGCCGACTGGACCTTTAGGCCGCTGTCCTTGATGAGTTTCTGCGCTTCTTCCGCATTGGTGCCCTGGAGACGAACAATGATCGGAACTTTAATATCGCCGATGGAATTATACGCATCGATTACGCCCTGTGCTACCCGGTCGCAACGTACGATGCCACCAAAAATATTGATCAGAATAGCTTTTACTTTAGGATCTTTTAAGATAATCCGGAAACCGGCTTCCACGGTCTGGGCATTAGCCGTACCTCCTACGTCCAGGAAGTTGGCCGGATCTCCGCCACTGAGCTTGATCATGTCCATGGAGGCCATGGCCAGCCCGGCGCCATTTACCATACAACCCACATTACCGTCTAATTTGACGAAGTTCAGGTTGTATTTGCCGGCTTCTACTTCGGTAGGATCTTCTTCACTGATATCTCTCATGGCTTCCAGTTCAGGATGACGCATCAGGGAGTTATCATCTACATTCATCTTACAATCCACGGCGATGATCTTTTCATCGCTGGTCTTGAAGAGGGGGTTGATCTCCAGCATGGAGCAATCCAGTCCTACGTAAGCATTGTATAAGTTGGTGACGAATTTTACGCAATTCTTCAGCGCTTCTCCGCTGAGTCCCAGGTTAAAAGCTATTTTCCGGGCCTGAAATGGCTGCAGGCCGCCGCCGGGATGTACCCACTCCTTGAATATCTTTTCGGGAGTATTGTGGGCTACCTCTTCGATGTCCATTCCGCCTTCGGTACTGTACATGATCACATTCTGCCCTTTTGCCCTGTCCAGGAGAACCGAAAGATAGAATTCCTTTACAGGATTGGCGCCGGGATAATACACGTCCTGGGCGACCAGGACCTTATTCACCTTTTTGCCGGCAGGACCCGTCTGGATTGTAACCAGAGTGCCCCCTAGTATGGTGGATGCAATTTGTTTGACGTCTTCAGCGCTCTTACCAACGGCTACTCCCCGTTGCTCCGTACCCTGGATCTTCCCTTTTCCCCGTCCGCCTGCATGGATCTGAGCCTTGACCACGGCGAAATTGTTGCCGTATTGAACCTTAAGGTTCCTATAGGCATCTTCAGCGGCTCCGGCGTTATCTACGGGGATGCCTTCTTGTACAGGTACGTTATACTTTTTTAGCAAATCCTTGGCCTGGTATTCATGCAAGTTCATTATTGGAAATTTGATACGAAAATAGGTCAGAAAGTTGGAATCGCGAAAATCTTGATTTTTTGAACCCGCTGGTACACATTTGAATAAATGTGCTATGATTTATAGCCGATCCGCTCCCGGTCCGCCCAGTTTTCCTGGGCCGATTTATGGGCCAGCAGCTTTTCGATGGCAATATTCATTTGTACTGCCTTTTGGCTTTTCAGTACACTGGCCAGCATGGTTACACCGTGTTCGGTGAAGACGTAGGGGAGATATTTGGAGTGTTCACCGTGTCCAGATCTTAAGGTCACAATTTGTGACCTTAAGGATCGTCTCCCAACAGCCCAGGCGGAAACGACGGGTAAACCGACGTCGAATCGGGCTTTTTGCCCTTTTTAACGTAGTTTCGCAACCGTTTATTTAACCAATATGGCGCGTACCATCATTCAGGAATTAGCCGAGACAGTAGCCTTCATCCGCACCATCCATTCCGGGAAACCCCGGGTGGGAATCATTCTGGGCAGCGGTTTGGGCAATCTTTCCCGGGAGATCGGCATTGTAAAGGAGATACCCTACGGGGATATACCGAATTTCCCGGTCTCTACAGTGGAAGGACATCAGGGAAAACTGATCTTTGGGACTCTCAACGGACAGGAAGTCGTCGTCCTTTCCGGGCGTTTTCATTACTATGAAGGATATAGCCCGGAGCAGGTCGTATTCCCCGTCCGGGTAATGAAATTCCTGGGAGTGGAGACGCTGTTGCTATCCAATGCCGCCGGAGGCATGAATAAGGCCTTCCGCGTAGGAGATCTGATGATCATCAATGACCATATCAGCTTTTTTACGGTCAACCCCCTGCTGGGAAAGAACTATAGTGAGCTGGGGCCCCGGTTCCCGGATATGAGCGAACCTTATGATAAGACACTCATCAAAAAAGCCAAAGCGATTGCCGCCCGCCTGCAGATCCCTATACACGAAGGTGTGTATGCCGGGGTGACGGGACCTACTTTTGAGACGAGGGCGGAATATAAATTTTTGCATATTGCCGGCGGAGATGCCGTGGGCATGAGTACGGTGCAGGAAGTCATCGCGGCCAGGCACGCGGGAATGTCGGTATTCGCCATCAGCGTGATAACGGATCTCGGTATCCGGGAAGAAGACAATATCATCACCCATGAAGAAGTATTACAGGCTGCGAGTGCCGCAGAGCCCAAACTGACGGGCATATTCAAAGCGCTGATCGCCGAATTATAGCATTTTTAGGAAAAACTATAACAAACTATAACAATACCTGAAAGGAACATTAACTTTCTTATAACCGCTGAAGGCCACTTAATGAGTAACTTGACCGGAATTTTTTTATCAGTGAAGAATCGTAGAAACGCGTACATCGGATCTATCGGAGTGTTATGGATCTTGTTGCTGTCCGGGCCGGGACTCCATGCGCAGAACCCTTTGGGCCGGTTTGGCAATATGGGTGGGGGCGGAAGCAAAGGCGGCGCCGGCGATACCCTGGTGCACCGCAAGGCCGATACCATCACCCTTAACTTCCGGTACCTCGATTCGAGCAGGTTGCAGAAAATGGATTCTTCCGTCCATGACTTTTCCCGGAAAGTTCCCGAGCCCCCTACCTGGATCAACCTGGGTAACCTGGGCACACCGGCACGCAATCTCGTCTTTTCCCCCCGTATGCTGTCGGGCTGGGATCCCGGCGGGCATGCCTACGACCTCTATACCTTTAAAGTAGAGGACACGAAATTTTATAATACGACTAAACCATACACGGAGCTGGGATATCTGCTGGGAAGTAAGTCGGAACAGATCATCGATGTACAGACCACGCAGAATATCACCCCGAACTGGAATGCTTCCTTCGAATATCGGCTTATCAATTCCGTGGGCGCCTTCCAGAACGAGAATACCAACCACAATAACTATCGCTTCAGCTCCTGGTACCGGTCGAAAAGCAAGCGTTACCAGAACTTCTTTATACTCGTAGCCAGCAAGCTGGCAGCCGCTGACAACGGAGGACTGCAAAATCCCGGCGACCTGGACTCCCTCGCTTATTCGAACCAGGCTACGTTGCCGGTAAGGTTGGGGAACAACCTCGCCCGGGCTTCCAGCAATCCCTTTTCTCCTGTCATCACTACCGGTACCCGCTATTCGACCGCCACCCTCCTCATGCGTCAGCAATACGATCTGGGGACAAAGGATTCCATCGTAACGGACACCTCGGTCATTCCCCTTTTCTATCCCCGGGTACGCCTGGAGCATACCCTTTCTTATAGCACGTATAGCTACAGGTTCACCGATCAGTATATCTCCGGAATTTATTCGCTGGACTCGACCTATTATGCGGATAAGTATAATCTGCGCAATTGGCCTACGACGGATACCTTTTACCGCCAGGATCACTGGAAGGATATTACCAATGATTTTTCCATTTACCAGTTCCCGGATTCGAAAAATGCCCAGCAGTTCCTTAAAGCGGGTATTGCCCTTCAACTGCTGCAGGGCGTGTTTGATACGGTTCGGGCAGACACCCCCCAGATCATTGAGACAGCCCACCGCATCAAGGACCAGAATGTATTTGTGCATGCAGAATACCGGAACAAGACACGTAACCAGAAATGGGATATAGAGGCTTTCGGGAAATTGTACCTCAATGGCATGAATGCAGGGGACTATAATGGTTCGATCAGTCTGCGAAGGTACGTGAGCCGGCAGATAGGCTATCTGCAGGTGGGATTCGAGAATACGAACCGGACGCCATCCTTTGCTTTTAACCGAAGTAGCAGCTTCTATTACGATACGACAAAAACCAATTTCTCAAAAGAGAATACCACCCATCTTTTTGCTTCCCTGGAGCAGCCTCAGCATAATCTGAGACTGACAGGGGCCTATTATCTGATGAGTAATTATTCCTATTTCACGGATTTCTATAAGGAAAGACAGGCATCTACTTTATTCAATCTCCTGCAGATCACTCTCCAGAAGCAATTTAACCTTTCCCGGGTCTGGCACTGGCGTACGACGACGATCCTTCAGCAGACGACCGGCTCTTCCCCGGTGCATGTGCCCCTGCTCGTATCGACTAATCAATTGGGCTATGATGGAAGCCTGGGGTTTCCCAACCTGAATGTCAGCTTTGGCACGGAGATCCGTTATGTCAGCGGCTATAAGGCCGATGGGTATGCACCTCTCACCGGGCATTTCTTTACACAGGGCGACACGACCATCCGGCAGCATTTGCCGGATATAGCTTTATACCTCCATATGCGGATACGCAGCTTTACGGCCTATGTCCGTATGGAGAATCTGAACGCCATGGCTTTCAGCCCCAATGGCTTCGGATGGTATCATAATAATTTTGTGGCGCCCAATTACCCGTCCCCGGGTTTACTGCTCAAGTTTGGCTTCTTTTGGGGATTCATAAATTAGCGGGTTAGTCAGCAATCCGCGCAATCCGACTCCTCACCATGCGCATTTTCCATTTCGACTTCCAGGGTGGCATGCTGTATTTTCTGGTGCAGCAGCTCGTGTTTGATCTGGTGCTTGAGCGCTTCGATAGTGGCCATATCGCTATTGCAGGCCACTACCAGGTGAGCGGTAAGCGCATTCTCCGTCGTGCTGATCGCCCAGATATGGATATGATGAAAGTCTTTTACATCCTTTATTTTTTTAATGATGGCTTTGATCTTAGGGATCTCGATGCCCTCGGGCACGCCATCCAGAGATAGCCGCAGGCTGTCTTTCAGCAGCTGCCAGGTACTGAACAGGATAATGATGGCGACGATAAGGCTCAGCACGGCATCGATCCAGAATAAATTCGTGTAGAAGATAAGCAGGCCCCCGATCACCAGTCCGGCCGATACGATCGCATCTGACAGCAGGTGCAGAAAAGCTCCCCGGATATTCAGATCATTGTCTTTACCACGAAAGAACAGCAGGGCCGTGAGGGCATTGATCACGATGCCGATAGCCGCCACGATGGAAATGGTCTTTCCCGGCAGAGGCTCCGGGGCCATGAGGCGATGGATAGCTTCATAACCAATCGCTCCCAGGGATACCAGCAGGATCGCCCCGTTGAGCAAGGCTACGAGGATCGTGGTCTTTTTATAGCCGTAGGTATACTTTTCCGTCGGCTTCACTTTTAACAGGCGGAAGGCGATCAGGGACATGGCCAGGCTGGCCACATCCGCCAGGTTATGTCCTGCATCGGATAGCAGGGACAGGGAATGGATGGAAAGACCTACAATTACTTCTATGATGACAAAAGCAAAATTCAGCACAATACCGATCACAAAGGCCCGGTTGATCTGTTTGGGATCGACGGCATGATGGTGGTGACCAAAGCCATGAGCATGATCATGGTCGTCGTGACTGTGGCCGTGCCCGTCATGGCTGTGTTCGTGGTCGTGGTCAGAAGGTAGCTCGTGTGAATGTTCCATGAAATACGATTTATTAGCGGTAATCATCCCTGGCCGGTGCGAAGGAGTCAATAATCTTACAATCAGTGATCGCAATGGCGGAGTGGGGAGTATGGGAAGGGATCACATGGACGTTGCCTGGTGTGAACAGGTATTTTTGACCGCCGATGATCATTTCCAGCTCGCCTTCCACAATATAAGTGATCTGCTCATGGACATGGTGATGCTCAGGGGAAATACCTCCCTTTTTAATGTCCCAGAAGACCAGGGAACTGCTCTCTCCATGGACCATTTTACCACTAAAACCGGGTAGTGTCTGTTTAGCCGGAATATCATCGAGATGTTGCATATGGTTTGTTTTGTCGAAAGTACATAAAAGCCCCCGATTGTGGAAAAGTGGATAAGCTGTTCTATGACAAATGGACCGGATTGAGTAGACTTGCTCAAATTCCTATCGCATGAAGACCATCATGACCCTATTCCTTGCCGTAATGGCCTGTTATTTCTCTTATGCCCAGACAGACAAACAGACGCGGGTAGAGCCGCCGGGTAAGACTCATCCCCTCGATCATGCGGATTCGCTGGCGATGATCGACGCCGGAGTACTGGTTCTTCCTTTGTCAAAGGCTGATTTGTCAAAGGCCAGTGATCATCCCGTAATTGATTCCCTGGCGATAGCCGATTCGTTGGCAAGAGTCGATTCCATCCTGCGCTCCCGGACCAAAGTACGGCCTTTTCCGGAAGTCATACAGACCGTGCTGACCGACTTTCCCTTTAATCTGCGTAATATCACCGGCGAATTGGTGCTGGCACAGGGTGAATTCGAAAATTACACTTCCCTCGTGCAGTTGGCTGAAGCCGGGCGCTGCACCATCACCCGTTATCATTCGGTGGATGATACGACAGTAAGCTGGCAGGCCAAGATTAACAGGTATGATGAATATGGAGCCGCTGCCCGTCAGTATCATGAGCTGTACAAAAAGCTGGAACAGTGTTACCTCAGGCTGGTGGATGGCAGCATCATTTATCTCCAGGGGGTATGGGAGCCCGCCAAAGAAGGGACGGCATTCACCACCAGCACCCTGCGGCTGACTACCGGTGACTGGCGGTATAAAGAAGTGAAGGTAGAACTGGAGCTCGTTTATCTCCTGGCTGAATGGGAGGTGAATATCAATATCCTCACTAAAAAAAGAGATGACGAGGTCGGGGGCGGAATTCAATAAGGCGCCCGTACGGCTCCTCCGTCACACTGGATCGTAGTACCGGTAATATAACCGGCCAGGGGAGACGCCAGGAAAGCCACCAGGGACGCCAGCTCATCCGGCCGGCCGAGCCTCCGTAAAGGAATGTCTTTAGCCCGGTCTGCCAGTAGCTGCTCCATGGTAACGCCTGGCGGCGGGTTTCCAGGCAGGGTGTCTTTTACCCGGTCGGTAAGGATCAGCCCGGGCGCTACGTTATTGACGGTGATATTATCCGGTCCCAGTTCATCCGATAACAGTTTGGCCATGCCCACTACTCCCATGCGCAGACTGGTAGATAAGACGGAGTTAGCTAAAAAGGTTTTTACGGAGAGGCTGGTGATATTGATGATCCGGCCACTACCCGTCTTTTTCAGGTGAGGGATCACCAGGCGGCAGAACCTTACTGTACTTAACAAGGTCAACTCAAAAGCTGACTGCCAGGTGGCTTCATCAAAGGATTCGAATTTTCCAAAAGGAGGTCCTCCGGCATTGTTGACCAGTATATCGATTCGTCCGAATGCCGATACGGTAGCATCCACGATCTTTTCCGCATCTTCCGGTTTATTTACGTCCACCGGCAGGGAGATGACCCGGCCTTTTCCCAGGGAGCGTATCCCGGCTTCAGTTCTTTCCAGCGTCCCGCGGTCACGGGCCCCGATCATGACATCGGCGCCTTCCATAGCCAGGGCGATGGCGCAGGCTTTTCCCAACCCCTTGCTGGCAGCCAGTACCAGCGCCGTCTTTCCTTTTAATTGCAGGTCCATAATACAGAAAATTAAGTAGGCAAAGATACGCGGTCTGGATTATCTTGCTGTTTCGGAAGAGACCGGATTATTTTTCTTTTCCGCAAGCGGTCGATGACCGGAAAACGAGTCTTATGGACAAAGTCTTACAAATACTGGTTGTGCTGGCTCTCTTAATGCTGGCCATCAATTATTATATCAAAGCGGAGAAAACAAAGTTTCCCTTATACCGTGCGGCGGGTCGGGGCCTGGCCCCGGCGGACCTGATATGGAATCTGCAGGGAATGGATCCCGATAACCAGCTCCTGTTCATAGCAGTGGAAAGGGCTACTGGTGCGGATCCCGAAACGAATGAAGGCTTTATTAAAGTCCTGGATTCCGGTACAGGACAGCTGCTGCTCCATATTCCCGTTGGCGCCGATCCGGGTACCCAGGTCTTCGATCCGGAGACAAGGATCCTCTATAGCGCCAATGGCGACGGAACCCTCTCTATATTCAAACAGGTCAACCGGGAAACCTATAAGGTCCGGCAGACACTGACGACCCGCCCGGGATGCCGACTGATGGCGCTCGACGCAAGGACGAAGAAGATCTATCTGCCGGTGGCGGGCTCCCTTCCGCAAACGGAGGGCACCGGCCTCACAACAGGAGCTTCCCTGTCGTCGGCGCCAGCCGGAGGAACGGCAGGGATCGTCACAGGAGTCGAATGCTGGGTCTTTTCCAATTTGTGAGCGCGATTAGCCTCCTTACCGCTCAAAATAGCAGACGCTGCCGCCTACCCATTCTTTATCCTTATTATAGCGGACGCCGATCATCTTACCCTTACTGAGACGGGCGAGGTTAATAGCCGGCATAGGCCGGGCATCTCCATCCTTCCAGAGATACATCATTCGCAACTCCACTTTGGCGGGAATATCGGGCGTGGGGATCAGGTCCGCATAGGTCACTTTACGCTGCAGGATCCAGTTCTCCGGGTCTTTTATATTGTCCAGGTCGGCATGTGTGACATCGATGACCACTCCCTGCCCGGCAAAGGAGAACAAGGGTTTCAACACATAGTTTTCCAGGTCGGCCGGAGGCTGCTTCAATTCATTCAGGAAGAAAGTAGGAGGAACGGCCGGATGGTGAATAAAGGGCAGCATGAATTTGCTGATACGGTAGAACCAGTTGGGATGAGCGATCCATTCCACTTCCAGCTCCTGCCGGATATCGACATGAGGACCCAGATTTTCACGGGCTGCATTGAGCTCATCGAAGATGATACGGTTATAGATCCTTTTGATCTCCGTCTTCTTCCCCGTGCGGGGATGGATATAGTAGAGCTTTTTGCCTTCCTGTATCAGTTCGGTGAGACAGACCGCCCGGATACCCAGGTAGTCCTCCGTGCAATAAAAGTCGATCCGGGTCTTTTGTTCATGCGGCTTTAATTCCAGCAGGATCACCTCCTCAGGCGGAAGACCGCCCAGGATCACCCCTCCCAGCGCCTCCAGGTAAGTCGTATGATCATAGCCGTTGAGATATTGACTGTAATTATCGGGGATTGGGAAATGCCGGCGCAACAGATCGGGATAAAAAACCTGGAATCCGTAGAGGCTGGCAAACCCCTGCATTTCGATGAGCTGAGGCTGCCAGGAGCCATCTTTATCGTCTACGCAGATCCCGAAGTCAAAAGCCAGGAAATGACTATGGTCATTTTCTCCCGGTACCCGGTCACCGTCAGGGATGGCCCTTTCGGTCAGCTGTTTGAAATTCGGATCGACGATCAGGTCGATGATGTTCTCACAGGCGTCCGTCAATCGGACCGCAAAATCTTTTGGAATAAATACCGGCGTCTCTGCCACCCGAAAATCGATGGCTCCGGGATAATGGCTATGAAGGTCTTTTAAAAAGCTGTCGTATCGTTGAGGAGTGAAGGCTGTATTGTAGGCTTTCCGTAAAGCAGGTACCATGTAAGGCTTATTTTTGGAAAGTTACGGCTTTTTGACAGACGCGGACGGACATCGGTCACGGATTAGGCCCGGAGATGGGATCAGCGGCAGGATAGTCCAGCGCATAATCCATGAAATTAGGGAGCACATGGGAATAGGTCCAGAGGATCTTGTCGGGATCATTGAGCTGTTCGATCATGCTCCGCCATTTCTCCTCTCCATGTTCGGCGATCACGGTCTTTTTACGGTCTTCCCGCTGCAGGTACATGCTCATACCGATAGCATCCGCTTCCGGATGAAATTGGGTGCCGATCATATACCTGGAAAAACGAACAGCCATGATCGCCCTCTCCAGGGGAACATGCGGACGTTCTTTTTCGATGGCCAGGACATGGGCGCCCATCCGGATCAGATGATCCTTGTCCGGCTGGATCACCTGGTAGCTGCGGCTGTCCACCGCAAAGAACGGGTCATTCATACCGGTGAAGATAGGCTCGTCTTTACCTTCCGGCTGCAGGTGTATGGGGAATACGCCGAAGGCGGTCGATTTGCGGCTGGTGACATGGGCAATGCCATAATGCCGGCAGACCAGCTGAAAAGAATGACAGATAAAGAACACTTGTTTTTTGGCGGGTGATCCGGCATCGGAGGAGACGGAGGAGTTGTTGAAGCTTTCTATTTCCCGCAGCCAGCGGAAATAAACTTTCTCCCACTCGCTGTTTACGCTATCCAGGGGACTGCCGGGACCTCCGCTGGAGATATAGACGTCGTAAGAGAGATCGGGTACCTTTTTCTCCATCCTTACCTCGAATTCGTCGGTTTGCAGGTCCAGTCCATGGGACTCTCCATATTCCTTTAATATTTCCCGGATACAACGCATGCCCTGGTTGGGCTGGCCTTCATACAGATCCAGGATCGCTACCCTTATTTTCTTCCGCTGACTATCCATCGGCTGCAAAATTACGAATTCCATTCCACGATCTGGTAAAAGTCATCCTTGAAGCTGTCTCCGATAGGAATGATCTTTTTACCGATATAAATTTCATTCCGGGCGATGGAATCGATATGGGTGAGGGATACGATAAAAGAGCGGTGGACCCGGATGAATTCTTCCGGCGGTAGCTTGTAAGAGAATGATTTTAAGTTGTTTAAGGTCAGAATAGGGTCGATCTTCCCCTTCAGGTATACTTGCGTATAATCCTTCATCCCTTCACAGAAAAGGATATCTTCAAATTTGACCTTGATGATCTTATATTCCGATTTGATAAAGACAAAACGGTTATTCCGGGCATGATGTATATAAATGGTAGCGGAAAGATAATCCTGGATCTTGGTGATCGTGGTAAGGAAACGTTCGAAAGACAGCGGCCTGTTCAGGTAGCTGAAAACATCCATATCCGTCTCTTTTTTCTCCTGCTCCTGTTTATCGGCAATACAGATGACGATAGGGTAGTAGCCCGACTCTTTGAGATGGAGCATGATCCGGTTATCCAGCAGACGGATATCCCAGAAAATAATGTCAGCCCTGGATTGGGTGACCTGTTGATAGACTTCTGCGGCGGAATCACATTTGCCGGCAAAATTGAGCCGGGGTGTCTTGGCGATATATTCCTTCAGCAGCGCACTCTGTTTGTTATTGTCTTCCACGACAATGCAGTTCAGCGCGCCCTTGGTAGGGATGCCCTTTATGTGATGACGGAGATCATGTCCCGGATTGGAAGAATGAGGCATTGTAAACGCGAATTTAGGGTAAATCGCGTTAATCGTATTTCTTTCCTTTGGTAAACCAGAGGGACCCGTAATTGACGACAAAAGTGAAATTAGCATATCGCTCCTGTATCAGGTTGTTGGCCTGGGTGCCTTTGATACCATATTGAAAAACAATACTATAGGCCAGGGGGCTCTTCAGGGAATTTACTCCGAAGCCGATAGTCACCCCTTTGTCCTTGATCTGCTGTCCATTGATCTGGAGGTAAGTAGTGCCATAATAAACGCCTGTCTGGAAGTAGCTTAACTCTACTTTGTTGTTATAAAAGGTCTTCTTTTTGGAGATCTCGAAGCCGAAGGACCCTTTATTACTGTTCCCCAGGGTGTAATCCTTTCCGGGGTAGGTGTTCTTATTTTGTACCGCATCCCAGTCCTGGTGCTTAAAATCAGCGAGGAAGGTGTATTTCTGCTTGTGTGTAAGCGAGACGCCGACGCCGAAGGTAGTAGGGAGGGTCAGGTAAGTCTGTGATAATTCCTGATTCTGCAGCGTGGAAGAATCGGAGGCGAGCACCACCCGGTTCGTCGAGGCGAACAGGTCCGTCTTGTTGCTGAACGTTGCTCCCAGCGAATAATCCCATTTTTTGCCCAGCTTGCCGTACAATTGCAGCCCGTAGTTGATAAAAAGATTGTTGAGATCCACCGTATTGGTGGTCGAGGTCAGCGATGCCCCGGTGCTGGGATTCTGCAGGATATCCTTTTGATCCAGCTGTCCGAAGAGGTAGCCGGCATCTATGCCGATAGACAGGTGATGGAAGAACTCATAGGAGTTTGCCCAATAAGCTTTATTGACGCTGCCATGCCCCTGGTAATAATGGTTGGCGATTTCAGAAGCGCTGCCCTGCAAATAATAAGGGACATTGAACTCATAGTTCTGGGTGCTGAAAGGCACCAGCCCGATACTGGACCCCCAGTGTTTGGACAATTTGATGCCCATGATCAGTTTGCGGAAGGTAATATCGCCGGACTGATTGCTGGAAGGAGATACGGGAGTACCATAATAATTGACGATACTGCCCCTTATACCCGTCTCCACGGTAAAATACTGGTCTGTCAGCGCGCTGAAAGAGGCAGGGTTATTATTAATAAGGTATCGGTTGGACCGGTAAGCTATTCCCGTATTGGCCAGGCCCGAAGTACGATTGTAAAATCCGTCTTCCAGGTCGCCAATGCCCAGCTGGGAATAGGGAGAGGCATTGTTCTGAGCCATTGCCCCAAGGGATGTAATGGACAGCAGGGTTATGAATACAGATAGTTTCTTCATTGTTATTACCGGGTTGGTATACACTTAATAGTTAGTTATGTGGATAAAGAGAAATATAATATACACTCAGGGTAACGCGCTGATTCACAGGATAGGTAGCATCGGCCAGCACCGCCCTGGCAAAAGATGTGGTACCGGATGGCGAGGGCATGCTCAGCATCAGACCATTTAATTTGGCATTAGGGTCGGTATTGACGATCTGTGCTTTGACAAAAGTCGTCACATCGTACGTATAGACCATATTCAGGGGATGGAGGAAATCCACCACCAGGTTGCCGGTTTGTACTCCCGCCGAGCCCGTAATGGGAGATCCGATCAGGTTGTTCAGGTCCGTAGCATAGACCTCGATCTGGGGCGGTAATGGCCGCGAGGTATTGAAGCTCTTGAGATCGGGTCGCACGGTCAGCTCGGCTCGCAGGACGCTCAGATAATCGGGCCGCTTGGCAATATCATTCAGATAGGGGAAGGTCAGCTTGACATTCAAACCATTCATGGTCTGCACATAACCGGCATTCACCGTCGCACTGGACGGGGTTGCCGGGGGGATCTGGGGATTCTGGGTAGCGAGTATCAGATTATGCAGCGGGTAACCCACCGGCTGGGTCTTGGTTATATTGTTGAACTGGTAGGTTCTGTTGGTGATGTTGAAGTCGATAAAGGCAGGAACGCTGTACACGCCGGCCTTATGATAATAGATGCGCATGATGGCGCTGTCCTGGAAACCGGAAATGGCGCCCGTGCTGCTGGCGCCCGGAGAGATACAAAGCCCGTGAAACCACTTCAGCCATTTCGTGGAGTTCAGGATCGTGTCCGACTGGTTGTAGATCATTTGATACAGCTGCAGACCGAGGGTATCGGCCAGCCTGATCCTTACCGTATCACCGGCGCCCTGGCTGGTATATGGTATATTCGGGAGGATCTCGACGCTCGTCGATCCTAACTGGCTTGGATCGATCGACAAACTGGATCTACTGTTAAAGCCGCTCGAAAAAGCTGGCAGTTCGTAGAGCGTATCTACCTGGTTGACCACGATGGTCTGCGTCACGGTACTATCCCCATAAAAAGGATTGCTTTTTTTGAACAGCAGGATCATGCCGAGGGAATCGAAATGGTCGTTGACCCCGACGGTAGGGGAGGACGGAGGCGCTATCTGTAAAAAAGCCCGGGTGCTGATCTTCCCCAGGTAAGGGTCATCAAAATTCCCTACCTGAAGATAACCGGTGCCGGCCGTAGCGGTGGTATCGACGAAGACGGTAAACATGTTGACCGTACCGGTATCCACCACCACGATGTTGGCCCCATTATTGTCTCCCACATAAGTACTACCAAAAGTTACAGTAGGCTGTTTTTGACAACTGACCAGATAAAATAATGCTAAAACGGAAGATAAAAGAAAGAGTCGCCCTTTTTTCAGGTAATTATTTATAGTCATGCTGGTTTTTTTTGTTCCCCGGAAAATTCGCAGTGCAAATATGCTCTTTTCCGTGAAACTTCTAATATCCGGTCTTTTGCCGAGGGACCGCTGGTCCTTTAGCCGGCTAATGGCCTGGTTACGCACGGGAACTGCTCTTTACCCGGTCTTTTCTTAGCCAAGAAGTGCAATAATAAGGGGCCTAACTGTTACTATTTTGTTAGTATGTATTAAAAGGAATAAAAAAACGACGAAAGCCGCTTTTTCATATACAAGTTCAAATTATCCCCCAGGGGCGGCTAAGGGGGAATACCAGCGTCCGAACAGCCTGTTTCCCCTTCTTTTTCAGTGAAATACAGCTCACTCATCCGATGCCCTTTGCCCTTAAATAGCGACAGGATGCAAGGTTTCCTTTTTGTATATAAAAAAAGGCGTATTATCTATTAATAATGGCTGAAAATACATTTTAACGAATTTGCTATGTCCAGTTCGAATACTTTAGCGAAAAATATCAAAAAAATATGAAGCGGATTAACATTGCGTTGTGTTCTTTAATGTTATTGGGTCTCTTATTTTCTTGTTCCAAAGCTAGCTTGAACTATACCCAAAACGGTAACTGGGTGTCCCGTTCCATATTTCCCGGTGTGCCAATGGGGAATGGTACATCTTTCGTTGTTGGTAACAATGCTTATGTTGGTACAGGTAAGAACCCTAAAGACCCCAATAATCCTTTAAAGACTATTTATCAATATACGGCTGCTGATATTCCTACTTCTGCTACTGGTTATGACAGCGCCTATGGTACCTGGTCACAGAAAGCGGATTTTATCGGAGCAACCCGAAGCGATGCAGTCGGTTTTACTATCGGCGACAAAGGGTATATCGGTTCTGGAACGCATGATGGCGGTATTACCCCTCTTGCCGATTTCTACCAGTATGATACCGCTGCCAATACATGGACGCAGATTGCTGACCTGGGCAATGGTACGACAACGTACCCCCGCTATGGCGCTGTAGCTTTCGGCTTCGATACGGAAGGTTATGTATTGACCGGTACGGACAATCAATATTATTTCGGAGATGTCTGGAAATACGATCCTACTTCTAATACCTGGACCCAGCAGTCTGATATGCCTGGTTCTAAAAGATTCCAGGCGGTTACCTGGGTATACAACAAACTGGGTTACCTGCTGACAGGCTATACTCCCGGTTCACAATGGACCCTGGGCAATGCCTGCTATGATTTCTGGAAATTCAATCCCACAGCAGCTTCCGGCAGTCAATGGATCCGGTTGCGTAATATCGCCAATACCGACCCCGGCACTTACGATGATTCCTATACGAATATCGTCCGGTATCATGCTATCGGATTTACCATCCTCGGTACTACGAGCGGAGACAAAGGTTATATCACTACCGGTACGAACGGAAGTCTCTACACTTATACCTGGGAATATGATTTCGCTACGGACCTGTGGACGGAGAAGACTCCATACGAAGGTTCCGCCAGAGAAGGAGCCGTTGGATTTACCATCAGGAACCGTGGATTCATAGCTACCGGCATCAGCGGTGGTACTGCCTACGATGATTGCCGTGAGTTCTTCCCCAACCAGATCTACAACCAGTATGACTAAGAAAAAGTCCTTCAAAAAAGGACTTCTCTATGGACTGATTGTTATTGTAGCGGGCGTCCTGGTTTATTTCACTTACCAGGAACGGGTCAAATGGAAGAAAGAGCATGTGCTGGTGGAATTACGCCCCATTCAGCTGCCCCAGGGCTGGGGATACGATATCCTCGCCAATGGAAAGGTCTTCATCCATCAGCCGACGATCCCGGCTATCCCCGGTCAGCATACCTTCCGGACAAAGGAAGATGCACTGGCGGTAGGGCAAAAAGTGGTAGACCGGATAACGCAGGGACAGATGCCCATGGTAACGACCGAAGAAGTGAAGGCCATGGGATTAGCCCCGGATTCGGCAACAGTTCCCAAGAGACTTCCTTCCATTAAATAATACAACGCTTTTTCATACTATATAACACCCCCCGGATTTCCGGGGGGTGTTGCTTTTTCCGTTCGTATAATATAATTTTTCCATTACCCGGTATAGTATAATTTAGCCCCTCATTTATTTATTCATATTTCTGAAAATCATGAGAAAAATCAGGTTTATTCTGCCAGTCTTATTCTGTATGTCGGCGGTTAGCTCTATATGGGCACAGACCCCTTCGCACTATGATCAGCATAAGGCTTTTGATCCCTTCTTCTATCCTTCTCCGGGAACGGTCTACCGCAGCGCCACCGGGGAGCCGGGACCTAAATACTGGAGCAACAAAGCCGATTATAATATCAACACGACGCTGGATACGACAAAACATGAACTGAGCGGAGCTGTTACTATCACCTACACCAATAACAGCCCGGACAACCTGCCTTTTCTCTGGCTTCAGCTCGATCAGAATATTTACCGCAAAGATTCCCGCGGTGAAGCCACCAACCCGGTAACGGGTGGCAGATGGTCCAACAAGAGTTTTACAGAAGGGGATGTTATCCGCTCTGTAACGATCATCCGCAACGGACAGTCTTCCAAAGCCGACTACCTGGTGACCGATACCCGGATGCAGATCCGGCTGACGGATGCGCTGAAAGCAGCAGGTGGGAGCATCCAGATTAAGATCGATTATTCTTTTACCATACCTCAATATGGTACAGACCGTATGGGGCGCCTGCTGACCCAGAATGGATGGATCTATGAGATCGCACAATGGTATCCCCGCATGGAAGTATACGACGATGTCTATGGCTGGAATGTGCTTCCTTATCTGGGGCAGGGAGAGTTCTACCTGGAATATGGAAATATAGACTATAGCATCACGGCGCCTTCTGACCTGGTGGTCACAGGCTCTGGTGAATTGGTGAACCCCGCAGAGGTGTTGACCGCTACCCAGCTCGGCAGACTGGCTAAGGCGAAGGCCAGCGACAAGACCGTCACCATTCGCAGCGAGGCTGATCTGAAAGACCCTGCTTCCCATCTCCCTAAAAAGAGCCTGACCTGGCGTTTCCGTTGCAGCCAGACCCGCGATGTGGCCTGGGCGGCTTCCAGGTCTTTTATATGGGATGCGGCAAAGATCAACCTTCCCAGCGGCCGCAAGGCCCTCGCCCAATCCGTCTACCCGATAGAATCAGCAGGCGACAAGGCCTGGGGACGTTCTACGGAATTTGTAAAAGCATGTATCGAGCTGTATTCCCAGGAATGGTATGAGTTCACTTATCCGGTAGCTACCAATGTGGCCGGTATCGTAGCCGGAATGGAATATCCCGGTATCGTGTTCTGCGGATCTACCAGCCGGCAGGGCGGTCTTTGGGGTGTCACTAACCACGAATTCGGTCATAACTGGTTTCCCATGATCGTAGGTTCCAATGAACGGAAATACGCGTGGATGGATGAAGGTTTCAATACGTTTATCAATGGCGTAGATACCAAAGTGTTCAATAATGGTGAATTCGATCAGAAAGAAGACGCCCAGCGGCAGGCAGGTTATTTTTTCAGCGCAACTTCTGAACCGCTGCTGACAATACCCGAAGTGATCCAGCCCAATAACCTGGGAGTAGCCGCTTATGCGAAACCCGCTATGGCTCTTAACCTGCTGCGTAAATACGTGCTGGGTGAAAAACGGTTTGACTATGCTTTCCGCACCTATGTCAAACGCTGGGCGTTCAAACATCCGACTCCCTGGGACTTCTTCCATACGATGGAGAATGCCGGCGGAGAAGACCTGGGCTGGTTCTGGAGAGGCTGGGTCCTGAACAACTGGAAGCTGGACCAGGGCGTGAAAGAAGTGAAATATGCGGAGAACGACCCTTCCAAAGGTGCGTATATTACCCTGGAGAACCTGGAAGAAATGGCCATGCCGGTCGTGTTGGCTATCCAGCAGGAGAACGGACAGACGGATACGCTCACCCTGCCGGTGGAGATCTGGCAGAAGGGCGGTGTGAAGACGATCGCTTACGCTTCCTCTTCTAAGATCAAGTCCATCGTGATCGATCCTTTGCATGATTTCCCGGATGTCAATACCTCGAATAATACCTGGACCGGAATGGCTGCCTCCAAACCCATTCCCGCCGGCGTCTCGGCTACAGATGTGATCAATAAATATATCAAGAGCATCGGCGGCAAGGATAAACTGACGGCCGTTACGGACCTTTTCGTTTCGGCTACCGGCGTAGTCCAGGGGCAGAAACTGATCCAGATCCGAAAGGTCAAGATGCCGGATAAATACCTGATGGAGATCGATCTGCCCGATATGAATATGACGGCAGTGAAACTGATGGTAAACGGAGATAGCGTCAAGCTGTCACAGATGGGACAATCCCCGGAACTGGACGAGGATGCCCGCAAAGAGATCAAAGCGGAAGCGACGATCTTCCCGGAACTCAACTTTTCCGCCAGTGGCTATAAGCTGGAATTGACCAGCATTAAGAACCTCGATGGAAAGGATGCTTATGAAATTAAAGTGACTCCGCCATCCGGAGATCTGTCCACTTATTACTACGATGTAGCTACAGGATATAAGCTGAAGATGATCAAAGATGGCAAACAGGGCTCAGCTACCATCGATTACAGCGATTACCGGGACGTAAATGGCATCAAATTCCCTTATCATATCAACAATGATCAGGGACAGGTCGTCTTCGATCTGACCGTAGATAGCATTAAGGTGAATGCAGGATTGCCGGATACGGATTTTAAATAAAACGGGGAGCGGGCCTTCGGCCCGTTAGGCCTCAGTTCCGGGTCTAATGATTTTTTCTCCATAATATCTAAACGCCTTCGGGGGCGTTTAGATATTATGGAGAAATTGTCCATGTATATAGTCCACCACGGACGTGAGGCTCTTGGTATCTTCGTACACTTTCAATTGCCGGTCTGCTCCGGTACCGTTCTCCAGAATCTTAGCCGCATAATGAGTAGCGTGACGACTGCCCAGGGGATCGACCACATCATCCACAAAATCCAGGAGCTCATAAATAAGGACCCGCGTATTCACTTCTTCTTCTTTCCCGAAATCGATCAGATGCCCGTCAATACCATAGCGACTGGCCCGCCATTTATTCTCATTGATCAGCGCCCGGGAATACTGGATATAGTTCATGTTTTGCAGACGGAGTTTGTAGATCTTTACACAGATTGCCTGGAAAAGGGCCGCGATGCAGATCGTCTCGTCTACTGTCATGGGAACATCGCAGATGCGGAACTCGACGGTGTTAAAGAAAGGATGGACCCGCAGATCCCACCAGATCTTTTTCGCATTGTCGATACAATTGGTCTTTACCAGCAGCTTTATAAAACTATCATAGGCTTCGATGCTTTCAAAATATTCCGGTATACCGGTGCGGGGAAATTTATCGAACACTTTTGTCCGGAAGGATTTGTAACCCGTCAGCCGGCCTTCCCAGAAAGGAGAGTTGGTGCTGAGGGCATAGATATGCGGTAAAAAGTACCGGGTGGAATTGGCGATATGATTGGCCATCTCCCGGCTTTCCATACCTACGTGTACATGCAGACCGAAAATGAGATTGCTCCTGGCCGCCTCCTGTAACTCGTTGACGATCTCGTTATAGCGGACGTGGTCGGTAATGAGCTGGCTTTGCCAATGGCTGAAAGGGTGCGTTCCGGCGGCGCCTACCCAAAGTCCCATGCTTTCGGCGATCTGGGAAATAGTCTTGCGCAAGGTAGAGACATCTTTATGGGCCTCGGTGATATCCCGGCAGATATCGGTCCCTACTTCCACCACGGCCTGGTGCATTTCGGCCTTCACCTTATCCCGGATCACTTTCTGCCCCTCTGTTACGATCTTTTGTTCGTGACTTTTTAACTCCCGGGTCGTGGGATCTACCACCATGTACTCTTCTTCTATACCCAGCGTAAAATTCCCATAATTTATATCAGCCATTCCCAAAGTTTGATTTATTTAGTAAAGATTTCTGTCACATCGATGGAGTGGCCCGGCAGAACGCTCATCACCAGCTTATCCCCGTTGGCATACATCCGGGCATTCCCGAATTTCCCTTCCTCTGTAAGCAAAAAGACGATCAGGTTCTGCTCTGCGGGATTGACAACCCAGTATTCCCTTATTCCTGCCTCTTCATAAAGTTCATATTTATAGCGTACTTCTTTTTGAGAGTTGCCGGGACTAAGCACCTCGATAACCAGGTCCGGCGCCCCGCAGACCCCGCGGTCGTCGATTTTGGAAGGATCGCATACAATACAGACATCCGGTTGTACCACCGTGTCGATCTCATCGTCTCTTCTCCTATTCTTTACAGGCAGGCGAACGTCATAGGGCGCAACAAATACCTGGCAGGATTTTCCCTTCAGAAAATTACGGATCTCACCATATAAATTTCCTGTTACTACCTGGTGAAGGGTAGTAGGTGCCCCCATTCTGTAGATCTTTCCCCTGAACAACTCCAGTCTTTCCAGGAACTTCCATTGCAGATAATCGGTGTAAGTGTAGGTATAAGAAGGATCGGGTTCTTCCACTAATTGTTCACGGTCTTCGTCCTCATTATAGATCGTATACATAAGATCAGGTTTTAGACCACAAAGTTAGCACGATTTTTTACACACCCTTTCATGAATTCTCCCCAGGTCAGATTATCCGCCCCTTCCGTATGCATAGCAGCCCTTTCAATGGCATAGTCGGCGGCGGTCTCCACGACCCAGTTGAAATTATCTTCCCCTACACTGGTCCTTTCCGCATCCGGCGCGGGATTGCAGAAGTCGATGGCATAGGGGATGCCATCGCGGATGGCCAGTTCTACCGTATTAAAGTCATAACCCAGCGCCCTGTTAATGCGCAGGACGATCTCTTCCATTTGCAGCCATCTTTCGACGGAGGGACTAAAATCGGCGCTATAGCGAAGATGATGTGGATTACGCGGCTCATAAGGCATTATATGAGTGTATTTGCCCCCGATGCAATAACACCGGTAATATTCGGTGAAGATGATCTCCTCTTGTAACATCATCACCAACTGACCGGTCTCTCCGTGTTTCCGGTAGAATTCTTCCGCGTCATGCAATTTGTAGACATTCTTCCAGCCCCCGCCGGCAAAGGGTTTCATATAAGCCGGGAACCCAATATAATGAAAGATGGTTTCCCAATCGAGGGGATAAGCCAGGTTGGAAAACGATTGATCGCTGGTATCCGGTGGAAGCTCCCGTGAGGGAAGAATGACCGTTTTCGGCACAGGCACTCCGATCTTGGTGGCCAGACAGTTATTAAAGAATTTTTCATCGGCGCTCCACCAGAAGGGATTGTTGATCACCGCCGTTCCGCATAGGGCGGCATTTTTCAGGTAAGCGCGGTAGAACGGGACGTCGTGGGAGATCCGGTCGACGATCACATCATATCCGCTGGGTTTCCCCTGCACCACCTTATCGATGCGTACGGGCTCGGCAATAATGCCGGGGATATTTTTGCGGTTCACCGCTTCGATAAAAGCCATGGGAAAACTTCTTTCCTGTCCGAAAAGGATCCCGATCTTTTTATGCGTGCTCATATAATTAGGTTGTTAGTTATTAAGGACAGGTAATGAGGGAACATATCCTTCCACACAGGCCAGTCATGGTCCTGATCCGGCCGGATATCGAGCCAGTGATCGATATTTTTGGCAGCCAGTAATTTGCTCATATGCTCATTCGCCCCCCGGCAGATATCCCTCTCTGCCGTTCCCAGCACAATCCCCATTTTCCAGAGCGCGGGATCCTGCGCGCCCGGAATGAAATCCACGGGGTTATTAAAATAAACCTTGTCATCATAATACCCATCCGTAAAGCTCCGGATATCGAAGATGCCGCTCATGGAAAAACAATATCCCGTGAGGGAAGGATACCGGAAGGCAAAATTGGCGGCATGATATCCTCCGAAGCTGCAGCCGGCGACAGCTATCCGCTCATTTCCCGTCTCGTGGCGGGCCCGCGAAACTACCTCTTCCAGGATGATCCGGTCATAAAGGGTTTGGTTATAGGCCCTTTCCCCGGGGGGGACGGATTTATTATACCAGCTGAATGCGTCCATACTATCCGGACAATATATTTTCAGCTTGCCATGCTCCAGGAACCAACGGGCTGTCTCTATCAATCCCTGGTCCTTATTCTGATAATATTTTCCGTTGGAAGTAGGAAATAAGATCACCGGGTAACCCGCATGACCAAACACAAGCATTTCAAAATCCCTGCCGGTGACAGCCGAATGCCATTTATGATATTCTTCCCGAAACCCCATATCTGTTTATTGGAATAGCAGTAAACGAATTGTCTAAACCGAATCTACTGAAAAAAACTCATATGACCATTGACACTGCAAATTTGCGCCAGGGGCTAATTTCTAACCTTCCCGCGGGCGCAAAAAACCTTACTTTTGACGCTATGCAAGTTGAAAAGAGCCTTCGCATTTTACAGGAAAGCATACAATTGGAATCCGCTGCCCTCGACCGTACCGTATCCGTTGATTTTTATTTACCGGCTTTCTTCGGGCAGCCACCATCATCCGCGTCTTCCATGGATTCGCTCCAATCTTCGATGGATTCGTGGGCCGGCTCCGGGGAGCTGCCCTTTCCGCCGGCGGAAATGGGCCTGTTGCTGATCAATGACGGGCAGGAGCTGGGACGGCTCGGCCTGGCGGACATCCTGGAGGATCTTTATAGCCGCGACCTGCTGACGACTCCTTTACTTTGCGTAGGCATCCATGCCGGCACGGAGCGTATCATGGAATATGGGACGGCGGCTACGGCGGATTTCCAGGGCAGGGGAGCCCGTGCTGCTGCCTATACCCGGTTCGTTCTTAACGAGCTGATACCCTTCATCCGCCATAAATTCCAGGTGCCTGCTTTCAAGGAGAAGGCTTTCGCAGGATTCTCCCTGGGGGCACTCAGCGCTATGGATATCGGCTGGAACCATGCGCAGGAATTTTCCAAGCTGGGGCTTTTCTCCGGTTCTTTCTGGTGGAGGACCCGGGACAAGGAAGACCCGGATTACAACGAACATACGGATCGTATCATGGAGCGCCAGGTCAGGGAAGGAGGCTACTATCCCTGGCTCAAATTCTTTTTCGAATGCGGGACGGAAGATGAACAGGAAGACCGCAATCACAACGGGATTATCGATTCTATCGACGATACGCAGGATCTGATAAGAGAGCTGATCGCAAAAGGATATGACCCGGCGACAGCTATACATTACCGGGAGATCGAAGGGGGGCGGCATGAAGTGACTACCTGGGCCAGGGCGATGCCGGAGTTCCTCCTATGGGGATGGGGAAAGTAATAAAAAAAGAGGCGGTCCACACGGACCGCCTCTTTTTTTATATAGATGGTCATTTACTTCACGTGAATAAACTTCGTATCCGTTCCAATGAGGTTGCCCAATTCACTGCTCAGGTTAAGGCTATAGGCGAAGGTCGCTGTCGTCTTGATCCCTGTCTTGGAGGCAACTGCCGGAATCGGCAGACTGAGGCTGGCTTTCCAGTGATAAACACCGGAGGTCGCAATTCCTGTCGTATCGTAGGTAGGGATAACCTTTTTGAAATACAGAATGGTGATCGGGTTCAGTGCGCCGGTCGTATCGGTTACTTTCAGCGTAGTGGATATGACATATTTTCCCGTCGTATCGGCGATCCCCCCCTGGGTAAAGAATATTATCGTGTCGCCGGAATTGACGATGGAATCCTTGGAATGCGTCACTTTGCTGTTGACGGAAAAGATCGTGGGGACATAGTTAACCGGCAGCGTGGTGGTCTTGTTACACGCCCAGATGACGACTCCCGAGGCGATGAGTAAGAACAGAGCAATTTTTTTCATAATAAATAGTATTTCTATTATACGATTTCTGGAATAGTTATTAGTTAAACAGGTACCTCACACCGAACTGCATCTGCCAGCGGGAACCGGTGAAGGTCTGATTCTGGGAAAAGTTGGTCAGGTTCGCGTTGTTGGCGAAGCTGTTGACCACGGGCACCTGGTTGGTAGCATCCAGGTAAGGCATGGAGAACTGAGGAGTCTTGCCATCGGCGGCCATCCCTTCGAATTTCAGGAAGTTGAGGCTGGTGGGACTCTTGATCAATCCCCAGTTCCTGTTCACCAGGTTGCCTACGTTGACGATGTCCAGGCTGAGACGCAGGGTATGTTTATCCTTATCTTTCCCATTCTTCGTATAGAAATAAATATCCTGGGTGATGTTCAGATCCAGATGCTTGTACCAGGGATACAGCAGGGAGTTGGCCTGAGCATATTGTCCGCGGTGTTTGTACAGGTAATGATCCTGGTTGATGAAATTGCTCAACTGATTCCAGATCTGGGAGGAGGTCCTGGTATCGGTATGGTCCAGGGAAGTGTTGCCGATATTGGCGGAACCTCCATTGACCGGCACCAGGTTGATCTCGCTGGAATTCCTGGGGATATAGATCAGGTCGTTACCGGTATTGCCATCTCCGTTGAGATCTCCGTTATAGACATAAGAACTGGCGCCTGCCGTTGTGGCTTCATAGATGGCCCCGATCGAGGTGACAAAGTGTTTGGAATATTCGATGCGGTAATTGGCATAGGCAATGACGCGATGCGGCTGATACCAGGAAGGACGGGCCGTAGTCGGGGCATTGGGGTCCGTATTGCTCACGGCCCTGGCAGACCAGAGAGAGCTGGCCGTGCTGCCATTCTCCATCAGGGTCTTGGTATCGCTATAGGTATAAGCAACGCTGGTCGTCAGATAACGCCAGGATTTCTGCACCCGGGCCGTGGCCGAATACGCATAGCCCTTGCTGGTATTGGCCAGGATAATCGCATTACCGATATTCGGGTTCGCCAGGGTAGTACCACTATAGTATTTATTGCTGGAGTTGGTACCGCTGGTAGCCGTAGGTGTGGTATTGTACCGCATACGGGTATCCGGTCCGTTCGTGATGGCGAATCCATTGGTCTCATTCAGGTTCGCATTGTACATATACGGCGCATTGATATCCTTGGAGTAGGTGAACTCTCCTGTAAGGATCCAGTCACCTTCCAGTTTCTTATCCAGTCCCAGGCTGGTCCTCAGCTTGGTGGGGTATTTGAAATTGCTGGCGACCACGTTGGTGGAATAGCCGATGGGAGTAGAGGTCTGGGTCTGACCCGTAGTGGTCAGATAATTAGCAAGCCCGGCCTCGGCAGTGGGAAAGAAGGGCGCGTTCTTCGTGGTAAAAGATCCGAACTGAACGCCATTGTTGGCGGCCTGGTTCTCGATCCATACGAAGGGCGGCGCGCCTTCGAAGATACCTGCGCCGCCTCTCAGCTGCCAGGTACGATCACCCGTGACATCCCAGTTAAAGCCTACCCGGGGGGAGACGACCAGGAAGTTCCCCGGCGCCTTTCCGACATTATAGGTGGCGTTGTCCTTGAAGGTCAGGGCATCGAAGTTCGGGTTGTCAGTGAATTTATTCTGGTAGGTGGTATAATCCAGGCGGACTCCATAGGTCAGGGTGAAGGTCGGAGTAGCGCGCCATTTATCCTGCGCAAAGAAGCTCAGGTTGGTAGCTCCCGCATAGGCAAAGGGGAAAGCCCCGCCCTTTAAAGTAGAATACTGCTGGAAATAGGTTGCAGCCGGCGCTCCTGACATGAAGTCAGAAAGACTGTTGAATTGATAGACGCCATTATAGCCGGGGGCAAACGCGTTAGTGTATTTTTTATAGCTGTTCTGTGAGCCGATGGTGATCTCATGGGCTCCCTTGTACAACTGGAAGATATCCGTGAACTGGTAGGAATCCATGTTCAACAGGTTATTATAGGTGTACATCTCATAGCCGAAAGTGGTATAGATATTACCGCTGCTCAGGATATCCACCAGGGGAAAGTCCGGCGAGCTCGATTTGGGCGCACGGAAATCCCTTTCCCGGGTATAACCTACCTGCAATTTATTGGAGGCATTGTTGCTGAAACGGGTATTCAGCTCGGCAATATAGATCTTCAGGTTATTGTTGATCCGGTAGCCGCTCCCGGTAAAGGGAATGGAGAAGGTCCCGGGCTGCCCACCAGTGATCTGACCGCTGCCGGGCCGGCTGGCGCTGGCAAACTGGTCGGCATACGATTTTAAATAGTTATACTTCAGGGACAACGTATTCCTGCTATTGATATTCCAGTCGATCCGGGCATTGATCTTGTAGCTGTTGGTTTGGAAAGAACCGGGCTGATAGGATCCCGGGTCATATTTAACCCCACCCGGATAAGTCCCGTTTATAAGAGCGTTCTGTAGGGTGGCAAGCACGGTCGCATTGGCCTGTGAAACGGCGTTGGCTGCCGGTGCATGGGTAGCATCGGAAGGGATGACACTGGTGGAGGGTTGTTTTTGAATACTCTGCTCCGCATTGATAAAGAAGAACAATTTGTCCTTGATGAAGGCGCCGCCGAGGCTACCCCCCAGGATATTGAAATTAAAGGGAGTCCTGGCCACCTGGGTATTATCGACCTTGTAGCCGATCGTGCCGGGCGATTTGGTATAGTCATAGACCGTACCGCGAAACTGGTTGGTACCGCTGCGGGTTACGGAATTGACGCCGGCGCCGGTGAAGCCACCCTGCCTTACGTCATACGGGGCCACATTCACCTGGATCTGGTCGATGGCATCCAAGGCAATTGGTTGAGCATTGGCCTGGCCGCCCAGGGTACCGGAAAGACCGAAGGAGTTATTGAAATCGGCCCCGTCCACGGTAATATTGTTCATACCGGGATTGGTACCGCCAAAGCTCAGACCGTTGGAAGAAGGTTCCAGTTTGGCAAAGTCCTGGATGGAGCGGGCGATAGTCGGCAGACGCTCGATCTGACTGCGGGTGATGATCTCCTGTCCACCCGTATGACTGTTATTGAAAATTTTATTCTGCCGGTTGGCTGGCACCACTACGGCTACCAGCTCCTTTGATTCCGGGGTCATTTTAAAGTCGGAGGTAAAATCCTGGCCGACGACCAGTGAAATGTTTTCCTGCTTCTCCTCTTTGAAGCCTACAAAGGTGATCGTCAGTAAATATGGACCGCCCACCCGGAGGCCGGGAAGGTTGAAACGCCCGTCTTTACGGGTAGTCGTAGTATATTTAGTACCTGTGGGAGTGTGCAGCGCTACAACCGTAGCCCCTGCAAGGCCCGTGTTGCCGTCAGTGACCGTTCCCAATATCTGGGACGTAGTCTCCTGTGCAAATGTAAAAACTACACAAAGAATGAAAGATGCCAATAAGAATAGGCGTTTTGTCATAATAGTTGGTTTTGTGTTTAGTGCTACAAAGAATTAGTGCTTACAAAGAAATAGTGTAAATGTGTGGACACGGTTATCCGGTCGTTATGAAATCATTAATCAACGGCAGGCGATTCGGGCGGTTTTAAGAGAGGATATATGAACAGCTTTTCTAATTGTTAAAGAAAAGCAAAACTATAAAAAGGCTGCATGGAATCTGTAATTAATATCGACAAATTATGAACAGATTCTGTATTCGAAGGTCTTTGGGTAGTCTATAATAGATATCTATTTTTAATAATATCTTCGATCGTGTTTTTGCGGGTGCAAAGAAAGGGCGTTCTCTTTTCCCGGAAATTATTTGCCCATTACGAAATTGTTAACGTATCCGGTCGGCAAGAAATAAATATAATAATTGTTAAATTAAAACCAAATTAAAAAAGGATAAAAACGGGCCCTGTTTCTTCCAAAAGGCAGGATCTGGTATTCCAGGCATCCTTTATAACTATTAAGGCGTTTTAATTGTTAGTTTTGTAATTAAATACATTTTAGATGTTGGCAACTATAGAAAGCGCTATTGAAGATATCCGGCAGGGGAAGCTCGTAATCGTAGTAGATGACGAAGACCGCGAAAATGAGGGAGATTTTGTTACCGCCGCCCGTAATGTGACCCCGGAAGTGATCAATTTTATGAGTAAATACGGAAGGGGCCTCATTTGTGCCCCCCTGGTGGAAGAACGCTGCGACGAACTGGGCCTGGGGCTCATGGTCAATAATAATACAGCCCTCCATGAAACACCTTTCACCGTGTCTGTGGATCTGCTGGGACATGGCTGTACCACGGGTATTTCTGCTACCGACCGGTCAAAGACCGTCCAGGCGCTGATCGATCCGGCTACCCGCCCGGAAGACCTGGGAAGGCCCGGACATATCTTCCCCCTGCGTGCTAAAAAGGGAGGCGTATTGAGGAGGGCCGGTCATACAGAAGCGACCATCGACCTGGCCAGGCTGGCTGGATTCGAGCCGGCAGGGGTATTGGTAGAGATCATGAATGAAGACGGCAGCATGGCCCGACTGCCCGAATTGCTGGAAATAGCCGAAAAATTCAACCTTAAAGTAGTCTCTATCAAGGACTTGATAGAGTATCGTCTGAAAATAGATTCCCTCATCGAAGAGATCGTCCGGGTAGACATGCCCACCAAATACGGCCATTTTAAACTGGTCGCTTTCCGGGAAAAGAATACCACCAACGAGCATCTGGCCCTGATAAAAGGGGAGTGGCAGGCGGATGAGCCGGTCCTGGTACGGGTGCATTCCTCCTGCTTTACCGGGGATATCCTGGGATCTTTTCGCTGTGATTGCGGCGAACAGCTGCACGAAGCCATGGACCTGGTGGAAAAAGAAGGCAAGGGAGCCATCCTCTACATGAACCAGGAAGGACGCGGCATCGGCCTTGTGAATAAGCTAAGGGCCTATAAGCTCCAGGAAGAAGGCATGGATACGGTGGAAGCCAACCTGCACCTGGGTTTCCCCATGGACAAACGGGACTATGGGGTAGGGGCCCAGATCCTTCGCTACCTGGGCATCCGCAAACTTCGCCTGATCAGCAATAATCCCCGCAAAAGGGCCGGCCTCCTGGGTTATGGACTGGAAATCGTGGAAACCGTACCTATCGAGATCCATCCCAATCCTCATAATGAGAAATACCTGGAGACCAAACGAGATAAGCTGGGACATGATATCCTGAAGATCCTGGCCCCCGCCCCTAAAGGGGAGATATAATTTATCAGGGGCCTGTTTCCGGAGCCTTGAGTCAGGGAATTTGCGGCTTATTGCCAGTGGTCGTGTCAACCGTAGCGGCAGGCGTCGCCGGTGGAGGCACGGGGGCTTTCTTCTTCCCTTTCTTTGGCGTACGGGGTGTCTTCTTTTTCCCTTTTTTGAATAATTCGTCTATCCGGTCGAAATCCCGGCGGTAGGAGATACTGGTGCCGGAGCTGTTCTGCGTATGGTTCGTCGAGAGATAACTATAGGAATCCCGGTAGAAAAAAGTAAGCGCCACCCTGCCGTCAGGGGTGATCTTGTATTCGGCGGCGATATCCGGAAGGAACTGGAAAGAAGCTGCCTGCGCCTGCGCCGCCGTCATGCCGAAATCCAGGGCGCTCCCTACGGTAAGGGTCAGCTTTTCATTATAGAAGCTTTTCCCGATGGAAAAATTAAGGTTTGTCCGGTCCAGGTTGAACTTGGTTTGATCGAGATTATCCCCCGTTATATAGCTACTGCCATTATACATCGTGGTATTGAAATTGACCCGAAGGCTTTTATCTTTAAATATGCGTTGCAGTAAATGATAGAATTGTTTGCTGAAGGCATTGGAGATAGCGCCGGATATGCTGTTGACGACCACATTCCCCACTGCGGAGGGCGCATCGAAAGCGTTCGTACTGCTGGACATCGGGACAAAGCTATTCAATACTACCAGGCAGGATACCTGTTTGGTCAGTTCATTATCGTTGTTCTGGATCAATTGTAATAAAGTCTGCGCGCCCTGGTCGTTCTTCAGTGGGCTATTAGTGGGAAGTCCGAGCTGGAATTTGATATTGGGTGATACCAGCTTACCGGTAAGGTCGGCTGTTACCAGCACATCCACCCGAAGACGGTTTACATTTTCACTTTGACTGCCCAGCACACTTAGGGCCGATACTCCCAGATCGCTGAATCGTACATTCTGGGCTACATATACGGCTTCGATACCGATGGTGGCATCATAGGGATTGCCGTTCCACTGGATATAATTTCCCACCCCTTCACTAAGGATAAAGGGCTTGTGAATAAAGGACTGGAATGTGAAATTATAATTACCCCTGTCGATCTCATAACGGCCGTTCAGGCTCAGGTCCGTATTGGTGCCTACTTTCATCGTAAGGTTACCATGCCCGGTGGCCTTGATGACATCCCCCGACAGCGGATCCAGGATCACATAAACCGTCGCATAGTTATTGGCATCCATATCCAGTGTCACCAGGAGGTTGGAGCCTTTCCTGTCAGGGATCTGGGCCTTCATTTCCTTACCATAGACCTTCCAGGCGATGAAATCCGCATCTCCGCTCTCGCGGCTGACAGAAGGAGGAAGATAAATATTGGAACTATCGGTCGGCTCCCCTTTAATATACATCTGCATGTTCTCCTCCGGACCGGTAAGCGTCATCTTCGCCTTGCCGATCACAGTGCCATAAAACTGGTTGTTATCGGTAGCCTTGGTATCCAGCAACAGCAGGCGATTGGTATTCATTTCAAAGTCAAAGCCAAGGTCATTGAAGGCATGGTGGAAGAGCCTGCCCCGGGTGAGGTCGGCCGTATGCCCCAAACGGTCTTTTAGCTGGAGGGTCCCGAAGTCGATCGTATCCTTTTTGAAACGGATAGTGGCCGTAGGGATCTTATACGTGCATTGCGTATAAACCACCTTAAGGCTCGCATCTTTCAATTGCACCGTACCCAGGTATTGCAGATGATCCATGGGACCTACGATCCGCAGGTTTCCGCTGGCGGTTCCATTGAGATTGGAGAAGATGCCGCCCAGGTATTTTTCCAGCAGCTCGATCTTCGTATCGGCGACATCCGTCGTGATATCGATGGGCGGCCCGGAAAGGCTGTCCGTGGTATTGATGACGCTCTTGATATCGAAATGATAATTCTTATTGTCGGAATGGGCAGTGGCATTTACTACCCCGCTGGCTTTATGATAAGTGGCATCCAGCTGCAGCTTGCCGATCGAGTCATTATCGAAGCGGAATTGCTCCGCCTCCCCCTTAAAGCTGATTTCCGGCTTTCCAAAAGGATCGGTCATATCGGCGCTGCCTGTCAGCAGGCCTTCCAGCCGCTCTGACTTCACCAGGTAAGGCGTAAAATCCCCGATATTGATCTTCGTCAGGTCTACATGGACATCATTCCAGTTGCCTTCCCCCGAAGGGTGGGTCGTGATGAGGACCTGCTGCTCCCCGTTATGGATCTTGAGGGCATCCGCCGAAACGATATTGTTATTGACAGCCAGCACCCCATCCTTGTCAATGATCCAGGTCTTGCTGTTGATATCGAAAGTGGAAGGATCGAAAGTTATCCGCACCCCTGTAGGTAATGTTTGCACCTGGGCGGAAAGGTTGGCTGAATTCAGCGTTTGGTTCGCGCTGGTCGTCACCTGCACGCTGGAAAGGTCATCGGCTGACCGCAAATGAAGATGGGTCGAAGGAAAATGAAGGCTATCGTTCAGATACACTTCCCCGACGCTGGTCTCCACGGACAGGCTGTCCAGGTTGCCTCTTCCCTTCAGGGTGAGATTGTCGAAAGCGATGTTCTTATACCCGAAGGAGGGCAAGTCAATATTGAGATCCAGTAAATTATCTTTTGTGTTGATACGGCCGCTTACCCCCGCATTATTAAACCCTTTCAGATCCTTGTTAAAAAGATCGATATACTCATCAATCTTTTTAGTCGTGATCACGAAACTGAAATTCTGATTGGTAGGTTTCGTTTTGGCAGGCTTGATATAGCTGGGATAATATTTGTTGAGGAAGGTCTGGAAGGAGGCCGGCAGATCCTTGATGGAGAATTCTCCCACGATGGCCCCGTCGAACTCGTTGCTCACGACCGTAATGGTCTTGTTGTTGTCGATAATACTGGATTCCACCGTGAGCGAATCAAAAGAGACCCTTTGTCCGTTCTTAAAGACCGAGGCGTCATAAATGCTGGCATTACCCAGAAAGTTATCGATATTGTCACCGGTAAAATTACACTTGAACTTGCCATTGAAAGATACCGGCTTGGGCACAAAATGCAGCTTCATCAGGTCTGCTTTCGTCACTTCGGCCGTAAAGTCGAATTTGGGTTGTGTCTGACTGAAATCGATCAATCCATTGAGCCGGGCAGCCACGGCAGAATCGCCCGAGACCAGCTCTCCATTGAATTTCTTCTTGGCCACAGCGCCATTGACCTGGATATGGTGATAGGTATAGTCATTGAACTCAAGACTGTTGATGACCCCGTCCAGGCTGGCATTCAGCGTGCCTGACTTGAGACCGGTACCGTTTACTTTCCCCAGGAAAGAGACCCGCCCCATATTGTCATTATCCAGGAAAGGCCCCAACTGGAAACTATCCGTGCTGATATTGCCGGAATAGATCGAAGGTCCTGCTTCCGGCAGTTCCATGTTTACATTGGTGGTCAGGGTACCCAGGTTGGTCTCGATGACACCGGTGGTGACAAAATCCCGGACATACCCCGTGAAATTTCCTTTAAAACGAAGCCATTCGATCCGGTCGATCCTGGGTTGTTCGATGGTGCGTATCTCAGGCACGAGGGTGACCATATCCTGGTAGGTCGTCCTGAAATCATTGGATTTAAATTCAATATAGGTCTTTCGAACATCCGGCAGCCCCTTGAGATGGATATCCCCGTTCAGCAGCGTATTTTTCCCTGCTTCCAGAACGATATTCCTTCCATTCAGATCGGAGACGGTGCCTTTCATCACCCCCGTGATCCGGATATGCTTCTTCCACTCCTTTAATTCCGGGGCGAACCAGGCAATATCATCGCTGTCTATGTCCGCGTCATTGAAGTTCCCTTCCATCTTTACCCGGGTGACGAAATCCGACATATCATCCAGGGTCTTGAAGCGCATGGCGAAAAAATTGTGAAGATGGCTCTTCTCCGTCTGCAGGTCCAGATGACCGAATTCCATCGCTTCGGGAAACCACTTGATGCGGGCGCTCAGTTTCTTCACTTCAAAGCCGCTGCGTTCTTTTGTACTGAGCAGCAACTGGGCGGTGATCGTATCTTTTTTCAGCTGCAGGTTGCTGAAACTGCTGTTGACCGCATAGAAATAAATATGGTTCCCATCAAAATGTTTATTGGGATTGGTATCCGCCGGTTTCTCATTACGGAAAGAACCATCCCTGATCGTGAGTTTGCCGGCGGTGATATCCCATCCCGCAGGGTTCAGCCGCAGGTGAAGGGGATCGTTGATATATACTTCCGTCGTATCATCGACCAGCGGAGGCCGTTTGCCAGCGTAATTGGTCAACGTGAATTCCGGATGCGTGAAGCTAAGGGTATTGATCCGGGCGATCTTTTGGGTGAGGCTGATCGTATCCGCATCCAGCTTCATGGCATTCAGCCGGAGCTCCATGTCTTCCCCCCGCCACTCATCTTTTTTCAGAAAATGGATGCGGGAAAGATCCACCTCTTTTAAATCCAGCTCTATTCCCCGGGACGTATCTTTTTTAGAGAAGGTTATATCGGGTGGAGCGGAGAAGTAGTCTGCCAGGAATTGAAAATTCCAGACGGAATCGGTACGGTGCAGCCTGATAGTGGCGTCTTCCAGCCCGATATAACGCAACTCCGCCTTGTCCTTGAAGAACCACCAGTCGGTGACATTCACTTTGACGGTGCCGGCGTATAAAAGAGTATCCTTATGCGTATCCTCCACCAGAACGCTATCCAGCCTCATTTTGTTAAATAAGGAAAAGTCGACATGTTTAATGCTGATCGTAGTATGCAGATCGTGGGATAATCTTTTGGCCACTTTAGACACCAGCCAGGTCTGGACAGGGGGTAACTGGATGAGCAGCCACAGCGTCACCAATAATAGTATTAAAACCAACAATGTATTACGGAGTATTTTCCAAATCTTTCTCAGGGGCTGACAATTACAATTGCGAAATTAACATTTAAGGAGGGATGTGCAAATTCAATACCAATAAAAGGTGAAAAGCCCTGATTTTCAGGTCAACGGCCCTTATTAACGGCATCTTTTACTTTTTTACCAATTCCTTGGGTATTACCCCTGCTTTTTTGAATCGGTATGCCGTTCCTTCATCTGCTGATTGAACTGCCCGGATGCTCCTTTGGGTATGGAAAGGCTTTGCCAATCCTTACCACGTATCATTTTGCCGATATATACGATCTGACCTACATGATGGGGATAATGGGCCAGCTGCCGGTTGATCGCGTCGATGGCATAGAGCGGCTCGTGGCGGATATGGATGGTTTTCAGCAGATCTGCTTCTTTCAGGGATAAGAGCGCATCCAGCAGACAGGCCCAGCCCTTTTCCCAAAGCGCCAGTAACTGGTCCCGGTTAAGAGAAGGCTCGCTGAATTCTTTCTCCCGGTCACGTCCTGCTTTTTCACCGTCTTCGGTCAGGAAGTTGGTCCAGCGACTCATCATATTGCCGCTCATATGCCCGATAATAACGGCGATGCTATTGGAGACGGGAGAACCCGGATCGGGGGCCTTTGCGGCGCCCTCTCCCGGAATGAAATAGAAATCTTTTTCCTCCAGTTGGTCGAAAGTCCTTTCGCCCAACGTCTTATAAGTGAGCAGTCGTTTAACGACCGATTCGAGGTAGACCTCGCCCAATGTTTGGTTCATGGCAAAATACTTTACAGGTTTTCATCAACGCTGATTCAGCTATCGGCTTGTAGCTGTTAATATCCCTCCGCTGTATCATCGCCCCGGCTATCGCCCACGGCTTCTATTTTACCGCCGGACACCTTTATCACTTCGAAGCGGCCGATATGGCCCCGTTCAGTGATGGTATAACCCATCTTTTTCAGCTGCTCCCGCGTGTCTGCAGGAAATGCCGGCTCTACAAAGATCTCATCGGGCAGCCATTGATGATGAAATTTGGGTTTGTTCACCGCATCTTCCGCAGATAGCCCAAATTCAAGGATATCCACCAGGGTCTGGAATACGGAAGTGGTAATGGTCGTTCCACCCGGAGTACCTACTACCAGAAAGACCTTTCCTTTGTCCAGCACCAGGGTTGGCGTCATGGAGCTCAGCATCCTTTTGCCGGGAGCGATGGCATTGGCCTCCGCGCCCACAGCACCATACATATTCGGGACGCCCGGTTTGACGCTGAAATCGTCCATTTCATTGTTGAGCAGGAAACCGGCGCCGGCTACGACAACCCTGCTGCCATATCCACCGTTCAGCGTAGTAGTGATCGAAACGGCATTGCCTTCTCCGTCATAGACATCCAGGTGCGTAGTCTCTTCACTGGCCGGGGAAAGAACGCCGGCCTGGATATCCTTGCTGTTTCCTGCTTTATCAGGGTCGATCAGCGCCTTCCTTTGACGCAGATAAGCCTCGCTGGTGAGCGTCTTCACCGGCACGGAATAATAATCCCGGTCGCCCAGGTATTTAGCCCGGTCGGCATAGGCTATCCGCTCCACTTCCGTCATCAGGTGCACCGCTTTGACAGATTCAAAGCCATAGTCTTTCAGCGGCTGATCTTCCACCATCTTCATCATCTGCTGCAGGATGACACCCCCGCTGCTGGGCAGCGGCATGGTAATGACACTGTAATTCTTATAACTGAATATGGAGGGCTGTCTTTCCTTCGCCTCGTATTTTTTGAGGTCTTCCAACGTAATAATGCCTTTGCCTCTCTGCATCTCGGCTACGATCAGCGCCGCTGTCTCCCCCTCATAAAACCCTTTGGCGCCCTGGTCCCGGATAAGACGAAGGGTACGGGCCAGGTCTTTCTGCGCCAGCGTATCCCCCGCCTTCCAGCCTCCTTCTTTTATGAAGACAGGCATTACCGTGTTATATTTTTTAAAAGCGGCCTGTGTGCCATCCAGGTTCCGGGCCTCGGATTCCGTGATGACAAACCCTTTTTCAGCCAGGTCGATGGCCGGCTGGATCAATGTCGCTATCGGTAATTTCGCATACTTCAGCTCGGCAAAGATGCCGGCAATGGTTCCGGGAACGCCGGAAGCCAGATGCCCGTTCTGACTAAGGTCTGTCCGGGGATTGCCGGCGGAGTCCAGGTACATGTCGCGTGTGGCTGCCGCCGGGGCCTTCTCCCGGAAATCCAGGGTTATATTCTTCCCTTTGGCCAGGTGAGCCACCATGAATCCTCCTCCCCCGATATTCCCGGCGCCGGGATATACGACCGCCAGCGCCAGCTGCGTGGCGATGGCAGCGTCAACAGCGTTGCCTCCCTTTTGCAGAATGCCTATCCCCGCCTTGCTGGCCAGCGGATGAGCAGAGACGACAGCTCCATGTGTGCCTTCCGCCTTTCTGCGGATCTGGTAGGAGTAAGGATTATTATCTATCTGGGCTGACACGGATTCCGTCAGCGCTCCGGCAAATGCAAAAAGAAAGAATACGAAGGTGTTTTTGGGAGACATAGCGACAAAAAATTTATAGGGAAGTTACCATTTTCTCCGCTGGCAACCGAAATATGATGGGCAGCTTTTTTTATTTTGGCTCTTTACTTACATTCACGCTTCATTATACACTACATGCAAAGAATCATTTCTCTTTTTTTCGGGCTTTTTATGCTGACGACAGCCGTTTTTTCTCAATCCGCCCCCTCTCTCTCCTCCCCGCCTTCCCCGGAGGACTTTTTGGGATACCCCCTGGGAGCTCATTTTACCCAGCATCATAAGATCGTGAATTATTTTAAAGCCGTCGCCGCAGCGATACCCGGCCAGGTGAAGCTGGAGCAATATGGAGAGACCTATGAAGGGCGCCCTTTATTGCTGGCTTATATTGCCTCCCCGGAGAATCTCCGGCGACTGGAAGCCATTCGCCTGAATAACCTGCGACTCGCCGGTGCGACACGGGACAAGATGGCGCCGGATGAGAATGCGCCTGCCATCGTATGGCTCAGCTATAATGTACATGGCAATGAACCTGCCTCTTCCGAGGCGGCTATGAAGACCTTATATGAACTGGTGAATCCCGCCAACGTCCAATCAAAGGAATGGCTGCAGCATACCGTCGTCATCATCGACCCCTGCATCAACCCGGATGGGCGCGACCGCTATGTGAACTGGTTTACAAACGCCGTAGGTAAACAGCCCAACCCCGATCCGCAGTCCAGAGAGCACCAGGAACCCTGGCCCGCCGGCAGGACCAACCATTATAACTTTGACCTGAACAGGGACTGGGCCTGGCAAACCCAGACAGAGACCCAGCAGCGGATGAAAAAATACAATGCCTGGCTGCCCCAGGTGCATGTGGATTTTCACGAACAGGGTTATAACAATCCTTACTATTTCGCTCCGGCGGCAGAGCCCTATCACGACGTCATCACCCCCTGGCAAAGGGATTTCCAGGTCCAGATCGGAAAGAATAATGCTAAATACTTCGACCAGCACGGATGGCTCTACTTTACCAAGGAAGAGTTCGACCTTTTCTACCCCAGCTACGGCGATACCTACCCCATTTATAGCGGATCCATCGGTATGACCTTCGAGCAGGGCGGCATCCGCGCGGGATTGGCGGTCATCACCCGTGACGAGGATACCCTGACGCTGGCTGACCGCCTCGAGCATCATTATACGACCGGTATGTCGACGGTCGAACTGTCGTCGCAGAATGCCGCCAAACTGATAAAGGAATTCAGGAAATATTTCATGGATGCGGAAACCCGGCCCGCCGGTGAATTCAAATCCTATTTCATCAAAGCGGATCCTTATGGCGACCGGCTGGACCGGTTGAAAATTTTATTGAGAAAAAATAACATCGACTGGGCGCCCGTCGAATCAGGCGGTTTTTCGGGATTGGATTATGAGACGGGTAAAACGGCTGCTTTCAAGGCAGCGCCCGGAGATATCGCCATCAATACCAATCAGTCAAAATCCAACCTGATCCGGGTGCTGTTCGACCGGAATTCCCGGATCAGCGACTCGGTGACGTATGATATAACGGCCTGGGCTATACCTTATGTCTATGGATTACAAGCCTATGGGCTGGGAGCCTTTGCCCCTGCGAACGGTACGGGCGATGCAGGCGGGCCGAACGGTATGGCCGCGAATGGCTCCGCCGGTCTTGAAAAATCATCCGTCGATGCGAACCGTGCTGCCGGCCAGTATGGCTATGCGGTCCGCTGGACGGGTATGCAAAGCGCCCGCTTCCTGGCGGAATTGTTAACGAAAGGAGTCAAGACCCGCTATTCCGAAGAAGCTTTTCAATCCGGCGGAACTAATTTCGAAAAAGGGACCCTGATCATCACCGCTACCGGCAACAATGCTTCAGGCAAAAGTCTATGGACCCTTGTATCGGCAGCTGCTGAACGAACAGGTGTGACTCTTTTTCCCATTCTGTCCGGATTTGTCGATAAAGGCGCCGATTTCGGAAGCGACCGGGTGCGTCTTATCCATAAGCCCCGGGTAGGAGTGCTGACAGGGGAGGAAGTAAGCTCCCTGAATGCGGGAGAAGTATGGCATTTTTTCGAACAGGACCTGGGTTATCCTGTCACCCAGATCAATGTCGAAGAGCTCGGCCGTCTGAACTGGAAGAACTATGACGTGCTGATCCTTCCCAATGGCTATTACAAATCGCTGGCGGATAAGAGTACCGCCGAGCCCTTCCGGAACTGGGTCAAAGAAGGGGGGCGTCTTATCGCAATGGAGAATACGGTAGCGCAATTGTCGAAAATAGAGTGGGGGCTCCGTCAAAAAGAAAGCGCATCGGATAAGAAAGAGGAGGACAAGGACAAAAAGGACGATGATTATTCCTTGCTGCACCGGTATGGCAACCGGCAGCGGGATGAAGTAGCGAACAGCGTTCCGGGCTCCATCTATAAGGTAGAACTGGACAACTCGCATCCCCTTGCTTTTGGCTACCCGGATCATTATTATACCCTGAAGCAGGACGATAATGTATATGAATTCATTAAGGAGGGCGGCTGGAATGTAGGCATTATCAAAAAAGATAATTATGTCAGCGGTTTTACCGGTAACAAGGCAAAGGCCAAACTAAAGGATGGCGTGATCTTCGGCGTACAGGATATGGGCCGCGGAGAAGTCATCTATATGGCCGACGATCCTTTGTTCCGGAGCTTCTGGGAGAATGGGAAGTTGCTTTTTTGTAATGCGGTTTTCCTGGTTGGCCAATAGGCCCCCTACTATTAGTAAAATAACAGCATAAAAAGAATTTAGAATGAATAAGGCTATCGTCTTTCGCTGGATAACCGCAAGCCTCTTAGGCGCCTGCCTTGGAGCAGGCTCCGGCCTGTCAGCACAGGCTCCTGTGACTATCACGTCGGCAGAGATTTATCTCCGCCTGAAAAAGCTCAATGTCCTGGGCTCCGTACTCTATGTCGCCGCCCATCCGGATGATGAGAATTCGAGACTGATCGCCTACATGGCAAAAGATCGCTTGTACCGCACCGGTTACCTATCCATGACAAGAGGGGATGGCGGGCAGAACCTGATCGGGGACGAGCAGGGCGTCGAGCTGGGCCTGATCCGCACCCAGGAGATGCTGGCTGCCCGCCGGGTGGACGGGGCTGACCAGTTCTTTGCCCGCGCTTTCGATTTCGGTTTTACCAAATCGACGGAGGAAGCATTGAAGACATGGGACAAGGAGAAAATACTCAGCGATGTCGTATGGGTGATCCGGAAGTTTCAACCGGACGTCATCATCACCCGCTTCCCCGAAGACAGCCGCGCCGGCCATGGTCATCATTCCGCCTCGGCGGTACTGGCGCATGAAGCCTTTACGGCGGCGGCAGACCCTTCGCGTTTTCCCGAACAATTCAAATACGGCGTCCAGCCCTGGCAGGCCAAACGCATACTCTGGAATACCTTTCGGTTTGGCAGCTTTAATACTACCAGTGAGGACCAATTGAAGATCGATGTAGGGAACTACAACCCGATCCTGGGCAAGAGCTATGGTGAACTGGCCGCCGAGAGCCGCACCAACCATAAAAGCCAGGGCGCGGCCCTCACGCCGGCCCGCGGCCAGTCCATGGAATATTTCCAGGCGGTGGCAGGAGATACTGCTCATGGTGACCCCATGGAGAATGTCGTGACATCCTGGAGCCGGGTTGCCGGTGGAAAGAAGATCGAAGGGTTGGTCGACCGGCTGATCCGGGGCTATTCCCTGCTCCACCCGGAAAACTCCGTACCGGGCCTGGTGAACGTATACAAGAAAATCACACAACTGAAAGATAGTTACTGGAAGACACAAAAGCTGAAGGAAGTCAAGCAATTGATCGAAGCCTGCAGCGGCTTATGGCTGGAGGCGGTAGTAAGCGGTCCTTATGCGGTGCAGGGCGATTCGCTGTCGGTGACCTTTGTCCTCAACAACCGGCTCAACGCTCCGATAGCCGTCCGGGAGATTTCCGTAGACAGCTATGACACCGTCTACCGGCAACAACTGGAAGGCGATAAGAACTATTTATTTTCCCATAAGATCTTCGTCTCTCCCCAAAAAGAGGTTACCCAGCCTTACTGGCTGGCGGCAGAAATGTCTCCGGGCTCATTTAACGTAAGGGACCAGCGGCTGATCGGCGATCCGCAGAGCGCTCCTGCTTATGAAGTGAAGTTCCGGCTGACAGTGGACGGGGAAGAACTGGTGCTCACCCGTCCGGTACAATATAAATACACCGATGCGGTGAAAGGGGAACAGTACGAACCGCTGACGGTGCTGCCTCCCGTCACTGCGCAATTCGATCCCGCGCTGCTCTTGTTCACCGACGGTGAAGAGAAGGGGTTCCGGACAGAAACGGTCAGTCATTCCGGGCAGGCAGCTTTGCCGGAAATGGAACTGACCCCGACCGCCGGGCTTTCCGTTCAGCAAAAGACGATGATGGCCACCGGCTCCTGGTCGGCGAAGCCCACCGGTAACGGCGCGGGGCTGGTGATGGCCGATCTCCTGTTCGATCACAATGGACGCAAGGATACGGCCCTGCAATTGAGGACCCTGTCTTACGATCATATCCCGCGTATCGATTATTTCCGCCCAGCCGTTGAAAAATTTGTGATGGCAGATGTAAAGACAGCCGGCCACCGCATCGGTTATATTGAAGGAGCGGGCGATAAAGTGCCGCAGGCCCTGGAGCAGATGGGTTATGAAGTAGTATTGCTGAAAGAAAAAGATATCACTGCCGCCAGCCTCAAATCTTTCGATGCTATTCTGACCGGCGTGCGTGCTTATGACGTGCATGACTGGCTGTCGGCCCGGCATGACGCGTTGATGGAATACGTTAAAGGGGGCGGCAACCTGATCGTACAGTACAACCGGGAGAACCTGGGACAGATGAAGAGCAATATCGGACCTTACCCTTTTGCCGTGTCCAATATCCGGGTGACGGATGAGAACGCTTCTGTCCGCTTCCTGCAACCTGAGCATAGTATCCTGAATTATCCGAATAAAATCTCCGACAAAGATTTTGAAGGGTGGATCCAGGAGAGAGGGATCTATTTTGCCGGACAGACCGACCCGGCTTATGAAACGGTATTGGCCATGAAGGATCCCGGTGAGCAGGAGCAGAAGGGAAGTCTGATAATCGCTAATTTTGGGAAAGGAAAATTTGTCTATACAGGCCTGGTCTTTTTCCGGGAATTACCTGCCGGGGTGCCGGGCGCTTACCGGCTGCTGGCCAATATCATAGCGCTCAACCAAAAGAAAGGGTTTTGAGGAGATTATGAGAGACTATTAAAATTAATTTAGATTATGCCGCGAAGAAGAGATGTCGCTATTGTGACGGCCATTATAGTAGGACTGGTAGTAGGACGTTTTATCAAAAGGGCTACCTTCGGCCTGCTGGTAGGTCTTGCCGTAGGATTATTGGTGGCTTCGCTGATCGCCAACAGAGACCGCGAAAGAGACAGACAGCGGGAAAGAGACCGTAACAGGAAATAACAGGATGCCTATGCAACCGGACGAATCGCTGGATATGAAAAAAGACCTGCCTGAAGATAAGGTTCCCTTATTTAAGAAATGGAGCTATTGGTATGCACTGGTGATCGGCTTCCTGCTGCTCCTGATCATCTTTTTTTATTTCCTTACCAAACATTTTTCATGAGCTGGCCCGACTGGATAGTATTGGTCGTTACCTTATTGGGCATTATCGCCTATGGGCTGTATAAAGGACGCACCAGCAGGGACCTGGACGGCTATTTCCTCAGCAACAGAATGGTGCCCTGGTACATGGTGCTGCTGAGCATTATGGGCACGCAGGCCAGCGCCGTCACCTTCCTGTCCGCACCGGGACAGGCATATACGGAGGGAATGCGTTTCATTCAATACTATTTTGGTTTGCCGCTGGCTATGGTGGTGCTCTGTATCACCTTCGTGCCGGTGTTTCACCGGCTGAAGGTCTACACGGCCTACGAATTCCTGGAACAACGATTTGACCTAAGGACAAGGACCCTGACTTCTTTTTTGTTCCTGCTGCAGCGAGGCTTGTCCACCGGTATCAGCATCTCGGCTCCTTCCATCATACTGTCTTCTATCTTAGGATGGGATATCGTATGGACCAACATTTTCATGGGTGGCCTGCTGATCATCTATACGGTGACGGGGGGAGCTAAGGCCGTGGCATATACACAGCAATTGCAGCTGATCATTATTTTCAGCGGTATGTGTATCGCGGGCTATATGGTCGTCCATCGCCTGCCCCCGGGTATCGGTTTTTCGGAAGCCCTGCATATCGGGGGGAAAGCAGGTAAGCTCAATATCATCAGTTCGGGTTTTACTGAAAAAGGGTTTGACTGGAACGACCGGTATAATTTACTAAGCGGGGTGATTGGCGGATTTTTTCTGGCCTTGTCTTATTTCGGAACAGATCAGTCACAGGTAGGCCGCTATCTTACGGCCCGCTCCATGAGCGAGAGCCGGCTTGGCCTGCTGATGAACGGGTTGGTGAAAGTTCCGATGCAGTTCCTGATTCTTTTAATAGGTGTGCTGGTATTTGCCTTTTATCAATTCAATAAGGAGCCTGTTTTTTTTAACCAGACACAGATAGATCTTTTATCGAAGTCCAAATACAAGGATTCGCTGGTCTTATTGGAAAAGGGCTATGAAGAAGCTCAGGAAACAAAGATTAGCGCAATGAGCAGGCTGCCGGCTGACGAGATAGACGCGAAAGACCCGGGGAAAGAAAGGGAGGCCCTGGAGCAGGTGCGATCGGCGAAACGGCAGATGGTAGCCTACAAGGCTACTATCAAACGGTGGCTGAATGACAAACAAGTGGGAGGCGACGATAACGATACCAATTATATCTTTCTGCGTTTTGTAATGGATTATCTGCCCAAAGGATTGGTCGGGCTGTTGATTGCCGTTATTTTCCTGGCGGCCTGGGGCTCTATTGCAGCAACTCTCAATTCCCTCTCCTCCTGTACGATCGTGGATTTTCATAAACGATATTCAAAAAAGACGCTTACCGATGAGAAAGAATATCGTTTGTCCCGGATGTATACCTTGTTCTGGGGAATCTTCTGCGTTGCCGCGGCGCAACTGGCTTATAATCTGGGTAACAGCCTGATCGAAGCGGTGAATGTATTGGGCTCTCTCTTCTATGGAGTGATCCTGGGCATCTTCCTGGTCGCTTTTTACCGGAAGAAAACAGGAGGCATGGCGGTGTTCATCAGCGCCGTGATCGTAGAGATTGCCGTGGTCGTCCTGACGATCCTGAGCCGGAAAGGCGTCATACACCTGAGTTTTTTATGGTTCAATGTCGTAGGAGCCATCGGTGTGGTACTGCTGAGCGAAGTGATACAATGGATGCGCAGGCTGCGATCCCCGGCGTAAAAAGATATATGTTCAATCCTTTTTTTTCGGTACTTCCTCCAGGCTATAGTATACGGGAAGCCCCCGCTCCCTGGCAATTCTCACATCTTCGTCAGCCCCTTTGGAAGCTCCTTTCAGGCGCAGCACCGCATCGCATTTTTCCAGGAGCCGGTGTGCCACCGGGTAGGCAATTTCATTATAGGGTTCATCCCCGGGTACTTTCGATCCGGCCTGATCCAGCAAGGGCAGCGCCACCCATTCTCCGATCATGGGAATATGTCCGGCCCTGAACAGGGGAAGGGCCGTTTCTTCCAGACGCTTTAGATTTTCGGCCATCAGGGCCGGGTTGTCTCCCGTTCCGCTGCGGTAGGGGCCTGCAATTAAGATCATCATAGTGTGCCTGTATTGAGTGTAAGTGTTCCGGGGATTAGCCCGGTAAGGTCAAAATTATAGATCCCGGAAACAAAAGTGCTTAAGGTACATTAAGAACGGGACCATCCCAGGGGCCGGCTCTGCGGATGTCCGATCAGACGTCTCCCGGCTATTCGCCCGTCTTTCTCAACTTGCTGCGGATAACGCTCAGGAATTCAGGCGTCATTCCCAGGTAGGACGCGATCTGCTTTTGCGAAACCCGCTGCATAAAATCGGGATATTTCTGTGTAAAATTCAGGTAACGCTCCTCAGCGGACAGGGAGATATTCTGTATAGATCGTAGCTGCTCCCGGACATAAGAGTTCTGCATGATGATCCGGAAAAATCGCTCGAATTTAGGAACCTGCCCGAACAAACTTTCCAGGTCATCTTTTTGCAATTGAAAGACCCCGCTATTTTCCAGCGCATCGATATGCATGACTGCCGGATTGCCTGTCGTAAAGCTGTAGATATCCGTAATCCACCAGTCGTTGATGGCAAACATGATACTGTTTTCATTACATTCCTTGTCAAGATAATATGCCCTTAGCACACCGCTATGGACATAGCTTATATTCCGGCAGAGCTGCCCTTCCTGCAGGATATTCTCTTTTTTCTTTACCTCCCGGTAAGAAAGCAGGGACGTAAAACAATTCGTTTCTTTTTCGTCCAGGGTGATGTGTTTGGCGATATTTTTTAAAATAGCTGAATAGTCCATTACGGATCGGTTTAGAAAAGGATAGTCACCCATGCCCGGGTCTTCTTCCCTTTAAGCAATTTCCAGGAAGGCCCTTGCCGGATCAGCTGGATCACTGCCGAATCATGGGCAGGGGAGAGGGACTGTTCCACTTTAAAGGAAGATAAGGCGCCTTCTTTATTGACAATGAAAGAAATGGTCTCGTTGCCTTTTAACGTAGAGTCCGGATTGATAGCTTGCTTACTGACTTCCAGAAAACTTTGATAAGCTGGCCAGCCATCAGCGGGGGCGGCTTTTTTGGAAAGGAAATCCTTTCGCGGTTCGCTGTTATCCTGGAGGATCTCCTTTCTTTTGGTGCCAAAGCCCGTCACCACGACTTCATTCATCGCATTGGCCTGGGGCTGAAGCTGGATGATATTACCTGTCCGGTTCTCCATGCTCAGGCCAAGGGAAGCCTGTTCATATCCCAGAGAAGCTACCGTAAGTTTGAAAGCGGAGTCTTTTTTGGGGAGTTTCAGGCTGAAGAAGCCATTCTTGTCGGTGGTAGTGTTGAATGTATAATTACCATTACCAGCCAGGTAGAGGGCTGCTCCGGGAAGGGGGTTCTTATTCTGATCGATCACTTTGCCGGTAAAGACGAGCTGTTCGGAGGGAGAGGTTATATTGAGCCCTGCCGTCCTTCTTGCCAGTACATTACCTGCAGGTGCCGTCGCTGAGGCTCCAGCCGGTGAGGGCGCAGGTGTCGATGCAGGCGCTGCTGCCTGCTTATCCTGCGATACGTATCCATTGGTAAAGTTCAATGTATCTTTCTTGTTCAGGGATGACTTTGTTTTATAGTCATAGGCCTTCGCCCTTTCCTTGCTGGTATAGATCTCTTTGTCAGCCTTGTCATTGTCAGCTTTGGCGGGGGCTGCCTGGGCTATGTCAGCTGCTGTGCCGGGTAAGATAGCCGGTTCCGGAGAAGGGGCTGCCTTTTTTGCGGTAGCCTGCTCCCGGGGAGCGGCCACATCCTGTTGCTTTGCCACGGCCCGGTCTTCCAGGGCGATGCTATCTGCGGTAGCGGGGATCTGTGGAGTTTGAGTTTTTTGAGCTACAGACTCCACCTTCCTGGACCTGGCTGTGGTCAAAGAAGTAAAATAAGCGGTGAGGCCCAGCCCCGCCAGCAGAATAACCGCAGCCGCCACCTTCCAGGAGGAACGGAAAAGAAGGTATCCTTTTCTGTCCTTTTTGCCTACCCTGTCATCGAGTCTTTTCTGCAGTTCCCCCAGGTCCTGCTGAAGGGAGGAGGGAGCGGGTAGCGAATGGTGAATGCCCATTCCCTCCAGGGCATCTGAGAGGAAGGGGTCTTCAAGGGCTGCCAATTCTAATTGGTGCATTTCCGGAGCAGACAATTCCCCTCTCAGGTATTTTTGAATATCCGAGGCGGAATAAAGGCTTATATTTTTATCGTTGCCGCTCATTTTATGATCGTGCTTATCACGGCAGGAGTCGTGGTTTCTACATCATTGTCTTTTTGCCTGTCCATACAGATCTTCAGATTCCTCCTCCCATTTTGTATATGGCTCCGTACTTTATTCCATTCCAGACCGGTGATCGTTTCGATCTCTTTATAACATTTGCTCTGTAAATAGAATAATTCCACGGTCGTTTTTTGTTCGGAAGAGAGGGTTTCCAGGCATTTTGACAGCTTATCCAGATGCTCTTCCTTCTCCATTATATCATTCAGATGCAATTCATCGGCCGTTTGCATAGGTTCGTCCTTTAATTCCCCGGTCCTTATCCGTTTGGACGAACGTAACTGCATCAGGCAGTAGTTCTTAGCCAGGGTATAACACCATCCCTTAAAGTTATCCACTTCGTGTTTGCGCAGTTTTTGTGCCAGCTCCTCAAAAATAGCCATTACCGCATCTTTTGCCGTTTCCGGCTCTTTCAGGTATTTCAGGCAGACCCCGTATAGCAGGTCCATATAGCGCTGGTACAGGACGGCCAGTATGGTAAGGTCGGCGGATTGCCGGTAGGCAGTGACGAGCTCCTGGTCGCTAACGGAATGGGGTGATATGTTCTTTAAAAAAGCCAAGGAAATATCTCGCCCTAAAGTAAATAAAAATGGTCGTAAAACCGCACTATTTAAACCCCGGATGATACCGGTGCAGGGTCTCCCGCAAATATTCCCGGTCCAGGTGGGTATAGATCTCGGTGGTGGTAATGCTCTCATGCCCCAGCATCTCCTGTACGGCCCGCAGGTCGGCCCCTCCTTCCACAAGATGGGTGGCGAAAGAATGGCGGAACGTGTGAGGGGAGATATTTTTAGGGATCTTCGCCTTTGTCACCAGATCCTTCAGCATTAAAAAGATCATGACCCTGCTGAGCTTACTTCCCCGTCGATTGAGGAAAAGAATGTCTTCATTGCCGGGCTTGACAGGCATGTGTACGCGGATCTCCTGCTGGTAGAGCCGGATATATTTGATCGCGGCGTCGCCGATCGGCACCAGCCTTTCCTTGTCTCCTTTACCGATCACCCGGATAAAGCCGGTCTCCAGGTAGAGGCAGGAGATGCGCAGGTTCACGACCTCACTGACCCGCAGCCCGCAGCTGTACATCGTCTCCAGGATGGCTTTATTTCGCCCCCCTTCCGGTTTGCTCAGGTCGAGCTGACCGATAATGGCTTCGATCTCGTCAAAGCTTAGCACATCCGGAAGGGCCCTTTTCAACTTGGGCGCTTCCAGCAGGGCCGTAGGGTCTTTTTTGACGATCTGCTCTATATAACAATATTTATAAAAGGAACGGATACCTGACAGTACCCGGGCCTGCGTGGCCGCATTGAGGCCCAGCTCGCCGATCCAGCGAAGGAATGATTGCAGGTCTTTTAATTCGACGGCTTCGGGGCTTTTCACCGATTGAGTGGCCTGCAGGAACTGGGTGAGTTTGTCTACATCCCGCAGATAGGCTTCGACGGAGTTATCCGAGAGAGACTTCTCCAGCCGGAGCCAGCCTTTGTATCCTTTTTTATAAGGTTCCCACATGCGGGGAAATTTAGTCTTTAAATGCATTCCGGCAAAGAATTAGTTGAAATGTAAAATTTTCTTTGAAACTCCCTGCCTTTGCGGCATATTTGCTTTTTATATTATTTAACACGTCCTTTCCCATGGTGACAGTCAACTTGCGATCCTTTAAACAAATAGCCCGGCTTAATAAGAAACGTATACGCGGTTTCCTTACCCGGCTGAAAAACAAAAACCCCCGCGGTCTCGACCAACTAAAGGCCGTGGCCGATAAGGCTGCCTGGGCAAAGACGGATTGCCTGGATTGCGCCAATTGCTGCAAGACCATGTCTCCCACCTATACAAAAGAAGATGTAAAACGTATCTCGGCTCATTTGGGAATGACCGATAAGGCCTTTCGTGAAAAATGGTTGTACAAGGACAAGACAGGGGATTGGATGAATGTCAAACAACCCTGTCAGTTCCTGGACCTGACCACCAATATGTGCGATATCTATGCGGTCCGCCCCAGGGATTGCGCCGGCTTCCCCCATCACCATAAAAAGAAGATGGTGGAATACATGCATATGTACCAGCAGAATATCGAATACTGTCCCGCCACTTACCGTGTAGTGGAATATATTATGGAAGCAGCCGAAAAAAAAGAAATATAAGTTTCGCACGACTCATGCGGCCGGACCAGTTGCCGGATTTCATGCATACACATCCGCGAACAGAAAATATTCCGGCCCGGCATCTTCACGAAAAGTAATAGCCAATACATCATACTGAACCCTGCTGTGGCCGGGAAACTGATACAGCCAGGCCGCCGCTGCCTGCATCATATTTCTTATTTTATTCTTGCTTACCCTTTCTTCCGGATGACCGAAGGCTTCCGTTTGCCCGGACTTGACTTCGATGAAATGACAAACATCCTGGTAGCGGGCGATGATATCCACCTCATACCGGCCATGTCTCCAGTTACGGTATAGGATCTCATATCCTTTACGGGTAAGCCATTCGGCCGCCAGTTCTTCGCCTTTTTTCCCAAAATCGATATGCTCTGTCATTCTTATTCTTTTTTGTTTTATTTTGGCGGCCCGAAGTGTCCCTGAGAGTTCACCATCGGACCATCCGGTAAGGTCGCGAAAAAGACAGCTAAATATCGCTAAATAAATTATCTACATGAAGCAGGAAAATAAGGTTTTCAAATTGAAAGGGAAAGTGCAGCATTATGCCTGGGGAGGTCATTCTTATTTGCCTCGTCTGTTATCGATCCCTAATCCGGAGGACAAGCCTTTTGCCGAATACTGGATGGGTGCGCATGACAATGCTCCCTCAGAATTGGTTGTAGAATCTGGATCGACCACTCTCACCGTTCCTCTGAACGGATATATTAAAGAATGGCCGGAATCTACCCTGGGGTCCTATGTGGCAGGCAGATTCGGAAGGCTGCCGTATCTGTTGAAGATTCTGGACGTAAAAGATATGTTGTCGATCCAGGTGCATCCCACCAAGAAGAATGCTGAACTGGAATTCGCGGCGGAAGACAAAAAAGGCGTTGCCCTCAACGCACCTAACCGCAATTATAAGGACGATAATCATAAGCCGGAGCTGATGCTGGCCCTGAGTGAGTTCTGGCTGTTGCATGGATTCAAGCCCGCCGACGTGCTGGAGAAGACCCTGCTCGCAGTTCCGGAACTTGCATTCCTGGCCCCGGTATTTAAAAAGGACGGGTATCAGGGATTATACAAGACGGTGATGGAACTTCCGCAATCCACCGTGAATGAAGGCTTGCAACCTTTACTCGATCGGATCGTCCCGGCTTACCGCGATGGGCGTTTATCCCGGAATGAAGAGCATTTCTGGGCTGCCAGGGCTGCGGAAACCTATAATGAACCTGGCAGGATCGACCGGGGCATCTTCTCCATTTACCTGTTCAACCTGTTGAACCTCCATCCGGGAGAAGCGATTTTCCAGGATGCGGGCCTGCCGCATGCCTACCTGGAAGGGCAGAACGTAGAAATAATGGCCAACTCCGATAATGTGCTGCGGGGAGGATTGACCCCGAAGCATGTCGACGTACCGGAATTGCTGAAACATATAAAATTCGAAGCTACCCATGCCCGGGTCATTGCCGAAAATAATACCCTGGGAACGATTGCTGCTTATAAGACACCCGCACCGGATTTTGAGCTGAGCAGGATCGGACTGCTGCAAGCCGGGCAGGTGGAGATCCTGGCCCGTTCGATAGAGATCTTCATCGTACTGGAAGGCGAAGTCCTCGTGGAGGAAAATTCCGGCAATACCTTCCACCGTAAGACCGGAGAAGTCTTTCTGGCTTTCGACCAGGCAAAATTGAAATTGCGCGCATCACAGAACATAGTGGTCTACCGGGCATCCGTGCCTGTTCCGGCATGAGGATTATGATCTATCGGTAGTTTCGGGGGTAAGATTTTTCTGCCCTTTTAGGTAGATGATAGCGAGGGGTCAGTGCTTTAAGAAGAGGCCCAGCATGGCCAACATCATGGTAATAAAGAAGGCAAACATCCAGCGGATAACATCGGATTTGACATCTTTTATTTCCTCTCTTGTTTTGGCGATATCGCCTTTAAGTTCTTCCCTGGTAGCCCAAAGATCTTCTCTAAGTTCCTCCCGGGTGGCCCAAAGGTCTTCCTTGGTTGCCAGGGTTCTGAGGTTGGTCTCATGAACCTCTTTATTATTTTCTTTCAATGTAGTATCCACGTAATCTACCAGGGCCTCGGTTTCCCGCTCGCCTAACCTGGTTTTGAGTGATTGAAATAGTTGTATGCCCGCCAAAGTCATGTCCCCTCCTTTTCTTGTTTACACAAAAATAATTACTTCCCCAACTCACTTTCGAAAACTTTATCCACATCCAGGTTCTTACCGTCAGCAGCAGCCGTAGCCAGTTCATCGCAACGATTGTTGTAGGTATTGTCGGCATGCCCTCTTACCCATACAAAGCGGACCTGGTGTTTTTGGGCCAGCTCATTGAAGTGCAGCCAGAGGTCCTTGTTCTTCTTACCTCCCTTGAAATTGGTGGCGATCCAGTTTTTCAGCCAGCCCTGCTCCCAGGCTTTTACGACATATTGGCTATCGGAGTAGACCGTGACTTTCATCCCCTCTTTTTTCAGGGCTTCCAGTCCGGCGATTACCGCCATCAGCTCCATCCGGTTATTGGTCGTGCGCCGGAATCCGCCCGACAGTTCTTTGCGTACAGTCCCCCACATCAAAATCGTTCCATAGCCCCCGGGACCGGGGTTGCCGCGGGAGGACCCGTCGGTGTACATGATCAGTTCGTTGTTTTGCATATTGGTCGTTACTTCGGTCTTATTATCTATACCTGTATCACTCCCGTTTTGAATTCCGGCATATAAGGGTTATGTGCTGCGGCTTGCAGCCCTTCTGCAATCACTTTGCGCGTCTCCGCAGGGTCGATAATCGCGTCTACCCATAGACGGGCCGCGGCATAATAAGGAGTCGTCTGCTTTTCATAACGCCCTTTGATCTCATCCAATAGCTTCTTTTCGGCCGCCGGATCGATCACCTCTCCCTTGCTCTTCAATGCGCTAACCTGTATTTGCAGTAATGTCTTTGCGGCCTGCTCCCCTCCCATGACGGCTATCCTGGCCGTGGGCCATGCGTAGATGAACCGGGGATCATATGCCTTCCCGCACATGGCATAATTACCCGCTCCATAGGAATTGCCAATGACAATAGTGATTTTAGGCACCACCGAATTGGCGACCGCATTGACCATCTTCGCTCCGTCTTTGATAATACCGGAATGTTCGCTGCGGGATCCCACCATAAAGCCGGTGACATCCTGCAGAAAGATCAGGGGAATCTTCTTCTGGTTACAGTTCATGATGAATCGGGCTGCCTTATCCGCACTGTCATTGTAAATGACACCGCCCATCTGCATTTCCCCTTTCCTGCTCTTTACGATCTTACGTTGATTGGCGACAATACCCACTGCCCATCCTTCGATACGTGCATAACCACAGAGGATGGTCTTCCCATAGTCTTCTTTAAATTGTTCAAAAGCGGAGCCATCCACCAGGCGGTGTATGATATCGAGCATATCATACGATTTGGATGGATCTTCCGGTAGGATGCCGTATAATTCTTCCGCATTCTTAAGAGGCGCTGCCGCAGCCACCCGGTTGAACGGTCCTGTCGGCCGCCAGTTTGCCGGAGATGCGCCTGCTCCCAGGCTACCCGATCCGGAGCCAGGCTGAGAGTTAGCCGCGTTCCCCAATTTATCTATGATCTTTTTCACCTGGTCCAGGCACTCCTGTTCTGTCTTGAATTTATAGTCGGCGATGCCGGATATCTCGGTATGGGTCGTAGCCCCGCCCAGCGTTTCGGCATCGGCGTCTTCTCCGATAGCCGCTTTTACCAGGTAGGGGCCTGCCAGAAAAATAGAGCCATTGCCTTCCACCATCAGCGTCTCATCGCTCATGATCGGCAGGTAAGCCCCGCCGGCTACGCAAGCCCCCATGACAGCGGCGATCTGTGTAATGCCCATAGCGCTCATACGGGCATTGTTGCGGAAGATGCGACCGAAATGCTCCTTGTCCGGGAAGATCTCATCCTGCATGGGCAGAAAGACCCCGGCGCTATCCACCAGGTAGATGACGGGTAAATGATTTTCCATGGCGATCTCCTGCATGCGCAGGTTCTTTTTCCCCGTGATGGGAAACCAGGCCCCTGCTTTGACCGTCTGGTCATTCGCCACTATTATACACTGTCGGTGGCTGACATATCCGATACCCGCTACCGTGCCGCCGGCCGGACATCCTCCTTGTTCTTCATACATCTCATACCCGGCAAAAGCACCGATCTCGATAAAAGAGCTGCCTTTATCGATGAGGTAGTCGATACGCTCTCTTGCAGTGAGCTTATTCTTTTCCCGCTGCTTGTCAATCGCTTTTTTCCCACCCCCCAATGCGATCTTGTCCAGCCGGATTCTCATCTGGCTGAGCGACCTCTTCATGGCATCCTCATTTTTGTTGAAATCTATATTCATGTGAAGCAATTTATATTGTGCCGTAATTGCGCTTCAAAATGCCGTAAGGCATTTTGAAGCGCAATTTAACATGGTTGATCTGATATTTGGAGTATTTTTAAACCTATGTTCGGTAAAACTAAGTATGGGCCTTATGCGCGAACCGGACGGGGTCCGGTTCTGGCCTGGATCTGCCTGGTGGTTCTGGCCGCCGGGATCAAGATCCTTTCCCTTTTTCCCGGGGCGGTAGAGCGGTATTATGCAATGGGCTTTTACCCGCTGATCGCCCGCCTGCAGCGTATTTTGTTCGGATGGCTGCCCTTTAGTATCGGCGATCTTTTGTATGGGGCCCTCATCATCTGGCTGATAGTCGGGCTGGTCCGCCTGGTCCGGCGACTGGTGAAACGACAGGTGGATGGACGCTGGCTGCTTGGCGGTCTTCGACGTACCCTCTTCGTTTGCCTGCTGGTTTACGTGCTTTTTAACGGACTATGGGGGCTTAATTATGACCGGTTGGGTATAGCCGACCAGCTCCAGCTGAATGTACAGCCCTATTCCACGGAGGAGCTGACGGACCTGTTGCGGGGCATCACCGGCCGGTTGAATATGCTCGATAGTCCCGCCAGACAGAACAGGGTGGCGCTCGACCATCCGCGAACTGTATTTAAAGGCGCCGTTCAGTCCTATTCCGATTTTGCAGCCCGCGACCTCCGCTTCGCCTATGCCTCTCCATCCGTCAAATCTTCTTTGTTCGGCCTAGTGGACAATTACCTGGGATTTGGCGGTTACTACAATCCTTTCACCGGTGAAGCGCAGGTAAATACGGGCATGCCTGCTTTTTCACAGCCCTACACCACCTGCCATGAGATGGCGCATCAATTGGGTTACGCTAAAGAGAATGAAGCCAATTTTGTGGGGTATCTCGCTGCCCGATCGTCCTCCGATAAGGCCTTTCAATATTCCGTTTATTTCGATCTGTATCTGTATGCAGCCCGGGAACTGTATGCGCGGGATTCTAATCTGGTCAGACCCATTCGGGAAAGCCTGAGACCTGGTATTCGCCAGGATTACCGGGAATTAAAGGCCTTCAACCGGAAATATGAGAACCCTTTCGAACCTATTGTCCGGCGGCTTTATGGAAACTATCTAATGGCCAACCATCAGCCACAGGGAATCAGTACTTACAACGAGGTCGTCGCCTGGCTGATCGCTTACACTAAAAAGAACGGTTCGGCGGCTCTTTGAGTCCCGTGGGCTTCAGGTCAGATCCGGGACCCGAAGGCCTCAGTCCGGCGAGAGTTAAAATTTATTCTTCCACATCATGCTCTCGACAGGCTTATTGATCTGACCACTGTATTTGGCGTCTTTTTTCTGATTGTAGCTGACCAGGATCTCACCGTCTACGGGAAAATAGATAAGCTGTCCTACGGGCATGCCTTTATAAACTTTTACCGGCTGCTTCACGGAAATCTCCAGGGTCCAGTTGCCGCAAAACCCAACATCTCCCTTGCCGGCAGTAGCATGGATATCGATGCCCAGGCGGCCGGTAGAGGATTTCCCTTCCAGGAAAGGAACATGCGCATGCGTCTCCGTGTATTCGTCGGTGACTCCCAGGTAGAAAATATGAGGATACAATACAAAGCCCTCTTCAGGGATCTCGAAATATTCGATTTCATTATGCTTCTTGGCATCCAGGATATGTTCGCGGTAAGTGGCCAGCCATTTCCCAAGGTGAATGTCATAGGAATTACTGCCCAGGCAGCTGCGATCGTAGGGTTCGATCTTGATCGTTCCTTTTTCTATCTCTTCCAGAATACGCGCATCGGACAGGATCATGATGAAATTGGTTAAGTTTGCGAATTGGATGCTATCATTGCAGCAACATAGCATAAAATGCAAAGTTGCTTTTATAATTTTTAAAGATGCCCCTGTTTTATCAACATAATATCAACGAGGGAACGAAATTGGGGATTTGGCTTATCGAGGAGCCGGAATCCTTTTTCCTGGAAAAAGTACCTTTGAAAAGAGATGTATCACATCCTTTTAAGCGTTTACAGCACCTGGCAGGCCGGTACCTGCTCTCTTTTCTTTTCCCCGACTTCCCGCTGGAGGAGATCCGGATAGCCGACACCCGTCAACCCTTCCTGGAAAGTGAAAAATATCACTTTTCCATCTCGCATTGCGGCCGCTATGCTGCTGCAATCGCCAGCCGGAACAGCAGGGTAGGAGTGGACATCGAGCTGATCACCCCCCGTATCGAGACAGTGGCCCAAAAATTCCTCAGTGCGGAAGAATCCCTGTTTTTTAATGAAGATTATACCCTTTTCCTGGAGCAATGGGGCCTACGGGGGCAGGTCCACCAGGAATTTCTCACCCTGATCTGGAGCTCCAAAGAAGCTATCTTCAAATGGTATGGCCGGGGAGAGCTGGATTTTAAGAAACACATACAGCTGGAGGGAAATATCAATATGGACGAGGAACTGATAAAACTACCCTTTGCCTTTAACAAAAGCCGAAAGATCCATTTGGGCGTCGAAGCAAAGACGTTCGAAGAGCAGTCACTTGTCCTGGCATGGGTGCTTACGCGGACGGGGATCCGGGACTAGCCCGGCCAGCGTTGGCCAGCATCCCGTGAGGCTCACTGGCTTCAATGGTTTAATCCAATACCAGGTCATCTTCCTCATCTTCCAGTAAATTTATGTCGATTGCATCCTTTCCGGCGATGCCCTCGATAGACCCTCTGACATGGGCGGCATTCAGCAGTACCTTTTCCAGTTGCTTTTCCCGGGACTTCCATAGCTTCTCCATCGTATCCCTTTCCTTCTGAATGGACTGTTTCATGGCAAGGAACCCCTCCCGGATAGCTTTCCATTGTTCGCTGAACTCCGTGCTGGTGAGATAATCATACAGCAGGTGCATCTTATCCCCTTTGTTTTCCTGGGATTTCGAAGCATTAAAGACCCGTACAATTCCATCCCTCAGTACGTAAGAAAGCGCTTTTACTTCCGTAAACGAACATATCCATACGCCATTCCTCTCGCCGAAACGATCCATATCCTTTGGCATGGCCTGCGTCACAATGACCGCTACCATGGCCCCCTGGCTGCGCATATCGGCTTTTAGCTTCTCTATCCAATCCTGGGAGAAATCCCGGGTACGCTTACTCTCATAGATGATCTTGCCGCATTCCTGCCCGAAATTGTTGCGGACCGTCTGGATACAGTCCGCTCCCCTGACTCCCTTACCCACTTCGCTGATCTCATCGAAAGGGAAGCTTACCCGCAGCAGCTCTTCCAGGGCAAGTTCCTGTACCTCTCCCTGCAACTGCATGGAACCCTGTTCTGCCTTTCTGCGCATCTCCTCCGCCAGCTTCTTCTGATCGTCCAGCTGTTTTTCCAGCTCTTTCAGCCGCAGTTGATATTCCGTCTCCCGGGCGGCGACCTTTTGCTCTTCCAGCTCCCGGATCTCTTTGGACAGCTTGCCCCGTTCCTCTTGCAACTGACGCTGGACGGAGAGCTCCATCTCCGACTCCCTGTTCTTTAATTCCTGCTCTTTTTTCAGGAATTCCAATTCCTTTTGCCGGGAGGCCTTCAGCTTTTCTTCCCCTTCCTTATTGGCATCTTCCAGCATTTTTACTTTATTCTCAAAATCGGTAGTGATGGACTTTCGGAGATTTTGCTCTGTGGTCTGCTGCCAGCGTTGCTTCTCCTCGCCCAGACGTTGGGTGAAACCCGCTTCCAGCTTTTGCGCCGATTGCTGCCATTCCACCTCCTTACGGGCGAATTCTTCCTGTTTCTTCTGCAGTTCCTTCTCTTTTTCCTTCTTGAAGGCCAGCATCTGCTCCCGCAGCTCTTTTTTATATTCTTCCGAGACAGCCTCTTCCATTGGGAAAAGATGGCCGCAATTCGGGCATTTTATTTCTGTTGCCATCCGGCTAATTTTTGGGCAAGTTAGCAATAATCAATAATCCCCCTACTACTTTTCGGGTATTGACAAGATGGAATAGTTTTTGGAGTTTTAGGGAGACTATAAAGCACCCCTTTCCGTTGGCCTGTCGCTCTCTCTTAAACCGGTTTTATTTTCTAATTAACAGCCATAAAAAAAGTAAACATGAAAAAAGCTAAAGTTGCCGCCGGATCATATATCTCCCTTGCCGGTAGTACAAAGGTGAGCCCCACAGCCGCCGCGATCGATACCCTCAATCCCAATGACACGGCCTCGGTCACCATACGGGTTCGGCGGAAAAAAAGCATAGACAAAGTATTGGAAAAAGGCCAGCGGATCAGCCGGGAGGAATATGCAGATCAATATGGCGCCTCGGAAGATGATCTCGCCCAGGTGGAAGCATTTGCGGCCGAACATCATCTCTCCGTTGTCCAAAGCGACAAAGGCCGCAGGAGCGTGATCCTGAAAGGACGGATAGGAGACCTGGAAACCGCTTTCAAGGTACACCTCACCCATTATAAAGACGATAATGGCGTCATCTTCCGGGGACGAACCGGCGATATATGCATCCCTGCCGGGCTGGAAGGGGTCATAGAAGGGGTCTTTGGTCTGGATGACCGGCCGCATGCGCAGCCTCGTTTTCAGATAGCCAAAGAAGAGAATGGAATGTTCAGCGCCCATGCCAGCAGCGCAGGCTTCAATCCCAATCAATTAAATACTATTTATAATTTCCCTAAAAATGTCACCGGGAAAAATCAATGTATCGGTATCATTGAATTAGGGGGCGGGTACCGGAATTCGGATCTCACCACTTATTTTGCGGGCCTGGGGATCTCTATGCCCTCGGTCAAGGCTGTCTCCGTAGATGGCGCAACCAACAGTCCCACCAATGCCAATAGCGCAGACGGAGAAGTGATGCTGGACATCGAGGTAGCGGGTGCTGTTGCGCCAGGGGCCAGCATCGTGGTTTATTTTGCTCCCAATACGGACCAGGGATTCCTGGATGCTGTCACCCAGGCCGTTCATGACACACAGAACAAACCTTCGGTCATCAGCATCAGCTGGGGCCAGGCGGAAGTAGGCTGGACCACTCAGTCGCTCAACAATTTCAATGAAGCCTTTAAAGCCGCTTCCCTTTTGGGCGTGACCGTCTGTGCGGCAGCCGGCGATTCAGGCAGCGACGACAGCGTCGGCGATGGCAAAGTGCATGTCGACTTTCCCGCCAGCAGCCCCTATGTGCTGGGCTGCGGAGGGACCAAGCTGGTGGTCAAAGGCACCAAAGTAAGCAGCGAAGTAGTCTGGCATGAGGCTGCTGATTCAGCGACAGGCGGCGGCGTGAGCAATTTTTTCCCATTACCGGACTACCAGGCAAAGGCCAAAGTTCCCTTGTCCATCGATACGAAATTCAAAGGACGCGGAGTGCCTGATGTGGCTGGTAATGCCGATCCGAACACGGGTTACAAAGTGCGGGTAGATGGTCAGAACATGGTGATCGGCGGTACAAGCGCCGTAGCCCCGTTGATGGCAGGTCTCATCGCCCTGGTGAACGAAAAAAATGGTAAGTCTGCCGGCTTTATCAATCCACAAATATATGCGGCTGCCGGAAGCTGCCGGGATATTATCAAGGGGAATAATATCACCACCACCACCAATAAAGGCTACAAAGCCGCAAAAGGATGGGATGGCTGTACCGGGCTGGGCGTATTAAGCACGCTATAGCCGGTGCTCTTTCAGATAGTGCTGGGGGCTCTTGCCCGTAATGGACTTGAAGTGCTTATGGAAGCAGGTGAAATTGTTAAAGCCGCTCTCGTAGCAGAGCTGCTTGATGCTGAACCGGTTGTCAATAAGCAGCTTGCAGGCGTGACCTACACGTATTTCCGTCAGGAACTGCGTGTAGGTCTTCCCTGTTCTGGATTTAAAATACCGGCAAAAAGAATTAGGCACCATCCCCGCAACGGCGGCTACCTGGTCGAGATAGATCTTCTGGGTGAAATGCCGGAAAGTATAATCGTAAATAGCATTGATACGGTCATTCTCCGATTCGGAAAAGTCATGCCGGAAACCTATAGAGGACAGCAGATGCTGGCCATCAGATCCTGCAAAAGCGGAAAGACATTCGATCAGGGCGATGATCCTTCCTACTCCTTCCGATGAACGGATCTTCTCTATCCCTTCCTGTATGCTCACCTCTTCTTTCGCATTGACCAGGATGCCCCGGCGGGCTTTGTCCAGCAGGTTTTTGATAGGCTTGGTCTCCGGCAGCTGCAGGAAAGGCTCCCCCCAGAAATTTTCAGAAAAATGGATCACGGTGGAATGCACCGGCCAATCCTTGTCGCCCTTAAAGTAAGCGTCATCATACTTCCAGTAATGAGGCAGATTGGACCCTACCAGAATGATATCGCCGGAATGAAAACGTTTGATATGATCGCCCACGAACTGCGTGCCGCTGCCCTGATGAAAATAGATCAACTCTACTTCCGCATGATAGTGCCAGCGGTTGTTGATGAACGGATCCCTGTCCTCCCGGACGCTGAAGGAATGCGTGGCCGTCTTTGGGACTTTCAGTAATTTGGGCTTCATGTCCTGTAAATTTACGGATGAATCAGAAAGTCCGTTAAAAATTCTAATTTTGAGGTGCTAAAAATGAAACACCTTGAACAAATTTCTTCTTATCATCTCCCTGATAGGCATTATTGCTATGCTTTCCTGTAAACGTAATCCTATCACCGGCAGAAAGCAGCTGACGCTCGTATCCGAAAAGTGTGCCTGCGAAGGATCACTTGAAATGTAATCCTTCGCAGGCACACGCACTAATGTCGGTGAACTTCAGCCTATGGGCCTTGTTCACTACCGGGCGAAGCCCGGTATGGAAGTACAGTCCATGGCCCTTACGGAATACAATCATTTCCTGACAACCAATAAAGTCTTGCCCGTCAATGACAATGACGCGGAAATGGTCAAGAAGGTAGGTTCACGGATCGCCAATGCCATCAATAAATACTATCAGGATCAGGGGCTGGCAGGCGCCCTCGAAGGATATAACTGGGAGTTTAATTTAGTACAGAGCAAGGAGGTAAATGCCTGGTGCATGTCCGGGGGCAAAGTGGTCGTCTATACCGGCCTGCTGCCGCTGACGCAAAACGAGACCGCCCTGGCCATCGTGCTGGGACATGAAATCACCCATGCCGTCGCCGGTCACGGACGGGAAAGAATGAGCCAGCAGCTACTGGCCCAGGGGATACAGGTGGCGGGAGATGTGGCCTTAGGCAGTAACCCGGGAACAGTGGATATTTTTAACCAGGCATATGCACCGACCGCACAGGTAGCTGTACTCCTGCCTTATTCCCGCAAACATGAATATGAGGCAGACCACTACGGACTGATATTTGCCGCCATGGCGGGTTATGACCCCCGTGAAGCGATTCCTTTCTGGCAACGAATGGCCGCCATGGGTGGCGATAAGCCCCCGATCCTGCTGAGCGACCACCCCGCCGATGCCGACCGGATAGCTAAGCTGCAGGAGCTCATGCCCGAAGCATTAAAATATTATAAACCCGGCAATTAGAGCTAAATTTTGTGGGTCGGAAAAAAGCTGCTAGATTTAGTATAGTCTATGGCAATACGCGTCGCAATCAATCATAAAACGAGTTATCAGTACGATCGGCTGGTCTCTTTATCTCCGCATGTGTTCCGGTTGAGGCCGGCAGCCCATTGCCGGATTCCCATTGAAGCTTATTCATTTAAGATATTTCCCCGGGAACATTTTATTAACTGGCAGCAGGACCCTTTCGGGAACTACCAGGCCCGTGTAGTCTTCCCCGAAAAAACAAGGGAACTGCGGGTAGAAGTAGAGATCATCGCGGATATGGTGGTCATCAATCCTTTCGATTTCTTTGTAGAGGAATATGCCGAAAAATATCCTTTTACTTACCAGGGTGAACTGGCCAAAGAACTGGCGCCTTACCTGGAAGTAAAAGAGCAGGGCCCCCTGCTCGATTCTTTACTGGCCGGCATCGACAAACGTGAGAAACCGATCAATGACTTCCTCGTCTCCATCAATCAGAAGATCAATCAGACGGTCAATTATTCCGTTCGCATGGAGGTGGGTGTACAGACCTGTGAAGAGACCCTGGACCGCGCCATCGGCTCCTGCAGGGATTCCGCCTGGTTATTGGTTCATGTCTTAAGACGACTGGGATTGGCGGCTCGTTTTGTAAGCGGCTACCTGGTGCAGCTGACGGCCGATGTCAAAGCCCTGGATGGCCCTTCCGGACCAGCGGCCGACTTTACGGACCTGCACGCCTGGGCAGAAGTATATATACCCGGTGCGGGATGGATCGGACTCGATCCCACTTCCGGTCTCTTTGCCGGCGAGGGGCATATTCCGCTGGCCTGCACGCCCGATTATACGAGCGCGGCCCCTGTTACCGGCGCTATGGATGAATGTGAAACCACTTTTGAATTCTCCAATACCGTCACCCGTCTCCATGAAGATCCACGGGTGACCAAACCCTATACGGAAGAACAGTGGGCAGCCATTCAGGCCGTAGGGCTCCAGGTGGATGAAGACCTGGAAAGGGAAGATGTGCGTATGACCATGGGCGGTGAACCTACCTTTGTTTCCATCGACGACATGGAATCGGCACAATGGAATACGGATGCCGACGGTAAGCAAAAACGTATTCTGTCCCATGATCTTATTTTCCGGCTGCGGGAACAGTTTGGCCCGGAAGGAATGCTGCATTACGGTCAGGGTAAATGGTATCCCGGCGAGCCATTGCCCCGCTGGCAATATGGCCTTTTCTGGAGGAAGGATGGTTATCCTATCTGGAAGAATACCCGCCTGATCGCGCATGAAAAGACCAAAGCGCAAGCCACCCACGAAGATGCGGACAACTTTATAACAGAGCTGACACGGCACCTGGCGGTCAGCGAGAGAAATATCAGTCCCGCTTATGAAGATGCCTATTATTACCTGTGGACCGAAGGAAAACTACCGGCCAATATCGATCCCTTTGGAATAAGGATGAAAGAACCGGCCGAGCGCAGGACCCTGATGCATCTGTTGGATAAAGGATTGGATAAGCCGGTGGGTTACGTGCTCCCCCTCAAATGGGACCATTGGAATAACTCCTGGCAAAGCTGCCAGTGGTTAATGAACAGGCCCCGCTTGTTTCTGGTGCCCGGCAATTCTCCTATCGGACTCCGCCTGCCTTTGGACTCCCTGCCCGTAATGGCAAAAGACAATGAAGATGATAGGACGGAACGCAGCCTTTTCGAAGAACTACCCGGGCTGGCTGCTTATCATGAGGCCATAGGCAGCAGGTATGGACTGATATCCGAACATCCGGCCCCATCCTATAAGATCCATCACCAATCAACGGCAACCGATAAAGCAAAGACCGCTGCTGAAAAGGCCGCGGCTAAAGAAAAAGCTGTTGCTTTCGAAGTACCCGTTATTAAAACGGCTTTGTGTGTGGAAGCCAGGGACGGCATCCTGTATATATTCCTGCCTCCGCTTAAATACCTGGAGCATTATCTTGACCTGGTAGCTTCTATCGAAGCCTCTGCCCTCAAATTGAACCAGCCCATTCGGATCGAAGGCTATGAGCCGCCCAGGGATTACCGGGTAGAAAGACTGGTGGTATCACCCGATCCGGGCGTGATAGAAGTGAATATACATCCTTCCGCCAACTGGAAGGAACTATCGCATAATATCACCACTTTGTATGAACAGGCCCGGCTGTCCAGGCTGGGCACGGAGAAATTCATGCTGGACGGAAGACATACCGGCACCGGCGGCGGCAACCATATCACGATCGGCGGAGCCACTCCTTCCGATAGCCCCCTGTTGAGAAGGCCGGACCTGCTCCGTAGCCTGATCACCTTCTGGCAGCATCATCCGGGATTGTCCTATTTATTTTCCGGCGCCTTCATCGGACCCACCAGCCAGGCGCCGCGTATCGACGAGGGCCGCGATGAAAAATTATACGAAATGGAAATAGCTTTCAGCCAGGTGCCGGAAGAAGGCTTTATCCCTTTCTGGATCGTGGACAGGATCTTCCGGCACCTGCTGACGGATATTACGGGCAACACCCACCGCTCTGAATTTTGCATCGATAAATTATATTCCCCTGATAGCTCTTCCGGGCGACTGGGCATCCTGGAATTCCGCGCTTTTGAAATGCCGCCGCACCGGGAGATGAGCCTGGTGCAGATGCTGCTGATCAGGAGCCTGATTGCCTGGTTCTGGAAAACACCGTATAAACATGGGCTGGTCAGATGGGGCACCGAGCTGCATGATAAATTCATGTTACCTCATTTTGTACGGCAGGATCTGAAAGAGGTGGTCGAAGGATTGAACAGTGCGGGTTATCCTTTTCAGGAAGAATGGTTCGACCCCTTCCTGGAATTCCGTTTCCCCCATTACGGTACCGTCCGGATCCGGGATATGGAAATGGAGATCCGCATGGGCATCGAGCCCTGGCATGTCCTGGGAGAGGAAGTCACCGGTACGGCAACGGCCCGCTATGTGGATTCTTCCCTGGAAAGAATAGAGGTGAAGCTGAAGGGATTCAATGGAGCGAGATATGTGCTCCTGTGCAATGGTAACAGGGTACCCCTGCGGGAGACTCCGGTTAAGGGGGAATATGTTTGCGGCATTCGCTACCGCGCCTGGCAGCCTTATTCCGCCCTGCATCCCACCATCGGCATCGACACCCCGCTGGCCTTCGATATCGTGGATACCTGGAACAGCCGTTCTATCGGCGGTTGCACGTACTATGTCTCGCATCCCGGCGGCAGAGGCTATGAGACCTTCCCTGTCAACAGCTACGAGGCGGAATCACGGCGTGGCAGCCGGTTCGGGATTACCGCCTATACGCAGGATGTCCTGCCTTCCAGAACCTACTTCACCGGTTTGCAACGGTATATAGAGGAGAACAGAGAACCCTACTTCTTCGATGCGCCACCCATACAGGTAAACAGGGAATACCCCTGCACCCTGGACATGCGGCAGTTCTGGGTTGGCGGGAAAGGGGGTGTCGGAAAATAACCCCTTTCCCGCCAACCGTGAATAGTCCTGTCATTCCCGCGAATCTACTATTGACGTTGGAAGTTATCCTTTGTTCCTTTGCAACAAAAAAAACGTATGCGGATCGTAACACTCGAGGAACATGTTTCTTTTCCCGAAATGACAAGACTGATCCCTAAAGAGGCTTTAGGGAATTTTGGGCAGTCCCCAATGATGCAGGAAATCACCCTCAAACTAGCTGACATTAGCGATGAACGATTGACATCAATGGATCGCAACGGAATTTCAATGCAGGTTCTTTCTGTGGATGGCTTTGGAGCCAATCTATTAATCCCTGAAGCCGGACCGGCTTTTGCAACCCGGTACAATATCCTCGTTGCCGAAAAAATTGCCCTTTATCCCGGGCGGTTTACGGCTTTTGCCCATCTGCCGATGTCCGCTCCTTTGGCTGCGGCTGACGAACTCGAGCGGGCTGTGAAAGACCACGGATTTTGCGGAGCGATGATAAGGGGACTAACACAGGATCAATTTTTAGACCATCCGAAATTTGCGCCGGTATTTGAACGGGCGGAAAAACTGGGTGTGCCTATCTATTTACATCCCGGTTTGCCGCCTAAAAGTGTCGCAGAGGCTTACTATAGCAATTTCCCCAATCATTCCGGCATGCTGGAATCTATCGCCTGTTATGGGTGGGGGTGGCATTCCGAAACCGCGATTCATGTTTTGCGGTTACTGGTTGCAGGCATCTTTGACATGTATCCCGGATTGAAACTTATCATTGGCCATATGGGGGAGATGCTGCCTATGATGATGGTAAGATCGAACAGGGCCTTCAGACCTGGCAGCGGTGGAGCAAACCAGCGTACGCTCATAGATACATTTCATCAACAAGTCTATATTACGACCAGTGGCTTTTTCACTCAGCCTCCGTTAAAGATGGCTATTGATACTTTCGGTCTGGAAAATATTATGTTTTCTGTGGATTACCCATTTAGCACTAATGAAATGGGCATTGATTTCCTCCGTAGTATCGAATTACCGGATGAGCAAATAGAAAAGATCGCCCACGGCACCGCGGATAAGCTTCTGAACCTGCGATAGATTAAATCGCGGCGATTGTATACCCCATGAGATTATGCTATTTTTGGAAGAATGAAGAAAATATTAATGGATCAACTGCAGGCTAAAACAAACCTGGGTGTGCAGATTAAAAAATTCCTTCCGGATGAGTCATTCGACCGGAAGGCGAGGTTTATGGGCGCTCACCGGGATGATCATTACATTTTCTTCTTATTAAAAAAAGGTTCGGGCTCGCTGATGATCGACTTACAGGACGTGCGCCTGATGGCTGGACAGTTATTTTATATTCTTCCCGCACAGGTGCATCATCACATAAAACCCCGCAGGGCGACCGGCTGGTTCCTTGCGGTCGATACGTCGCTGGTGCCGGCAGAGTGGCGCAATGTTTTCGAAGGTAAATTGAGCTTGCAATTGCCCTGCACACTTCAGCCGGCACTATTAAAGCAATACGACTGCCTGCTCAACTTGTTACAGGAGCGAATCACAGGGAAAAATAGCGCCAGGTTTCATACCCCGGTTATTCACGCGTTGTTGAAGTCTTTTCTTGCGATGGCGGCTGGTTCTTATGATGATTTACCCAAAGTAAACCTGCCATTATCCCGGCCAGCAGAACTTTCCAGACAATTTAAAATACTGATGGCAGAAAATATCCGGACAATCAAAAGTCCCTCTGTTTATTCAGCCAGGCTGCACGTTTCCCATTCGTATCTAAATGAGTCGGTTAAGCGTATTACAGGTTTTCCGGTCAGGTACTGGATACAGCACCAGGTCATGCTGGAAGCCAAACGCCTGCTCTATTACAGCGAGCTCGATGTCAAGCAAATTGCTTATGAATTGGGTTATGATGATCCTTCCTATTTTTCCCGTTTTTTTCACAAGGCCGCTGGTATGTCGGCGTTGGAGTTTCGGGCATTGTATAGAAAATGACGCCCGTGGTGTCTCAGGAGCCGGGTGGCGCTGTCAGATCCTTCTTACATCTACCGATACCGACAGCCGGTGAGGACCGCTGCTGACGATAACCCCTTTCAGCGGAGTGATATCCGAATAGTCCCTGCCCCAGCCGATAACAAGATGCTGGTCTCCCGGGAACTGATTATTGGTCGGATCGAAATCGATCCAGCCGGTGCCGGGGATAAATACGGAGAACCAGGCATGGGACGCATCTACGCCGATCAGTTTTTTCGTTCCTTCAGGGGGAATGGTCTCGATATAACCGCTTACATAACGGGCAGGCAGCCCCACCGACCGGAGACAGGCGATACCCAGATGAGCAAAATCCTGGCAGACTCCCTTGCGGGCGCTCATGACTTCCGACAGGGGAGTGGTGATCGTCGTAAAGCCGGGCTGAAAACGGAAATCGGTGAAAATACGCCGCATCAGCTCCCGGGTTGCTTCGAAAAGCGAACGCCCCGGATGAAAAGACTGCCGGGCATAAGCGCTGATCTCCGGATTGGCCGCCGTCAGGGGCGTTTCGGGGATATATTGCAGGACCTCTGCATAATCAGGTCCCGAAGCTGCCAAAGACCGCTTCACCTCTTCCCAGGAAATATGGCTGTAAAGATCGATCTCCAGGATAGAAGATTGCGGTGTTATTATTTCCGAGCTGACAGTAACGGTAAGAGAAGTATGTTCCTGCTGGACGGCAAAATAAGTTACCTTATTGCCGAAAAAATCTTCATACTCGTTGAGCACATCCGGCACAGGGTCGATAATGACCTGCGTGTTCTTACAGGTTTGTTTGCCGGTGGACCGGGGGATCAGCCTGGCGATATTATGGCATAGGCTTACCGGCTCGTTGTAGATGTACCGGGTTGTATGAATGATTTTATAGTGCATAGGCGGGTCGTCGACCGGATGAAAGATCAGTTATTGTCCGTCGCAAACAATTGAGTCTGCGTCTGGGCATGTTTAAAATAAGTTTTAGAAATGATATCGGGAATAGCCAAAAGGAGCGCCTGTATCTTTGACAGCAGCTCTTCCAGGTAAGGATACGCTTTTTTAATGCTGTCGGGCCGGGATAACAGATCCTTATCCGAAAGCTTCAACAGGGTATAAGCCTCCCAGATCAGTCTTTCATGTTCGGAAAGGGCATTGCCCGATTGTATCCGCGGAAGACCGGCCAGATAGGTCTTCAATCTTTCCAGCTGGTAGATCAGCGACCGGGGATTATTGGGGTCGAGCAGCATCAGGTCCAGCACCAGCGAAAGCTGCAGCGGAGCCCGATACTTATACCGGTAATTGACCAGGCTCTCATTGCTGACCAGTACAGACTCCTGCAGATCATACTCCACCTGCCCGTCGTGCTGTTCGGTAAGGGTTACCCTAAGCATATTCACCAATAAAAGACTCTGCTCTATTTTGCGCCCGGCGTCCAGCATGATCCAGCCTTGTTCCCGGGAGATACTCTCCCTGTTCAATCCTATGAAGGCCACCATGGAAGTAATTAAGCTATCCAGGACACCCAGCATCCGAAGATGTCCGGGATTGGAGA